>Ga0207703_10000089_pt1 | contig 105959 bp, 107 predicted proteins | sample KBSSwiS12_FD_184304 | JGI IMG/M metagenome (GOLD analysis project Ga0207703, IMG submission 184304) | Switchgrass rhizosphere microbial communities from Kellogg Biological Station, Michigan, USA - KBS Switchgrass S1-2 (SPAdes) (version 2) | ecosystem: Host-associated > Plants > Roots >...
ATCACCGCCGTCGGCAGCGGCTTTGAAGTCGCGTTCCAAGCCAACACCGGCCACCTGTGGACCGTCGGCACGGCCGCGAACCTCGACTGGGGCCTCGGCATGGCAGCCGGCACCAGCCCAGCCATCACCGCCGTCGGCAGCGGCTTTGAAGTCGCGTTCCAAGCCAACACCGGCCACCTGTGGACCGTCGGCACGGCCGCGAACCTCGACTGGGGCCTCGGCATGGCAGCCGGCACCAGCCCGGCCATCGCGTCAGTGTCGGGTGGCTTCGGCTACGAGGCCACTTTCCAGGCCAACAGCGGCCACCTGTGGACCGTCGGTACCGCCGGGAACCTCGACTGGGGCCTCGGCATGGCAGCCGGCACCAGCCCCGCCATCACCGGGGTGGGCAGTGCCGCGGGCTACGAGGTCACTTTCCAGGCCAACAGCGGCCACCTGTGGACCGTCGGTGCCGCCGGGAACCTCGACTGGGGCCTCGGCATGGCAGCCGGCACCAGCCCAACGATCTCTCGCTAACCGGCCGTCGCTGGCCTACGCCGACTTACATGTCGGCGTAGGCCAGCGACGAACCCGGCGGGACCGCACCCAGCGCCGCGGCCCGGCGGACGAACTCGTCGATGCCGGCCTGCTGCGCAGGGCCCAACCCGAAGTCGAGGCTCCGGAAATAGCCGGCCAACGTCGGCGCGTCGAAAACCTCCCACCGCGAGGCGCGTTTCGCGACGGCATCCAGGTCGTCGAGCGAGCTACGCAGCGACGACACGAACGCCGCATGCACCTCGCGGACGGTCTCCGGATGCTCCCGGGCATACGCCGCCCGAACCGCCCACACCGCGAAAACCATCGGCAGCCCGGTCCAGTCTTTCCACGCTGCGCCGAGATCGGTGAGGTGCAGACCCAAGCGCTCGGCTTCGTACGTTGCCCGCAGCGCCACATCCCCGATCAACACCGCAGCATCGGCGGACTGCAGCATCGTGTTGAGGTCCGGCGGCATCACCTCGTACGTCGGGCGAACGCCGAGACGCTGCTCGAGCAGGATGCGGCTGAGCACCACGCTGGTTCGGGATGTCGAACCGAGCGCCACGCGCGCCCCGTCGAGTTGCTCCGGTGGCCGGGTTCCGACCAGCACGACGGACAGCACCGGCCCGTCCGAGCCCACCGCGAGACCGGGGAGCACGAGCAGGTCCGACGAATTCGCCAGCGCCGGCATCAGGCTGATCGGACCGATGTCGAGATCGCCCGCGATCAGCATGTCGCTGAGCCGATCCGGGGTGTCTTTGCGCAGGTCGATGTCCAGCAAGGCCCGCGACCGGACGAGGCCGTCGTACAGCGGCAGGCAGTTCAAGAACTGGATGTGACCGACGCGGGGACGTACGTGCGTTTCGGGATCGGTCATGGCCCGAGGCTAGTTCAGACGGCGATCAGTAGCCGGATAGCTACGCGCTGTGCGGCATTCGTCGATCGGGGAGGAAAAACTCGGGTGAACGAGAACATGAGAAGCAGGAGCCGTAGCGAGCACAACTGAAGGATTTTTCATGCGCGTCAGCCGGAAAATGGGCCGGAGCCGGGCGGGGGGGCGTTTCCCGTGGCTGCGGGTGCTCGTCGTGGGGTCGTTGATCACCGCGTTGTCGGGCACCTCCGTGCTCACCGCAACTGCCGCGTCCGCCGCCAGTCCGGTCACCGGTCAGGTGACACGCGGCAGCGATACGCATCGCACCAACTGGTACTCCGACCAACCGAACCTGTCCCCCGCGACGGTGGGGAGCGCCTCGTTCGGGAAGCTCTTCGACACCGCCCTGAACGGCCAGATCATGGGCCAGCCCGAGGTCGCCAACGGCATACTCGTGGTGGCGACCGAGAACAACTTCGTCTACGGCCTGGATCCGGAAACCGGCGCGATTCTTTGGACGCAGCAGTTCGGTACCCCGTACGACCCCACCCAGGTGGGCTGCGGAGACCTCGTGCCGAACGTAGGGATCACCTCCACCCCCGTCATCGACACGACGACCAACACGATCTACGTGGTCGCCAATGAGGTGCTCAGCGGCGTCGACACGTATCGGCTGCACGCGCTGGATCTCACCACCGGCGCCGAGAAGGCGAACTTCCCGACGGCACTGCAGGGCACCGCCGACAACCGCGACCTCACGTTCGACGCCACCCACCAGACCCAGCGGCCCGGCCTGCTGCTGCTCGACGGCGTGATCTACGTCGGTTTCAGCGCGCACTGCCAGGTGCCCAACTGGTCGGGGTGGGTGATGGGTGTCAACGCGACCTCGGGCGCCATCACCGCGCGGTGGGCGAACCACCAGGGCGACACCCTCCAAGGTTCCGGCGGCGGCATCTGGATGGCCGGCGGCGGCCTTGCCTCCGACGGCACCGGCCAGATCCTGCTCGCGATCGGCAACGCGCTCACCCCGAACGGCGGCCCGTATACGAAGGACAACCCGCCGGACGAGATCTCGAACGCGGTCGCCCGGTTGGTGGTGCAGCCCGACGGCACGCTGCAGATGATGGACTTCTTCGTCCCGAAGAACGAGAACTTCCTCGACCAGAACGACCTCGACCTGGGTTCCGGCGGGCTTGCCCTGTTGCCCAGCCAGTTCGGTGCCGGCACCAGTACGCCGAACCTCGCCGTCGTCTCGGGCAAGAGCGGCTACGTCTACCTGCTCGACCGCGACAACCTGGGCGGGGAGCAGCAAGGCCCGAACGGCGACGACGCGGTCGTCGGCACGTACGGCCCCAATGGCGGCGTGTGGTCCCAGCCCTCGGTCTGGGGTGGGGACGGCGGATACATCTACCTGCCGACCGCGAGCCCGCCGTCCCAGGCGTGGGGTAGCAGCGGCAACCTGGTGGCGTACAAGTACGGCGTCGGCGGCAACGGCAAACCGGTCCTGACGAAGGTCGCCACCTCGAGCGAGACCTGGGGCTTTGGTTCGTCGGCGGTCATGGTGACGTCCAACGGCACGACCTCCGGTTCGGCCCTGCTCTGGGCGATCAAGTCGGTCAACCAGGGCAGCGGCCAGGGCGTGCCCGGCGCGGAGCTCGTCGCGTACAACGCGGTTCCGACGAACGGCAACTTCACGAAGGTCTTCAGCTACGCCCTCGGCACCGCGAACAAGTTCACGCCGCCGGGCATCGGCCCCAACGGCCGGGTCTACGCGTCGACGTACGCGGGCCACGTTCTCGGTTTCGGGGCGCCGCTCGGCAGCGGCCTCACCCCGACCGACGTGGTGTTCCCGACGACGTCCATCGGCAGCTCGGCAAGCCAGACCGCGACGTTCACCGCGACCGACGCGACGACGGTGATGAGCCTGACAACGGCCGCTCCGTTCTCCGTCACGGCCGGATCGATCAAGGTCAACAACGTCGCCAAGACCCTGCCCGTCACCCTGGCGGCCGGCCAAAAGCTCACGGCCACAGTGAAGTTCACGCCGACGGTCGCCGGAGCGGCGGCCGGGGCGCTCACCGCGACCACGTCACTCGGACAGGTCGCGGCGAACCTGACCGGCACCGGTCAGACCGTCGGCCCGGCGCTCTCCGTCTCGACGAACGCCGTCGACTTCGGGACCGCCGCCGTCAACGGCGGCGTCGTGACCAACGCGGTCACGCTGACCAATACCGGCTCCCAAACCCTGACGATCAACTCGGTCACCACGCCGGGGAACCCGTTCTCGGCCACCGGACTGCCTGCGGACGGCTCCACTCTCGCGGCCGGCGCGTCCGTCAGCGTGACACTGTCGTTCACGCCGACAACGACGGGCAGCTTCTCGAGTTCGATGGTGATCGCGTCGACCGGCGGCACGCAGACGGTGACCCTTGCCGGGACAGGTAGCACGCCAGGGGTCCTGCAGATCACGCCGCTCACCCTCGATTACGGCAACGTCGCGGTCGGGACCTCGAAGAAGCTGTCGTTCGCCCTGACGAACACCGGCGGCGCGCCGGTCACGATCAGCGTGTCGAAGGCTCCGTTCACCGCGGACTTCCATGCGACGACCACCCTCGGCGAAGGCACCTCGATCGCCGGGGGCTCCACGATCACCGAGACCGTCGCCTTCTCCCCCACAACGGCTGGGAACCAGACCGACACCTGGCAGATCACCGGAACCGACGGTCAGGGTCCGCGGAACGTCACCTTCACCGGCAGCGGGACCGGGTCCGGAATCTCGTTGCCGGCGGTGGGGTCGGCGGGTTGGTCGTTGAACGGGTCGGCGGTGACCGTTTCGGGTGGGGTGAAGTTGACCGCGGCGGGGGCGACGAGTTACGTGGCCGGGTCGAGTTTCTACGCGACCCCGGTCGCGACGTCGAACTTCTCGGCGAGTTTCGACGCGCAACTTTCCGGTGGGGGTGGGATCGGCGCGGACGGTTTGACCCTCACGTTCGCTGACCCGGCCAGCGCCAACGCGAACTCTCTCGGCGCGATCGGGGGCGGGCTCGGGTTCTCCGGGATCACCGGTGTCGCGGTCGCCCTGGACACCTTCCAAGGCGGCGTGGACCCCTCGGACAACTTCGTCGGGATCACGGGCGGGCCGATCACCGGCAAGACCGACCAGCTGAACTGGCTCGCGACCAACGCCACCGCCCAGGTCCCCAACCTGCGCTCCGGCACGATCCACGTCACCGTCACCGCGATCGCCGGCGTCCTGACCGTCACGATCAACGGCACCCAAGTCCTGTCCAAAACAGTGACCCTGCCCGCCAACGCCTACATCGGCTTCACCGCCGGCTCCGGTTACTACACCGACAACCACATCATCACGAACACGGTGATCACCGCCGGGGGGAGCGGGGGCGGTGGCACGCCGACGCCGGCGACGTTGAAGATCACGAACACGGTCAACGCGCCGACGGGTTCGCCGCAGGCATCGGCGACGTCGGTGTTCACCGGGACCTGCCCGACCGGGTTCACCACCCAGGCATTGGGCAACGGCGGGCAGTCCAGCCCGTCCGTGCCGACCGCCGTCGCGGGTAGTTCTTGCACGATCACCACCCCGGCGTTGGGCACCGGCTGGTCCACCGCCGTGTCGGTCAACGGCGGCGCCGCGACCACCTTGGTGCCGTCGGGGAACACCGTCACCGTCCCGGCGTTCGCGATGACCGCCGGGCTGAACACCGTCGCGTTCACCAGCACCTACACGCCCTCCGGCGGAGGCGGCACCACCACGTTGCCGGCGGTGGGGTCGGCGGGTTGGTCGTTGAACGGGTCGGCGGTGACCGTTTCGGGTGGGGTGAAGTTGACCGCGGCGGGGGCGACGAGTTACGTGGCCGGGTCGAGTTTCTACGCGACCCCGGTCGCGACGTCGAACTTCTCGGCGAGTTTCGACGCGCAACTTTCCGGTGGGGGTGGGATCGGCGCGGACGGTTTGACCCTCACGTTCGCTGACCCGGCCAGCGCCAACGCGAACTCTCTCGGCGCGATCGGGGGCGGGCTCGGGTTCTCCGGGATCACCGGTGTCGCGGTCGCCCTGGACACCTTCCAAGGCGGCGTGGACCCCTCGGACAACTTCGTCGGGATCACGGGCGGGCCGATCACCGGCAAGACCGACCAGCTGAACTGGCTCGCGACCAACGCCACCGCCCAGGTCCCCAACCTGCGCTCCGGCACGATCCACGTCACCGTCACCGCGATCGCCGGCGTCCTGACCGTCACGATCAACGGCACCCAAGTCCTGTCCAAAACAGTGACCCTGCCCGCCAACGCCTACATCGGCTTCACCGCCGGCTCCGGTTACTACACCGACAACCACATCATCACGAACACCGTCATTACAGTGGGCTGACGTCGATCAGATGAGGTGAGCACGGTGGCCTACTGGTGGTGCATGAAACATCAGCGTGTCGAACAGGCCAGCGCCCTCGGGTGGTTCCACGGTCAACGACTCGGCCCGTACGAATCGGCTGATGCGGCAAGTCACGCAGTCGAGACCGCCCACGCGCGAGCCGCGAAGCAGGACGCCGAGGACGAGGCGTGGGAGGAAGGCTCCGGCAGCTAACGGCCGACCGCGGCTCGCGCCTTGCGGCGTTCGTCGAGCCGCTCGGAGAGCTCAGCCCGCTGCCGCCGGGCGAGCGGGTAGCTCAGCAGCCCGGAGACGACGAGCGCGATCGCGATCCGCACGATGTCGTTGATCGGCAACGCCCACACGACCGCGAACACCAGCAAGAACAGGACGACGCGGATCAAGGAGTAGACCAGCAGGATGCGGGTCAGCGGCGTGCGGGACTCGAGAAACCGACCGATCGGGCTCCGAGTCTTCGACGCTTCCCCTGATTCAGCGGGGCTCATCCGTGAACCTCCTCGACAGCCGGCGCAGATACACCGGGAACAGGCACATACCGATCAACATCGCCAGCAGACCCCACAGGCCGGCCGGGCCGTTTCCCAAACCGGCCAGCCGGCCGATCACGAACACCCCGATGCCCGGAACCAGGACCGCGGCCGCGCCGAGGGCGGACAGCCGACCGACCGTCGGCAGTTGGGCGACCCGCGCCGGATCCGGCGGGCCCAGCTCCATCGGCTAACCCGCCTCAAGCCCAGACCGGTTGCGGCGTGTCGCGCCGCGTCAGGTCAGGGCCGTCGTAGGTCCGCACGATTTCGTACCGGGTGTTGCGCTCGGCCGGGGTGAAACCGGCATCGCGAATGAGCTGGAGCAGATCGTCCCGAGTCATCGCGTTCGGCGTACCGAAGCCGTCCGCGTCGTGCGTGATCTTGTACTCGACGACGCTGCCGTCGAGGTCGTCCGCACCGAAGCTCAGCGACAGCTGGGCGGTGGTCAGGCCGTGCATGACCCAGAAGTTCTTGACGTGCGGGATGTTGTCGAACAGCAGGCGCGAGACCGCGAACGTCTTCAGCGCCTCGGCGCCGGTCGCCATCGTCGTGCGGTCCATGATCCGGTTACGGACGATGCCGTCCTTCGAATCGTGGAAGTCGTGCTGGTAGCGCAGCGGGATGAACACGACGAACCCGCCGGTCTCGTCTTGCAGCTCCCGCAGCCGCAGCACGTGGTCGACCCGGTGCCGCGGCTCCTCGATGTGGCCGTAGAGCATCGTGCACGGCGTCTTGAGGCCCTTGGCGTGCGCGAGGCGATGGATCCGCGACCAGTCCTCCCAATGGGTTTCGTGACCGACGATCTGCTGGCGGATCTCCCAGTCGAAGATCTCCGCTCCCCCACCGGTCAGCGAATCGAGGCCCGCCTCGATCAGCTCGTCGAGGATCTCGCTGGCCGGCAGACCCGAGATCCGCTCGAACCAGTGGATCTCGGTTGCGGTGAACGCCTTGATGGATACGCCGGGCAGCGCGGCCTTGAGTTCGGAGATGCTGCGCGGGTAGTACCGCCACGGGAGCGTGGGGTGCAGGCCGTTGACGACGTGCAGTTCAGTGATGCCGGCCGGCTCCATCTCCTTCGCCAGCCGGACGGCCTCTTCGAGGCGCATCGTGTACGCATCCGCCTCGCCCGGCTTGCGCTGGAAACTGCAGTACGCGCACGACGCCGAGCAGACGTTCGTCATGTTGAGGTGCCGGTTGACGTTGAACAACGTCACGTCGCCGTTGAGCTTCGTCCGGACGTAGTGGGCGAGCCCGCCGAGCCAGGCCAGATCGTCAACGCCGTAGAGCCACTCGCCGTCGGCGCGGGTGAGCCGCTCGCCGGCGTAGACCTTCTCGGAGATCTCGTCCTTGCGTTTGCGGTCCTGGGCGTCCATTCCTCCAGCGTACGGAACGCTCATTCGCCCAGCTCTTCGAGCCGGGCAGCCTGCAGGTCGCCCGTCCAGCGGCGGAACAATGCGTGCTCCACATCGAGCAGATCCAGCACCTTGCCCGCGACGAAGTCGACGAGGTCCCGGCTGGTCTGCGCGCCGCCGTAGAAGCCGGGGCTGGCCGGCGCGACGATTGCGCCCGCGTCGTGCAGCGCGACCATGTGCACGAGGGTCGACCGGCCCAGGGGCATCTCCCGCGGGACGACGACCAGTCGCCGCCGCTCCTTCAGCGTGACGTCCGCCGCACGCTGCAGCAGGTCCTTCGACAGGCCCAGCGCGATACCGGCCACGGACGCGGTACTCGCCGGCACGACGACCATGCCGCGGGTTCGGTACGAACCGCTGGCCGGGCCGGCCGCCATGTCGCCGACCGGCCAGTAGCGCACGTCGCCGGTCACCGGTGAGCCGAGCAGCTGCGCCAGGTCGTCCTTCCAGTGCGCGTCGCGGAACCGCACGCCGGTCTCGTCGAGGATCACCAGCCGCGCGGCCTTGGAGACGATCAGGTCGACCGGCTCACCGGCGTCGATCAGTCCGCGAAGCACGGCGACCGCGTACGGGATGCCGCTGGCGCCGGAGATACCGACGATCCACGGTTTGCGCTCGTTCACCGATCCATCATCCGTCCTGCACGCAGAGCGTGCGCACTCAAGCGGTGAGCTGCCCGAAAGCAATCAGGTCAAGCAGCGCGCACCCGAGCAGGGCGAGGCCGATGAAGCCGTTGAGCGTGAAGAACGCCCGGTTCAGCCGCGACCAATCGGTCGGCGTGACGATCGTGTGCTCGTACGCGAAGAGGACCGCGACGACCGCGAGCCCGATGTACCAGATCACGCCGAGGTCCTCGACGAGGCCGAACACCGCAAACAGCCCGAACGTGATCACGTGCGCGACGCTGGACACCCGCAGGGCCACCACCGGCCCAAAGCGCGCGGGCAGCGAGTAGACACCGTTGGTCCGATCGTGCTCCATGTCCTGCAGGGCGTAGATCAGGTCGAACCCACCGATCCACAGCCCGACGCCGATGCCCAGCGCGAACGCGGCCCACGACCAGTGACCGGTCACCGCGATCCAGGCGCCGATCGGGGCGACGGCCTGGGCCAGCCCGAGGATCCCGTGGCAGAGCCAGGTAAACCGCTTGCCGTACGGATAGAGCAGCAGCAGGGCGACGGCGATGGGCGACAACTCGAGGCAGAGCCGGGAGAGCATGCCGGCGGCCAGCAACAAGACCGCCAGCGAGATCGCCGTTCCGACGTAGGCCGTCGTCAGCGATACCGCGCCGGTGACCAGCTCGCGCTTCGCAGTTCGGGGGTTCGCGGCGTCGAGGGCGCGGTCGACGATCCGGTTCGCGGCCATCGCGAACGTCCGGGCGGCCACCATCGCGACGGTGATCAGGAACAGGTCTTCCCAACGCACGTCGCCCGGTGCCATGGCGGTCAGCGCCGCGATGTACGCGAACGGCAGGGCAAAGATCGAGTGCTCGATCATCACCAGCCGCAGGAACGCCTGGACGGGATTGACGGGAGCCGTACCCGGCTCGTGCGCGGTGGCCGCCGTCACAGGCCGAGCTCCTTCCACCGGGCCGAAACGCGCTCTGCCACAGCGGGATCCGGGGTGATCATGCTCGGCCATCCGCCATCGCGGTGGTAGCCCTCGCTCGGCAGCTTGGCGGTCGCGTCGATGCCGACCTTGCCGCCGTAGAACTGCTCGTACGAGCTGTGGTCGAGGTGGTCGACCGGGCCGACCGTGGTCAGCAGGTCGCGGCTGTAGTCGACGTTGCCGAACGCGCGCCACGCCACCTCGCGGTAGTCGTGGACGTTGCAATCGGCGTCGACGACGACGATCAACTTCGTCAACGACATCAGGCCGGCGCCCCAGATCGCGTTCATGACCTTCTGGGCCTGCTTGGGATAACGCTTGTCGATACTGACGATCGCGCAGTTGTGGAACACGCCCTCGACCGGCAGGTCGTAGTCGACGATCTCCGGAATGGTCAGCCGGATCAGCGGCAGGAAGATGCGTTCGGTCGCCTTGCCGATCGGCCCGTCCTCGGCCGGCGGCCGGCCCACGACGATGGCCGGGAAGATCGGTCGCTTCTGCATCGTCATGCAGTCGACCGTCAGCGCGGGGAAGGGCTCAATCGGGGTGTAGAACCCGGTGTGGTCGCCGAACGGGCCCTCGGGCCGGCGCTCCCCCGGCTCCAGCCAACCCTCGAGGACGATCTGGCTGTTGGCCGGCACCTGCAGCGGAACGGTCAGGCAGTCGACCATCTCGACCCGCTCGCGGCGGAGGAACCCGGCGAACAGGTACTCGTCGATCTCGGCCGGCAGCGGCGCCGAGGCGGCGTACGTGACGGCCGGGTCGGGTCCGAAGGCGATCGCGACCGGCAGCCGTTCGCCGCGTCGCTCGGCCACCGCGTGGTGGGCGTTCGAATCCTTGTGGATCTGCCAGTGCATACCGACGGTGTTGCGGTCGTGCCGTTGCAGCCGGTACATGCCGAGGTTGCGCGCCCCGGTCTCCGGGTGCTTGGTATGCGTCAGCCCGAGGTTTAGGAACGCTCCACCGTCCTGCGGCCACGCGGTCACGCCGGGCAGCTCGAACAGGTTGACCTCGTCGCCGCGTTTCACCACCTGCTGGCACGGGGCGCTGCGAACGGTCTTCGGCGGCACGCCGCGAAGGTCGCCGAGCTTCGCCAGGGCCGAGCGCAGGCCGCCGAACCCGGTCGGGATCTCGGGCTGCAGCAAGGCCGCGATCCGCTCGGCGTGCTCGTCGAGACGCTCGACCCCTAGCGCCCAGGCCATCCGCCGCTCGGTGCCGAACAGGTTGAGCAGCAACGGGATCTTGCTGCCGATCGGGTTCTCGAACAGCAGCGCCGGGCCGCCTGCCCGCACCACCCGGGTGGTGATTTCGGCTGCCTCGAGGTACGGATCGACCGGCGCCGAGATGCGCTTCAGCTCGCCCGCCTTCTCGAGACGGCTCAGCAGATCCCGCAGGTCGTCGTACGGCGGCGCGCTGGACATTCGTTCATTCTCCCGTACGCGCGCCGCGGCGGCGCATCGGACGCGCCTCGGTCACACGCCGGCGTACGAGTGCAGACCCGAAATCCAGATGTTCACGCCGTAGAAGTCGAAGACGAAGCACCCGAACCCGATGAGCGCCAGGTACGCGGCGCGCCGGCCCCGCCAACCGGCGGTGGCACGGGCGTGCAGGTAACACGCGAAGACGACCCAGGTGATGAACGACCAGGTCTCCTTCGGGTCCCAGCCCCAGTAGCGGCCCCACGCCGATTCGGCCCAAATCGCGCCCGCGATGATCGCGAACGTCCAGATCGGGAAAGCGAACGCGGCAAGGCGGTACGACAACGTGTCCAAGCTGCCCGACGCCGGTAGCGATTTCGCGAACCGGGTTGATCCGGGCTCGCCGCCGGCGACCAGCACCCGCTCGTACCGCTCGCGCAGCAGGAACAGGACGTTGACGACCGCGGAGACCAGGAAGATCCCGGTCGCCGACGTGGCGGCGAAGACGTGGATCACGATCCAGTACGAGTGCAGCGCGGGAACCAGCGGGCCGGCCGGCACGTAGAGCGCAGTGCCGGCGACGCCGAGATAGACGACCACCGGCAGCATGACGAACACCCCGAGGTCGCGGACCGAGTAGCGCCACACCGTGAACAGGAAGGCGCTCACCGCGATGAGGGCGATCATCGACGAGAACTCGTACATGTTGCCCCAAGGGGCGCGGTGTGCGGCGAATCCGCGGCACACCACCGACGCCACGTGCAGCGCCCAGCCGGCGCAGGTCAGGACGACGGCGAGGACGCCGATCTTCGATGCCGCCCCTTCACGGGGCGGGGCGGCATCGGGCGAGGCCGCCGGACGGTCGAGGTCGGTCAGCGACGAGCCGTCGCCGAATACGGGCCCGCTCGGCCCCCCGGCACCGGCGCCCACCAGGACGGACACTTCAGCCCGAAGCTCCTGCTCCGCGACCTCGGCTCGCGCCCGACGAGCCGTCCGGCCAAAGGCGAACGCGCCGGCGTACCCGAGCATCGCGATGGCGTAGAGCAGGACCGCCGCGAACAGCAGCCAGTCGGACGCGCGCGCAAAGGCCTCGTTAACGGGCACCCGGCTCCTCCTTCACAGCTGGCGGGACGGCGTCCGCCAGGCGGCGGACCAAGCCCCGGAATTCCCGCGCGAAGTCGTCCGCGTCGGTCCTGGCCAGTCCGCCGACCTCGATCAGGGTACGGCCCTCGCGGGTCGCCGTCGCGCGCAACCACAGCCGTCGGCGGCGGATCCGTAGCGACCCCAGCAGCCCGAGAACGATCAGCCCGGCGGCGATCAACGTCAGCAGCTTCGCCGGGTCCTCTTTGACCTGGAGCGTGGCGTATTGCGAAACGCCGTCGACCTGCATCGTGAACCCGTCCGTCAACGGAACGGCAGTGCCGTCGCCGGGCGTCACGACCGACTTGTCGGCCGGCAACGTGATCTGGGTGGCCTTCGACGTGTCGAGGCTGTAGACGGACTGCGGAATCCCGCTGTCGTAGCCGAAGTCGCCCGTGAAGGCGCCGATCACCGCGCGGGGCAGCTTGGTGTCCGGGTAGGTCGAGATGACGCCGTGCGCCAGATCGAGCGCCGCGGTCGGCGCGAAGTTGACGAGCATCCCGTATTGGAGCGGCTTCGTGATCGGGGTGCCGTCGGCGTTGTCGGTGTAGACGGTGCCGGTTCTGGGATCGGTGTACGGGGCGGCGACCCGAGCCCCGGTGTCCGCGACCTTGACCACGCATTGGCTGAGGTAGTTCTGCAGGTCGAGCGGGATGCACGCAACGGTGTCGTCGTAGACCGGAGTGCCCCTGGCGTTGCGGACCACGACGTGCAGTGCGTAGCCGTGGCCGATGAGGTAGACCTTCGCCGAGCCGAAGGTCAGCGGGTGGTTCACCCGGATATCCCGCGTCGTGGGTGTGCCGCCGGCCGGCGTCGATGTGACGTAGGCGTCGAAGGATTTGGCTTCGCCGTCCGGTTGGTAAGTGGCCTCGAATCGGTCTAACGACAGCTTGAAGTGGGAGAGGCTGTCGTCGTTGATCAGGGCGCCGGGCTTGAACGATCCGTACGACGAGACGGCATTCGTAAAGGTCTGGCCCTGGGTGAGCAGCACCTGGCCCTGGTAGCCGAACAGCGAGCCGATCGCGACGCCGATCAGCAGTACGACGAGCGCGCTGTGGAACAGCAGGTTGCCGGTTTCGCGGAGGTAACCCTTTTCGGCGCTGACCGTCGACGTAGCAGCGGCGGCACCGTCGCCGACATCGGTGTATGCCCGAAACCGCTTGCGGCGCAGGGCCTCCCGAGCCCGATCCGAGACGTCGGCCGGCGACAACGCGGTCTCCCACGTCGCCGACTGCGGCAGCCGGCCCAGCCGGGCCGGCGCGGCGGGCGGCCGCCGGAGCATCGCCCGCGTGTGCATCCGGAGCCGCGGGATGACGCAGCCGACGAGGGAGGCGAACAGCAGGACGTAGATCGCCGCGAACCACGGCGCGTGGAAGGTATCGAACAGGCTCAGCCGGTCGAAGAACCGCGCCAGGTCAGGATGTTTGCGAAAGTACAGCGCGACCCGGCTCGGCGAGTTCGCCCGTTGCGGCAGCAGGCTTCCCGGGATCGCGGCCAGCGCAAGGAGTGCGAGCAGCAGGAGCGCCGTCCGCATGCTGGTGAACTGCCGCCACAGCCGGCGCGCGACCGCAACGGGCGGTTGCCGCGATGGCGGTTTGACCACAACCGCAGGTTGGGTCGAAAGCTGCTGCGTATCAGGGCTTTCGGTCTCCAGGCTCATCCGATCACAAGCCCGGGGTGAAGCCGCCGGTGGAGCTCTGCAGGTTGTTCATCCAGGTGTTCCAGGTCCCGGTCACTTCGAGGATGCCGATGACGACGAGCAGCAAGCCACCGACCAGCATCACGGCGTGGGCGTGCCGCCGGAAGATCACCAGAGCGCCCATCGCCCGGCGGAACGCGACCGCAACGACCAGGAACGGGAGCCCGAGGCCGGCGCAGTAGAACCCGGTCAGCAGGGCTCCGCGGGCGGCCGTCGCCGTGGAGTCCGATGCGGCGAGCGTCAGCACGGTGGCAAGCGTCGGACCGATGCAGGGAGCCCAGCCGAGCCCGAACAGGACCCCGAGGACCGGCGCCCCGAGCAGCCCGGCCGCCGGCAGCCGGTGGATGCGCAAATCCCGCGAGAACACCGGGATGCGACCGAGCAGCCCCGCGAACGCCAGACCGAGGACGATCGTGACCATCCCAAGCGCTCGCTGCAGCCCCCGGTGGTGCGACACCAGCGACGAGCCCAGGCCGCCGAACAGAGCGCCGCCTGCGACGAAGACAGCGCTGAACCCGGCGACGAACAGCAACGCGCCGAGGAACGTGCGCGACGTGAGAACGCGCCGGGCAGCGCCGGACGACGCGCGGGTCTCGACGTCAACCCCCGTCATGCCGGTGACATACGACATGTATCCGGGAACCAGCGGCAGGACGCACGGCGAGACGAACGACACGGCGCCGGCCGCCAACGCGATCGGCGCGGCCACCAGCAACGAACCGGCCACAGCGCTCACGCGGGTTCCGCCGCCAACGTGTTCAGCACCTGTACGAACGGCTGGGTAGCGGTGATCGGCCCGATCCACCGTGCGGCAAGTTTTCCCTGCCGGTCGATGACGAAGGTGTACGGCAGGCCGCGGACGTTGACGTGCTTGAACTTCGTGATGAGTTCGCCGCCGGAGTCGTTGATACTCGGATAGTCGAGCCCATGATCGGTTACGAAGGTCCGACCGCTGGTGAGCGAGGTCTCGACCATCACGCCGACGAACGTGACGCCTTGGGTCTTCGTCTGGTCGTAGGCAGCCTTGAGGTCGTCGGCTTCGGCGCGACAAGGCGGACACCAGTCCGCCCAGAAGTTGATGACGACGACCTGGCCGCGTAGCGACGCGGTTTCCAGTTGGGTGTCGTCGAGCGTCTTGCCGGTCAGGTTGGGCGCGCTCTGCCGCTTGGCCAGCAGCCCGTTGGTTGCGGTCGACCCGCCGCTGCAGCCCGCCAGCGTGACCAGGGCTACGCAGGCCGTCAGGGCGACGGCCAGGCGGAAGGGGAGACGCACGCAGACCAGTATCCGCAATGAATCTGTGACACGCCCGCCGAGTGCTCAACCCGCGGCGAAGAGCTCCAACGCAATGCCGTCGGGATCGCGGAATTCGAGTATCCAGCCGTTGTCGATCCGCTTGACGCCGTTGTGCGCCACGCCCATCGCGTCCAGCTTGGCGGCCGCGGCATCGAGGTCGGCTCGCGAGGGCACCGCGAAGCTGACGTGGTCCAGGCCGACGCGGTTCTCGTCGAAGAAATCGCCTTCCGGCCCGACCGGACGTAGCCCGAACAAGCCGTGCGGTAGCTGGTAGATCACGCCGCCGAAGAGAAACCAGAGCTGCTCGCGGGTTTCGGCGTCGGCGTCGGCCGGAAGTTCATGAGCGATCGGGAAGCCAAACAACTCGTCGTAGAACGTCCGCGACCGCACGATGTCGCTGACCGTGATCCGCACGTGCGCGTAGCCGGAAACCGGGATTTGCATGGGCCTATGCAAGCACTCAGGCGCCGACGGTCACGTGTTGGGTGGTCGGGACCGCAGCCGCCGGTGTGCTGTAGATCGTATACAGCAACGTCGGACCGTCGAACACCAAGCTGGTGATCGACGCGAGGCTGCATTGGCGGCGGTCCGGCCGGTGCCACAGCTGCCGGCTCTCGGCCGACCGCCGGGCGACGACGATCGGCAGTTGATGGCTCACGATGACGGCTTCGTGCCCTTCGTTCTCGATTCGTGCGTCCTCGACAGCCGCGAGCATCCGGGACGCCACCTGGACGTACGGCTCCCCCCACGACGGCCGGAACGGGTTACGCAACCACCACCAGCGCCGGGGATCGCGGAAGACTCCGTCGCCGATGCCGACGCGGCTGCCTTCGAACACGTTCTCGCTCTCGATGACCCGCGGCTCGATGGTCGCCACGAGACCGAGTTCGGCCTCCAGCGGTGCGACGGTCTGTCGGGCCCGCTCCAACGGCGATGAGTACAGGCCGGTGATGTCACGTCCGGCGAACCAACCGGCGGCCACCTTGGCCATCTCCTCCCCCGCGGCCGACAAGCGGTAGCCGGGAAGCCTGCCGTACAAGACGCCCTGCGGGTTGTGGACCTCGCCGTGCCGGAGCAGGTGCACGGTCGTACGGGACGTAGCCGGCTTGCTCATCGCGGGGCTCCTGTGTCGGTGACGGCAGCAGCCGCCCTTGCAGCGTACGGAAGCGCCTCCGCGATCACCGTCATCGCCTCGTCGTCGTGACTCGCGGAGACGAACCAGGCTTCGAACGCACTCGGCGGAAGGTAGACGCCGCGGGCCAGCATCTCGTGGAAAAACGCTGCGTAGCGGGCTGTTTGCTGCCGCTTCGCGTCGTCGTAGTTGCGGACCGGGCCGCCGACCCCGAGGAAGAACGAGAACAACGAGCCGGCCTGTTGCCGGGCGTGGACGAGACCCGCCGCGTTGAACGCGGCGCTGGCCAGGTCGGCGACTTCGCCGGCGCGTCGATCGATCACGGCGTACGCGGCATCGTCGGCGTTGCACAGCGTCGCGAGACCCGCGGCGACGGCAAGCGGATTTCCGGACAGCGTTCCGGCTTGGTACACGGGCCCGGCCGGCGCCAGCAGCGCCATCACGTCGCGCCGACCCCCGAAGGCGGCCGCCGGCAGGCCACCGCCCATCACCTTGCCGAAGGTGAACAGGTCCGGCGCCCAACCCTCTGCCCGGCCTTCCAGCCCCCACCAGCCGTCCGCGGACAGGCGGAACCCGGTCATCACCTCGTCGAGGATCAGCAACGCGCCGTGCTCCCGGGTGATCCGGGACAGCGCGCCGTTGAATCCGGGCAGCGGCGGGACGACGCCCATGTTCGCCGCGACGGCTTCGGTGATGACACAGGCGATGCGGTCCCCGTGCTCGGCGAATGCCTGCTCCACGGCCGCGATGTCGTTGTACGGCAGCACGATCGTCTCGCCGGTTTCCGCGCCGGTGACCCCCGGCGTATCCGGCAGAGCGAATGTCGCGACGCCGCTGCCGGCTGCCGCGAGCAACGCGTCGACATGGCCGTGGTAGCAACCGGCGAACTTGACGACAGCCGATCTCCTGGTGGCGCCCCGCGCCAGCCGGATCGCGCTCATCGTCGCTTCCGTACCGGAGTTCACGAGCCGAACCTGCTCTGCCGCAGGCACTCTCCGGATGATCTCCTCGACGAGATCGACCTCGCCCGGGCTCGGCGTGCCGTACGAGGTGCCGTGCCCGGCCGCCTCCCGCAGGGCCGCGACCACGGCAGGGTGCGCGTGACCGAGCAGCATCGGCCCCCACGATCCGACGAGGTCGGCGTAGCGCCGGCCATCGGCATCGGTCAGCCACGGGCCCTGCCCGGAAACCATGAATCGAGGAGTGCCGCCGACGGCGCCGAATGCCCGTACCGGCGAGTTCACCCCACCCGGGATGACCTGCAGAGCGCGGCTGAACAAGGCCTCGCTGGCCGGCGCGTCCGAGGGGTACGTCACCGGAGCAGTCTCTCAGGTCGATTAACCTGCGGCCCGTGCCCACCCCGTTCCGCGTCTGCTTCGTCTGCACCGGCAACATCTGCCGGTCACCGACGGCAGAGATCGTGTTCCGGGCGTTGGTCGACGACGCCGGGCTGAGTGACCGGATCGGCTGCGACAGTGCCGGGACCGGCGACTGGCATGTGGGCCAGCAGGCGGACCGGCGATCGCTCGCGGCGATGACGTCGCGGGGCTACGACGGATCAGCGCACCGCGCCCGGCAGTGGCGCGCCCACTGGTGGGACGACCACGACCTGGTGATCGCCCTTGATCGGTCACACATGTCGCATCTGTCGCTCGTCCTGCCGGAAGGCGCGGAACTGCTGCTACTGAGGGACTTTGACCCGATGACCGCCGGCCAACACCTCGACGTGCCGGACCCGTATTACGGCGGCGCGCGGGGTTTCGACGACGTGCTCGACATCATCGAACGGTCGTGCGCCGGACTGCTGGCCGACATTCGCCGGCGACTCGGCGTCTAGCGGCCTACGAGACGCCGGAGACCGTCGACGTCGGGCCCTGACGGCCGAGGGAGTCGACCACGTACGCGCTGATCGTGTACGGCACGCCGGTTCCGAAGTTTTCCGTCGCTCCGTGCCCCGCCGCCCCGGCGTGCTCTGGAAACGGCGTGTCCACAATGCTTATCGGTCCACCGGGCATCCCGGTGATGGTCACGTAGTAGAGAACCGAAAGTCCGTTCCATCCGTCGACCCATCGAAATGTCACGTTGCCGTTCGTCGAGGTTGCCGACACGTTCGGTGCTTCCGGGTCGCCGTAGACCTCGTAGTCCGCTTGGGCCGCGGCACTTCGATCACCGGCCGCGTTGAAGGCCGTAAGCGATATGTCGCGGTTGAACGCGACGACCTGAAAGATCGACTCGGTCACCGTCCGCGTTCCGTTGCCGGCTATCGCCCAGTCACCCTCGATGCGGCCGCCTTCGCCGGTAAGGCTCGTGACGTAGTGGACGCGCGCGACGCCGCCGCCGACCGTGAAGGTGACGTGAACGTCGCCGGACTGCCCTGAGCCGATATTCGCGTCTACGACCAAGTTCGCGATCGTCACCGACTGATCGACCGGTGGCGCCGAGGAGTTCGGCGGCTCGGTGGATGTCGGCTGCGCCGACGTTCCGGGGCCCGTATCCGATGCCGGCACCGACCCCGAGGTCGCGTCGCCGGATCCTGTCGAGGTCACCGCTCCGGCGGCAGTAGGCACCAGGTTCGCCGAACCGGTCGGGGTCGACGAACCGTTTGGTGACGCCGGCGTCGTCGCAGTGAACCCCTCGACGCTCGTCGTCGCAGTCGCGGACGGAGAGCCAGTCGGCGGCACGCTCGGCACCCGACCACCGGCATGACGCGAGGCGCCACAGCCGGCGATCACCATGACCAGCACGACCGCCCCGACAGCAGTTCCGACGGTCCCTCGTCGCAGCATTCGCTTGTCCCCCTATCGCGCGTTCGGCGCTTCGGGGGTTACTTCGCCATCGACGCCGGTTTACCTCCCGGGCCGGTAACTGGATCCGCGGAGCCGCGTTCAGCCGAACGCAGCAGGTGCATTGACGACGCAGCCGCCAACGAGGACCGGGGCCGAGCGGCTCTGATTTACCTCCGCGGCGATGACCACGTCGTTCCGGAAGCCGGCCGCAATGACCAAGCACCTCGACAACCACGACGATGTCGCCGCCGTCGCCGATCGCCTGAGCGCCGGTCAGACCCCAGTCGAACCGCACCGCGTACGACTGCTGACGGTGCTCAGGATTCGCGCCGTCCGAGTCTCCTGAAAACGGCCTCCACAACCGCTTTCCGCGGAACGCGGCCGCCCAGCAGGTCGGATCGCAGACGGACCGGGACTACCCCGGCCGGTTCTCGAGCGTCTCGCGCGCAGCGGGCGAGTCCGCACGATCCTGCGATCGCGGGCCAGGACGAACGGCCAGCGCCCAGTGCTGGACGTTGGCCGATCTCAACGCCTCGTGTCGGAGAAGCAGTTCCGTGCCTTGCTGATCCGCGATCACGGCGCATGCTCGTTCCCCGGGCTGCGGATCGCGACGAGGGCTCGAGGCGCACCACGTGCGGCATTGGCTACATGGCGGGCGAACCGACCTGGCGAACCTCGTCCTGTGGCGGTGACTTCCGATTCCACCGACGCGATGGCAAGCCGTTCACAGTGGCGCCAGCACACGCTGACCAGCCGCCCCTGGAGACGGAGCACCGTCACGCGGCGGTGGCCGTACTCGGAACCGGGCAGCAACTCGACCGCGGCTACGCGATCAATGTCCTACTGACTCAGTGCCTTTGCGCTACGTCACGCGGCGCGCGAACTCCGTCGCCCAGTACGTCAGCACCGCATCGGCGCCCGCTCGGCGGATCGCCGTGAGCTGCTCGATGATCGCCCGGTCGCGCTCGATCCAGCCCTGTGCCGCAGCCGCTTCGACCATCGCGTACTCGCCGGACACCTGGTACGCGAAGACCGGGACCCGCACAGCGGCACGGACCGCGGCGATCACATCCAGGTACGCGAGCGCGGGCTTGACCATGACCGCGTCGGCCCCCTCGGCGATGTCGAGTTCCGCTTCGTGCAACGCCTCGTCGACGCGTCGAGCCGGATCCTGCTGGTACGAGGCGCGATCGCCGAACTGCGGGGCACACTCGGCGGCGTCGCGGAACGGGCCGTAGAACGCCGATGAGTACTTCGCGCTGTACGCGAGGATCGATACGGCGACGTGCCCAGCGTCGTCCAACGCGCGGCGGATCGCGGCCACCTGCCCGTCCATCATGCCGCTCGGCGCGACCATGGCGGCGCCGGCATTCGCCTGTGCGACAGCGATTTTCGCGTACCGGTCCAGCGTTGCGTCGTTGTCGACGGCACCGTCCTCACCGAGCACTCCGCAATGACCGTGATCGGTGAACTCGTCCAGGCACAGGTCCGTCATCAATACGGTTTCAGCGGCGATGCCATCCGCGACGAGATCCCGCAGCGCGTTCTGCACGATGCCGTCGGCTGCGTCAGCGCCCGACCCCAGGGCATCCTTCTCGGCTGGCACACCGAACAAGATCAGGCCGCCCACGCCAGCCGAAACCGCCTCGTGCGCAGCCTTTCTCAGCGAGTCGCGGGTGTGTTGAACCACACCCGGCATCGATCCGATCGGCGCCGGTTCGGCGATGCCTTCCTTGACGAACAGCGGCTGTACGAGCTGCGACGGCGACAGGTGCACGTCCGCCACCAACCGGCGGGCCGCGGGCGTCGCCCGCAGCCGCCGCAGCCTCGTCACCGGGAAGGCGTCCATAACCGGACTACCGCTTCGCCGGACGCCGCTTAGTCGTCCGCGGTTCGGGCGGTGGCAGTTTCGCCTCTTCGGTCCGCCGCTGCACGACGAACGCAGCCAGTGCTGCCGCCAACGCCGACACGGTCGCCACCTCGGGCTGGACGTCGACCCGCAGGCCGAGATCCCGCGCCGTGGCAGCCGTTTGCGGTCCGATGCAGGCGATGACCGTACGGTCGTGCGGCTTGCCCGCGATACCCACGAGGTTGCGGACGGTGGAGGACGACGTGAACAGGGCCGCGTCGACCTTGCCACCCTTGATCGCCTCGCGGACCGGCGCCGGCGGCGGTGCCGCCCGGACGGTGCGGTAGGCGGTGATGTCGTCGACGGCCCAGCCGCGTTCCTTCAGGCCGGCGACCAGCGTCTCAGTCGCGATGTCGGCGCGCGGCAGGAAGACCCGGTCCAGCATGTCGAGAACGTCGTCGTACTCGGGGAAGTCCTCGAGCAGGCCCTCGGACGACTGGTCGCCGGACGGCAGAAGGTCGGGGCGAATGCCGTACGCCTCCAGCGCGGCGCCGGTGACCGTACCGACCGCGGCAACCTTCACACCGGCGAACGCGCGGGCGTCGAGGCCGAACTCGGCGAGCTTCTCCTGCACCGCCTTGACGGCGTTCGCGGAGGTGAACACGACCCACGCATAGCGCCCGGTCACCAGACCCTTGATCGACCGTTCCATCGGCGCCGGGGTACGCGGCGGCTCCACCGCGATCGTCGGCACCTCGAGCGGCTCCGCGCCGTACGTCCGAAGCAGTGCGCTGGTCTCACCGGCCTGCGCACGGGTACGCGGCACCAGCACCCGCCACCCGAACAACGGACGAGACTCCCACCAGGAGAGCATGTTTCGGCCCTTCAGCGCGGCACCGAGGACCATCACCGCGTCGCCGGTGAGCCCGGCGTCCTCGACCACGTCGCCGACCGAGTCGAGCGCCGCGACGACGGTGCGCTGGGCGGTGGTGGTGCCCGAGACAGTCACCGATGCCTGCTCATCGGCGCGCCGCCCGTGCTCCATCAACGCCGCCGCGACCTTGCCGGCGTCGGTTGCCGGAACGTTCAGCAGCAACGTGCCACTCACCCCGGCGAGCGCGGACCAGTCGGTCTCCTCCGAGACGTCCGCGTACGTGCTGACACCAGAACTCGCCGGAGCAAGACCGGCATACGCGGCGGTCGCCGCGGACGTGCCCACGCCGGGTACGAGTTCCCAGCCGATGCGCGAGCGGGTGAGCGCCTTGGCGTAGGCCGAGACCTCATCGGACCCGCCATGCGTCGCGAACGGATCGCCCGGCAGGACGACAGTCACAGCCCGGCCGTCCTTCACCGCGGCCAGCGCGGCTGAGATGGCCGCGGCGCTGTCCGTATCGATCACGAGTTCGACCTCGGTGGGAGCGAGTTCGCGGACCTGCTCGAGAACTGCCTCGGCACCGACGAGCACATCCGCGGATTCGAGCATCTCGACGGCACGAACGGTCAGCAGAGCCCGATCACCGGGACCGGCCCCGACGATCGCGATGCGCCCAGCGCTCTTCTTCTTCGTCACCATCAATCCGTCTCCATCGAAGGCCCGGCGCTCGTGCGACCGGGGTGATACCCGTCTGTTGCGGGGTGAGCCATGACCTGCTTCGCTCCTTGTCGCAGGAGCTCGGACGCGACTCGGACCCCCAAGTGACGCGCTGCCGAGAGCGCGCCTGCCTCGCGATGTCGAAGGCGCTCCCCCACCACGGCGGTCAGGACGATCGAATCCCCGTCGATCTCCGCGGACGCGCCGATCGGTGCGCTGCAGCCCGCCTCCAGCTCAGCGAGTACTGCCCGCTCCGCCTCGACGCAGGCCCGCGTCGGCGCGTCGTCCAATGCCGCCCGCAGACCTTCCGCCAGCTCCACATCGGCCGCCCGGCATTCGATCGCCAGCGCGCCCTGACCGGGCGCCGGCACCATCTCGTCGTGGCCGAAGGTGTAGGCGACCTCGCTGAGCCGCCCGAGCCGAGCCAGCCCCGCGCGGGCAAGAACCACCGCGTCGAGTTCGCCGCCGCGCACCTTCGTGATCCGGGTGTCGACGTTTCCCCGTACCGGCACGACCTCCAGGTCGGGGCGTAAGGCCCGAAGCTGGACGGCGCGCCGCGGCGAGCCGGTGCCGACTCGCGCCCCGGCCGGCAGGTCACCCAACGACACCGAACCGGCGGATACCAGGACGTCGGAGGGATCTTCGCGCGGCGGCACGGCGGCGATCGTCAGGCCGGCCTCGTCCCCCACCGGCAGGTCCTTGAACGAGTGCACGGCCAGATCGGCGCTGCCGTCGTGCAACGCCGCCCGCAAAGCGGACACGAAGACGCCGGTGCCGCCGATCGTCGTGAGATCGCGCAGGTCGACATCGCCGTGCGAGACCACCTCGAGTACCGACACCGGAACGCCCAGCGCCACTTCGAGGCGACGGCCGATCTCGGACGTCTGGGCCATCGCGAGGGCGGAGCGCCGCGACGCGATCGTGAGCGGCCGCGTCCGGTCCATCAGCGCGGTCACACCGCACCCCCGGCATCACGGTCGGCCGCAACGACGGCCTCGGGCAGGTCACGCGGCAGTTCAAACAGTTCGCGCAACGCTTCGGCGTAGGCGTCGCCGCCGGGGTTACCAGCCAGTTCCTTCACCCGTACGGTCGGGGCGTGGATGAGCTTCTCCACCACGCGGCGAACGGTGTCCTCAACCTCGCGCCGCTCGTGCTCGCCGAGTTCCGGCAGCCGCCCGAGTAGCCGCTGCAGTTCCCCCCGGACGACGTCCTCGGCCTTGCTGCGCAGCGCGACGACCGTCGGCGCCACCCGTACCGACCGCTGCCAGCTGAGGAACGCGTCGGTCTCCTGCATGACGATCGTGCGGGCGGCTTCGATCTCGTTCTCCGCGCTGGCTCCCCCGTCGCTTCCAGCGATCAGCTCGGCCACGTCGTCCCATCCGACCAGGGTGACGCCGGGCAACTCGCGAACAGCCGGGTCGATGTCGTGCGGGAGCCCGAGGTCGATGAGGATGAGCGGCCGTTCCGGTCGGCTGACCAGCGCGGCCGACACCGTTTCGAGCGTGATGACGACACCGATGCTCGCGGTCGCGCTGACCACGACGTCGGCAGCGGTCAGCAGCGGAACCAGATCGTCGAGGCTGCCGCCGGTCCCACCGAAGCGCTCGGCCAGCCGGCGCGCGCGGTCGACACTCCGGTTCGCGACGGCGATGGATCGGGCGCCCTCCCGCTGCAACGAGCTGCAGGCCAGCGACCCGGTGGCACCGGCGCCGACGACCAACGCGCTCGTTCCGACCAGCCCGCCGACCGCCCGCTCGAGCGCAAGCCCGACGAGGGACGCGCCGGCGCGGTCGATGTCGGTCTCCGTCCGGGCCCGCTTGCCGGTCCGCAACGCGTGCCGGAACGCCTCGCCCAGAACGCGGCCTACGGTGCCTTCGGTTTGGCCGAACTTGTACGCCGCGCGCAGCTGCCCGAGGATCTGCGCCTCGCCGACCAGCATCGAGTCCAGCCCACAGGCGACCTGGAACAGGTGCTGGATCGCCCGAGCGTCGTAGTCGACGTACAGGTGCGGCGTCAGCTCTTCGACGGGTACGCCCGAGACGGCGGCCAACGCGTCGGTGATCTGGACGTGACCGCCGTGGAACGCGCTGACGTGCGTATAGACCTCGATGCGGTTGCAGGTCGACAAGACGACCGCCTCGGCGACGTACTCCCCCTCGACCAGGGCGTGCAGCAGTTTGGTTCCATCGCCCACGCCGGCGCTGACCTGCTCGAGGAGTGCGGTCGAAGCCGTCCGGTGCGAGAGCCCGACGGCGAGGACGCTCATGAGGTCGCCTCGACTGCTTCGGGCACGTCCGGCACGGCCGGCCCCCGCGGGCGGCGCGTTCGCTGCTGGTCGTGGAACGACAGGATCTGGAGCTCGACCGACAAGTCGACTTTCCGGACGTTCACGCCCGGCGACACGATGAGCGTGGCCGGTGCGAAGTTCAGGATGTTGCGCACGCCGGCGGCGACTAGCCGGTCACAGATGTCCTGCGCGGCGCCGGCAGGCGTCGCGATCACCCCGATGCTGATGTCGCGGTTCGCGACGACCTTCTCCAGGTCGTCGACCGACAACACGATCATGCCGTTGACCATTTCACCGATCCGGCCCGGGTCGGCGTCGAGCAGGGCCTCGACCTGGACCCCGCGGGGCGCGAAACCGCCGTAGCCGGCGAGGGCACGTCCGAGGTTTCCGATCCCGACGATGGCAACTCCCCGGGGACGCGTCAGGCCGAGCTCGCGGCTGATCTCCGCGAGCAGGTTCGCGACGTCGTATCCCACGCCGCGGGTGCCGAACGAACCGAGCTGCGACAGGTCCTTGCGCACCTTGGCCGAGTTGACCCCGGCGGCGACGGCGAGATCCTCCGACGATACGGTTTCGACCTTCGCATCGGCCAGGCCGAGCAGCACCCGCAGATACACCGGAAGCCGGGCGACGGTCGCGTCCGGAACGTGCGCAGCACGGGTCCCGGCGGCAGTCTCCTGCCGGCCGTCAGCCGACGCCGCACCTGCGGCGTCGTCGGTGAACCGGGCGGTCAATGTGCACGCTCCAAGGGCTTGTCACGCCGAGGTTACGCGCATGTGAAGGCTTTCACAAAATCCGCGAACGGCTCTCAGGAAGCGGTCTCCGGACGAGTCGTGAGTTCCGCCGGAATTTCGTCGACGATCTCGACAGCAGTCCGGCTCTTGACCGGGGCGAGCCGTTGATGACGAGCACGATCTCGGCTTCGCGCGGCGACACGCCGTCACCGCTGACGGTGATCAGGCTCGCGAACCACGCCACCACGAAATCCCGCTCGATTACGCAGCGTCACTCGGTTGGAGCAGCCAGCCCCTTCGCGCAGAGCCCGATTCAACAGAGGTAACCGCCGGCTGAACGCCGAACGCCGGCCGTTCCCCAGGGAGTCTGTATGCGTCTGCGCCGGATCATGGCCGCAACCCTCAGCGCGGTGGCGCTGAGCGGAGGCATCGCCGTCGTCGCGCCGAGCGCTGCTCAGGCCGACGGCAACGTCGGCGCTTTCCTCAATCACCTCAACAGCCTCCGGGCGGCGAACGGTCTGCCGGCCCTCGCGCTCGTCGGCGACCTCAGCGCCGTGGCGCAGGCCCACTCGGAAGCGATGGCCGCGCAAGGCACGATCTTCCACAACGGATCGTTGACGACCGATGTGACGAACTGGCAAACGGTCGGTGAAAACGTCGGCATGGGCCCCTCCGAGGCTGCGATCGACAACGCCTTCGACAACTCGCCCGGTCACTACGCGAACGAGGTCAACAGCAGCTACACGCAGGTCGGCATCGGCTCCGTGACGCGGTCCGACGGCCAGATCTTCGTCACCCTCGACTTCCGCCGCCCGATGAACGCGTCCTCGAGCGACACGCCCGCGGCGTCCAGCCCGCAGTCCTCGTCGGGCGGGTCGTCGTCGTCCTCTTCGTCAGGCAGCAGCCGGAGCAGCGGTTCGACCCAGTCCTCGGCCGCTGCACAGGCAGCGGCTCAGGCCGCCGCGGCTGCTGCCGCCCAGGCCGCCGCGGAAGCGCAGGCCGCCGCCGATGCAGCCGCCGCGCAAGCTGCGGCCCGCGCAGCCGCCCGCGCAGCCGCCGACCAGCAGGCTGCGGCTCTCACCCAGGAACTACGGACGAGCACCGACCCGCTCGCGAACGCGATGGTCTTCGCGGCTCACGTGAACACGCTCGGCCAGACCGGCTGACCGGATTCCCCGACACTCAGAAGAAGACCGAGTGCCGCTGCGAAAGCAGCTCGTACAAGGTTCGCTGGATCGTCGACTTCACCTGATCGGCCAGCTCGAAGACCAACACCTGGTCGTCCGCTCGGTGCTTCCCGTACGAAGCCGTCTCGACCGGCTGGCCGAAGGCGATCGTCCACTTGCTCGGCAGCGGAACCAGCCCGAGCGGGCCCAACCACGGGAACGTCGGCGTGATCGGGAAGTACGGCAGCCCCAGGGCCTTGGCGACCGGACGTGCGTCAGCGACCATCGGGTACGCCTCCTCGGCGCCCACCACGGAAACTGGAATGATCGGAACACCCGCCCGTAAAGCCGCGCTGACGAAACCGCCGCGCCCGAACCGTTGCAGCTGGTAGCGCTGCGCGAACGGCTTTCCGATCCCTTTGAAACCCTCCGGGTAGACCCCGACCAGTTCGCCGCTCGCCAGGAGCTGCTCAGCGCTGTCGTTGGACGCCAGGGCGGCACCGACGGTACGGGCGAGGGTCGCCACACCGGGCACCGCGAAGACGAGGTCGGCGGCGAGCAGCCGTAGGTGGCGGTGCGCTGGGTGCTCGTCCAGCAGGGCCAGCGCGGTCATCAACGCATCCAGCGGCAAGGTGCCGGAATGGTTGGAAACGATCAACGCCCCGCCCGTGGCCGGGACGTTGTCGAGACCTCGGGTCTCGACGCGAAACCACGACGAGTACAGCGGCCGTAACGCCGCCAGAACAACCTTGTCCGATAGTTCGGGATCGAACCCGAACTCGTCGGCTTCGCGCTCGCCGGTCAGGCGTCGCCGGACGAGGGCCAGCCGCTCGGCCAGCGCCTCCTCCCACGCAGCGGCCAGGAGCTACTTCTTGTTGCGACGCTGAACGCGCGTCTTCTTGAGCAGCTTGCGGTGCTTCTTCTTGGCCATGCGCTTGCGACGCTTCTTGATGACGGAACCCACGGATACGCCTGTCTTTGAGGGGATTGCGAGAGCCCGAGTCTAGGGGCCCTGGTGACCGGGCCGCGGGCCGGTGTCAGCCGGCCTCGACGAAAGCCGCCTGGAGGTACGCGTGCACGGCGTTCTCCGGGACCCGGTAGGACCGGCCGACCTTGACCGCCGACAGCTCTCCCGAGTGCACCAAGCGGTAGACCGTCATTTTCGACACACGCATCATCGACGCGACCTCGGCGACGGTGAGAAACCGCATCTCGCCGAGCCCTGCACCCTGTGCTGGCATGGAGTACCGATCCTTTTCAGGCGTCGCGTCACCGGCTTCCCCACCGACGACATGGCACGACGCCCATGTTGGTGCTCAATGTATCGGCTGCGGCCGGTGTGACCAGAGGGGGGTACGTTAGGCCAAACGGCCCTGTCGCGGGCTACCCGCGGCCCAGTTCCTTCGACCGCTCCGCCGCCGCGCGCAGTGCGGCGTCGAATGCCGCCCGTACGCCGTGCCCTTCCAGGGCCCGAATCGCCGCGGCCGTCGTACCGCCCGGCGACGTCACGGCCTCGCGGAGCGCGACCGGATGGTCGCCCGAATCGCGCAACATCGTCGAGGACCCGTACGCCGTCTGAACGACCAGCTCGGTGGCCACATCGCGAGGCAGTCCCAGTGCCACGCCCGCGTCGATCATGGCTTCCACGACGTAGAAGAAGTACGCCGGGCCGCTTCCGGATACCGCAGTCACCGCGTCGAGCTGCGCCTCGGTGACCCGAACCGTCCGGCCGACCGCCGACAGCACCTGTTCCGCCCGCTCGAGATGTTCGAAGCCGGCTGCCGTCCCGGCGGCCAACGCGCTCATCGCGGCGCGTACCCGAACGGGGGTGTTGCTCATGACCCGGACCACCGGGATCCCGGCCGGGAGGTTCGATTCCAGGGTCGAGAGCAGAACGCCGGCCGCCATCGACACCACGAGCTTGCCGGGGTCGAGCGCCGCGCTGATCTCCGTGGCCAACGCGGGGATGTCCTGTGGCTTCACGGCCAGCAACAACACATCCGCCCGCGCCGCGGCCGTCGCGTTGTCGACCACCTCGACGCCGTATTGCGCCTGCAGCGCCGCTGCCCGGTCCGACCGCTTCTCGGTGATCAGCAACGACGCCGGCGCCGCACCCGCCGCGAGCAGCCCGGACAGCAGAGCCTCGCCCAACATGCCGGCACCGAGTACGGCGACCCGCGTCACGTCTGTGGTCATGCGCCGAAGATTAGCGGGGCAGCCGTCAGGCTCCGGCGAGCCAGTCGAGCCTGCGTAGGATGACGCCCTCGCGCAGCGCCCACGGGCAGATCTCGAGTTCCGGGATGTCGAGGCGCGCCATCACCGCTTCGGCGACCACCGCGCCGGCCACCAGCTGCGCTGCCCGCCCCGGCGAAACGCCGGGCAGCTTCGCGCGTTCGGCGATGGTCATCTTCGACAGCTGCGGCACGGCCTGCTTCACGTCCCGGTGCAGCAGGTGCCGAGCGACGCGCGGGCCATACGAATATGAGGCCGCGCCGTGGATCCGGGCCAGTGAACGGAACGTCTTCGACGTGGCGACGGCGTGGTCGGCCGCGCCCAGGTCCGGCAGCCGGTCGAGCACCTTGGCTACGTAGCCCCGCAACGCCCCGAGGTCCGTCCGCCGGATCGGGTCTTCGGCCGCCAGCCAGTCCTTGTGCAGCCGGCCGGCACCCAACGGCAGCGACACCGCCACCGACGGCTCCTCGTCCATGCCCGAGGCGCATTCGAGGGACCCGCCGCCGATGTCGACGACCAGCAGCCGCCCAGAGCGCCAGCCGAACCAGCGCCGCACCGCGAGGAACGTCATCCGGGCCTCTTCCGGGCCGTCGAGCACCTGGAGATCGACACCGGTCGCCGCGGTGACCGCGGCGATGACGTCCGAACCGTTCGGCGCCTCGCGAAGGGCGGAGGTGGCGAAGGCGACCAGGTCCTCCACGCCGTGCTCCTCGGCGTGCTCGCGGGCATCGGCGATCTGCTCGATCAGGCGCTGCTGCCCGGCGGCCGAGATCGTGCCGTCGGGGTTCATCAACTCCATCAGGCGCAGCTCGTGCTTGACGCTCGTCGCCGGTAACGGCTGGCCGCCGCGGTGCGCATCGACCACCAGCAGGTGGACGGTGTTGGAGCCGACGTCGAGCACTCCCAGCCGCATGCACTGACCTAACCACGCCGGGCGCTGACCTGCGGTGCGACCCGTCGAGGACCTGTCGGGGTCAGTCCACCGGCACGTCCAGGTACGACGTGCGGCGCAACCCGCTGGTGTGCAGGCGGTACTGCGCGGAGGCGCGGAGGACGCCGAATCCGTACCGGACGCTGCGCTTGAAGTTGATCGACGAGGACTCGTCGTTGTAGCGGGTGGGGCAGGAGATCTCACCGACCCGGGCACCGGCGGCCATCGCCTGCAGGATGATCTCGTTGTCGAAGACGAAGTCGTCGGAATTGAGCTCGAACGGCAGCCTCGCCAGCAGCGAGGCCCGATACGCCCGCAGCCCCGTGTGGTACTCGGAGAGCTTGCCCGCGACGACGAGGTTCTCGTACGCGGTGAGCATCCGGTTGGCGACGTACTTGTAGCGCGGCATGCCGCCGGCCACCGCGTTCTGCGCCAGGATCCGCGAGCCGAGCACGAAGTCGTAGACGTCGTACGCGATCATCGCGGCCATCGGCACGACGAGCTGCGGCGAGTATTGGTGATCCGGGTGCACCATGACGACGATGTCCGCGCCGCGCGCCAAGGCGGTCCGGTAACAGGTCTTCTGGTTGCCGCCGTATCCCCGGTTCTGCGGATGCACGACGGTCTCGACGCCGAGGGCTCGGGCGGTCTCCGCGGTGTCGTCGGTGCTGGCGTCGTCGACCAGGACGATGTCGTCGACGACCGTGCGGTCCACGTCCGACAGCGTCAGGCCCAACGTCTTCGCCGCGTTGTACGCCGGCAGGACGACGGCGACCCGCTGTCCGTTGAGCACGGCCAGATCCTAGAGTTTGCCCATGGCCTTCGCCCCGCTCACCGCGCGCGAGTGGGTCACGTTCCCCGACCCCGCTGACCCGGAGCACGAGATCCGGGCGGATCTCACGTTCCTGCTGTCGAACTGGTCGTGTGTTTGGGGCACTACCTGCCCCGGCATCGCCGGCAGTCCGGAGGCCGGCTGCTGCACCCACGGCGCGTTCTTCACGGACAAGGACGACCGCCGGCGGGTCGCCCGGGCGGCGAAGGAGCTGACGAAGGCCGACTGGCAGCGCCACGGCACCCGCCCGCTCGCGGAGGAGGACGAACTCGAAGGCGAGCCGGCATGGAAGACCGCGACCCGCGACGGGGCCTGCATCTACCTCAACGGGCCCGACTTCGCCGGCGGTGCGGGTTGCGCGCTGCACGGCCTGGCGCTGCGGACCGGCCGGCATCCGCTCGAGCTGAAGCCGGACGTGTGCTGGCAGGTGCCGATCTCGCGCCAGGAGGAGGAACACGAGGACGGCACCCGCACCACGATCGTCACCGAGTTCTCGCGGCGGTCCTGGGGCGAAGGGGGCGCCGACCTGGACTGGTGGTGCACCGAGTCGAAGGCCGCATACGTCGGCCAGGCGCCGATGTTCGAAAGTTACGGACCAGAGCTGACCGCCCTCATCGGAGAGCCCGCGTACGACGAACTCACGCGGCTGTGCCGCGAGGCCCTTCGGGGGCAGCGACCGCTGCTTCCGCTGATCTGACGGGCGCGGACGCCGATCGCAAGACGGCGGGAAGAAGCAGTACCGGGATCACCGTGATGCGGAGCAGGTCCTTCGGGTACAGCAGATCGGCCGGGCCTAGCAGGAACATGAGCGGCGCGGTCGCAAGGAACGCGGCGTCCGCGAGGGTGCGGAACCGCAGGGCGCGCACGATCCCCACCAGGAACAGGCCGAACAGGGCGATGACGACTGGCAGCGCCGCCGCACCGACTTGGGAGTAGGCGAAGTCCAAGTCCACCCACCGTGCCGCCTCGTGTGCGGTCCGGTGGATGCCGGCAAACGGGAGCCCGAGCAGGTTGTCGCTCTGCCCCAGCGGCCACAGGCCGAAGACGTGGTCGACGTACAGCAGCCAGCCGAGCAGGACCGCCGGACCGGCAGCCAGCGCAGCCGTCGCGGCGACTGCCCGGCGACGCCACGCTGGGTCGCGCAAACCCACCGGAACCAGCTGGCGGTCACGACGCCAGACCCGCACCGCCTCGAAAGCGAACACGCCGATCGGGACGAGCGCCAACGGCTCCTTCGTCAGCGCGAGCGCGACGAACGCGACCGCAGCCGGAACGAACCGGCGGGCGCGCCAGGCGAGCAACGCAAGGCCGAGCAGGGCCGCGCCCAGCGGCTCGGCGGTGTCCGCAGTGACGGCGTAGAGCAAGCCCGGCGAGAGGGCGACGGCGAGGCCCGCCCAGGGAGACCAGCCCCAGCCGGACGCCAGCAGGCTCGCCGCCGCGGCGGCCACCGCCATCGCGAGCAGCGACACGGTAAGCAACCACGACGGTACGGATGCCGGATGGCCCCACGAGAGCAGGCCGACCAGCTGGCCGTAGAACGGGTGCCCGTAGCGGTACGAGGCCCGGTCGATCAGCGTGTGCGCGCTGCCCCGGGCGAACGGATCGCGGGCAACCGCGTAGAAGTACGTTCCGTCGTAGTGCGACCCGGGGGGCACGAACGAGAAGTTCGGATCGGCCGCCTTGGCCTGGGCCGAGATCGGGTCCGATTCGGACATGTGAACCAGCGTCGTGGCAGACCCCGACGGGTGGATCGCCATCGACGCGCAGAACGCGGCCACCACCACGGCGAGCGCCGCGCACAGCAGCGCGACCACCGTGCGGGACGGCCGAAACAGGTCCCCGATCGGCGGACGCGGCCTCGTGATCAGCGCCCCTGGGCCGCTACGGCGGCGGCGCCTTCGGCGGCCGCTTCCGGGTCCAGGTAACGACCGGCGCCCACCGGCCGCAGGTCCTCACCGATCTCGTACACGAGCGGGTTGCCGGTCGGGATGTTGAGGGCCGCGATGTCGTCGTCGCTGATCCGCTCCAAGTGCTTGACCAGGGCCCGCAGCGAGTTGCCGTGAGCGGCAACCAGGACGACCTCGTGCGCGCGCAGGTCGGGGACGATCGCGTCGTACCAGTACGGCAGCAGCCGGACGACGACATCGGCCAGGCATTCCGTTTTCGGCAGCACATCGGGAGCAAGGCCCTGATAGCGCAGGTCGGCGCCCGAGTTGAACGGGTTGTCCGGGCTGATCAGCGGCGGCGGGGTGTCGTACGACCGCCGCCACAGCGTGAAGTTCTCCTCCCCGAACTCGTCGAGGGTCGCCTTCTTGTCCTTGCCCTGCAGGTCGCCGTAGTGCCGTTCGTTCAGCCGCCAGGTACGCCGAACCGGGATCCAGCACCGGCCGGCGCGATCGAGCGCCAGGTTCGCGGTGCGGATCGCGCGGGTCAGGACGGAGGTGTGCAGCACGTCCGGCAACAGGCCCGCCTCGAGCAGGAGGTCGCCGCCGCGGCGGGCCTCCGCTTCGCCGGTCTCGGTGAGGTCGACGTCCCACCAGCCGGTGAACAGGTTCTTCTCGTTCCAGGTGCTCTGACCGTGGCGCAGCAAGACGAGCGTGCTCATGGGGCGCATTCTGCCAGTTAGCCGGGTCCCCCCGTGCGGGCCGGATCGGCGAAGCGGGCGAAGGCCCGCAGGTTCGCCAGCGACTCGCCGTTCTTCTCCCGCCAGGCCCATTCCCGCCGGATCGCCGAGCCGTAGCCGATCTCCAGCAGGGTGTCGAACGACTCGTCGGCGTACGTCAGCACCGCGCCAAGCAGCCGGTCGATCTCGTCCGCGGTCACCGAATGCAGGGGCAGGCGGCCGACCAGGTAGACGTCGCCGGCCGCGTCGAGCGCCCAGCTCACCCCGTAGGTGTGGGTGTTCTTGTTCAGCAACAGCCGGTAGAGCTGTTCGTGGTTCTCGTCCGGGCGGCGCATGACGAACGCCTCGACCAGCAGGGCGTGATCGCCGGCCACCAGCCAGCACATGGTGGCGAGCTTGTGTACGCCCTCCAGCCGGACCAGGAACTGCCCAGCGGCCGGGGACTCGTACGTCAGACCCGACGTGTCCAGCGCGTCCCGGATCGTGGCGTCGAGTTCGTCGCGGGCCAGGTTCACGGGTACGACGGTACGGCCCGCAGTCCGCCCGCGACAGCCGGAAGTCCGGCTTGCTCCGCCTGGTCCAGGCTGGCCAGCTCGGCGATGACCTGGTCGTACACCTGGGCCGTCCGGGCAGCCACCACGTGCCAGCCATAGCCCGCGGCCCGGCGAGCCGCGGCCGCGCCCCAGGCGGCGCGGCGGGCCGGGTCGTCGAGCAGCTCACCCAGCACCGCGGCCCAGACCGCCGGGTCATGGCCGGCGACGAGGGCCCCCGTTCGGCCGTCGACGACGGCCGAACGCAGGCCCCCGACGGCGGCCGCCACCACCGGAGTGCCGCACGCCTGGGCCTCGAGCGCGACCAGCCCAAACGACTCGTTGTAGCTCGGTACGACGACCAGGTCCGCGGCTCGGTACACGTCGACCAGCTCGGTTGCCGGCATCGGCGGAATCAGCCGGAGCAGATCGCCGATGCCGAGCTCCACCGCCAGCGACTGAAGGCCGTCTGGGGTGCGTAGCCCGTTACCACTGGGGCCACCGACGATTGCGACGACCAGCCGCTCTCGCAGCTCCGGGCGCCCGGACACCAGCACCGCGGCGGCACGGATCAGCACGTCCGGCGCTTTGAGCGGTTGTAGCCGCCCGACGAACGCCAGCAGCAGTGCGTCCGGCGCGATGTCCAGCCGGGACCGCGCCTCACCCGTGTCACCGGGCCGGAAGACGTCGAGGTCGACGCCGGGTGGGATCACCCGGATGGCGGCCGGGTCGGCGCCGTACAGCTCGACGAGCTGCGCGGCCTCGTCTTGGGTCGAGGCCACCAGGCGGTGCGCCGCCTCCGCCACCCGCTCCTCGCCGAGCAACCGCGCCAGCGGCTCGGGTACCTCCTCGTCGGCGAGGTAGGTGTTCTTGATCCGGCCGAGCGTGTGCGCGGTGTGAACGAGCGGGACGCCCCAGCGCCCGGAGACGATCCGGCCCACCTCGCCGGAAAGCCAGTAGTGCGAGTGCACGGCGTCGTAGTCGCCGGCGGGGTGACCGGAGTTCTCGCGGAGGACGGCGCCGGCGAACGCCCGCAGCTGGGCCGGCAGGTCGGCTTTGGCCAGCCCTTCGATGGGTCCCGCCGGCACGTTCCGCACAACCACACCGGGGACGACCTGCCGGTGCGACGGTCCCGCCGACCTGGTGGCCCGGGTGAAGATGTCGACTTCGGTACCGGCCCCGGCCAGCTGCCGCGCGAGCTCGAGTACGTAGACGTTCATGCCGCCGGCGTCACCGATGCCGGGCTGCTCGAGAGGGCTGGTGTGCATCGAGATCATCGCGATCCGACGGGTTGGCCGGCCGCGACGGCGGGCTCGGGCGGCCGACCAGGCCGACGCAGCTGACGCGCGCTGGCCCTCGGGAGCTGGCGGCACGGAACCTCCCGTCACATCGCGTCGCGTCTGTTGAACTCTCACTGGCCCTGCTGATCCCATCCTGGCCCACTCCCGTCAGCGCCGGTTCCCCCACCCGCATTCCCGGGCTGCGGAAGACTGGGGGTATGACTTCGGCATCAGGCGGCGCACGGCCCGTCGCGGTGGTGACGGGCGCCAGCAGCGGGATCGGTGAAGCGACCGCCCGGCAGCTCGCGGGCGCGGGCTTCGAGGTGGTCTGTGCGGCGCGGCGCGAGGAGCGCATCACGGCCCTGGCCGGCGAGATCGGGGGGCGGGCCGTGGTGTGTGACGTGACCGATTCCTCGTCGGTTGCCGCGCTGGCGGCGGAGGTCGACCGCTGTTCGGTGCTCGTCAACAACGCCGGCGGCGCACTGGGACTCGCCCCGATCGCCGAGGCCGACGAGGACCTCTGGCGGCAGATGTGGGAGACGAACGTCGCCGGCGTCATGCGCGTCACGAAGGCGTTGCTTCCTGTGCTCGTCGCGAGCGGCGACGGACGCATCGTCGTCGTGACCTCGCTGGCTGGGCACGATCCGTATCCCGGCGGTGGGGGTTACGTCGCCGCCAAGCACGCGGCTGCGTCGATGGTCCGGACGCTGCGCTTCGAACTGCTCGGTCAGCCGGTACGGGTGACCGAGGTCGCCCCCGGCATGGTGGAGACGGAGTTCTCGATCGTCCGCTTCGAGGGCGACGAGGTGCGGGCCGCCGCTGTGTACGCCGGGCTGACACCGTTGACGGGGGCGGACGTGGCGGACTGCATCACCTGGGCGGTGACCCGCCCGCCGCACGTCAACATCGACCGGCTCGACGTCTACCCCCGCGACCAGGCCTCGGCGACCGTCACCCACCGGGCGTAGCGGTGCGGCTTGCCGCCGGACGGGCGCGGGACCTCGGCCTACCTACCCGCGGCACCACCGCGCCCGGGCGGCTGAAGCGCGTCGACCGCTGGCTGCTGCACTGCCTGGGCCAGCCCCGGACCGGGTTCGTCCGGACGGCTGAGCCACTCGTCGTCGACCTGGGCTACGGCTCGTCGACCATCACCACCGTCGAGCTCGCGTGCGCCCTGCGGCGACTGCGAGCCGAGGTGCGGGTCGTCGGCGTCGAGAACGACCGCGCCCGCGTCGGCTCGGCGCTGCTCGAGACCGTGCCGGCCGGCGTCACGTTCGTCTACGGCGGCTTTGACGTCGCCAGCCTGCGTCCGTTCGCCATCCGCGCGATGAATGTCCTCCGGCAGTACGAGGAGAGCGCCGTGCCCGCTGCCTGGGCGCAGCTGCGTACGGCGCTCTCCCCCGGCGGCATCGTGGTCGAGGGAACCTGTGACGAGCTGGGTCGGCGCGGCAGCTGGGTCACTCTCGACGCCGCCGGCCCCACCACCCTCACGCTGTCGGCGCACCTCGCCACACTCGAGCGACCGAGCGACATCGCGCCGCGGCTCCCGAAGGCGCTCATTCACCGCAACGTGCCGGGCGAGCCGGTACACGCCTTCCTCACCGCCGCCGACGACGCATGGACCCGCGCGGCGCCGCAGGCCACGTTCGGACCGCGGCAGCGGTGGGCGGACATGTGCGCTCGGCTGCGGGCCGCCGGCTGGCCGGTTCTGGACGGCCCGCGCCGCTGGCGGCTCGGCGAACTGAGCGTTCCGTGGTCCGCCGTCGCGCCCGCCGAGGGAAGGGTTTCCGAATAGATCGCGTTGTGCGCGGCATGGCACGTATCCTGGGAGCTGTGCGCACCGCGACCGTCGATCTCTCGACGCTGACCCCCGAGCAGCGCCAGGTGTTCGCCGCGGAGCAGTCCGCTCGCCTTGAAGGCGCGAGCGCCACCGAGATCATCCGGTGGGCTCACGAAACCTTCGGCGACCGGCTCGCGGTCACCAGCTCGATGGGCGATGGCCTGATCCCGCACCTGTGCGCCGAGGCCGCACCGGGCATTGACGTGCTGTTTCTCGATACCGGCTACCACTTCGCCGAGACCATCGGCACCCGTGACGCCGTCGCCGCCACCACCGGCGCGAACGTCCGCACGATCCTGCCGCTCCTGACCGTGGCTGAGCAGGACGAGCAGTACGGACCCCGGCTCCACAACCGCGACCCCGACGCGTGCTGCCGGATGCGCAAGGTCGAGCCGCTCGACCGCGCGCTCGCGGATTACGACGCCTGGATCTCCGGGGTCCGGCGCGACGAGACGCCCGAGCGGGCTGACACTCCGATCGTCGGCTACGACGAGAAGCGGCAGCTGATCAAGATCTCGCCGATCGCGACGTGGACGCAGGAAGACACCAATGCGTACATCCTCCAGAACGGCGTCCTGGTGAACCCACTCGTCAGCGAGGGCTTCCTGTCGATCGGCTGCGCGCCGTGCACCCGCGCCGTCGCACCCGGCGAGGACCCGCGGGCCGGCCGCTGGGCCGGCACCGGAAAGTCCGAATGCGGGCTGCACCTCTGAGCGCGTTCGACGAAAGCCGTCGCATCTGGGACCATGGCACCGTGGTAGACCCGACGACTCTCGCTTTCGGCTCGGCGTCCCTGCGCCTCGTCAGCCGTCGCCACATCGATCTGCTCCGCGTCGTCACCGCGGCGTGTCCGGGATCTCGCTGAACTCCGCTCAGACCCCGCCCGTACTCCTCATAGCCTGTCCGCAGAGACTGCTCGCAGCATCCCGAAGGGTTTCGCCCGCATGACCTCCGTCCTCGAACTTGCGTCGTTCGGCGCGTCCCGCATGGATCAGCCGTTGCCGGGACCGGCCGACGACCTGGCCACCGTGCCCGGGCTGGCCGCCGCCCCGTCCTTCGCCGACTTCGCCGAGATCGACCGTTTCGAAGCGCGCATCCAGGAGTACCTGGCCGGCGAGCTCGATCCGGACGATTTCCGTCGCCACCGCCTCTGGCACGGCGTGTACGGCCAGCGCCAGATCACCGACGTGCACATGATCCGGACCAAGATCGTCGGCGGTGCCCTCACCGCGGACGCGCTGGACGCGTGCGCCGACGTCGCCGAGACGTGGAGCCGCGGCTGGGGCCACCTGACGACCCGGCAGAACGTCCAGTTCCACTTCGTGAAGATCGAAGACGCCCCGGCGGTGCTGCGCCGGATGGCACAGGCCGGCGTCACGACGCGCGAGGCCTGCGGCGACACCGTCCGCAACGTGACCTCCTGCCACCTGGCCGGCGTCTGCCCGGTCGAGGTGCTCGACGTCAACGCGGCGGCCGAAGCCGTCGCCCGGCACTTCCTGCGTAACCCGCTCGCCCAGAACCTGCCCCGCAAGTTCAAGATCGCCGCGTCCGGCTGCGCGATCGACTGCGCGCTCACCGGCATCCACGACCTGGGGATCCTGGCGGTCGAGGTCGACGGCAAGAAGGGCTTCCGCGTGATGTGCGGCGGCGGCCTCGGTACGGCCAACCACGAGGCCGTGGCCCTCGAAAACTTCACCGCGCCCGAAGAACTGATCGTGACGGCCGAGGCCGTGCTTCGCGTGTGGGATCGCGAGATGCCGCGCAAGTCCAAGGCGCACGCCCGGATGAAGTTCCTCGTCGCCAAGCTCGGCGCCGAGGAGTTCCGCGAGAAGGTCCTCAAGGAGCGCGAGCAGCTGCGCTGCAGCGCCGGTTTCCGCGCGCAGTATCCGGACGCGTTCCTGCCGCCGCGCGTCGAGGGCGCCGCCGCTGGCGCCACGGTTCCGGAGGCGGTCAACCACCAGCCGGCCGACCCGGCGGCGTACGAGGCATGGTCGGCGACGAACGTCGTCGAGCAGCGTCAGCGCGGCCTGTTCTCGGCGTACGTGACGGTGCCCCTCGGCGACGTCACCACCGAACAGTTCCGGCTGCTCGCCAAGGCCTCCCGTGACTTCGGCGTCGACTGGCGCATCGCGGTCCGGCAGAACCTCGTCGCGCGCAACATGCGCCCCGGCGACCTCCCGCTGCTGCACGACATGCTCGCCAGCGTCGGCCTCGGGTCGAGTGGCGCCGAGCGGGCCCGCAACATCGTCAGCTGCCCCGGTGCCGAAACGTGCAACCTCGCGCTGACCGCCAGCCGCGGCGTCGCGTCGGCGACCGTCGACGCGCTGATCGCCGCCGGCCTGGGCGACGTGCCGCTCACCATCAACGTCAGCGGTTGCCCGAACTCGTGCGGCCAGCAGCAGATGGCCGACATCGGCCTCTCCGGCCAGGTCCGCCGCGTCGGTACGGATGAAGCTCCCGGTTACCGGATCCTGCTCGGCGGCCGTCCGGTCGAAGGCGGTGCCCGGTTCGGCAAGTACGTCGCCAAGGCTCCGGCGAAGCGCACCCCATCGGCTGTCGTCAGCGTGGTCAAGCGTTACACCGAGGAGCGCAACCCCGGCGAGGCCTTCGGCACCTGGGTCGACCGCGTCGGACCGAAGGAAATCGGCCTCGGCCTGGCGGAATTCGACGAGAAGCGCAGCAAGGAAGCCGCACCCGAAGACTTCCAGGACTGGGGCGAGACGCAGCCGTTCCAGGTCATCCTCGGCACCAGCGAGTGCGCGGGCTGACCGGCTATTCCCTCACGCTCGACCTCACCGGTCGTCGCGTCCTCGTCATCGGCGGCGGCAACGTCGCCGCCCGCCGGATTCCCCCCTTGGTGGCAGCCGGTGCTGACGTGCTTGTCGTCGCGCCGTCGGTCGACGATCGAATCGCGCAGCAGCCGGTTCGAATCGAGCGGCGCGCCTACGAGACGACCGATCTGGCCGGGGCGTGGCTGGTCGTGATCGCGACCGACGACGCGACGACGAACGAGCGCGCCGCCGCCGACGCCGACGCCGCCGGACTGTGGTCGGTCCGGGCAGACAACGCTCTGGCCAGTGCCGCACGGACGCCGGCGGTCGCGCAGCTCGATGGTGTAACCGTCGCTATCAGTAGCGATCCTCCCGATCCTCGACGGACGGTTGCCGTCCGGGACGCGATCCGGCTGCTCCTGGAGACTGGCGGCTTACCCGTCCGGCGCCACCGCGCAGGTACGGGCTCGGTCGCGCTGGTCGGCGGCGGACCCGGAGATCCGAACCTGATCACCGTTCGGGGCCGCCAGCTGCTGGCCGCAGCGGACGTCGTCCTCGTGGACAAGCTGGCGCCGCAGGAATGGCTGGCCTCGCTGGACCCGGACACCGAGGTCGTCGACGCGGGGAAGGCGCCCCACGCACACAACATGACGCAGGACGAGATCAACGCCGCGCTCGTCTCGTACGCCCAGGCCGGAAAGCGGGTGGTCCGGCTCAAGGGCGGCGATCCGTACGTGTTCGGCCGCGGCAGCGAGGAACTGGCCGCCTGCCTCGCCGCCGGCATCGACGTCGAGGTCGTGCCGGGCATTACCAGCGCGATCGCGGTGCCGGCGGCCGCTGGCATCCCGGTGACCCATCGCGGGATCACCCAGGAGTTCACCGTCGTTTCCGCTCATCTCGACCCACGGGCGGACGGCACGACCGTCGATTACGACTCGCTGGCCCGCAGCACCGGCACCTTGGTGTTCCTGATGGGCGTCGGCCGGCTGGCCCGGCTCGCCGAGGAACTCGTTCGCCGAGGCCGGCCGGCGAGCACGCCGGTCGCGGTCATCGAATCCGGGACGACGGCCCAAGAGCGGGTCCGGGTCGGCACCCTGGCGACCATCGTCGAGATCGCTTCCGATGCCGCACCGCCGGCGGTGATCGTGGTCGGCGAGGTCGTGGGGCTACGGGAATCGCTCCGGCCATGACGTCCGGCGGCCCTGCCCTCCTGCTGGTCGCGCACGGCAGCGCCGACCAGGCCGCCCAGCAGGCCACCGCGGCGATCGCCGCGCGCGTCGGCGCGGGTCGGAGCGGGACGCCCGTCCGGTTGGCCTATCTCGACCACGCCGAACCGACCCTCGACGCGGCGCTTGCCGAGCTGGCCCCCGCGCCGGTCGTCGTGGTGCCGCTCCTGCTGGCGCACGCGTTCCACGTCCGGGTCGACATCGACGGCGCCGCCGAACGAGCCCGATCCGCCGGGCAGCCGGTCGGCGTGAGTGATGTGCTAGCGCCACACCCCCTGCTCCTGGAGGCGGCGGCCGACCTGTTGGCCGCCGCGGCCGTCCCGGCCGGCGCGGCGGTGGTCCTGGCCGCGGCCGGCACCACGGACGATGCCGCGAACGAGGTCGTTCGCGGCATCGCAGCCGACCTCGGCCGCCGGCGCGGGACCCCCGCGACGGCGGCCTTCCTCACTGCCACGACGCCCACGCTGGCGGAAGCCCTGGCCGGCCGGCCTGGGCCTACAGCGGTGGTGCCCTGGTTGTTGGCGCCGGGCCGGTTTGCACGAGGCACCGCGCAGGCGGCAGCCGCCGCCGGCGCGGTGTGCACCGACATCGTGGGTGCTCGCCCGGCCCTCGCCGCGATCGTCTGGGAACGCTACGACGAAGCGGCCGCGGCGTTGGCCCGGCAGAAGGTCTCGTAGATCTCGAGCAGGATGTCCCTCTGCCGGTCGGTGAGCCGAGGATCGGCCTCGATCGCGTCCGAGGTGGCGGCCTCGGGCAGCCGCTGATCGAGGATGCCGGCCCGGACGTACAGCGCTTCGGCCGGCATACCCAGCGCCCGGGCGATGTGGGACAGGATGTCGGCGCTCGGATGCCGCAGGCCGCGTTCGATCTGGGAGAGATACGGGTTGCTCACGCCGGCGGAGCGGGCCAGTTCGCGCAGCGACATCTGGGCCTCGGTCCGCCGAGCCCGAATGAACTCCCCAACATCCGCGCTCCCCATAACTCCACGGTAACCGCGGGCCGACGGCCCGCCGTGCCCGAAGACCATGCCGCCTGGCGAGCGGCCCACAGACGCCGCGCTTACCCTGGCAGGCGTGGAAATGCCGCGGCGCTGGCCGTCGATGCTGCTCGGCGTCGTTGCGCTGGCCGCAGCCGCGCTGGCGGTGACCGCCACGGTCCGGGCCCTCACCAGCGACGGATCCGTCCTCCCGTACTCCCTGTGCCGGGCCGGAGGCAGCGAGGCCGTGCTGCCCGAATTGACCGGCAGCCGAGTGCTGACGACGTGGCTGTGGAACCCCCTGGCAACCGCCGTCGCCGTGATCGCCGCGCTGCTGTACGGCGTCGGTGTTCGGCGCGCCGGGCGGCGCGGCTCCTCCTGGCCGCTCTGGCGCATCGGCTCGTTCTACGCCGGCCTGGCGGTCCTGCTCGTCGCGGTGAGCAGTTCGGTGGCTGTGTACGACATGACGCTGTTCTGGGCGCACATGATTCAGCACCTGCTGCTGATCATGCTGGCGCCCGTACTCCTGATCATGGGGCGACCGCTGGCGTTGCTCGTCGCGGCCTCGAGTGACCGCGGAAAGCGGCGGATCGAACGGATCCTGCGCTCCTGGCCGGTCACGGTCCTCACCTCACCGGGGGTCGCTCTCGGCGGCTACGCCGCGGTGATCGTCGGTGCTCACCTGACCGGTCTCACCGACTCGGTGCTGAGCGATGTCTGGGCCGGACAGGTCGAGCACCTCACGTACCTGGTGATGGGCCTGCTCTTCTTCTGGCTGCTCGTCGGCGACGAGCCGATTCCGTGGGAACTCTCGATGCCCGGCCGGATCCTGATGCTCATGGTCGCGATGGCTGTCGACACGTTCGTCGGCGTCGTCCTCCTGCAGACCACCAAGCCACTCGCGACGCTGCCCCATCCGGGTTGGGGCTTGAACGCCATCGACGACGCGCAGGCCGGCGGGGCGATCATGTGGGTCGGCGGGGACGGGCTGATGGCCGTGATCGCGATCGCGGTCTACGTAGCCTGGGCCCGACAACCTCGGGAAAGCCGTCAGTTGAGCGTGTTCGAACGGGCCCGCATCGGCCTGCAGTCCGAGCGCACGCCCGCAGAGCCAGCGGACCATGGCGACATCGACGAGGACGACCGCGAACTCGAGGCGTACAACCGCTGGCTGGCGAACCTCAACCGGCGAGGCTGACCTCGTCGCGGCCGTCGTCGGGGCCGAGGTCGTCGTCCGCGTACGGCGCTGTGATCGCCGTACCCATCAGCACGACGACGAACAGCAGGAACGTCAGCACGTGGACGGCCGTACACCACAGGCAGATCGAGTGGATCCAGAACATCTCGGCGTAGATCAGCCGGACGATGAAGACCACGCCGACCGCGACGGCCGCGACCCGCGCTAGCCGTAACAACCGCCACGGCGACCGCCAGGCTGCCGGCAGCAACAGCGGAATCACGCCCACGAAGAACGCGAGGCCCAGCACTGCGACCGGCATGCCCAGGAAGTACGACTGCGCGCTGGTGGTGACCTTGGCGCAGTTCACGGCCCCGTTGTCGGAGCAGGCCAGGACCACTTTCTCATCGAAGTGCGCGATCGTGAGATACGTCGCGACGCCGATCCCGGCCACCGCGAGGCCGAGCGACAGCGCGGGCAGCCACCACGGCGAGGTCAGCCGGCGCGCGGTGGCATCGGGCCGTAGAGCCAACGAGGGCATCACGGCGTCAGTTGATCGTCACTTGATGGTGGATGTGTCCCCGCGGGTGCCGACCAACGTCGAGCCCGCCTTCACCGCCGCCGACGAACACACGTTGCCCGGCTGGTTGTTGGTCAGGTTGCAGATCGCAGCGGTCATCACGTTCGCCGAACCCATGATCGCCTTGCCGACCTCGGAGGTCGGGTTGCTCATCTGCTGGGCGATCTCCTCGGCGGAGTACTTGTTGAGAAACGTCGGGCTGTACGAACCGCCGTTCAACAGGTACTTGTTGCCGAAGTCGAGGAACGGGAACGACAAGCCACCGGGCAGGATCGCGGCGGTCAGCTTCCGCTGATCGTCCGTCAGCTTCTGCAGTTCCTTGCGGTTACGGTCCTCCGCTTCGACCGGGACGAACGTGATGTACGTGCTTGTGTACTTCGCGTTCAGGAAGGTCAATGTCGGGATGTTCCCGTCGTCCACTGCCGAGCGGGTGGTCTCGAGGCCGTCGGTGAACTGGCCGAATCGGGAGAGCGCGATCGCCATCGCCCAGCGTTCGGCCGCGCAGAACGGGCAGAACTCGCCGCCGACGTACAGCACCTCGGGCTTGCCGTCCGCGGTGAGCGGGGGCTGGTTGCTGATCGTGTAGAGCCCCGCCTGCACCGTGCCGAGACCGACGGTGTCGAGGTTCGCGGGCGGCACGTTCGCGATCGCGCTCACGATCGCCGGCGACGCGGCGACCCGGTCGTTCTTGTTGGAGCTCTTGTTGAGCACCCCGACGACCACGATCGCGGCGATCACCGCGATGACGCCGACGATCACACCGGTGTACGTGATGATTTTCCGCTGCTGTGCCTTGCGGCGTTCTTGTTCACGGCGGATGCGGGCGCGCTCGCGCGCCTCGTTCTTGCGCATTTGCGCGTTCTTGACCACGATGCCCCATCCTAGGGACTCATCGACCGTTGACCGTCAACGCCGAGGTGAATCCCAGGTTTCTCTTGGCCGCAGTTTGGGATACGGCAAAGCGCGAGGTCAGTTCGCTGGTTCGCTTCGGCCGCGAAGCAGGTCGGCGACATCGGCCTGACCGTCGCGGTACCGCCGGCCGATCTCGTTCCCCAGGGCGTCCGACACGTGCTGGACGGCATGCCGGCGTTCGGAGACCGCCGTCTCCTCATCGCGCAGCTGCTCGAGCGCAGCGGTCAGCTCCCCGTCGGACGCGTCGGGCAGGTTCGTCAACAAGTCGTTGCTCACGAGCTGCTCCACCGCGCGCCGCTGTTCGCCGGCGTTTGTCGGCTCGACGACCCGGTGCCGGCCGGCGCCCTGCGAGGCCGGCCGGGTCCGCGTCTCATCCGTGAGTACTGCCGTGAGGTGGGCGACCATGTCGGTCGGCGCGGGCTCGCCGAGCCGGCGGCGCGTGATCTCGTCCTGGACGAGATCCAGCCGTGCCTGCAACAACCGACGCAGGTAGGAAAGATCGGCCTCTTCCTGGTCGGCCTCCTCGCGCATTGCCCGGAGGTCCGCCAGATCCCGAGCCTCGAGGTGGGCGAGGTAGTCGTGGCCCAGCACCCGGTCGCCGCGGCGCTTACCGCCTACGCGGACGTCTTCCATAGACCGTGACCTCTCCCTCATGCCCGACCGAACGCGGTCGCTCCGGGCGACTGCCGGACCCAGTCTCCACCCAACGTCAAGCTGCCACGACGATTCACGGCCGCGCGCGGCGTACGAAATCACCCTGTCGGCGCACACCGCGAGGGTTCGGACATCTCAACTATCCGGGAATGCCTGTCGAGACACCAAAGGGACCCCGCTACGACAGGACGCTCCGCGTGACATCGACCGACCCCGCACTGCCCGGCGGCGAACCCTCCGGGTCCGGCGCCGACACGCAGCGGGTGCACATCGATGCGCGCGATCCCCTCGGCCTGGGCGACTTCGCGCTGGCGCCCACCCCCGCGCCGGCCGCCGAGCCGCCGGCCTCCTCCGTCGAGGCGACGGCGAGCACCCCCGACCTCTCCGTCCTCGCGGACATGGCCCGGCGGGTCGAGGCGGCGCGCTTCGCCGCGGAGCGGCAACTGCACAACGCGCTACGCCACCGGCCGACAGTCGCGCCGCCAGCCGCCTCCCGCGCTTCGATCGATCCCGTCGTACGCCGGATGGCCGCGCAAGCCGACGGCGCGACCGTCCAACCCGAGGTCCTGCCACCGCCGCCGGCTCCGGCGAATCGATACGCGACCGCACCGGTGCCGAGTCACCCGGCACCGGCCGTTGAACCCCCCCAGTCGCCGATGCCGCCCCCGCATCCGGTCGGGCACGCGATTTCGGTGGCCGCGGCATCCGCGGCGTTGCGGGAGTTGCTCTCCGACAGCGGCGTTGTGCAGGAGGCGCCCGCGCCCAGCGAACCTGCCGCGGCCGAGCCGGTTCAGCCGGTCACGCCGCCGCCCCCACCCATCCGCCTCGACCGGTCGCCCGCCGAGCGCACCAGCGGCGGCGGCGGCTCCGACACGGCATCGTTGCTACGGGAACTCGCCAGCCTCAGCGGCACCGAAGTTCCCGCACCCGGAGCGGACGCGAGCCCGCCGCCGGCGGCCGCTCCGCCGCGGGCGCCCCAGCGGCCCACGCCGACCCAGTCCCCCATGAGCCGTCCGCGCCGGAAGGGCCTGTTCGCTCGCTGAGTCCTCAGCCTCGAAAGGCACCGAGGTCGACCGGTTCAGTCGGCGACGATATGTCCCGCTCGACCGCGACCGCGACCCCGTCCGCGGTCGTCAACGGCTGATCGTCCGCAGCGGATCGCTTGAGCAGGGCGAGCCCGATCGGCCCGAGTTCCGCGTGGCGGGCGACCGACGTCAGCGTGCCGACCACTCGGCCCCCTTGCCGCAGCTCGGCGCCGCGAGGCGGCAGCAGGTGATCCGAACCGTCCAGGTGAACCATGACCAGGCGTCGCGGTGGCCGGCCGAGGTTGTGCACCCGGGCCACCGTTTCCTGGCCCCGGTAGCAGCCTTTGTGCAGGTGAACGGCCGATTCGACCCAGCCCACCTCGTGCACCAACGTGCGATGGTCGGTGTCAAGACCGAGCCGCGCGTGCCCGTCGGCTATCCGCATGGCCTCGTAAGCGGCGTATCCCACCGGGCGCGCACCGGCATCGACGAGCTGCCCCCAGAAGACCTCCGCTGCGGACCGCGGGACCAGCACGTCCGCGGAATCCGTCGGCCACGCGCGGGGGATGACGACCGAAGCGGCCGAGTCGACCAGGCTCACCGGACGAACCGTCATCAGCGCCCAGTCAGCGGACTCGTTCCGAACCTCGACGCGGGTCAGGAAACGCATTCCGGTCAGGAAGTCCGCCAGACCCTGCGCGGTCCCAGGATCGACGACCATGAAGGTGCGCGCCCCGTCGTCAAGCACCTCGGCGTGGAACTCGACGTGGCCTTGTGGCGAGAGCAGCAGCGTCTGGGTCGGCGTGTTCGGCGGGAGATCGTCGAGCGCCTGCGACGTGAGGGCGTGCAGCCAGGACAGCCGGTCCGGACCGTCCACCACGACCACGCCGAAGTGACTGCGGTCGACGATCGCCGGGCCACGTTCCCAGGCTCGTTGCTCCCCCGCGGGGTCGCCGTAGTGGCCCGCCACCGCCTCGTCCGGCGCGTCCGCGGCGACGGCGCCCGGCACGGACATCGAGACAGAAATCGAGGCGGGCATCGACGGGACAGTGGTCACCCTTCAAGTATCCGCCTCGCTCAGCGCAGGGGCACCAACCGATACTCTGCGGCTCGTGCCGACCCTCGCGATCGTGGGGCCAGATGGCCCGCAGCTCGCCGACCCGACCGAGCCGCACATCCGCGTCGACGACCTCGGCCTGCTCCGCGGGGAAACCGTGTTCGAGACGTTACGGGTGATCGGCGGCGGACCGGTCGACTTGGATCGCCACCTCGATCGGCTCGCGCACTCCGCAGCGGCGGTCGACGTGGCACTGCCCCCGGCTGACGAGTTCGCCGCCGCCGTCTGGCTCGCGATCCGGAACGCCGGCGTCCCGGATGCGGTCCTCCGCCTCGTCGCGACGAAAGGCTCGGAGTCCGCCGCGCCCGTTCGGTTCGCGTACATCTCCCCGCTGCCGCCGGGCCTGGTCGAGCAACGGCGGCGCGGGATCGGCGTTAGGACGCTGCCGCTCGGCTTTCCGGCCGATCTCCGGAAGCGGGCGCCGTGGCTGCTCGGCGGCGTGAAGTCGACGAGCTACGCGGTCGCGATGGCGGGCCAGCGCACGGCCGTGGCGGCCGGCGATGACGACGCGATCTGGACGTCGTCCGACGGGGAAGTCCTCGAAGGGACCACGTCGAACGTCCTCGCCGTCATCGGCGGCGAGCTGGTTTCGCCGCCCGCCGAGGAAGTCGGGCTGCTGCCCGGTCTCACGCTGGCCCGGGTTCGGGACGTGGCACCGCTGGTCGAGCGGCGGATCACGGTCGAGGAACTTGCCGGGGCCGAGGAAATCCTGCTGGCGAGCAGCGTCCGGGGGGTGGTCCCGGTGATCCGGCTCGACGGCACGCCGCGGGAGATCGGGCCGGTGGGCCGTGAGTTGCCGGAGGCGGTGGAACAGCGCCTGCGGCAGGTCGCCGCTACGCCGGGCTGAGCCGCGCGGACGCGAAGGACTCCCAGGTGCCGTCGGCCCTGGCCCGGTCCAGGGCATAGGCCAGGTCGCCTTCGACCCGGCCGTACAGCCGCCGTATCGCCGTGACGTCCGGCCCGGTGGGCGTCCGGACGATCGCGTCGGATCCGAGTTCGACCCGGTAGCCGTCGACCACGCCGTAGGCGACCTCGATCAGACCGGACGCCTCGACCGCGATGAACTCGACGTCGGCCAGGCCCTCTCCTGGGCGCCAGAAGCCCAGTTCAGTGCTGACGGTGCCGTCTTCGGACGTGGTCGTCGATACGTGGGACAGCACCGTGCGGCCGGGCACCACCGCGATGTCGACGCGCTGGCTGAACGGCATGTCGCCGGCCCCGACGCCGCCTCCCTCCCACGACCCGATCAGGAACGACATCGGGATGAGGGCGAACTCAAGGTCTTCGGGAATCTCGAACATCTGCTCCTGCCTAGTGTCGGAAGAGCCGGAAGCCGACGTACCCGGCAAGCGTCCCGACAGCGAGCAGTCCCAGGACCGACAGGCCGACGAACATGAACTCCACCATCACCCGATGCTACGGCGCGGATCTACGCTGCTGGTCATGACCCGCCCTCTCGTCATCAAGGTGACTGCCGGGGCGGACGCGCCCGAACGATGCGCGCAAGCGTTCACCGTGGCCGCGGTGGCCGTCGCATCCGGCGCCGACGTTTCCCTCTGGCTGACCGGGGAGTCGTCGTGGTTCGCGCTGCCCGGCCGGGCCGAGGAGTTCGACCTTCCGCATTCCGCGCCGCTGGCCGAGCTGCGCGACGCCGTGCTTGCCGGCGGCCGGCTTACCCTGTGCACGCAGTGCGCGGCCCGGCGCGGCATCGGACCGGAGGACGTCATCGACGGCATCCGGATCGCCGGCGCGCAGACGTTCGTGACCGAGGTCCTCGCCGAGACGGCGCAGGCCCTCGTTTACTAACCGCCCTAGCGGCCGAAGCCCGACCCGACCGTCCGCAGGCGGAGGTACAGCAAGCAGCCCAGGCACACGCCGAAGGCCGCGTTGAGCAGCGCGGCGGCCAGTGCCAGTGCGGCGGCCACCGCGCCGAGCGCCTCCGGGCCGACGGCGTACCCGAGCGTCGCGACGGCGGCGAACACGAACCCGACGAGCTGAGCGAAGCGGGGTGGGGCCTCATCCTCGCGGTCGGTCGGGGGCTTGATGAAGGGGCGGACGAGGAACCTGAAGACGAGACCGTACGGCGCGTAACGCAGACCGGCGAAGGCCCCGATCCCGAAGACGACGGTCTGGGCGAGCGCGAGTTCCCACGACCCCGTGATCAACACCGAGGCGAGGACCACCGCGGTGACCCACGCCGTGAACCGGGGGGCGCGCACGTCGATCAACCGCGACCCGCTCATGTCGTGACGCCAGCGGCCGGCTCCGCGCCGAGGCCGAGCGCCGCCCGTACCTGATGGACCCGCGGGACGCCGGTGGCCCGGAACCGTTCCCGGCCGGCACCGTCGAGGATCAGGGTGGTGGGGGTCGAAGAGATGCCCAGGAGGCGAACCACCTCGAGGTTCGATTCGGCGTCGATGTCGACGTGGGTAACGCCGTCGGCCTCGGTGGCAACCCGGGACAGCACGTGGTGGGCTGCCCGGCACGGCTGGCAGAAGGCGGTCGAGAACTGGACCAATGCACCCCGCTCGCCGAGCGCCACGCCGAGGCCGGCCCAGACATCGGCGGATACCGCCCGATCGGTACGCCCGCTGCGCAGCCGGCCGTCGAGGAGCCGCCAGGCGACCCCGATGACGAGCACCGCGGGCAGCGTGATCAGAAGAGCAAGCACACCAGTCCCAACCCGTCGGCCGACCGAAGGCTTCCCGTCACGTCCGGCCGGCGTCGCCGGGCACTGGGAAGACCAGGCCGGTGGCGACCGCGTCCACCCGGATTCCCTCGGCCGTCACGTTCGCCGAGCTGAGCTTCAATCCGAACGGAAGCGTGCCGGCATCGATCCGAACCGTCAGGGCCTGGGTCACCCCAGGCAGCACCGCACTCGCCACCGGAGCCCCGTCGATCAACAGGCTGGTGGCCGGCGGGTTGAGCACGATCGTATTGCCGCTGACGCTCAGGCCGTACGTGCCGGTCACCGTGACCGTCTGACCGGCCACCGGCACCCGTGCGCTGAGCGAGAGGCCCTTTCCGGCCTGAGTCACCGTGATCGATTTCGCGTTCAAGAAGGTCGCCAGATCGACGTACGTGATCAGGATGTCGCCGGTGCTCTTGTCGATCGGCACGGTGGAGACACGGCCGGCGAGGACGTCGGACAGCGCCACGTGGACGCCGGAGAACTCGGCGTGGATCGTGTCGATCCGCACGCCGCCCCGCCGGATGCCGTGCGCGGTCACCTTGATCTTCCGGTACTTGCCGTTCGCCGCCTGCGTCAGGAACGGGAAGCCCTCGATGGACACCGACGGCGTTTCGTTGAGTTGGGCCGCGTTACGCGCCTTGACCGCGATCGCGCGATCGGCCGCCGACACGGCGAGCCGGTCACCAACGACGAACAACACCGCGAGCGCGACCACCAGCAGGATCAGCGCCCGCCACACCCACCTCATCCCAGCAGCACCCGGCTGAGCAGGTACGACACCGGCGCGGCGGAGGAGAGCGGCAGCAGGACCGGCAGGAGCGAGCCACGAGCTTGCAGGTCGGCCACATTGACGAACAGGTCGGCCAGCGCGGCCGCGACGCCAGTCAGCAGACCGATCAGCAGACCCTCGACACCCAGGATCGCCGCGCCGAGCGCGCCGCCCACCAGCGCCCACGCGAGGATCTCGATGATCCCGCCGCCGGCCGACACAGCACCCGGGAAGCTCAACGAGACGAACCGAGCGCTCACGCTACCCCCGACCAGCACGGCCAGGCAGAGCAGCGCCGCATCGCGCCCCTGGCTGGTCCCGCGCAGGGCGATGACGCAAGCGGTTGCGCAGACCACCAGCACAGCCGAGATGTGCGCCGCGAAGATTTGGGTCACGTTCCGGTGTTCACGAGCGAACAGTTGGGCGAACACCACCGTCACCAGGCTGAGCGCGACCACCCCGGCGAGTGCGCCGGCCACGTCGTGGTCGTCGCGGGTGAGAAGCAGGTCCGCGGCGAGCGCACTACCCGCGGCGATCGCCAGCCCCACCAGCCGAGCCGGCGAGCCGACGAACGCCAGCCACGCCGCCGCGAGCAGAACCTGCACGGCGAACAGGGCCGCGGCCAGCAACGGGTTCCCGACCGGGACCACCGCACACACGATGCCGAGCAGCACCACGCCCACGACAACGGCCACCACGGTCGGCTGGGCCAGGCGGGCGGGCACGCGCCATGATCCCATTACGCCGGCCGTCACGGCTTCCATTCCGGGGCCCGGTTTCCGCGGGCCATCGACACCAGCGCCGCCGCCACCTCGCGCGTGTGTTCGGTCGTCATTGCCGACTCCGCATGACCGAAGCCCGGCCACCGCCAGAGCGTCACCGGCTCGTGCGCAGCGGCGAGCAAGTCTTCGGCGTTGTCGATCGTCAGATACGGGTCGCGGTCGCCGTGCACGAGCAACAGCGGGACCGGTGCGATCCGCCCGACCACCGCATCGGGCGGCGCCGGCGCCGGCGACCAGCCCTCGGTGGCGATCCGGGTGCCCAACGCACGGCGGGCGAACTCCCGGCCGGCCCGGGTCTGGATCGCCCAGTGCAACCTGCGCATCGGCGGGGTCTCGGTCCGATACCAGCGGCTGACGGCGCTGACCGTCGCGACCGCGTCGACCGGGGCATGCGTACGAATCCCCTGCAAAGCCGCCTGCCGAATCGCCACGGCCCCGCCCATCGAGAAACCGAGGGTGACGACGCGACGGTAGCCGTCGCGACGGGCGGCGGCGACCACCGCGTCCAGATCCAGCACCTCGTCATCGCCGACGGTGCTCATCCCGCCGGATTTCCCGTGCCCGCGGAAGTCGAAAACGTATACGCCGGCGAACGGGGGCAGCCGCTCGATGACGGCCTGCACCTTCGGCCTCTCCATTCCGCCGGTGAAACCGTGGGCAACCACGATCGCGAGATCCGGATCGCTGACCTCGGGCGCGGGCGCGTCGCCGGCGGCTGCCCGGTGCGGCCAATGCCGGGCCCGCAGCGCTACGCCGTCCGCCGCCGTCAGCTCGAAATCGACCGCTGCATCGGAGGGTGCCCGATCGAGTGAAGAGCCGTGATCACCCCGAAACATGAAAGCCACAGTGGAGTATGGTTCCGTACACGGCCAACACATGGTTCACCGGCAATGACGCCCTGGCCGCCTGACCGACGCTTTCCCTTGGATATAGGGGCGGAGTCAGCCTCGTCGGCCGGCCCCGCTCCTGGAAGCAGGAGTTCTCAGTGGGCGTTCTTCTTGTTCTGACCTCGTCGCTCGGACCATCGAGCGAGGTCCTCCCGTCGCTCGGCCTCCTCGGCCACCAGGTCCACGTCCGCCCTGCCGAAGCCTCGGCCCTCCTCGACGCTCCGACCGCTGACATCGTGGTCGTCGACGCGCGGCGCGACCTGGCCTCCAGCCGGAGCCTGTGCAGGCTGCTGCGCACCACCGGTCTCTCCTCCCCGATGTTCGCCGTCGTCACCGAAGGCGGGCTGGCCGCGGTCAGCGCCGAGTGGGGCGTCGACGATCTGTTGCTGCACAGCGCCGGGCCCGCCGAGGTCGAGGCGCGGATCCGGCTCGCGCTCGGCAAGGTTGCGGTCGCCGAGGCGGCCAACGACGACGGCGTGGTGCGGGCCGGCGAGCTGGTGATCGACGACCAGACGTACTCGTGCAAGCTGCGTGGCCGGACACTCGACCTCACGTTCAAGGAGTTCGAGCTACTCAAGTACCTTGCGCAGCACCCGGGCCGCGTGTTCTCGCGCGGCCAGCTGCTGCAGGAGGTGTGGGGCTACGACTACTACGGCGGCACCCGCACCGTCGACGTCCACGTGCGCAGGCTCCGTGCCAAGCTCGGTGTGGAGCACGAGCAACTCATCGGAACAGTTCGGCACGTCGGCTACAAGTTCGTCACGCCGCCGCCCTCCACGATCGCCGAGGCCGGCGACGCGGCGATGGAAGCTGCGATGGACAGCCCGCTCGACGAGGTCATCGACCTGAGCCGAGCCGGCTGACGCTGCTCTAGGGTGAGTCGGTGCCCGCCTCACCCGACGCTCCATTCCGGGTCGAGTGGCACGACCGGCTGATCACCGACCAGGTCGAAGCGGTACGAACGCTGGCCGCTGCCGCGTCCGGCGCGGACGGCGTCTCACCACTGTCCGAGGACGTGCTGCTGCACCTCGAGACCGCCGAGCCCGACCGCCAGCACGCGCTCCTGACCGGGCCGGGCGGCGAACTCGCCGGCTACGGCCAACTCACCGTTGCTCGTGAAGGCGCCGGCCGGCCAACCGGCCAGGCCGAGCTGGTCGTGCACCCGGCATTCCGCGGGCACCGGCACGGGCAAGCCCTCCTGGGCGCCCTACGTGACCGTGCCGGCGGGCGCCTCCGGGTCTGGGCGCACGGAACGACGGTGGCCGCGACCCGGGTCGCGGCCACTGCCGGCATGCGGCAGGTACGAGTGCTGTGGCAGGTCCAACGTCCGCTGACGCTGGACCTGCCACAGCCCACCTGGCCGGCCGGGATCGAGGTACGCCCGTTCGTACCCGGCGTCGACGGGGAACGCTGGGTGGCCTGCAACGCCCGGGCGTTCGCGTCCCACCCGGAGCAGGGAGGTTGGACACTGGCCGATCTGGAGCAGCGCGAGGCCGAGCCCTGGTTCGACGCCGCCGGGTTTTTCGTGGCGCTCCGACCGGTCGGCGCCGGCGAATCGGCTGGCCGGTTCGCCGGGTTTCACTGGACCAAGGTGCACAGCGATCGGCCCGGCGGGCCGATCGGTGAGGTGTACGTGATCGGCGTCGACCCCGACGACCAAGGCGGTGGGTTGGGCAAGGCCCTGCTGCTGCAAGGCCTCGTATACCTGCGGGACGTCCGCGGACTACGCGAGGTGATGCTGTACGTCGACGAGGACAACGACGCGGCGATGGGCCTCTACGAACGGCTCGGTTTCCGCCGCGTCCACGCGGACGTGATGTTCGAAACCCCCTGAGGCACAGGCACTCAGGACGAGGAGATGACTTCCCGCTCGCCGGTCACCAGGTACGTCACGCGGCGGGCGACCGAGACCGCGTGGTCGGCAAAGCGCTCGTAGTAACGGCCGCACAGGGTGATGTCGATCGCGCTTTCCAGGCCGTGCTTCCACTCCTTCTCGAGGAGTGCGACGAACAGCTGACGGTGCAGGTCGTCCATGGCGTCGTCGTCGCGCTCGAGTTCGGCCGCCTTGGCCAGGTCGCGGGTGGAGATGACGACACCGGCCTTGGTGACGATCCGCTGCGCGGTCTGCCCCATCTCGAGAATCGTGTCGCGAACCTCGGTCGGGACGGCGGTCGCCGGGTAACGACGCCGAGCGACCTTGGCGATGTGCAGGGCGAGATCGCCCATCCGCTCCAGATCGGCGACCATCCGCAGGCTGGTGACGATCGTCCGGAGGTCACCGGCGACGGGTGCCTGCCGAAGCAGGATGTCGAACGCGCGGTCCTCGACGTCGTGGTAGACGAGATCGACGGTTTCGTCTGCCGTGATCACGGATTCAGCGATCTCGAGATCGGCGTCGAGGAGCGCGGTGGTGGCGCGACTCATCGCCGAACCGACGAGGTTTGTCATCTGGACCAGGGCCTCGGTGATGGAGTCGAGTTCCTCCACATACGCCTCACGCATAAGTGCAGGCTAAACCCCGCGCGCGGTTCGCGGTGCGATGCACATGAACGCAGGCCATCGGGTGGGTGAACAATGCACGCCCTGATGCCGGTCGGTCACATTCGCAGCGCTACGTGGCCCGATCCGCCCCTATTGTGAAGTCGCCATGCCGGAGATCAGCTTCCGTCGGCGCGCCGGCACCGTCGCGACCGAACCCCTCGTGCATCCAGCGCCGGCCGAGCTCGCCCTCGACGCGCTGGAGAGTCTCGCCGCCGCCGTACTGGTCGTCGGCTCGGACCGCATGATCGTCTTCGCCAACCCGGCAGCCCGCCGTCTTGGCCTGGGCGGCCGCGGCGCACCCCTGCCGGTTGCGTTGATCGGTCTCGCGGACGCGGCCCGCACCGACGAGGCCGCGGTGGTCCGGCAGCTGGCGCTGCCCTCGCCCGAGGACGTGCCGTTGCGGCTACGTCGGGCGGAGCGATCCGGGCCGGCGGTCCGGGCCCGGGCGCATGCCCTCGGCCCCGACGGTTTCGTCGTCATCGTCCTCGAAGACATCACCGAGGCGCTTCGGGTCGAGGCGGTCCGCCGCGACTTCGTCGCGAACGTCAGCCACGAGCTGAAGACGCCGGTCGGCGCGATGCAGCTGCTCGCCGAAGCGCTGCACGACGCAAGCGACGATCCCGCTGCCGTCCGCCATTTCGCCGAACGCATGACCATCGAGGCACGCCGCCTGGGCTCCCTTGTGCAGGAGCTCATCGACCTGTCCCGACTGCAAGGCGCCGAGCCGGCCCGGGACCAGGCGCCGGTGTCGATCGAGCAGGCCGTTGCCGAAGCGGTCGACCGTAACCGGCTACAGGCCGACTCGAAGCACATCCGGGTCGCCGTGGTTCGCGACGACGCCAAACCGAGTTCGGCGGGCCAGGCGGACGCCGACGCGCCGCTGCTGGTGTTCGGCGTCGAGTCGCAGCTGAAGACGGCGATTGCCAACCTCATCGAGAACGCGATCGCGTACTCCCCGGAACACACCCGGGTCATCGTCGGCATGCGACAACGTGACGACGTCGTCGAAGTCAGCGTTGCCGACGAGGGGATCGGCATCCCGGAGGCCGAGCAGGAGCGCGTCTTCGAACGCTTCTATCGAGCCGACCCGGCGCGGTCCCGCTCAACGGGTGGAACCGGGCTCGGCCTCGCGATCGTCAAGCACATCGCGACCAACCACGGCGGCGAAGTCGTCCTGTGGAGCGCGGACGGCAAGGGTTCCACCTTCACCCTGCGCCTCCCGGCGTATCGGTCGACCGACCCTCGACAAGAACAAGAAGAAAAGGACACCCCGTGACCCGTGTGCTCGTCGTAGAGGACGAAGCGTCGATCTCGGAGCCGCTGAGTTTCATGCTGCAGCGTGAGGGCTTCGAGGTGGCCGTGGCCCCGACCGGGCCGCAGGCCATCGATGAGTACGACCGGCACGGCGCCGACCTCGTACTGCTCGACCTCATGCTGCCGGGCCTGTCCGGCACCGAAGTCTGTCGCCAGCTACGCACCCGCGGCTCGGTCCCGGTGATCATGCTGACCGCGCGCGACAGCGAGGTCGACAAGGTCGTCGGCCTGGAACTGGGCGCGGACGACTACGTCACCAAGCCGTTCTCGGCACGGGAGCTCGTAGCCCGGATCAAGGCCGTTCTGCGGCGTGGATCGGAAAACGAAGACCTGATGCCGGCCACCCTCGCGGGCGGTCCGGTCCGGATGGACATCGACCGGCACATCGTCACCGTCGGCGGCGAGGCGATCCGGCTGCCGCTCAAGGAGTTCGAGCTGCTGGAAATCCTGCTTCGCAACGCCGGACGGGTCCTCACCCGTGGGCAACTCATCGACCGGATCTGGGGAAACGACTACGTCGGCGACACCAAGACGCTCGACGTCCACATCAAGCGGCTCCGCTCGAAGATCGAACCGAATCCGGGTGAGCCGACGCACCTCCTGACGGTCCGAGGGCTGGGTTACAAGTTCGAGGCCTGAGCGGCGGGCCGCCTGCTCGTCACCGTTCCTTCACCTTCTGTTCACCGGGCGGGGGCTTCTTCGTCGTTTGCCGCTCCTAGCGTCCGAGGCGTCGGACACCCCGACAGGTCTTACTCCCTCAACCAGGAGGCACTCGACCCGTGAAGGTCACGCCCAACCAGGCCCTCGGCGGCCACCGGACCCTGCGCCGGTCCGTCACCATGCTCGGCCTCGTCGCCGGAGGTGCCCTCGCACTCTCCGCCTGTGGCAGCGACAACACCGCGGCCGGCACGACCTCGTCCAGCGCGGCGGTCAACTACTGCGCGACCGGCAACATCAGCGGTGGCGGCTCCACGTTCCAGCAGAACATCGAGCTGCAGTGGATCAAGGACTACCAAGCCAAGTGCGCCGGCGCGACGATCGCCTATGCAGGTACCGGATCGGGCGCCGGCAAGAGCTCGTTCGGTGGCGGAACGGTCGACTTCGCCGGTTCCGACTCGAATATGAACGACGCCGAACAGGCCGCCGCCAACACGCGCTGCGGCGCGGCGAACTACGCGATCCAGACGCCGATCACGGCTGGGGCAGCGGTCATCGTCTACAACCTGCCGTCGGTGAAGACGCTGCAGCTGTCGCCCGCGACGATCGCCGGCATCTTCCAGGGCACGATCACCAAGTGGAACGACCCCGCGATCGTGGCGGACAACCCCGGTACGACGCTGCCCTCCACGACGGTTGTGCCGGTCCACCGGAGCGACAAGTCCGGTACGACGAACATCTTCTCGAGCTTCTTGAAGTCCAATGCGGGTGCGGCGTGGACCCTGGGTGCCGGCGAGACGCTGAACTGGACCGGCGGCCAGTCGGGCAGCGGTTCGGACGGCACCACGACGGCCGTGAAGCAGGCCGAGGGTGGCATCACCTACGCCGAGCTGTCGTTCGCGAAGCTGAACAACCTTCCGTTCGCAGCCGTCAAGAACGCGGCCGGCAAGTACGTCGTCGCGAACGGTAAGAGCGTCTCCGCCGGCCTCGCCGACGCGACGATCGACTCCTCCAAGAAGGACGTCCGCGCGGTCGTGAACTACGCGACCATCAACGCTGACGCCTACCCGATGTCGGCGGTCACGTACGTGATCACCTGCAACGCGGGCAACAAGAGCGCCGCCCTGTTGAAGGGTTACTTCAACTACGCCCTGACCGACGGCACCGGCGTCGACGACCAGCTCGGCTATGCGCCGCTGCCGGCGTCGCTGCTGACCGCCGCCAAGGCGCAGGTCGCAGCGCTGAGCTAAGGCTCCTGAGGGGAGGACCGGTCGGGGGTGGCCGGTTCTCCCCTCAACCCATTTCCAACCAGGCCAGAAACCGCAAGACTCAGCACCACGGCAATCACGCCGATCCCAGCCAGACAGCTCGAAAGGCGGACCTCGATGTCGGTGGCTAGCGCCCCGCCCGAGCGCCAGATCGCCACGCGCGGAACGGGGCGCCGCGGCGACCGCATCTTCCGCGGCCTGACCGGCACCGCCGGCACGTTCGTCCTCATCCTGATCGTCGCCATCGGCGTCTTCCTCATCAGCAAGGCGATCCCGGCGATCCAGAAGGACCACAGCAACTTCTTCACGACGAAGGTCTGGAACCCCGACGCGGTCCCAGCCACCTTCGGCATCGCGGCCCTTGTCTTCGGCACGATCCTGTCGTCCGCAATCGCGCTGATCATCGCCGCGCCGGTCGCGATCGGCATCGCGCTGTACATCACGGAGTACGCACCCGAACGCCTCGCGCGCCCGCTCGGCTACCTGGTCGATCTGCTGGCCGCCGTACCGTCCGTCGTGTACGGCCTGTGGGGCCTGAACTTCCTCGTCCCATACAGCAAAGACCTGCAGCGCTTCCTCTCGGACCACTTCGGCTGGATCCCGCTGTTCGACCTCGGCAAGAGCGGCGCCGTCGGCCGGTCCGTCTTCATCGCCTCGTCCGTGCTGGCACTAATGATCCTGCCGATCATCGCCGCCGTGACCCGCGAGATCTTCCTGCAGGTTCCGCGGGCCAACAAGGAGGCCGCGCTCGCCCTCGGGTCGACCCGGCTGGAGATGATCCGGTACTCGGTCCTGCCGTACAGCAAGTCGGGCGTGACCGGCGCGATGATGCTCGGCCTCGGCCGCGCCCTCGGCGAGACGATCGCGGTCGCGCTGGTGCTGTCGCTTGCCTACCGGACGTCGTTCCACATTCTGGATGCCAACACGGGCGGCACCACGATCGCCGCGAACATTGCGAACCAGTTCCAGGGTGCTGAGCCCGTCGGCCGGCAGGCGCTGATCGCCTCTGGTCTGGTGCTGTTCGTGATCACCTTCGGGGTGAACGCGCTGGCTCGATGGGTCGTCGCCCGCGGCGGACGACGGGCGGCAGCTATATGAGCACGATGACCGCAACGTCGATGCAGCCGCACACGCTCCGCGAAACGTCGCACCGGGTGCTGAACAACTGGCACCTGCTCGGCATCCTCGCCGGCTCGGCCGTGGTGAGCTACCTCCTGTTCCTGATCACGCCGCTCCAGGGCCGCGCCGGTTTCGGCGTGACCGTGATCCTGGCGTACGCCGTCATCTCCAGCGTCCTGTCCTTCGTCCTGGAAGGACGGCGGTACGCGAGCAACCGGTTGCTGACCCTCGGGGTGCATATCGCGTTGCTCACCGCGATCCTTCCGCTGTTGGCCGTCCTGATCTACACGATCAATCACGGTCGCAAGAAGCTCTCGCTGGACTTCCTGAACCACTCGATGAACGGCATCGGCCCGCTGGACACAAACGGCGGCGAGTACCACGCGATCATCGGCACGCTCGAGCAGGTACTGCTGACGATCATCATCGCGGTGCCGATCGCGCTGCTTGTGGCGATTTACATCACCGAGTACGGCCGCGGACCACTGGCCTCGGCCATCCGCTTCATCATCGACGTCATGACCGGTATCCCGTCGGTGGTCGCCGGCCTGTTCATCTACGCGTTCTGGGTGTTGGGCCTGAACCGCGGATTCTCCGGATTCGCCGCGGCGATGGCGCTGTCGATCCTGATGCTGCCGGTCGTGGTGCGCGCGTCCGAAGAGATGATCAAGCTTGTGCCGAACGAACTCCGCGAAGCGTCGTACGCACTCGGGGTGCCGAAGTACAAGACGATCCTGCGGATCGTGCTGCCGACGGCGTCCGCCGGTATCACCACCGGCATCATGCTGGCGATCGCGCGCGTCACCGGCGAGACGGCCCCGCTGCTCCTCACGTCATACATCAACCCGTCGATCAACAACTCGGCCTTAGAGGGCAAGCAGACCGCGTTGCCGACTTTCATCTTCGATCAGGCCGGTCAGGGTCGCGACATCAACCTCGACCGGGCCTGGGCAGCGGCGCTGACGCTCATCATCATTGTGTTGGTGCTGTACGTGATCGCTCGTTTGCTCACCCGTCGCAACACCCTGGCCCGGAGGTAGTTAGAGATGTCCAAGCGCATCGAGGTCTCGGGCCTCTCCGCGTATTTCGGCAAGTTCCGGGCCATCGCGGACATGAACCTGACGATCGAGCCCCGCTCGGTCACCGCGTTCATCGGCCCGTCCGGTTGTGGCAAGTCGACGCTGCTGCGCACCCTGAACCGGATGCACGAGGTCGTCCCCGGCGCCCGCGTCGAGGGCAAGGTGATGCTCGACGACGAGAACATCTACGACGACAGCGTCGACCCGGTGAGCGTCCGCCGGCACGTCGGCATGGTTTTCCAGCGCCCCAACCCGTTCCCGACGATGTCGATCTATGACAACGTCGCCTCCGGCCTGCGGCTCAACGGATTTCGTAACAAGGGCAAGCTCGACGAGGCTGTCGAGAAGTCCCTGGTCGGCGCGAACCTCTGGAACGAGGTGAAGGACCGGCTCGGCAAGCCCGGCGCCGGCCTGTCCGGTGGTCAGCAGCAGCGCCTGTGCATCGCCCGCGCGATCGCCGTCGAGCCGAAGGTGCTGCTGATGGACGAGCCGTGCTCGGCCCTCGACCCGATCTCGACCCTGGCCATCGAGGACCTGATCACCAAGCTGAAGGATCAGTTCACGATCGTCATCGTGACCCACAACATGCAGCAGGCGACCCGCGTCAGCGACGTGACGGCCTTCTTCAACATCTCCGGCACCGGCGAGCCCGGCCGCCTGATCGAGATGGACTCGACGAGCAAGATCTTCTCCAACCCGAGCGAGAAGCGGACCGAGGACTACGTCACCGGCCGCTTCGGCTGAGCCCGACGCCGGGTTCTAAGCTCGCCCGGTGACCGCACGGCTGGACGGGGAGCAGATCGAGCGCATCGTCAGCGTCGACGACCCGCGGATCGCCGACTACCGCCGGCTGACAGACGTGTCCCTACGGCTTCGCACCGAACCGGCGAACGGGTTGTTCATCGCCGAGAGCGCGCTCGTCATCGAACGCGCCGTGCAGGCCGGATATCCGCTGCGCTCGGTGTTGGTGGGTGAGCCGCTGCTGCACACGATCGCGCCGCACGTTCCCACCGGTACGCCGATCTACGTCGGATCGGCGGAACTCCTCCGACAGGTCACCGGGTTCAACGTGCACCGCGGCGCGTTGGCTGCCGTAGCCCGCAAACCCCTGCCGTCCGTGGACGACGTGGTCGCGGGCGCCACCCGCATCGCGATCCTCGAAGACATCAACACCCACACGAATGTTGGCGCGATATTCCGCTGCGTCGCCGCCTTGGGTATCGACGCAGTCTTGCTCACGCCGTCGTGCACCGATCCGCTGTATCGGCGCTCGGTCCGGGTGAGCATGGGGGCGGTCTTCGCCGTGCCGTACGCGCGGGTCGAAACCTGGCCGGAGACACTAGAAGCGCTGCGGGACAAGGGCTTCCGAATCCTCGCGCTAACCCCCGGCGCGGACCGGACGTTGGAGGAAGCCCGGCTCGCGCCGGGCGAACGAGCGGCGTTACTGCTCGGAGCCGAAGGCCCGGGATTGAGCGAAGCGGCGCTTGCGCACGCCGAGCCGGTCCGGATTCCGATGAATGCCGGGATCGATTCGCTCAACGTGGCGGCGGCCGCCGCCATCGCGTGTTACGTCTTCGCCGAGCGAAAAGTGCCCGCCGTCAGCGGTTCGCAACCCGCTTTGTGACCTGACGTTCGGCGTAGAAGCTCAGGAACGGGACGAACCCGGCGCAGGCAACCGCCAGCGCGAAGGTGAACTTCCAGCGTTCGCGCAGCCATAACTGCAGCGCGCACAGCATGTAGACGACGTAGAGGAAGCCGTGCAGCGGGCCGACGACCTTGACGACGTCGGGCGAGTCCGCCGCGTACTTCAGCGGCATGCCGACGAACACCAATGTCAGCAGGCCAATTCCGACCAGGACGGCGAGCACCCGGTAGACGTTGAGCAACCAGTCGGTCTGCTTCACGGTCTCAGCGGCGGGTTGCTCTGCGACGTGCTCGCTCACGAGCGCGGGTTCGCGTTCAACTCGGCAAGCCAGTCGTTCCAAGCGGCCACGTCGGGATCCTCCTGCGCGGTGGGGAGCGGAATCGCCACGCTAGTCGCCGCCGGCTCGCGCGGCCCGTTGGGCCGCAGCTGCGCGCCAGACGGGCTCAGACCCGCTGCGGCGAGCCGATCGCGTCGCACGGCGTCGTGCAGCGCCTTGAACCAGAACGCGATGAACAAGACGGAGAACAGCCACCAGTTGAACGCGTACGCGGTGTTCTGGAGGGAGCCATGCGCGGCGACATCCCACTGCCAGTGCCCAAGGAAACCGCAGACTGTCGCTGCGGCAAGACAGAACAGCAAGCCGCCGATCCAGCGGGGCGTCAAAGCCAGCGCGCGCACCCTGCCAGGGTACCTGCGCGGCTTCGGCTAGTCCTCTCCTCGCCGGGTGGGCTTGCGGTGCAACGGCTGCGTCGGGGCCGGCGGGGAACGCCGCCGGCTGATCGGTCTGACGACCGTCTCGTGGGGCTTGACGGTCAGCCGTTCACCCTCGTGCTCGATATCGACGGCGGTTCCATCGGCGACGGAGTACTCGGCCTGCGTATGAGTGACGACGACACGTAGGTTCACCCCCCGCCACCGGAGGCGGAAAGCCAATCGGGTCAGCACTTCTGGGAGCTGCGGATCGAACTGAAGAACATCCGCGTGGTCGCGCATGCCGCCGAAGCCGGCCACCAGCGCCAACCAGGTGCCGGCCAGCGACGCGATGTGAACACCATCGCGGGTGTTGTGGTTGAGGTCGTCGAGGTCGACGAGCGCGGCCTCGCCGAGGTAGTCGTACGCCAGATCGAGATGCCCGACCTCGGCGGCGACGATCGACTGGATGCACGCCGAGAGCGACGAATCGCGGACCGTGATCCGCTCGTAATAGCTGAAGTTCCGCTCTTTCTGTTCCGGCGTGAACTCGTCGCCGCAGCGGTAGAGCGCGAGCACCAGATCCGCCTGCTTCACGACCTGCTTGCGGTACAGGTCGAAGTACGGAAAGTGCAGTAGCAGCGGGTAATTCTCGGCCGGGGTGTTGTCGAAGTCCCAGGTCGCGTGACTGGTGAAGTTGTCCGACTGCGGGTGCACCCGCAGGTCTTTGTCGAACGGAACGTACATCGCCGCCGCGGCATCACGCCAGGCGGCGACCTCCTCAGTGTCGACGCCAAGGCCTTTCGCATGCCGCATGTGACGAACGCAAAGATCAGCAGCCCCAACGAGATTGCGCTTGGCCATCAGGTTCGTGAAGACGTTGTTATCCGCGATCGCCGAGTACTCGTCGGGCCCGGTGACGCCGTCGATCCGGAAACCGCCATGCAGGTCGTGGTGACCCAGCGATCGCCATAGCCGCGCGGTCGCGACAAGGATCGGCAATCCGACTTCAGCCTCGAAGGCCCGGTCGCCCGTCGCACGGATGTAACGCAGGACGGCATCGGCGATGTCGGCGTTGACATGGAACGCCGCCGTCCCGGCTGGCCAGTACGCGGAACACTCGTGACCGCGGATCGTCCGCCAAGGAAACGCCGCACCGGCCAGGTTCAGCTGCAGCGCGCGTTCCTCGGCCTGCGCCATCGTGCGCAAACGCCAGCGCAGTTCGTCCGCCGCAGCGAACGGCGCCGTGTACGTCAAGACCGGCAAGACGAAAGACTCGGTGTCCCAGAAGGCATGTCCGTCGTAACCCGGACCGGTCAGGCCCTTGGCCGCGATCGATCGCTGCTCCGCCCGGGCACCGGCTTGCAGGACGTGGAACAGCGCGAACCGAACTGCCTGCTGGACCTCGGCATCGCCGTCGACCTCGACGTCCGCGTTCTCCCAGAAGTCGTCCAAGTACTCCCGCTGTTCGCGCGCAAGGCCGTCCCAGCCGGCCCTCTTCGCCCCGGTGAGGGCGGCCACCACTTGGTCGCGGATCGCCGGCAGCGACCGCTGGGCCGACCAGCCGTACGCCAAGAACTTGTCGATACGAAGGGTTTCCCCCGGTTGAAGGTCGCAGGTGATCGTGACCCGTCCGAGATCGGGAAACGACTGAGACTCGCTCTGGACGTTGTCCGGACCTTCGATGCGGTGATCGGCAACCGCGGCCATCCGTAGCCGGCTTCGGTTCGTCTGGTGGATCAACAGCAGCGAATTGCCGACCGCCATGTGCTCCTCCGCTGCCAGTGGGCTCTGGAGCACCGCCGACACCCGCGGATCAGAGCTGGCCTCGGGCAACGATTCGTTCGCGACCAGTTCGGATTGCACGACCAGTCGGACGGGCTTGTCGGTCGCCGAAACCTCGTATCGGATGGCCGCGATCGACCGATGGGTGAACGACACCATCCGTGATGTCCGAAGGCGAATTCCCTTGCCCGAAGGGGATTTCCACTCGCACGTTCGGGTGAGGAGCCCGGCCCGCAGGTCCAATGCCCGCTCGTGCGAAACCAGTTCGCCGTAACGGACGTCGAGCGGCTCATCGTCGACGAGGAGCCGAAAGACCTTGCCGTTGGTGACGTTGATGATGGTCTGGCCCGACTCCGGGTAGCCGTAACCGGCCTCTGCGTACGGCAGGGGACGCAGTTCGTAGACCGAGTTCAAGTACGTGCCAGGCAGTCCGTACGGCTCCCCCTCGTCGAGGTTGGCTCGCAGCCCGATATGCCCGTTGGACAGGGCGAAGACGGATTCGGTCTGCGCCAACCGGCCGAGGTCGAGGTGAGTTTCCCTGACCTCCCACGGATCGACGGCGTACGCCTTCTTTCTAGGCATGGGGATCCTCTCGCCCGTCCGTCAGCAGGTCGCCCAGGTCATCGACGACGATGTCAGCTCCGTGTGCCTTCAGCTCCGCGGCCTGATTGGTGCGGTTCACGCCGATCACGATGCCGAAGTGGCCGGCGCGACCGGCCGCGACACCTGCCAACGCGTCCTCGAAGACGGCCGCCCGCTCGGGCTCGACTCCCAACTTCCGCGCAGCGGCAAGGAAAGTGTCAGGGGCAGGCTTACCGGCCAAGCCCTCGTCCTTCGCCACGGCGCCGTCGATCCGGACGTCGAACAGATCCAGCAGGCCGACGGACTCCAGGACCGCCCGGCAGTTCTCCGACGAGGACACGATCGCGGTGCGGAAACCGGCGGCACGAGCCCGGTGCAAATAGGTCACGGAATTCGGAAACACCTTCACGTCGCCAGCCTTGATTCTCGCCAGGACGAGCTGATTCTTACGAGCGCTCAACGCGTCGATCTCGTTGTCGGACAGGGAGATCGACCGGCTGGCCAGGAAATCGCGTGTTCCAGCCTCCCGCGGCTTTCCGTCAACATAACGGGCATAGTCGAGGTTGCTGAACGGGACGAAATGCGCCGGATCACGCGCACGTAGGAAGTCGTCGAACGTTTCCTTCCACGCCGCCCGATGGACGGTCGCAGTCTGGGTGATGACGCCGTCGAGATCGAACAACGTCGCGTCGATCTGATCCGGCAAGCCCAGCACGGGATCAGCCTACGGGGCGACTGCCGCCACCGCGGGATCGAACGAGGTATTTGCTTCCCCGGCAACGGTTTTGAGTGGGAGCGTGACGACGAACTCTGTCCTACCCGGCTGGCTGGCGACGGACAGCGTCCCGCCGTGCGCGGCGACGACCGCCGAGACGATGGCCAGTCCGAGTCCGCTGCTGCCGGCCGCACGCGATCGTGACGAATCGCCGCGCGCGAACCGCTCGAAGACGTGTGGCAGCAAGTCCGCCGGAATGCCAGGACCATCGTCGACGATTTCGATCCTCGCGGATCGACCGTCGGCGGTGCGACTGAGGGAAGCGAGGACCCAGGTTCCCGCAGGCGTATGGACGCGCGCGTTCGACAGCAGGTTCGCCAAGACCTGGTGCAGTCGCTGCGGATCGCCGGTCACGACCACCGGCTCATCCGGCAGTTCCAAGCGCCAGTCGTGGTCGGGACCGGCGGCATGCGCATCGCCCACGCTCGCCACGACCAACGCCGTCAGGTCGACCTCTTCCTGGCCGAGCGCGCGTCCCGCGTCCAGCCGGGCCAGCAACAAGAGGTCATCGACGAGGACAGCCATCCGCTTCGATTCCGACTCCACCCGCGACAGTGCGTACGCCACGTCTTCCGGCACGTCAGCGTTCGTCCGGCGGCACAGTTCGGCGTAGCCCTGGATCGACGCCAGCGGCGTGCGTAGTTCGTGGCTGGCGTCGGCGACGAACTGCCGTATCTGCGTCTCGCTCGCCTGCCGAGCCGTCAGCGCCGCGTCCACGTGATCGAGCAACCGGTTCAGCGCGGCGCCGACCTGACCCACCTCGGTTCGCAGGTTGATCTGCGACTCCGGAACGCGGTGCGAGAGCTCGACCTCACCGCTCGCGAGCGGCAGCTCCGAGACCCGCACCGCCGTCGTGGCAACACGGCGTAACGGCCGGAGCGCGAGCCGGATCAGGAAACCGCCGATCACGATCGCGACCAGGATCAGGACTCCCGCGATCACCCCGCCCACGACCGTCAACCGGCTGATCGTCGCGTCGACTCCGGACAGCGGCAGCCCCGTTACCTGAACAGAGCCATCGGGCCGTCGGGTCGCGATCAGGCGGTACGACCCCAGCTGATCGAGGTTGCGCGTGCGGGGCCGGCCGTCGACGGGCAGGCCAAGCAGGGCACGGCTGGCCGCATCACTCAACGCAACCGGGGCCGTCGCGCCGTTGGTCGTCCTGTTGACGCCGGCCGTCACAACCGTGCCGACGATCGTGGCGCCGACCGTGCCGTCGGGTTGGCCGGGAATGTTGAGCCCGGGAGGTCCCTTGTCACCGTCTGGGATACGCGGCCCGCCTGGCGTCCGGTCGGCGTGATCGAACCGGTCCCCGGCGACGGAGAGCTGGCCATCCACCCGGTCCACGAGGTAGCTGCGCAGCTCGGCCCGGATTGCGACGCCGGCGACGACGGACACCACGGCCAGCAGACCAGCGACGGTCAGCAGAAGGCGGGCACGGAGGGAAAGATTCACGTCATAGCCACTCAGCCCGCGGGCTTGATCACGTATCCCGCGCCCCGGACGGTGTGGATCATCGACGGCTGCCCGGCATCAAGCTTCTTCCGAAGGTAGGAGATGTACAACTCGACGACGTTCGCCTGACCGCCGAAGTCGTAATGCCACACGCGGTCCAGGATCTGCGCCTTGGACAACACCCGTCGCGGGTTGCGCATGAGGTAGCGCAGCAACTCGAACTCGGTGGTCGTCAACGGGATCAACCTTCCCGCCCGCGTCACCTCGTGGCTGTCTTCGTCTAGGACGAGATCGCCGACCGTGAGGACGGCGCCCTGCCGAGTCGAGGTCAGACCGAGCCGGCGGAGCAACGCCCGGATGCGGGCTACGACCTCTTCCAGGCTGAACGGCTTCGTCACGTAGTCGTCGCCACCCGCGGTGAGCCCCGCGATCCGGTTCTCGAGCGCGTCCTGCGCGGTCAGGAAAAGGACCGGAACGTCGGCCACGTCCGCGCGAAGTCGGCGGAGCACCTCGAGGCCGTCGATGTCCGGCAGCATCACGTCGAGCACGACGGCATCGGGCTTGAAGTCACGGGCCGTGCTCACCGCGCTCCGGCCGTCGGCCGCGGTCCGGACCTCCCAGCCCTCGTACCGCAGGGCCATCGAGAGCAGATCCGTCAGGTTGCTCTCGTCGTCAACGATCAACACCCGGACCGGGCTGCCGTCGGGATGGGTGAGGATCTCCCGCCCAGAAATGGGCGCGGTAGACGTGGTCGCTGTCACCGCTCCAAGATCGGTGCCCGGGATGGGGATCGCCTGTGGCAGACCTGAGGACTTTCTGTGTGTCCGCGCGCCGCGGTCGACTCCGGCGTTCGCTCACGACCCCGAGCTAAGGTCTGCTGGTGGATCGCCGTCAGCTCCTCGCGCTGCTCACCGTTGGCCTGGCCGCGGTGGTGACCGGCGGACGTGACGAGCACCGGACCGGGGAAAGCTCCACGAAGCCCGTAGCGCTTCCGAACCCGGGCCCGAGCCCCAGCCAAAGCCCGCTCGTCCTGCCCAGCAATACCCCGACACCGACGCCGACCCCCACGCCGACGCATGCGGGCCCCCCGTTCGACGCCGCGCAGCGTGCCGTTCTGACCTCCGCCCCAGGCCCGACGCAGCAGATCGCGCTGACGATCGACGACGGCTACGACGCGGCGACCGTCGCCGCCTACGTCGAGTTCGCCCGTAGCACGGGCACGCACATCACGTTCTCGCCGAACGGGGTCTACGACTCCGTTTGGACGCCGCACGCTGCCACGCTCAAGCCATTGATCGCCAGAGGCCAGGTGCAGATCGGCAACCACACGTTCCACCACAACGACCTGACGAAGATGACCACGAGCCAGATCCAGCAGGAACTCGAGACGAACGAGGCTTGGATCGTCAAGACATTCGGCACGACGTCGCGACCGTTCATGCGGCCGCCCTACGGGACGCGGAATCAGGCAACCGACGCGGCGTGCGCCGGCAGCGGCTATACGAAGATCGTGATGTGGAACGGATCGTTCGGCGACTCCGCTGTCCTCACCCCGGAGCAGCTCATGGACGAGGCCCGTAAGTGGCTGAACCCTGGCACGATCATGCTCGGACACGCGAACCACACCACGGTCACGAAGGTCTACGACCAGATCCTCGCGCTGATCAAGTCCCGGTCGCTGACCCCGGTGACGCTCGACGAGATGTTCGGCAACCTCCGCGCCCGATAACCAGGCAAGCCCTCTTCCCCCACGTCCGACATTGGTAGGACAGTTGCTCGGACACCGCACCCCTCCCGCAGGAGTTTGTCCATGACCGCTGCCGCCCTGCCCACTGACGTGTCCGACCAGCAGCCGGACCGGCGGCGATGGATCGCACTGGCAGTCCTCGCGTTGGTCCAGTTCATGCTCATCCTCGACGTCACCGTCGTGAACGTTGCGCTGAACGTGATCAAGACGGACCTCGGCTTCACCCAGTCCAGCCTCACCTGGGTCGTCGACGGTTACGTGCTTACCGCGGGCGGTCTGTTGCTGCTGGGCGGCCGATTGGCCGACCTGCTTGGCCGCCGCCGGATGTTCCTCGTCGGCATCGGCTTGTTCACGCTGGCGTCGGCGCTGAGCGGTGCCGCGCAGAACCCCGGCATGCTGATCGCGAGCCGCTTCCTGCAGGGCGCCGGCGAGGCTATTGCGGCGCCGGCCGCGTTCGGCCTTGTCGTCCTGCTATTCACCAATCCCAAGGAAAGGGCCACAGCAGTCGGCGTGTTCGGCGGAATGGCCGGGCTGGGCGGCACTTTCGGGCCGATCATCAGCGGCCTGCTGATCCAGGCTTCCTGGCGGTGGATCTTCTTCGTCAACCTGCCGGTCGCCGCCTTCGCGATGATCGCGGTCGTCCGCCTCGTCGACGAAAGCCGCGCCGACCGACGCGTCGCCGAAGGCCGGCCCGACGTCACGGGCGCCGTGCTTATCACCGCCGGACTGAGCGGCGTCGTCTACGGTCTGATCGAAGCCGCGACACATCCGTGGGGATCGACGCGCGTACTCGTCCCGCTACTGGTCGGCATCGGCCTCATCGTCGCGTTCGTCTTCGTCGAGGCCACCGTCAAGGAACCGCTGGTACCACTGCGGTTTTTCACCAACCGGACCAGAGTCACCGCGAACGTCGTCACGATGTTCTTTGCGTCGGTGTTCTTCACGATGTTCTTCCTGCTGACCTTGTACTTCGAGCAGGTCCAGGGCTATTCGGCATTACGGACCGGCGTCGCGTACCTGCCGTTCGGAATCGTCATCGCCATCGCGATCGGCATGTCCGGGGTGCTCGTCCCGAAGTTCGGCGTGAAGCCACTGCTCGTCGTCGGGTTCGTGTTCTATACCGTCGGCATGCTGCTGCTGACGCGGATCACCCCTGCCGGCCACTACTGGTCCGAGCCGTTCCCGGCCCTCGTGCTCACCGCGTTCGGTTCCGGGCTTGCGTTCGCCGGTTTCGTCAACGCGTCGGTGCACGGCGTCTCGCAGCAAGACGCGAGCCTTGCCTCGGGCGTCCAGAACGCCGTGCAGCAGATCGGTGGGGCCGTCGGCCTGGCCGTGCTCGCGACGATCGCGCTACGGCACTTCGCCAGTGCGACGAAGAACAACGTCGACGCCGGCACCGCCGCGACGGACGGCTACATCATCGCATTCCGGATCGGCGCGATCGTGATGGCGGTCGGAGCCGTCCTGGTCTTCCTGCTGTTCGAAAAGGTGTCGGTCATGAACGCGGCGATGGACGGAGCGGCGCCCGTACCCGCCGGGCCCGAAGCGTCCGCCGCGCCTGCGTTCGCCGAACGTGATATCGAGTCGGGGCTGGCCGAGCCCTGAGCCACGCTCGTTCGCGGTCTCGGCTGTAAGGCAGTTCACAGCCCGGGCCGGCTTTGTCAGCGTACGATGTCACCAGTTGATGACTCTCGGATCCGAGGCAACGTGCGCGAATTTCGAATGCTTGTCGGCGACACCGCCAACACCCCCAACCCGCGGACACTCCAAGCCACGCTGATCATGGTCACGCTCATCGCCGCGGTGACGAGCAGCTTGGGCGCACCATTGATTCCCACCATCGCCCGATCGACCGACGTGTCGCTCAGCGCCGCCAACTGGATCCTGACCGCGGCGCTCCTCACCGGAGCCCTCGCCACTCCGATCATGGGTCGTCTCGCCGATGGCCCTTATCAGCGGCGAGTCGTCGTCACCGCCCTGTCGATCGTCTTGGCCGGCTTGGTGATGGCCGCGGTCTCGAACGACTTTGCTGTGTTGCTCACGGGCCGAGCGATGCAGGGTCTCGGGATGGGCCTGATGCCCGTCACCATGACGATCGCCCGCCGATACCTGCCGACCGACCAGGCCAACCGGGCCATCGCGACGTTGTCGGTGACGGCCGTCACCGGCATGGGGCTCGGCTACCCGATGTCCGGCCTGCTTGCCGAAAGCTTGGGTTTTCACGCGTCGTTCTGGGCTGGTGCCGGCGTAGCGGCGGTTGCACTCGCCGCGGCAGCGCGGGTGGTCCCCGGTCCAGCGCCAGTCGCCGCACGGCGCTTCGACTTCACGGGTGCCGCCCTCATCAGCGTCGCGGTGACCTGCCTGATCGTGGTCCTGAGTGAGGCCGACCGCTGGGGCTGGTTGTCGCTCGCCGTTCTCGGGCCGTTCGCCATGTCGATCCTGCTCGCACTGCTCTGGGCTCGCTACGAGCTACGCGTCGCTGAGCCGTTGATCGAGCTCCGGCAGGCCCGGCACCGGATGGTGCTCACGGCCAACCTCGCCGGATTCACGATCTCGGTCGCCATGTACCTGTTCCTCCCGATGATCGTCGAACTGGTCCAGGTGCCCACGAGTAGCGGATATGGCCTCGGCGCATCCAGCGTCATCGGCGGGTGCCTCCTGGTCCCGATGTCGGTCGGCTCGGTGACCGCGAGCCGGGTCGCGCCCTGGTACGAGCGCCGCTTCGGGCGGCGCACGATAATCCCTTTCGGCTCAGTACTGTTCGCGCTCGCCATGGTTGGCTTCGCCCTCGAACACCGGCACCTATGGCAAGCCCTGGTGTGGTCGGGCATCGGAGGCATCGGGATGGGCTTCACGTATGCGGCCATGCCGGGTTTCATCGCTCGTAACGTAGAGCCGCACGCAACCGGCAGCGCGATGAGCTTCTATCAACTGTTGCGCAGCATCGGCCTCGCGACCGGAAGCGCCCTCAGCGTGGCGATTCTGGCCAGCTTCACCCACGGCGGTGCGGTGCCGCGCGTGACCGCGTTCCAAGTCTCGCTGCTCGTCGGTGCCGGATTATGCGCTGCCACAGCGGTTTTCAGCTATCTGCTGTCAGGAGCTGACCAGCGCCGTAACCCGGTACTTGACGACGTCACCATCGAAAACGGTGAGCTGGCAACGGTGGGGTTTGCGGTCGGTGCTGGACACAAGCCGTGACCGCTACGAAGGCAGCTCCAGCAAAGGCGGTCCGCCCACGGAACGCGGACGCGAGCCGCGCGGCGTTGCTTCGAGCAGCCAGCGAACTGTTCAGCGACAAGGGTTTTGACCGAACCACCACCCGGGACATCGGCGAACGGGCCGGAATCGACCCTGCCCTGATCGCCCGGTACTACGGCAACAAGCTGAGTCTCTATCTCGCAACCCTGACCGAGGACGGCCAGGGATCAGGCGTGCTCGTCGACAGTCCCGACATCGCTACGTACATCGACCGACTCCTCGACCGCCTCGAACGACAGGGCCCCAGCCCGCTGATGCAGGCCCTCGTTCGAACGGATGCCGGCGCGGCCGTGCACCAAGCTACCCGACCGCACATCGACCAGCGTCTTGTCCATCCGCTCACCCGGCTGCTGGCGGAACGCCATGTCGCGGAGCCACAACTCAAAGCCGAAGCCGCGGTCGCTGCCCTCACCGGCGTCTTCATCGCCAGGGCCACCGGTCCGCTGGACGTGCTCCACGACACCGAGCGCGGGCAGCTTCGCCGAATCCTCACCGCCGTGATCGAGGGCATCGCCGCGGCGTGACAAGGTGACCTAGATCCACCGACACCGCCGATCGGAAATGGGGAGCCACCATGCGGGTTGGAGTGCAATTCGCGAACTTCACGCTGCCAGGAGGACCGGAAAATCTTGCCGCCGTCATCGCGGATACGGCGAAGGCTGCGGAAGACGGTGGTTGCGCCCAGTTCACCGCGATGGATCACTACTTCCAGATGGAGTCCTTCAAGACGGCCCACGACCCGATGCTCGAGGGCTATACGACCCTCGGTTTCGTCGCCGGACAGACCCAACGCATGGCGCTCGGCCTCCTGGTCACCGGGGTGACCTACCGCCATCCGGGGCTGCTCGCCAAGATCGTGACGACACTTGATGTCTTGTCCGGCGGCCGGGCGATGCTGGGCCTCGGCGCCGCCTGGTACGAGCGCGAGCACCGCGGCCTCGGCGTGCCGTTCCCTCCGGTGAGTGAACGATTCGAGCGTCTCGAGGAGACGCTGCAGATCTGCGGCCAGATGTGGAGCGACGACGAGGGTCCGTATGAGGGCAAGCATTACCAACTCGCCGAGACGATCTGCGTGCCGCAGCCACTGTCACGGCCCCACCCCCGCATCCTCATCGGCGGCAGCGGCGAGCGGAAGACATTGCGCCTGGTGGCGAAGTACGCGGATGCGTGCAACCTGTTCGCGTCGAACACCAACGACGTCCGGCACAAGCTCGACGTGCTGAACCGGCATTGCGAGGCCGAGGGGCGCGATCCCGCGGAGATCGAGAAGACCGTGATGGCCCGCGGCAATCCGCTCGACGACGTCGGTTCGTTTGTGGCTCAGATGGCGGACTTTCAGGCGGTCGGCATCGACCTCGTCACCGTGCTGCTCCCGACGTCGGACCCGGCGTTGTTCGTTCGTGAGCTCGGCGAATTAGTCGTGCCCGCCCTGGCCGACCTCGCCTGAGGCTCGCCCAGGGAACTTTCAGGTAGCCCTGCGCGTCCCATTTGTCCCGTTGGGCCAGACTGAGCACACCTTCCCCAGCGGCCTCGTAGGCCGTTCTTGATCGAGTCGACAAACCGCATGTGCGGATGTCAGGTTCGTCGAGGTCAGTGGGCGCCCTGAGCGCTCAATGTCACTCGGATGCTCCATCAAGGGGCTTCGTAACCAGAACGACAAACCAAGAGAACTCACCGCGGAATCCTCCGCATCGGTCGATCACTCGAGCCTGTTCTGGCGTTCTGGCGGAAGAAAGCACCGGTTTATGAAACTCCCCAAAAAGCGAACTGCACTCATGTCCGGCAGCCTGACGGCGGCAGCGCTCGTCACCGCCGGGCTCGTCGCGTTCACCCAGAGCGGCGCCGGGCAGAGCCGGGTCACGGCCCAATCTCCTGCCGTGACGGGGACATCACCCGCTGACTTCCCCATGGTGGAGGTGCCCACGGTCGAGGCAACCCCGACGGAGGCCCCGCCCGCGGAGGCCCCACCGGCAGAGGCGGCAGAGGCGGCAGCAGCGCCCGCCGCCGCGCAGAAGGCTCCTGCGGCGAAGCAGCAAGCGGCTGGCGGTGGCTCTGGCGGCGGTGGTGCCGCCGCTCCGGCAGCTCCCGCTCCGGCAGTCGCCGCCCCGGGCTGGCGGCTCGTTTTCGCCGACGACTTCAACGGCAACGTGGGCCTGGGCGGCTGGAGCAGCTCGTCGTACAACTCGAGGTACTACGCGTACACCGGCCGGGACACCCACGGTTACGCAACGTACGACCCGTCGCAGGTGCTCTCGGTCAGCGGCGGCAACCTGGACATGTGGATCCACAACACCCCGGGCGGCCCTGTGTCCGGCGCGATCGTGCCGGCCATTTCGGGCCAGACGTACGGGCGCTACGAAGTGACGTTCCGGGCCGATTCGATGCCCGGATACGGCGCCGCGTTCCTGCTGTGGCCGGACGGTGACGACTGGGACAAGGGCGAGATCGACTTCCCCGAAGCGCCCTTCGACGGCACGATGTCGATTCACGATCACTGCATCGGGAACCCGACCCAGTCCTGCTACAACGTCGACACCCACATCGGTTGGAACGGCTGGCACACGGCGACGACTGAATGGCTTCCGGGACTCGTCACCTTCTACATCGACGGCGTCCAGGTCGGACAGAGCACGGTGTCCCCGACGGCCAACATGCACATGGTGATCCAGACCGGGAGCGAGAACGCTCCCCCGGACCCGTCCGTCCAGGGACACTTGCAGATCGGATCGATCGCCATCTGGGCACTCGGCTAGTCCGAGGTCAACCGTCACCTTCGCCCGCCGGCGGTCGGATCAGTCGACCGCCCGGCGGGCGAAACCGCGTAAGCCCACGGCCAACAGGACCGAAATCGCCCCAACCATGACGAGTAGGCAGATCCACGGGTGGATATGCGGGACGGCCGGCACCAAGGCGCCGCGCATCGATTCGCTGACGTAGGTCATGGGATTGGCGGCGGTGACGACTTGGAACCACCGCAGCCGCGACAACGACGGCCACGGATATTGGCTGCAGCCCGTAAAAAGCAACGGCGTGAAGACCAGCGAGAACACAACGTTGATCCGGGTTGGGGTGACGAGTGTTCCCATCACGAGTCCAAGCGCGGCGCCGAGGAGACTGCCGAGCAGGGTTGCGGCCGCCAGGAGTGGCACACCGGCCCAGCGCCAGGGAATGTCGCCCAGGACGACGATGCCGATCGGGATCATCACCAACGTCGCAACGATGCTGCGCAGCATGGCGAACAGCACTTTTTCCGCCGCGACCAGCGACGTGGCCATCGGAGCGAGGAGGCGATCTTCGATTTCTTTGGTCCATCCGAATTCGATGACCAGGGGAAATGCCAGAGTCTGCATTCCGGTGATCACCGATGTCAGAGCAAGTAGGCCGGGGAACAGCAGGTCGCTGTATCCGCGCTGCGTATACCCGAGACTTCCCAGCACCTTGCCGAACACGAAAAGCAGGAAGAGCGGCTGAAGAATGACCTGCGCGAGGAAGACGAGGACCTCGGATCTCGTGACGAAGATGTCCCGCCGCAGGACTGCTACGAAGGCCCGCGCCTGACCGCCGCGGATCGCGGTGGATTCGCTCAGCGCGGTCATCGCAAGGCCCGTCCCGTCAGATGGATGAAGACGTCTTCCAGGGTCGGCGAGCCCAAGCCGATGTCCCGCAGCGCGATGCGCCGTTCGGCAAGCAGGGTGGCCACCGGTGCGACCAAACTCGGCGCATCGCCGGTGAGGTAGAGCCGCGCGCGGAACTGAGCTGCTCCCGAAACATCTGGTACGGCGGGCAATTCTTCGGCCCGTTCAACCGGCGCCAAGTCGGTGAGCGCGGCCAACAACTCCCTCGCCGCAGGCGGTTCGAGCGCGGTCGTTGTGAGCTCAAGAGTGGCGCTTCCCGGCAGCGTATGAAGCAGGGCTTCCGGGGTGTCGAGCGCGAGGAGACGACCGTGGTCCATGATTCCCACTCGATCGGCGAGGGTCGCCGCCTCGTGCATGTCGTGAGTCGTCAAGAGCAGGGTCACACCGCGATTCGTCAACTCTCGCAGGCGGTCCCAGACGAAGAGCCGGGCGGCAGGGTCCAGGCCGGTGGACGGCTCGTCGAGAAACATCACGCTCGGCTCGTGCATCAACGCCCTGGCGATCATGACTCGCTGCGCCTGGCCGCCGGAGAAGAAGTCGGGTTTGGTATCCCCCCGGTCCAGCAGACCGAATTGGTCGAGGAGTTCGTCCGCGCGACGTCGCGCGTCATGTGCGGGCACGCCGTGGTAGGCCGCGTGGAACAGCAGGTTGTTGCGGATCGACAGTGACCGATCGAGGTTGCTGCGTTGCGGTACGACGGCGAACTGGCGCCGCGCGTCGACGGGATTCGTGACCACGTCGACGCCGCCCACCGTTGCTCGGCCGCCGGTCGGGCGGACGCGCGTCGTCAGCATCCCTACGGTGGTCGTCTTCCCAGCGCCGTTCGGTCCAAGCAGACCGAAGACCTCGCCCGCCGGTACCGCGAACGACACCCCATCGACCGCATTCGTCGTTGCTTTCGGGTACCGCTTGACGAGCGACTCGCTCTCAACCGCAGAACCCATACGTCCCTTCTACAGGCGAAACCCCCTATGTGTCACGCGCTTTCGCTCACAGCCCATCAGACCTTTCGCTTCGCCAGCTCGAGCGCGTCACCGAGTTCCCCAAGGCGCTTACGTCCCCATTCCTTACGGATCTGCGGGAACATCTCGTCCTCTTCCTCTTCGACGTGGTGCCGGACGCTCTCGATGAGCACGGTGACCTTGGCGTCGTACCGCTCGTCATCGGGCTCGAGGTCCGCGATCTCCCCGAGCAGCAGCTTCGCCACGTGGTGTTCCTCGATGCCCTCGAGGATGTCGTCTTTCAGATCCGGCAAGTCTTCGCGAACGGCCGGGTAGAAGACCTCCTCTTCAATCGTCGTGTGCACGGTCAGCAATCGGATGATCTCTTGGGCGGTTTGCCGCTTCGAGGCTGCGGCGTCGTCGTCGAGCTTCTCGAACGCCTTGAACACCTTTTCGACCTCACGGTGGTCGTTCTTCAGCAACACAATCGCATCCATCGAAGTCGTCCTTTCGCGGGCGGCTGGACCGTAGATGGGCGCCACGTACCCGCGATATCGACGGTCAAGCACGACTGTCGCCGGCGCGAACTGCGTTCGCAGCGGTATGAGGAACACGAAATGGGGTACCTCCGGGTTCGCCGGCGCCGACCGGCATCCCACGTTCCCGAGTCACCTAGGTAGGGCCGATGCGAGCAGTCGACCACAAGGCCCACGAGAAGCCGCACCGATTCGGCTTGCTTCCCCGTCGGCGGCGTAACCCGCAACCCGACCCTCCCCCGTACGCGGCCGGAGACGGATCGGTGCGGATTCTCCGGTCGGCAGACGATGTCGTGGCGGCCATGGACCGCGCCGCCCGTGACGCAGAGACGCTGGCGATGAACGCGCGCCACCGCGCGGAACGTTACGTGCGCATCCTCGAAGAGCCGGCGGCACCAACGCCGATCCGGCACACCAGCCCGTCCGACTACACCACCGGCGTGTGGGTGTTACGAACCGCAGACGAGTTGCGGCAAGCCCTCGGCCGCGCGGCAACCTTCGAGTCCGAACAGGCGGAGACGCTCGGCCGCCGGCGGGAGTCACGAAGCGCCTGATCGAGCAGGTCGGCTAGGAAGCGGCTGGCGACTGGTCGATCCGGACGAGGTTTCCTGATGGGTCGCGCACCGCGAAATCGCGGACGCCCCAGGGCTGATCGGCCGGCTCGGAAACGACCTCGGCCCCGGCCGCACGGACCTTCTCGAACAACGCGTCCAGGTCGGCGGCGTGGAAATGCACACCATTGAGCGCCCCCTTGGTGGCCAACGCGGCGATCGCATCGTTGTCCTCGGGGCTGCCGTTCACGTAGTTGGTCAGGACGACGGCGACGTCCGGCTGGGCCGCCGATCCGACGGTGATCCATCGGAGCTCGCCCCGCGCGACGTCCGCGCGTACCTCAAGGCCAAGGGCGTCGCGGTAGAACGCGAGTGCGAGATCGGGATCGGTGACCTGTACGAAGCAGGTTGCGAGTGAGATATCCATGGCCAGCACGCTAGGGTGCCTGAACCCCGAATGCTTCTTCGTTCCTGCTCGATTGCGATCGAGCGGGACGCGCGGCGTGCTTGACGATGCACGTCGGAATGCCCGTAAGTCCGCCGTGGTCCCGCGACCGATAAGCGGTTGGCGCTTCGCCGACCAGCTGGGTGAACCGAGCGCTGAACGATCCGAGCGAGGTACACCCCACTGCCAAACAAACTTCGGTCACGCTCAGATCTCCCCGTCTCAGCAGGAACTTCGCTCGTTCGATCCGCCGCGTCATCAGATACGAGTATGGGGTTTCGCCATACGTCGCGCGGAACCGGCGCGAGAAGTGGGCGCTCGACATGAGCGCCTCGTGGGCGAGCGTGGCGACATCGAGAGGTTGAGCGAACTCGCGGTCCATCAGGTCGCGAGCCCGGCGAAGCCGTGCGAGCGTCGCGAGGTCCTCGGCAGTCATCCGACGAGGGTAGCGAGGCGCGAGCGACTGTGGCTTTCGTGTAACGGGTCACGTTCGGGCGCTCTCCGTGGGAGACTCCGTAACCAAGTTGGTGATCGGGAGGCGACATATGCGGCTGGGCTTCGTGCACACACCGTCGGGGGGGCACGTTTCTCGGGTTACCGAAGAGCAACGCGCCGTTTTCGACCAGGAAGGCTTCGTCCTCTTCGACGAGCCACTCATCAGCGCGACCGATGTCGCCGAAATTCGCGCACTTCTTGATCCGCTGTTCACGCGGTTCGACGACTACCCCGACTGGATCGCCCACGACCTCGGTGGAGAGCGGGTGCGCGGCGGGCAACCGCTGGTCGCCGAGTTGGAGTACGTCACGCTCCTCGCCCCCCGGCTGATGCGCACTCGCGGAGTCAAGGTCTGCACCGATATTGCGCAGACGTTGTTCGGACGCCGCGCTCCGATTGCGTTCAGCCACTCCGTCTACAAGCCCGGACATTCCCCCGGAACGACCCCGTGGCATCAAGACGCAGGGTACGACCCGACCGGCCGTAAGACTGTCGCCGTCTGGCTCGCGCTGCAGGACACCGACCAGAGCAATGGCTGCATGCGTTATCTCCTCGGTAGCCAGCAGGGCGGACTCCTTGAGCACCACGACATCCCGGGCCGCCACGGCCGCACGATCTCCGCGGAAGTCGACGAAAGCCGAATCGTCAACGCCGTCCTGCCGATGGGTGGAGCGGCCGTGCACCGGGAATTCGCCCTGCACAGCGCAGGTCCGAACAACACCGACGAAGCGCGACGGAGCCTGATCCTCGAGTTCGCACCTCCGCTGGATGCGAAGGATCGCCTACGCGTACGCCTCAATCGGGCGAAGGTCGCGCGGGTCCGCCGGGCGGTCAACAGGAAGACCTCGGCCGCCGCAGCCTAAGGCCCGCCACGTTCGCCGCCACGAGCAGCACGCGCCCGTACGGTTGCCCGGCGAGGGTCCGCAGACCCGTCTACTTCCCTCGCTTTTTCAGGATCGAAGGTCACGGCCGCTGCGTTCTACGCTCGAGACCATGGCCGCCGAATTACCTGAACTGACCGTTGCCGACGTCGGTGCCTGGCATGAATGGCTGGCGACTCACGCTGAGAGTTCAACCGGAGTCTGGCTGGTACTGGCCAAGAAAGGCACCGTGGAACCGACCAGCCTGAGCTATGCCGACGCCCTCGACGAGGCACTGTGCTTCGGCTGGGTCGACGGCCAAATCGTCGGTCGAGATGCCGTCACCTTCCGTCGACGGTTCACGCCGCGCAGGGCCGGCAGCGCATGGTCCCAACGCAACACCCAGCACGTAGAGCGCCTTAGCGCGGCAAACCGGATGCGTCCCGCCGGTCTCGCCGCGGTCGACCGCGCGAAGGCCGACGGAACCTGGGACGCTGCGTACGCCGGAGCGGCAACCATCCAGATGCCCGAGGATCTCGCTAAGGCGTTGAGCAAACATCCACGGGCGCAGGCGGTCTTCGAACGGCTCGACGGCGCGAACCGCTACGCCGTGCTCTATCGGGTCACCACCGCCAAACGGGCCGACACCCGAACTCGCCGGATCGAACAGCTCGTCGCCATGCTCGACCGGGGTGAAACCCCGCACCCGGTCCGGCCCCGGGACCGAACGGCGAGGGCGGATCACGTCAAGGCGTGACCAGCCGCGTGGACTGGATCCATAGGTTTCGCGCCAGGTCCTCGTCGGCAGCCTGGGCGGCCGTTGCGCCGTCTATCCTGAGGCGGTCGAAATAGTGGCCATCCGCGTACGCGGGATCTGGCCAGGTCGCAAGATGCAACAGCGGGGCGGCCCCTTCCTCAGCTGAGATCAGGAATGCCCTGCTCAGCGGAACGCGATAAGCAACGCCGACAAATGGCGAGTTGCGGGCGAACGCGGTGGCGACGACGCCCGGGTGGAACGCGGTCGCGGATGTGCCGCTTCCGCTCAGCCTTCGGCTGAGTTCGCGCATGAACAGGATGTTCTCGAGCTTGGTGGTGGCATACGTCTTGAATGACCGGTAGCGACGTCGGGTGGAGTCGAGATCGTCGAGGACGACGTCGCCGTAGCGACTCGCAGCGCTGCTCGTGATGATGACCCGCGAGTCCGGCGTCGCGATGATGCGGTCCTCGAGCAGGTGCTGGAGCAAGAACGGCGCGAGGTGATTCACCTGGAACGTCAGTTCGTGGCCGTCGACGGTGGAGATCCGCCTCGGAAAGAGACCCCCGGCGTTGTGCGCCATCACATCGATGTGGGGACAGAGCTCCAGAATGCGATCGGCGAGAACGCGAACCTGCGCGAGGTCGGCGAAGTCGGCGACCAAGGCGGTCACCCCCAGCTCGCGACCTATCGCGTCGACCTTCTCACGCGACCTGCCGATGGGAACGACCGCAGCGCCGGCCGAGGCGAAGGACCGTACGGCGGCTGCGCCTATCCCCGAACTTGCGCCGGTCACGACCACCGTGCGGCCGGTCAGATCGGGCAGCGCTGGATTAGAGGTCGGCACGCCGAAGCTGTTCTGCGTCAACGATCCGGACGCCGTGGACCACTACTTCGACTGCGCTGCAAGCGTTTCGCTAACCTGCGTGAGACGCAGACTGTTGCCCGAAGGATCCCGGAACCCGGCGTCGATGCCGTAGGGACGCTGTTCGGGCGTCTCGGTGAACTCAACGCCGCGGGCCGCAAGTTCCTCGTAGCTTGCCTGGCAATCGTCAGTCGTCAGGAAGACGGTGCCGGCGAAGCCTTTCCCCATGAGGTCACGGATTTGCTCCGAGGTCGCGGCGTCGATGAAGGGAGCTCCCGGGACGGCCATCAGGACGAGCGCGAAGTCGTCTTGGCCGGGCCAACCCACGGTGAGCCAGCGGAAGTCGCCCATCTCAGGCATCGTCACATCGAGACGGACCTCCATGCCGAGCTGCTTCGTGTAGAAGTCGAGAGCGGCGTCTTGGTCGTGCACCCACACCTGGGCGTTCGCGATCTTGATCATGTCACTCCTTCAAAACGACTCGTCCGATATAGACACGCTATTCGGCCGCTCCGCGCGGGTCTTCTCGAAACGTGCGGTGTTGCGGCCGTCCGTAGACCCGCAGAACACATGTCGGCACGTGCGCGTAAGTGGCCGGATCCGGAAAGGTCGCGCGATATGCGCTCGGAGTCTTGCCGAACATTCTTACGAAGCTTGTCGTGAAGGATCCGACGCTCTCCAGCCCGACAGACATGCAGATGTCGGCGACCGTGTGGTCGGTACCGCGGAGCAACGCGGCCGCACGTTCGAGGCGACGGGTCAGTAGGTAGGCGTGGGGCGAGTCGCCGAACGTTCGACGAAATTCGCGGCTGAAGTGGCCGCGAGATAGGCCGGCTGCACGCGCGAGATCATCCACGGTCAGTGGGTCGGCGTAGCGCAGATCAACGAGATCTCGTGCCCGCTGAAGATGCCGGGACGCGGGAACCCGTCTCATCGCGCCATTATGCGCCGGACATGAGTGGGCAGGTCTCGTGACCGTCAGGCGTCTCGATGCTATGAGCGATATTCCGGATTTTCGAAGTCGAAGCGCGCTCCAGCATCCCACTCTTTGCGTTGGTTGCCGTATGCGGGGAATCCGCCGGCAGCCTTCAGCACGCGGGCGAGGTGGAGCAGGTTCCAAGTCATGAACGTCGTGTTCCGGTTCGTGAAATCGTTGTCGAGCCCAACGCGATGTCCATCGTCGTCCAGGTCGCCATAGCTCGGCCCCGGCCCTGCCTCGCCGATCCAACCGGCGTCGGACTGCGGTGCGATTGAGTACCCGATGTGTTGCAGGCTGTAGAGAACGTTGGACGCGCAGTGCTTGATGCCGTCTTCGTTCCCGGTGATCAAGCAGCCACCAACTCGCCCGTAATACAACCATTGACCCTTGTCGTTCAGCTCGCCGGAATGTGCGTAGAGCCGTTCGATGACTTTCTTGGTTTCGCTGCTGTTGTCGCCGAGCCAGATCGGTCCGGCGATCACCAGGATGTCGGCGGCGATCACTCGCTCGAACAGTTCAGGCCATGCGTCCTGGGCCCAGCCATGTTCTCGCATGTCCGGGTACACGCCCGTCGCGATCGGGTGATCCACCGACCGGATCTGATCGACCTTCACCCCGTGCTTGGTCATGATCGAGGCGCTTACGTCGACGAGCCGCTGGGTGTGACTGATTCCAGGGGAACGGGTCAGGGTGGTGTTGATGAACATGGCCGTCAGGCCTGAGAAATCGAGGTCAACATCGGTCATACCCAGCACCGTAGCGACATTCCCTTTTGTCACCTAGGCCGCGAAGCGGCCGGATGTTGACCGCTGTACGATCGCGCTGGCCGACATGTCGATCAGGATGCGGGGCTGTACCGCCATGGAGATGGTGAGGGTCGGTCGGGGAATATCCAACCGCTTGCCGTTGGCGCGCGCGACCTTCGCCGCTTCACCCGAGTAGCTCTTGTTGACAAGGTCGAGGTTGGGAATCCCGTTCGCGTACCGGCCCCCGAGGGTGGGGAACAGTCCGCCCTCCGTCGAGGTGACCACAATGTTGCCGTGCTTGTCCAAAAGCTCCGCCAAAGCTTCGGGTGTGACATCGTCTGCCAGGAACTCAGGCAGATAGAGAGCTGGACGATCCCGAAGTTCCATTGGTGGGGGCCTAGATCAGCGGGCTGCAGCCGCTGGTCGTACCGTCAAGGGGTGAAGCGAGCGATCGTCGGATACCGCCAGGACGACGCTGGCGATTGGATCGCCGAACTGCCCTGTGGCCACAGTCATCACGTGCGCCACGAGCGACCGCTGAACAACCGGCCCTGGGTACTGACGGCCGAAGGTCGAGCGTCGATGCTCGGCGAGGCCTTGGACTGTGGGCCGTGCGATCGCGCCGAACTGCCGACGAGCTGGCACGTCGTTCGATCCACTCCGGAGTTCAACGAACACTCGATGCCAGCGGGGCTTCGCAAGTCTCACCGAGTCGCCGGAGATCGGTGGGGACGGCTGGCAGTTCACGCGGGACACATGAGGTTCACCGCACGGACAGAGCCGCCTATCGACATTGTGCTTGGTCCAGGCGCGACGCAGGCAATTCCGCCTCAGGTAGAGCACGAAGTGGAACCGATCGGTCCCGTTACGTTCCACCTCGACTTCCTGGCGCCCGAATAACCACGTCCGACTGCTGAGCGGAGACCCGATGCGGCAGTCGAACTTCGCGCGGAACATCTGGACACCTGCAGCGAAGACGGCCGGGGGCGAGGGAACAAGTCGACATAACTTGCGCGCCACGTGCGCGAGCCTGTTGATCCGGCAGGGCGCGACGCCGATCGAGGTGCAAGCCCACCTAGGTCATGCCGACGTTCCGACGACCATGCGGATCTACGCGAACGCGACATCGCGGACGCCAGCGAACCTGGTGGACCGCATGGCACGAGCGCAAGCCCTAGTGGACATTCGACCTGCGGGGGACGCGTGACGATGGAGCTAGTGGCACGCTGGCTGGCATGCCCGAACGGATGATCTTCGGTGTACGGCTTGAATTTGCCTTGTGACCTGCACGTTTGCGGTGGGCCGTCAGGGACTCGAACCCTGAACCCGCGGATTAAAAGTTCGAGATCGTTCGTGTTGATGTGTACGGCCTAGCACTGAACATTCCTGGAATGAGCGTAACCCGGAACTCCATTGGACTGTGCGAGACGACCTAGCACGAGGCGGATGTGACACTTCGGTGACACCTTCGTGGATCTTCACCTATTCGAACGCAGGCCGCTGCGACTCGCGCGTACCCGTGTCGCGCTAAGTCGAACGTGAGTTCTACTATCGGCTGCGTGTCCGATCGACTACGTACGCCTGCGCCGTACGGGTCCGCCAAGGACCTGCCGTCCTACCAGGAGCTATCGCAACAGATTCAGGGCTTGAAGCTCGCGACGCATTTTATCGCTCGTAGCCAGCGGTCGGAGATCATTCAGCTCGAACAGCAGGTGGAACGCCTGGCGCGGGTGGTGGACGATTTCTACGAGCGCCTCGGGTCACGTAACTGGATCTTTCATGGTCAGCTGAACGTGGACGCGATCGAGCTACTCCTCGGTGACACCTCGGATCCCGAGTCCGCCGAGGAACGATTCATCGAGTTGCACCGCGATCCCGATTCGACGAAGTTCTGGGACATGGGCCTTTGGGCGCACGACGGACTGCGAGAACGACGCAATCAAATCACGCGAGCGCGCGACCATTACGAGGCTGGTCACTTCGACAGCTGCGCGATGCATCTGATCGCCGTCATGGATGGTTTTGTTAACGACTTCGCGCCTGGCGAGCGGCGGGGCCTTGCGTCCCGTGACCCGGAGGAGATGACCGCCTGGGACAGCGTTGTCGGGCATCACATGGGACTTACACACGTCATGAAGGCGTTCAAGAAGACAATCAAGAAGCGTATGGACGACGAAGTCTTCGAGCTGCACAGACACGGGATCATGCATGGATCGGTGACGAACTTCGACAACGTGATCGTTGCGACGAAGGCATGGAACATGCTTTTCGCTGTTGCCGACTGGGCCACCGCGACTAAGAAGGCGGCAGAGCCGAAGGAACCGAAGCCTACCTGGGGTGATGTCTGGTCGCTTCTAAAAAAAAGCGCTGCCACCGACAAATACGAGCGAGAGTTCGTAGCCTCAAGCATCGAGGCCTCGGACCCGAATTTTGCGACGAACGAGGTTGTCAAGCTCGCCTCAGATTTTCTCACGGCCTGGGAGCATCGCCGATGGGGGCTCGTCGCCAGATTCATGCCCCCGGTACTTCGCCGGTCAACCTCGGATGGGGAGGCGGCCGCTGACGCGAAGGGGGCCTTTGAGCAGTACGACCTAGCGGGATGGGCCATTTCGTCGATGACGCTCGACCGACCTAGTGCCGCTGAGATCACGGCGATCGCGTCCGTAAATGGGCAACTCCAAGGCCTCCGGTTTCGGCTCGTGATGGTGACCGCCGACGGCAACGTCGCGATTCCTGGGGGACAGGAAGAAGCCAGCTGGCATCTCGCTGTCTGGGCTCCTCACACGTTCTTTGGCTCGGCCGATCCGAAGTCGTCTTCGGTTACACCTGATTCGTAGGCGGGTTACAACCAGCTGGGTGCTCATGCTGTTATCTGGATAAATACGCACCCAAGCCTCGGGGGACCGAAGAATGAAGGACTGTGTGAGACGGCGACGGTTGAGATGACCGAGGACGATGGACAAATGGAAGAGACGCGGTATGCGAACGCGCTCTGGGCGACCGCCTTCGTCTGGGAAGCAGCCATCCGCCAGGAGGCAGACCGACTTGCGGTGGAAGTCCGCACGACGGTTCGCCGAAAACGCCGCCGTGCTGTTGGCTCAGGTCGACGGCACGCCACGAGTGCTAAACATCGACGCCGACCTCGACGGCAAAGACGATATCTAGGGCGATTAACCGGGACGCAGGCCATCCACAAGTATCGCTGGATTGAGATCAAGCGCTTCGGCCAGTTTCAGGATGTTACGTAGCGCGATGTTGCGCCGACCCCGCTCGACCGACCCCACATAGGTCCAGTGGAGGCCCGCGTGATCGGCGAGGACTTCCAACGACCAGCCTCTATCGGTGCGGGCAGACCGAACTCGACGACCGAACTCAACCGCGGCTAGGAACGGTACTTCTCGGGGTGCCATGACTGGCCCACCGAACAACGTTGATCCATCCAGGACCAGAGACTATGAGACCAGTAGCGGCTATCCTCGGTGCAAGCCGCGCACGAATATGCCGGGCTCGTGTGACCGGTAAGACAGGGTGGAATTCGTTCGAGCTGCGGCCCGATCACCACATCGCTACTAGGCGCCCAGGACGTCGAAAGGATCGACCCGTGACCGAGAAGTACACCGTCGAAGGCATAGATGGACGAGTCGACTTCGATGGGGCGACGGCGACCACCTTCACCGACCAGGGATCGCGAACCTTCCCATCGTCCGAAGTCAGTTCCGTTGAGTGGACGGCTGCCACTGAATCGTCACGAGGTTGCCTAAGCATCTTTTGCAGCAACGAGAACGCGCCCATCAGGATTGCGTTCACGGCGCCGCAGCAGCCAAGAATGGAGTGGCTCTTCCGCAACCTCGATCCTGAGTCCGCCGCAGGAGCACTAGCGGTAGACCCCGGCGGCGCCCAAAACAAGGCAGAGCCTCCCCCAAGGCTCAACAACGTGATCGGCAGGTACTACGACGCGACTGGGCGATCAATCGGCTTCGCCGAGGCGTTGAAGTTTCAGCTTCGGGACCAGGTCGGATATGCGGCGGCGCAACGGGATGGCAAGGCTGCGGCGCAGCGCGCAAAGATCGCCGCGAAGCACGGGCTGTCGGCTCGCGAGATCGAAAACAGCGTGGTCCCGTTCGGCCACTACGTGATCTACCTCAGCGACGATGGCGATGTTGTGTGGCCCGAGGGGCGCGGAGCGCTGGACGGAGCGCGGGCAGTTGTCGAGACCTCAGGAACGAAGTCGATCGCCTCTAGGAGCACTGCTACCCGAAAGATCCTCGCCCCTTACCTGGGCCAGAAGAAGCTCGCCTCCGACACGCGACGATGCTTCCTGGTCATCGAAGGCCGGGGGTGGAGCAAGACGGTCGATGTCGACGTGGACCGTGAGGACGCCGCAAGGGCCTTCGCAGCGAAAATCAATTCACGTTCGGGCGTCGCCAGCGCGACTGAGGTAGAGCCATCGCCGATGGACATCACCGAGGAAATCAGCAAGCTAGCAGCGCTACGGGATCGCGGGATTCTCACCGAAGACGAGTTCGCAACGAAGAAGACGGAGCTACTCTCGCGGTTGTGAGACGCAGGCAGCTTGACGCCGAACAGCATGCGCCCGAGTGATGAGGCGCCGCCGGGTGCGAGCCCTCTGGGACTGGTGTGATTCCGGAGACTAGGGTTCCATCCTGCGCGGGCCGCGCTCACGCCCATGCCCCCGAGATCCAGGAAACTGTCGGTAGGCCGTGGTGAGATAGCTGCGTGTCATCGAAGCCGAGACTCCTCGACCTGTTTTGTTGCGCCGGGGGTGCGGGCGTCGGCTACGCCGCAGCGGGCTTCGATGTGGTCGGAGTTGACCTGTCGCCTCAACCGAACTACCCCTTCGAGTTCCACCAGGCAGACGCTCTTACGCTCGATAGGGACTTCCTCGCAGGCTTCGATGCCGTGCACGCTTCGCCGCCATGCCAGTCATACTCGGACCTCGCGAAGCGCAACGGCAACGGGCACATGTGGCCACGCCTCATCGAACCCACTCGGGACCTGCTTCGGAGCCTCAACGTGCCGTACGTCATCGAGAACGTCGAGGGAGCACCGCTTCTTGATCCGATTGTGCTGTGCGGCACGATGTTCGAGGGATTGCGCGTCATTCGGCACCGGCTGTTCGAATCGAACCTGTGGCTCGATGTGCCTGAGCATGGGAAGCATCCCCTCGTGTTCACGCACGATAAGCGCAAAGCGCACTACGGCAAGCTGGACCAGAACGTCTCTTTCGTTCAGGTGACTGGCGGCGGCAACTGCACGATCGCGAACGCGCGGGACGCGATGGGCATCGACTGGATGACCAAGAACGAACTGAACGAGGCGATCCCCCCGGCATACACCGAGTTCCTCGGCCGCCAGGTACTCGGACATCTGCGGCAGAAGGTGCAGAGCGTCGCGTGACGCGTGACAGCGCCAAGAACCGCATCAAACAGTTCTTTCTCGACAACATCGGCCAGGTGGTCACTGCGGCACAGCTGCAAGCTGTCGCTGCCCCGGTCAGCGAGTGGGCCCGGCGAGTCCGGGAACTCCGTGAGCAAGAGCAATGGCCGATCTCGACGAACAACGATGATGCGAGCCTGAAACCAGGCCATTACATGCTGACCGGCTTGCCACCTGAGAACAAGAACGTCACCTTCCAGCGGGGCATCACCCAGAAGCTGCGTGCCGAAGTTTTGGACCGCAACGGTTTCACCTGCCAGTCGTGCGGACTCACCCCCGGCGAGATCGACCCCGACACAGGTCGAAAGGTCCGTCTGCACATAGCGCACATCGTCGACAAGAGCCTCGGTGGCAAAGACGAGCTGTCCAACCTCCGCACGTTTTGCTCGACCTGCAACCAGGGCGCCAAGAACATCACGACCGAAAAACCGTCCCTCATCTGGCTCCTTTCGCAGATACGCCGAGGCACGATCGACGATCAGATGGCAGTGCGCGAATGGCTAAACAAGAAGTTCGGCTGACTGCCCCGAGCGCATCTCGGTCGCGGAATATGGCGGCAGTGCGTCGCAGCAACACCCAACAGGAGCTCAAATTGCGGCGTGTGCTGCACACCCGGGGGTTCCGCTATCGGGTGGATCACCGAATTGATCTACCGGGCGGGCGGGTCCGACCCGACATCGCTTTCACCAAGTGGAAGGTGGCTGTCTTCTGTGACGGCTGCTTCTGGCACGTGTGCCCCGAGCATGCGACGTATCCGGTGCAGAACAGGGACTTCTGGTCGGTGAAGCTGGCCCGAAACGTCGAGCGGGACCGCAGCGACACTGCTCGACTTGAAGCGGCAGGGTGGATCGTCGTGAGGATTTGGGAGCACGAGCCGATAGACCAAGCATGCTCGCGCGTAGCCGACGCCGTCGAACAACGGCGGTCCACGTAAGCATCCGTTTGCGCCTAGCCTGCCCTAGCGGGTGACGCGGACGAACGCGTACCCGTGAGGCGTCGGTCCCTTCGCCTCAGCCGCGCTCTGGCTCGCCGATATCGTCGCCGGGTGGAAGACGTTGCGTGGACCAGGGAGTGGCTTGAGGCGCAAGGTTTCAGCGGTTTCGTCCCGTTCGCCGCGCTAGACAGCGCCCCAGTACCTGATCTCCCCGGTGTGTACGTCGTCGTTCGCGAAGGTCTCGACGCCCCGAACTTCTTGCCGACCAGTCCCGCAGCGCGTCGAAACGGACGTGACCCTTCGGTGAGCGATGACCGGCTTCGACTTGCGTGGGGCTCCGGGTCGGCTGTGGTCTACATAGGGAAGGCAAGCGCAGGCGCAACAGGGAAACGGGGACTGCGCACCCGACTCGACGAATACCGACTCCACGGCGCTGGCCAGCCGGGCCACTGGGGCGGTCGTTTCATTTGGCAGCTAGCCGACAACGCCAACCTGCTTGTTGCCTGGAAGGCAGTGGAGGGCGACGCCGAACAGGTCGAATCGAAGCTGATTAGCGATTTTGTGGCGCATCACGGGCGGCTACCGTTCGCGAACCTGAAGATGGGTCGCCGCCCGCGCGCAGGGACGACCTAGCGGATGACGCGGACTGTGCCGGTATCTGTTTGCTCAGGGGCGACGTGCTGGAGCGCCGGTAACGGCATGCGCGGCCGGGGACGCACTGTTCGAAAGAGGCGGTAGCCCAGAAACATGTATGCGGGCACCGCGAGTAGCGCGCACCACATGGTGCCAGCCAGCTCGCAAATGAACATCACTGCAAGCAGCCAGTAGGACGGTCCGCAGAGACTCCAATCCCGGCGACCGCTCTTGATTGCGACGAGACGGCGCCACAAAGACTCACCCGGAACACGGACCACGTGGATCTCGAGCACGAACAACAGCAGGAATGTCGCGCTGAGAAAGATCATGACGCCGAGCGCGAACGTCGACGGGTTGGTAAGCCGGTCGTGCAACACGCGCCGATGCTAGCGCTGGCCCTCGGGATGTTCATCGCGACTCAATGTGCAGAGTGTGTGCGGGCCCGTCTATCCATCACGAGCGAAGCGAGCCTTGCTCCATCGACCTGTCATCTGTGCTCGGGTCCTGGGGCCTAGTTGCCGCGAAACACTCCACTCCCCGTGCCCCTCCGGTACGCCGCCCCGGGGCTCCCGGACTTCTTCCGTGCAGTTTTCGTGCTTGCTTGGCCAGGCCAGATCCGGCTTTGGGCGATGTAGCGATCGCTTACTTTGTGACCCGGAATGACAGCGCAAAGCGGTCCCTCAGAATTCGCGCTGCAGTCGTCCGGCCACTTGTGGCTGATAAATCGACGCTCGAGGACCTAATATCGCGCTAATATCTCGTCCACCTCATTCGATAACGTGAAGGGATTACCCATTTTGACGCCCGTACAGATGATTTGTTGACGTATTCCCTCGAGCGTCTACTATCTCTGTAGGTGGTTATGTTTCGTCGAAATACTTGTGAGGCAAAAAAATGAGGCTAAAACTGAGACTGCGAACGAAGTCGATTCGAAGCAGTTTCTTACTGTGGAGGATTGCGCATATCTACTTCATTTAAGTAGGAGCGCCGCGTACGCATTCGTGCAGAATAAGACGATCCCGAGCGTTCGCATCGGCAAGAAGTCGATCAGAATTCCTCGTAAGGCGTTGGATCGTTTCATCGCCCAGCAACTCGGGGAACCAGAGTGATTGATGACCAGAGAACGCTTAGGACTTTGTTAACGGTCGAGGAGAACCCCTAGTGGTTCAGGGGGACGGCGGGGATCGTCACGACCGACCTAAAGCTAAACCGGGCTCTGCCGAGGATCGCATCTATGATGCACTCCTCGCTGCAGGCTCGGTTTGGCATGGCGGAAACGCATGGACATGCCCCAATCCCTCGCACGACGATACCAACCCCAGTTTCGCCGTAGACCCTCGCGCTGATGGTACTGGCGTTGTCATTACCTGCTCTGTCTGTGGGCAGGATGGATTCCAAGACATTCTTAAAAGCTTGGGGTTCAAGAATTCCAAGGCGCTCAAAGACAGTGTTTCTGAGCCGATCAGCACAACATGGACGTACCGAGACGAGAAGGGCGTTGGAGTCTTTCAAGTCTGCCGGATGGATTTCCCCTCCGGCGCGCGAAAGTTCATGCAACGGCTGGTTGGCGGAACCTACAAAGATGGGGTAAAAGGTGTCCGTCCCCTCCTGCTAAATCTGCCCGCCATTCGAGAAGCCGTAGAGGCTGAGTACTCCGATCCGATTTACGTCGTCGAGGGTGAGAAGTGCGTTTCGTTCTTGGCTGTGCGCGGGGTGCTCGCTACTTGCAACAGCATGGGCACCGACGCTTGGCGGGATGAGCACACCGAGCAGCTTCGTGGGGCGCTCGATGTGGTGGTGGTGGCCGACAACGACGAGCACGGCTACAAGCACGCTCTGTCGGTCGCTCAGGCCATTCGCGGGGTGGTTGAGAAGGTCCGGGTAGCTCGCAGTGTGACGGACGGCTACGGCGATGACGTGGTGGATCACGTGCTTGCAGGACATGAACTGGAAGAGTTGCGATTCCTCAAACCTGCAGAACTCCGAGAGATTGTCGCCGAGGCCCCTGCCGGAAAAAGAGTTCCCATTGACATCGAGCGTGAGGAATCGAGGCCCAGCGCGGATGGACCGGATAAGGCATACCAAGCGAAGGTCGCCGCGCGAGCTTCGGAGCTTCGCCTGGACCGTGACGCTCGGGCATTGTTGGACGAGGAGCAAACGCAGGCGATCGCGACGCCACGTGTTTGGTTGCTGGACGAATTCTTGTCCGAGGCGGACCGGGACGTGCCTTACCGAGTCGATCGACTTTGGCCGCTCGGTGGACGCGTGCTTCTCACGGCGCAATACAAGGTCGGCAAGACGACGCTACTTGCCAACCTCATCCGGTCGCTGGTCGACGGCGCGCTCTTTCTCGGCGCGTTTCAAGTGACACAGGCGGCCCGCGTCGTGCTAATCGACGACGAGCTCGACGAGCGCACGCTGCGCGCGTGGCTTCGCGACCATCGCATCGAACACACCGACCGGGTATCGGTGATATGCCTACGCGGCGCAGTATCGACGTTTGACATCCTGACCAAGCCAGGCCGTGAGAGATGGGCGAGGCTGATCGGTCCCGCCGACGTGCTCCTGCTGGACTGTCTGCGACCGGTTCTAGACGCGCATAGTCTCGACGAAAGCCACGAGGCAGGGAAGCTTCTCGTTGCTCTTGACGAGTTCTGCCAGCTCGCCGGGATTGGTGAGGCGCTTCTTGTGCACCACATGGGCCATACCGGCGAGCGTTCGCGCGGTGATTCGCGGCTCCTGGACTGGCCGGACGCGCTGTGGAAGCTCACCCGCGCGACCTCCGGCGAAGAGGCTTCGCCGAGGTTCTTCTCTGCCTACGGACGCGACGTTGATGTCGCAGAAGGACAACTGGCGTACAACAGCAGTTCGCGGCACCTAACCTTCGATCCGGATTCCGGGAGCCGTAAGACCGTCGCGAGCGACGCGCTCGTGCAGGAAGTCGTGAGGTACGTCAACGGACACCCTGCCTGTACGTCCGGCTCGGTCGAGCGGGGAGTCGGGGGAGACAACAAGGCAGTCAGAGCAGCGCTCGAGGACGCGGTCACGACTGGCCTAATCCTGCGGCTGGACAAAGGCAATGCCAAGCTGCACTACGGGCTCGGCGACAACGCCAAGTTTGATGCCGCGCGGGCGAAGTACAACGCAAGGAAGCAGCTGCGCGATGAACCGTGAATTCAACGCGATTCGGTGCATTTCACCGATTCGGTGCACCGGGGCGCGCCATTCGGTGTGTCCCTTTAGGACACCGAGTGGCGAGTGACACATGCGGCGACGGCGGCTCACCCAGCAACGCACCCAACCGCAACCTTACGAACAGAAGCACTGGTCCCCACCTCATGGAAGAACCGAAATGACGAGTGGAAACCCTCGCGTGCGTTGCACTGCGACAGCGAAGAGCACCGGCAAGCGGTGTGGGAATGCTCCGGTCCGTGGCGCGGCGATCTGCCGCTACCACGGCGCCAACCGGGCCGTGCGTGCCGCAGGACAGCGACGCATCGCGATGGCAAACGTCGTTCTTCATCTGCAGCGGGCCGAGAAGGAGCGGGCGAAGGAGCAGGCAATAGTTGCGGCGGCCCGTTCGCCCTGGGCCCACGAGGAGTGGCTGTGGTCACCGGCCGTGCGTCATTGGTCGGATCCGAAGGATCTTCGGCGTATCGCGAAACACATGCGGCAGATGGCCAGTTTGGTCGACCACGAGGCCGCCGCCATCGAGCGCGAGCTGAAGGCACATCGAAAGTCCGGCCGCACCGCGACGGGCCGGAAAGCGCATGAGTCCGAGGAGTGCGCTCTTGCCCAACGCCGGATCGATCCTCCCCGATGAGTCCTGATACTGCGAGTGAGGCAGCGCGGCTGCTTCGGCGACTGCTCGATGCCCTACCCACGCGCGGAGGCCATGACGAAGCCTCCCGTCAACGCGTCCTCGGGGCGGCGCTCGGCCTCGAATCAGCCGCAGAAAAGCTGAGCAAACCGCCCAGTGATACACAAACCGAACCCTTTGTATAAGATTGGTACCATGACCGCGCCTAGAGCCCGCCGCGCTGACCGCACGCCCCCGCTGGCGCTCGCGTACGTGCGTGTGAGTACGACCGAGCAGGCGGACGAGGGCGCGAGTCTCGATGCTCAACGCGCGATGTTGACTGCGGAGGCAGCCCGGCGTGGCTGGGACGTGGAGATCGTCGCCGACGAGGGCTACAGCGCAAAGGCCATTGAGAACCGGCCCGGATTGCTGAGAACGCTCGAACGGCTCGACCAAGGCGAGGCCGACGTGTTGCTCGTGCTGCGTGTTGATCGACTGAGCCGCAGCGTGGGCGACTTCGCCGGCTTGATGGCCCGGTCCCAGCGCCGAGGCTGGTCGCTCGTCGCTCTCGATCTCGGCGTCGATACGTCAACGCCGGCGGGCGACCTGATGGCCCATGTCCTCGCGAGCGTCGCTCAGTACGAGCGCAAGGTGATTGGGCAGCGCACCCGAGAGGGAATGGCTCAGCGCCGCGCCGAAGGCGTCCACATCGGACGTAAGCCCGTCCTACCCGAGCAGGTTGTCGCGCGCATCATTGCCGAGCGAGCGAACGGCTCAGGACTAACAGAGATCGCAGGCCGACTCACGGCCGATGGCGTCCCGACCGCTACCGGCGGCAAGTGGCACGCCTCGACGATTCGCCGGGTGCTCGACAGCACGACGGCGCACCGGTTGCTCGCCAAAGGAGCGTAAGCCGTGAAGATCGCACAACCGAGAGACGGCGAACCGATCCGCTTAGTGATCAAGCAAGACGGCACGCCGAGCTATCGCGTCGTGCTCGACGGCGATCCGTTCCCAAACGGCAAGCGTCGACAACTGCGTTCGACACACCGGACCCTTGGCGACGCCCGTACGCATGTCGCGACGCATAAGACCGACCGAGAGCGCGGCCTACTCATTGCTCAGACTCGACAGACGTTCAAGGAGTACGCCGAGACGTGGCTCGCAATCAGAGCTCGGAGGGTACGTGAAGTCACGTCACGTTCCTACGCGAGCTGCCTTGCCCATGCCTATGCGGCTTTCGGAGATAAGGCGCTAGCGAGAGTCACACGAGCCGACGTCGAGCAGGTAGTCGAAAGGCTGAGTACCGCAGGACGTTCCAAGCGCCGAGCTTCGCTTGTGCTGTTCGTGCTCCGAAGCGTATTCAATGACGCGGTACACGACGGCTTGATCGGTCGTAACCCGGCCGCGAGGGTCGAGGCCGCAGGCCGGGAAGCGAAACAACGCGAGGCATTGTCGCGGGCGGACCTGGGGAAACTTTGTCAGCATTTTGCGACCGACCGGCTATATCCGTGCTGGTTACTAACGCTCAACGGTCTCCGGCGCTCAGAAGTACTCGGGCTCAAATGGTCTGACGTTGACCTCGACAGCAGGACGGTACGAATCGAGCGAGGCCGGGTAGACGTCGACGGCAAGCGCACGATCGAAACGCCGACCAAGACGCGACGGGGTACTCGGACCCTGCCGCTGTCTTCTGACCTGCTCGCGGCGCTCCATAGGCTTCGTGAGGCGCAGCTCGCAGAGTTCGGCGCGGAACAAGTTCGCTCCGGCTATCTGGCCGTTGACGCAGCCGGGGAACCGATGCGGCCCGAGCGTTGGACGGATCTCTGGAAAGAGGCTTGTGTCGCTGCGAAAGTCCCGTCTGTGACGCTCCACGCGGCCCGCCACAGTTCGGTGACCGCAATGCGTGACGCCGAGGTGCCAGACCACATCGTCGCGGCATTTCACGGCCATGACGAGTACGTGATGCGCTCGGTGTACAGCCATGCAGACGCCACAGGCCTGAGCGTCGCCGCCGAGGCGCTTGCTGCAGCGCTGAACGGTCGATCGCCCGGGGCCTAACGAGCGGTCGTCCAAGCCCTGCAGCTCGCGCTCCCTAGGCGTCTCGGACTGCGCCACGGGTTGAGCTTGGCGTTCCCACCCAGCCCAGCCCCAACGTCTCATCGGGTCCATCCGGATGGAAGAGCCAGCAAATGTGGCTTGCAGCAAGGGACGCACGGCTTCGCGGCCGACGCGCCATCCGACTACGGAGTGCGGCTTCAAGATCTTTAACGGCCCCCGCAGGTCCCAGCCACCACTCTTCGAGAGAGTCGTATCCCTCTGGCTTCTCGTTCGGGCGCCACTTCATCGGCAGGACGTCCCCGAAGAGCGTGAAAGCTCGGTATTGCACGAGCGCCATGAGCGCGCCACGGTCAGTCAATCTTGCTAAGAAAGCAGGCGTCACACACAGGTTCCATAAGGCGGTGTACGCATCCGGGTCCGTGTTTGTCCCTGGCCAAACGTGGTTGTACTGCACGTCCCGTGCTGTTTTCGAGCCGCTTGACCATAGGAATAGGTCACGCGGAGTCGAGTTATCACAAAAGACAACCCTGCGCCCATCCGGCAATTGCCCTGCCGTTCCGCGCCGAGCGAAGTCGCGCACCACGGGCACGACAGCACGGCCCCGAGTCTGCTTCACGACATCGGGATGAAGGAAGAGGGTATGCGCGGCGAGCAACGCCTCGAGGCTCCCGAATCGTGACGATCTGGCGAGGTCGTCGAGGACCCGAGTGCCGTCCTCAATCACTTGGGAGGAGCCTCATGACGAGCCGTTCCACGTACACATAGTCATCTGGTTCGAGAGCGTCAAGCCGGGACGCTAACTCTCGAACACGCGAAGAGCTCTGTTCAATCGCGATGACGCCGTACCACTCTTCCGCGATCATCTGGCAGACATGGGCATGGGTCGTCCCCATCAGAGCCGCAAAGCGGTCAATGGTGCTCCAATCCGGAGGGCTTACATCCCAGCGCTCGCCAGTGATCAGCTTGTTGAACCACGCCGACGAGCGAGCGTCCTGCGACTCGTTCGCAAGGTCGGAGTAGCGCAGCTTGCGGGTGGTGCGGATCTGGTCGATCTTGTCCCTGAATGGACGACTTCCGCCGTCTTTGCTATTAGCCATGACGGAAGATTACATGGATCATACGACGGAGTCAAACTAAAATACGCAGGGAAGCACCATTTCGTATTACGTCGAGACGATCCCCCTAACGAAGCCGGTTCCGCGTTCCAGAGGCTCGGGCGCGCGGAGGTAACGAGCATCGGCATGTGCTTCAGCTCTCGCGTCTTGACCCAGCTGAGATCCCAGGCCGACTGTGACACTTCTGTGACAATCACCGGAGGCTGGCCGTTGGGATCCGCGTCGGGAAAGGTGATTCATCTGCATGTTTGCGGTGGGCCGTCAGGGACTCGAACCCTGAACCCGCGGATTAAAAGTCCGCTGCTCTGCCAATTGAGCTAACGGCCCCGGGCGTGCCGAGAACGACCGATGCCCACGACAACGTTACCGGTAGTCGGCGCGCTGCCGCGGCAAGGGAGGCCTGGCTACGAAGTCTCGAACCGGGCGCTCCATTCCAGGTACTCGGCACGGCGAGTCAACTCGTCGATGAGAGCCGGGGAGGCACGTCAAGGGTCGTCCGCTCGCGGCGGCAGAGGATCCTCGGCCCGTACGTGACGCATTCCGTCGTAACAGCCTGGACGGCCATGTGGAAACGGCACAAAGTCGTGGTACCGCAGTCGTACGTCGTTCGCCTTCAGCACTACGGGATCGGTCGTGCCCATCGGCGGACGCCGGCTTTCGTGAGCCTGCGCGCGAGGGGGCGCGGTCCGCCATCTCGATGGCGGATACGCCGACCAGCTCGAGTTCCGCGACGGTACGGGCGGACTTCCGCCGGCGCATAGCCGCCGTCCCCCGCGTCGACGACAAGCGGGCCGTCCGTTGCGGGCATCGCGGGTTGCACCTCGCGAAGGGCCCGCAGCCGGCTGGAAAGTGATCTTGACCGACTAAGGACAGGGAACTGATCTGCCGATGACATGGGCGCTAGCGACGCAGCTAGCCAGTCGGCTTCGGAAGGCGGGTTGCGCAGATGACGAACGCGGTTGTGGGACGCGACGGCTTCGTCGCCCGCATCCCACTTGCCGCAGTAGCCGCTCTCCTGCTGGCATCGGTCGTCATCATCGTCGGCTTCGGCGACACGACGTTCGCACTCTGGTACAACGACCTCGGCGAGGCAGCGGCCGCCGGCTTCGCGGCCATCTGTACTTACCGGCGGTCCCGTGCAGTGGACTCTGCGAGAGGTCAGTCCTGGCTCGTCTTGAGCATCGGTTGCGCGGCCTGGGCGGCTGGCGAACTGATCTGGTGCTGGTACGAACTCATCGATGGACGCGCACGTTTCCCGTCGTTCGCCGACATCGGGTTCCTCACCTTCGGCGTAGCAGCCAGTGCGGCGGTCCTCCTTTACCCGACGGATCAAACCCGCGAATCACGAGCCAAGCGGACCTTCGACGCGGTCTCGACCACATCCGCGTTTGCGTTGATCGTCTGGATCGGCGTCCTCGGCCCGATCACCGGCAACCACACCGAAGACAGCTTTGGCTACGTGATCTCGCTCGCCTATCCCCTGACCGACGTCAGCGTGTTGATCCTGACAATGCTGACGCTCGGGCGAGTCGCCTCAGGCCGCCGTTCGCTGCTCTTCGTGGCAATGGGATTTATCGCACTGAGCGTGTCCGACAGCCTGTTCGCAACCCTGCAGGCGGCCGCCCACTACACGGGCGGGGCCAGCGACCTCGGCTGGTTCGTCGGATTCGGACTGATCGCACTTGGCGCCCTCGCCACAGATCAACCCACCGCCGAGGTCGCCAGAGCGTCAACCGAAACAGCGGAACCGACTGTCCCGAGCTTCATTCCGTACGTGCCGTTCCTCGCGGCTTTCGTGGTGACCGTCGCTATGGCGATCGCGGGCCAAGGCCCGAACGGTGCGCAGCTTACTTTCGGTGCAGTCCTCGTTCTCCTGCTCCTCGCGCGGCAGTACGTGACGCTCCGCGCGAACCTGATGTTGACGTCCGATCTCGCGGCCCGCGAAGCGGAGCTGCATCACCGGGCGTTTCACGACAACCTGACGGGCCTCGCAAACCGGGCGCTATTCCAGAACCGGCTGGCACACGCAATTGACCTGCACGCGCGGGATATGCGGCCGGTCGCGGTGATCTTCCTGGATCTCGACGACTTCAAGATCGTCAATGACACTCTCGGTCACCGCGTCGGCGACGAGCTTCTCGGTCACGTCGCCGAACGAATCACCGCTGCTACCCGCAGCGGCGACACCGTCGCGCGGCTCGGTGGCGACGAATTCGCGGTGCTGGTCGAAGGTTTTTCGGACCCTTCCCGCACGGCTGCTCGTATCACCGAAGCACTCCGGCCGCCGTTCTCCGTCGCGGATCAACGCATCACCGTGACGGCCAGCCTCGGCATCGTCTCGCTCGACTCCGATGCGTCGGCCACGGCGGACACGTTGGTCACTCGGGCGGACACGGCGATGTACGCGGCGAAGCGCGGCGGTAAGGGCCGCATCGAAGTCTTCCGCGAAGGAATGTCGCTGCTCGAGCTGAGCGACAAGCAACTTTCGGCGGCGTTGGCCCGCGCGCTGGCGACGAATGAAGTGCAGGTCGCCTTCCAGCCAATCGTCGAACTGGCCACCGGCGCCGTACATAGCATCGAGACCCTGGCCCGGTGGACGCATGAAGGCCAGAGCATCCCGCCGGATGTGTTCATCCCGGTCGCGGAACGGACCGGCGTCATCAACGACCTCACCGAATACGTCATCCAGCGCGCCTGCGAGCAAGCCGTCGCCTGCACCCAGATTCCGGGCTACGAGAAAATGCCTGTGGCAGTGAACATTCCGCCGCAGCAGATCGGCACCCCCAGCCTGGAGCGGACGATCCGCGCCATGATCGACCGGTACCAGTTGCACCCCAACCAACTGTGCATCGAGATCACCGAGACTGGCTTGTTCGCGAACATCGATGCAGCGAAGTCGACCATCGACAGCCTTCGCGCACTCGGCGTTCGTGTGTCCCTCGACGACTTCGGCGTCGGCTATTCCTCTCTGTCGCAGCTACATTCGGTCGAGCTGGACTGCGTCAAGATCGATCGCTCATTCATCGAGCGCCTGGAAACCGACGTCCGGCAAGTGAAGTTCCTCCGGACGATCATCCGGCTTGGGCAAGACGTGGACCTGCAGGTAGTTGCCGAGGGCGTCGAGCGCCCCGACCAACTGCAGGTGCTACGCCGCCTCGGATGCACGTTGGCGCAGGGCTACCTGTTCGCGCGGCCGATGACGGGTGCCCAGATCTTGGCGTTTCTCGTCAGCGCACCGGACAAAGTCTCCGCACCACAGGCGGCGCTCACCCACTTCTAGTGGCCAGCCGCAGGGCGAGCGTCGGACATGCCTTGACGGCCCGCCGTACGGTCTTCTCCAGCTCGGCCGGCACGGCCGCCGCCGGAATGATCGGGTAGCCCCACTCATCCAACTCGATAACTTCGGGGGCGAGCTCCGAACAGATTCCCCTACCGTCGCAGGCGATCCAGTCGATCTCGACGTAGGTGCTCACCGGGCGCCGCCGACGCCGGGAGTGGGGAGGAAGGGACGGCGGTCCGTCGCTGAACATCGACCGTGGGCATGCAGGTCGATCTCAGTCTCGAACATCGACAGTGCGCTTCGGATGAACCGCACGCTTCCATCGGGGTGATGGCACGCGCCGCGACGTTCGACGAGGGCTGCCAACTCCGTAGCGCGACGAACCTGTGGCCCAATGGCCCGGCCACCCGAGCGGCCACGGGCGATCTCACCCAGAACAGAGGCAAGCGCCGGAAGCCCGTTAAGACAGGGACCGCATTGCTGTGCGCTTTGGTCAGCCAGATACGCCACGACCCGCGCAGTCTCAACCAGTCCACACACGTCAGTCGGGAGGGCGACCACGACCCCTGCCCCCGGGCGGAAGTCCATCGTGGTGGGAGTAAGCCAGGTGCCGTGGTATCCCCCGACCAGGACGGCCTGCACCGCGTGGCGCAAACCGCCTGCGGCAGCGATGATCTGCTCGATCGACGATCCCCTGGCAACTTCAGCGATGCCGGGTCGCGCGACGGCTCCAGAGATCGAAACCAGCATCGAACCGGGATCCTCGACGCTTCCGACCTCTCGGAACCATGCGGCACCGTGCCGGGCGATCAAGGCGATGTGGGCGAGCGTTTCAACGTTCTGCACCAACGTCGGCCGCCCGAAAGCACCCTTCTCGAAGACGCGAGGCGGCGTCGACCGAGGTAGCGATGCGCGGCCCTCGACCGCGTTCACCAATGCCGACTCCTCACCGGCGAGGAAAACGTCAGGCACCGGTAGGACGCGCACCCGGACCCGATCGACCCCGGCGGCGTTTCGCTCTGCAATCGCGAGATCAAGCCGGTGCCGGGCCGGATTCGAGGCGACCGCGAGATATACCTCGTTCGAGCCCACCGCGTCCGCTACCACTTGAAGACCGTCGAGGACGAGGTGCGGCAGGCGCCGCATCAAGAACACGTCCTTCGCACTGGCCGGCTCACCTTCGGCGCCATTTGCGATGATCAGCGAGTTCTTGCGTCCGGCGATCGATCGAAGCTTGCGCGCGGCAGGGAAGCCGGCTCCGCCGCGACCTGTCAGTCCGCTGTCGTCGACAGCCCGCAACAGCCACTCGGGTGCTATATCCGGAAGATCACCGTGCATCCGCCGATGTTCAGCCAGTGATACGTCGGCGCCCGCGCCGCGTAACAGTCGCGGCGCCATACCCGTGACGGGCGCGGCTGTCATGAGGTGACCTCCGGTCCCGGCGGTTCCACGAGCCGATAGACGACCGATGCCACCGCGACCGCGATGCAGGCAGCACTGAGTAAGAGCATCCACCGAGCCGCGGCGTCGGTGCCGGTTCCCAGGGTGTGGCCCAACGCCATCGGCCACGCGGCGTACGAGAGCAGGTGAACCGCCCGCCAGGTCCGCCGGCCCAGCATGCCCCGTAACAAACTGGTCGCGACGACGGCCGCGAACAACTCCGCCGACAGCGTTCCGACTCCCATCCAAAACGGCTCGAAGTCGGACCGGAATGGAATGACGACGTCGATCCAGCCGACCTTCGCGTAGGTGTCGAACACGATCGTCACGATGTGAATCACCAGCAGAAACATCGCAAGGAGAGACGCATTGCGGTGCAGACCCGTCACGACGAATTGCGGAGTTCCCGGAAATGGCTTGCCCTGGTGGGCGAGAACGCCCAGCACGACCACGAGGGTCAACACCAGCAGCGCGACGACGCCTGTGCCCCGGCTGGCATACCAAAGAGCATTCACGGCATCGGCCATCCGTTCACGGTCGTGACGCGACCGCCGTGATCGACGAGGCGGCCCGCGAAACCGCTGTCCTGCAAAGATTTTTGCCCCATCACGCCGCGAATGATCGCGGTCGTGCTGGCGATATTGGCCGCGAGACACGTCGGCGCTGCAACCGATACGGTCCGCCACGGCGTGACTGCCGGCGCGCCCGTCCGGGGGTCGAGGAGATGGTGCATGGTTTCGCCCCCACGTCGCCACCTCCGCGCCGTCGTACTCGATGTCGCAAGTCCGCCCGTGTGGACGGCAACGGTTTGCGTCGGGCCGGCGGTGTCGGCGTCCCCGGGATCCGAGCCGTCGGGGCGGTCTTGCACCTGAATCGGCCAGCCCTCGGCAAGCGACTCCCCGGCGAGCGCGATGTCACCACCGAGGCCGACCAGAACCGAGCCGCCAACGACGTCACGGATACGGGCAGCGGCGCGGTCCGCCGCCCACGCCTTCGCGGTCGCCCCGAGGTCGAGATGTACGCCGGCGGGAACCCGAACCGTGCACGCCGCCGGATTGAGTTCGACGGCTGTCCAGTTCACCCGATGCCGCACCACAACAGGCGCGGCCGGATCGTCGACGGGTACTGCGGCGAAGTCCCGGTCGTATCCCAGCGACGACATGACCTGGCCGAGTGTCGGATCCAGGTCGCCGGCTGTCCCGCGAGCAGCATCGAGTGCGACGCCGATCGCCTCCGTCAACAGCGGGCTGATCAGCACTCGGCGTCCCTGAGCTCGGTCGATCGTGGCGATCTCAGAGTCCGGGCGGAAGCGGCTACAAGCCCGGTCGAGTTCGTCGAGTTCGCGTAGCAGGATGTCGCGCGCCGTGTCGATGGTGCCGGCGTCGGTCACGACAAGACGAACGTCAACACCGAGCGCACGGCCGTCCCAGGTCGCGGCGCGCTCGAGCGACTGGACCGAAACGGTCATGAGCCCGACGACCTAGCGACCCCAGAGCGGTGCGACTGGGTCACCGATCCGGAGGATCCGCTGGAGGTCGGGTCATCGGTCGACTGGGTCCCAGATGTCGCGGACGCGGCGGCGCCCTCGCCCGAAGCCATCACTGCAACGCCACCGACGGCGAGGCCGCTCAGGACAGAGAGTGCAACGGTGCCTGTGACGAGTTGACGACGGCCGCGTGCTCGCCAGGACAGCGCAGCCGCCCGGTCGCGATCGTTCATGTCGAGCCTCCTACCCGCGTTCCGCGTCTGAACAGAGCTTCGTCACCGAACCTGAGGATGCGCTGTGTCCGGTCGATGCATCGTTTGTGACAGGTTCGCGACACCAGGTCGAGCTCGGATCAGTTGGCGGCTCTTCGACACGTCCCGTATGCTCCGAGAGCTTCAAAGGCGCCTCATGAGGCTCCCGCCCCCATCGTCTAGTGGTCTAGGACGCCGCCCTTTCAAGGCGGTAACACGGGTTCGAACCCCGTTGGGGGTACTTCGTATCGTCGCAGGTCAGAGGGCGGTTAGCCGGGTCTGCGAAGGCCGTCGGGCTTCCGAAGGCCTCGGCGGGTACACAACGGGTACACATCAGAAGTCGGTGAGGGCGTAGCTCGCCCCAAGCCAGTGGTTTCCATCGCATCCGCCACCTCGTCGAGGCGGTCACCGAATAGGTGGCCGTGCTGGTCCAGAGTCATTGCCGCGGACGCATGGCCCAGCATCTGCTGGACGACCTTCACGTCCGCACCCGACGCGATGGCCAGCGACGCTGCAGTGTGTCGAAGCTCATGAGGGTGCAATCCTGGGAGCCCGATCGAGGTCGCGGCGGCACGGAACCCCGTGCGGGCAAACGTCGCGGCCCGCATGGCTCTCCCGCCACGCACCCCGGGAAAGACCAGGTCGTCGGCAGACTTCTCTCGACCGTGCTGGGCGAGCTCGTCGAGCAGAAACCTCGGAATCGGGACGTCCCGGCGCTCATGCCCCTTCGGCGTACCCCAGACTTGACCGCGGCCGTGCACCGCCGTAACGGACTCGACGATCGCTGCGCGTCGACGTTCGAAATCCAGCCGACCGACCCGGCACCGACCCCCGCCAATGGCCCCAGGGCGTCCTTTCGGATAGCACGATCCAGACGCAACAGACGGTTACGGTGACGATTCCGCTGTCTGCGGTCTTCGATAGCGATCGAGTTGATTCGCTCCGCCAGCATCGCTCGATGCGCATCGACGGTCCGGCGTACCGAGGTCGTCCGCTGGGCCATCGATTCGATCCCCTTCGCTGCAAGCTTGCCGAGATGGAACACGAAGCCTTTGAGGCGTCGGCGCGCTCAGCGGACTGATTGCTAGGGAGGACAGTAGGCCTATGAGCGGGGGCTCGCGGCTCTGCCGCAGGGAGGAACTGAGGACGCGATCCTCGCGGCTGCTGATGCGAGCTTTGCTCGTATGGCTAAGCTGGCGCCCGCGCCTGGACGCGAGCACGCAGTGAGTGTCTGGTATTCGCGCCGGTCCGTAGGATTTCGATGCCACAACTACAATATGGCCAAGGCATTTGCCGGTGAGCTGACTCCACCGTCGGCGTTCAACGGTGCGCTGGCAATGAGAACCTCGTGCCGACCGATCTCGGCGCAACGATCGGCCAGCTTGTCAAGATCCCACAGCTCGCCGATCCACATGCCGAACTGCCCTAGCAGTATTCGATGCAACGATCCGAACGGGAACTCGGCGGCGCTGTAGTCCATTGGCCAAACTTCCAGCGACGGGCAATCCGCGACGACAGCTGCGGCATGACTATTCCACAGGTATTCCGCCATTCGTTCTGTATGCTCGAGACCGCATGCTCGCAGTTCCCTAGCGTCTGCGACAAGTTCCCTGTCCCGGGCTGATAAAGACCGATACCACCGCAGGAATCCAGTGCGGAGCACAATGATGTCGCCTTGCCGATAGGTGACTTCGGCGTAGGCCCGAGCCTTCTCGAGGTCATCGACCGTAAATGAGAATGACGTTCCCGGCGAGTACGACGCATCGCGCTCCCGCGCTACTGATTCGAGGTCTAGTACAACACCGCGAGTTGCAATGCCCTTCTGGGCCAGATGCGCGATGCTATTCCGTCCCTCGTTTAGCACGTCGGACAAAGAAGCGCCGTTGTAGAACGCGTCGAGATCGTAGGCTACATGTCCGAGTGCATCCCACTGAGAGGACGCGCTCGGATTGAACTCGTTGTAGACGTCCTCGACGGCCCGGCCCTTCGCTGTGGTCTGAAGATCAAGAGCCAGCGGTGCGCGACCGAACAACGGGGGCGAGGCAAAGCTGAGCGACGCGTTGAGCGGGATCACCTCGCCCGACCGGACAACCTGGACCGCGGCCAAGGTCTCCTCAGGACCGATTAGATTCATCAGGCCGAGAGAGTCCTCGCTACCAAACAGACCCCAGCCCGAACGGCCGCCACGAGGGGCGGGCGGAAGGAACTCGTAATCGGGTAGTTCCATTCTACGTGACCGCCTTTCATAGGTCTCCAACGTGCATCACTTTCCAGGCGAAACTTGTACCGCGAGCAACTCGACGCGACTCAGATGAGCGGACCGTTCGTGCTCATCCCTCGGGCCGACGCGTCGTCCAGCGTCCTCGTGTCGGCCCGCGGTTCCTCGGAAATGTCCGTGCCTAGGTACGCCTGGCGAACGGCGGAATTTCTTCGTACCTCGTCGGGTGTTCCCAACGCGATCAGGCGGCCGAACTCGAGGACAGCGACACGGTCGCAGGTGCCCAT
>Ga0207703_10000095_pt1 | contig 104227 bp, 94 predicted proteins | sample KBSSwiS12_FD_184304 | JGI IMG/M metagenome (GOLD analysis project Ga0207703, IMG submission 184304) | Switchgrass rhizosphere microbial communities from Kellogg Biological Station, Michigan, USA - KBS Switchgrass S1-2 (SPAdes) (version 2) | ecosystem: Host-associated > Plants > Roots >...
TATTCCCTATTCACCGGAGACCGGCCTGCCGATCGCAGCGCAGACCGTCAGCCAGATGGTCGACCGGGTGATGGCGCTACCCGAGGGCACGCGGCTGTACCTGCTCGCGCCGGTCGTGCGCGGACGGAAGGGCGAGTATCGCAAGGAGATGCTCGAGTGGCAGAAAGCGGGCTTTACCCGCGTCCGCATCGATGGCGAGCTCTACGAGATCGATGAGGTGCCGGCGCTCGACAAGAAGTTCAAGCATGACATCGAGGTTGTGGTCGACCGGCTGGTGGTCGGGCCGGATATGTCCACCCGCTTGGCGGATAGTTTCGAGACAGCGCTGAAGTTGGCCGAAGGGCTGGCTTATGTTGATCTGGTAGATACGACGGTGGCTAAGCTAAGCCCCTCCCCTTCAGGGGAGGGGTTGGGGTGGGGCAGTGCCTCAAACTCTGGCGCGAGTGAGTCCCCCACCCCCAACCCCTCCCCTGAAGGGGAAGGGCTTAAGAACAAAGTCCGCGAGGCCCCCCAGACCTTCCTCCCCGAAGGCAAGATGAAGAACACCGGCATCCCTGCCAACCGCATCGTGTTCAGCGAGAAATTTGCCTGCCCCGTTTCCGGCTTCACCATCGCCGAGATCGAGCCGCGCCTCTTTTCCTTCAACGCCCCGCAAGGCGCCTGCCCGGCCTGTGACGGCCTTGGCGAAAAGCTGCTGTTCGACGAGGAGCTCGTCGTCCCCAACCACGCGCTCAGCATCAAGAAGGGTGCGGTCGTGCCCTGGGCGAAATCCAACCCGCCTTCGCCTTATTACATGCAGGTCCTGGGCAGCCTCGCGCGCGAATTCGGTTTCAGCCTCGATACGCCCTGGGAGGATCTCCCCGATGAGATCCGCGACATCATCCTCCATGGCACCAAGGGCAAACCGGTCACGCTCACCTTCATCGACGGCCGCAAATCCTATGATGTGAAGAAGCCATTCGAAGGCGTCATCGGCAACCTCAACCGCCGCATGCTCTCCACCGAGAGCGCCTGGATGCGCGAGGAACTGAGCAAATATCAAAGCAGCGCCCCGTGCGAGGTCTGCCACGGCGCCCGGCTCAAGCCAGAGGCGCTCGCGGTCAAGATCGGCATGCGCGACATCTCCTCGGTCACCCGCCTCTCGGTGGTCGATGCGCTCGGCTGGTTCACCGATGTGCCTGAAGTCCTTACCGGCCAGCAGCGCGAGATCGCCGAGCGCATCCTCAAGGAAATCCTCGAGCGGCTCGGCTTCCTCAACAATGTCGGCCTCGATTATCTCAACCTCGATCGTACCAGCGGCACGCTGAGCGGCGGCGAGAGTCAGCGCATCCGTCTCGCCAGCCAGATCGGCTCGGGCCTGTCCGGCGTGCTCTACGTCCTCGACGAGCCCTCGATCGGCCTGCACCAGCGCGACAATGACATGCTCTTGAAGACGCTCCGCCGCTTGCGAGACCTTGGCAATACCGTGCTGGTGGTCGAGCATGACGAGGATGCGATCCGCACCGCGGACTACGTCATCGATATGGGTCCGGGCGCGGGCGTCCATGGCGGCGCGGTCGTGGCTCAGGGCACGCTCGACCAGATCCTGCAGTCGAAGGACAGCATCACCGCCGACTATCTCAACGGCACCCGGGAGGTGCCGCTGCCGGACAAGCGCCGCAAGGGCAATGGCAAGAAGCTGACAGTCCACAACGCCACCGCCAACAATCTGCGCGGCGTGACGGCGAGCCTCCCGCTCGGCACCTTCACCTGCGTCACCGGCGTGTCCGGGTCGGGCAAGTCGAGCTTCACCATCGACACCCTCTATGCCGCCGCGGCGCGCTCGCTCAACGGCGCCCGGGTCCTCGCCGGCAAGCATGAAAAGGTCACCGGCCTCCAATATCTCGACAAGGTGATCGACATCGATCAGTCGCCGATCGGCCGCACCCCCCGCTCGAACCCGGCGACCTATACCGGTGCCTTCACTCAGATCCGCGACTGGTTCGCCGGCCTCCCAGAGAGCCAGGCGCGCGGCTACAAGCCCGGTCGCTTCAGCTTCAACGTCAAGGGCGGGCGCTGCGAGGCGTGCCAGGGCGACGGCCTGCTCAAGATCGAGATGCACTTCCTGCCCGACGTCTATGTGACGTGCGACGTCTGCCACGGCGCCCGCTACAATCGCGAGACGCTCGAGGTGAAGTTCAAGGGCAGGAGCATCGCTGATGTGCTCGACATGACGGTCGAGGATGCGGTCGAGTTCTTCAAGGCGGTGCCACCGATCCGCGACAAGATGGCGATGCTGGCCGAGGTCGGCCTGGGATACGTCAAGGTCGGCCAGCAGGCGACGACCTTGTCAGGCGGCGAGGCGCAGCGCGTGAAGCTCGCCAAGGAACTCTCCCGCCGCGCGACCGGCCAGACGCTCTACATCCTCGACGAGCCGACCACCGGCCTGCATTTCGAGGATGTGCGCAAACTGCTCGAAGTGCTCCACGCTTTGGTCGACCAGGGCAACACGGTCGTTGTCATTGAGCATAATCTCGATGTCATCAAGACGGCCGACTGGGTGCTCGATCTCGGCCCGGAGGGCGGCGTGAAGGGCGGCGAGATCGTGGCTGAAGGCACGCCGGAGCAGGTTGCCAAGGCAAAGGGGTCCTTCACGGGGCACTATCTCAGGCCGCTGCTGGAAAAGGGGCGGGAGAGTGTGGCGGCGGAGTAATCTCCTTCACCACACCGCGGCATGATTGCGTAGCCTTCTGTTCTCGCTGAGTTGACGCCTGTTCCTGGGTTTTCGGGACAAACCCAGGAGAGGCTGGGCGACTGGCATCTGGTGCCGTGACGGGTTGCGGCGTCGTTGGCTGAGACTGCCTTGCCGTATTGCCTATCGGGAGATTCAGCGGGGCTCTCGCTATTGTCGCTTCGCTGGAATTGGTCGGGGCAAACGGGCTCTTTCAAGGGCGCGCGTCGAGAGGGGACGACTTCAAATGGGCAGGAAGCGTCTTCCCTGTTCGAAACGCGCCCTGCGCCGAAATAGGGTCGGTTTGGATTAATCCGGCAACCCCCGCCCGCGCGCCCGCAAATTTATCCAAATATTCCGCAAGATCATTGTTTTTGGCGAGTATTTGGAGGTGGTTGCACACACCGCCATAACCGGGCACATTATCACCCTGTTCTTACCCCGTCATGGCTTCGGCAAGAAGAAGCCATGACCAGTATCAGAAGGCGCGTGCACGGAACCACTCCTTATACGGGATCAAGATACAGAGTGAGTGATCAACCCGGCGCCGAACCGCAACTGCCCTCGCCCCGCAAGAATGTCCTCCTGTCCGCGACCATCGAAGCGGGCAAGCTCAAGGTGCCGGTCCGCATCCGCACTCTGTCGGAGAGCGGCGCCATGCTGGATGGGGTCGCGCTGCCCGATCTCGGCACCAGGCTGACGTTGCGCCGGCTCCAGGTCGAGATTGGCGGGACGGTCATGTGGTCCGAGGCCGGGCGTTGCGATATCGCGTTCGATGGCCTGGTGTCTGTGGAGGACTGGGTCGCGGGCAGCTGCCTGCCACAGCGGTTCGTCAAGCCGGGCCAGGCGCGGGTCGATGAGATCCAGTTCGCGCTACGCAACGGCGATGCGCTACCGGCCGAGCCGCCGCCACCGAGCGTGCCGGTCCCGGTTGGTGAGCTTGAGCAGCATATTGCCGCGGAGATCGAGATGGTGCGGCGGCTCATGGAAACCGTCGGCGATGAACTGAGCGAGGATCCGGCCCTGCTGATGCGCTATGCCGAGGCACTCCAGCGCTTCGACTTCGGTTGCCAGATTCTCGCCCATCTCGCCGCCGTCCTCAGTGCGCCCGATCGTGCGGCGGCGGTTGCCGGCATTACGATGGAAGAGCTGCGAGCTCGCCTTCTTCAGAAACCGGTTTCATGAGGTTCCACACGCGACTCTGAGCCCTATCGACACGAGCGCGGTGCACCGCCGCTGCTCGGGGGTTTGAACCGGGAGGGGTGGGGGCGCCTCCGATGCGGGCGCCCGTAATGGTTTCTCGCGAGCCAAGGCCTGAAATTACGGCGGATAATCAGCGTGATACAAGTTCGGTTTTCCTCGAAACGACTCGTCGGCCGCTACCGGTAACGTTAACATTGTGAACGAGGCGAAGTCGCCGGCTTTGATGGCGCCTTTACCGAGGCCGGCATAGCCTTCCCTCAGCGTAGCCGGGCAGCCCTCCCGCGAGGCCATAAATGCCTGTAACAGGCAATTTCCTCCCTCTTTTGGGCCTTAGACGGCCGACTTCGTGCCGTGGGCACCTCGTTGTCGCCGGCTGTGAAATGCCGCCCCAATGCACGGCCGAAAATTGCGATTGACCTCGAGTTGAGATTTCAATATCTATGGTAACGTTAACGTCTTCCAGTGGTGGCCGAGCGATCAAGTTCGTCCGCTGCAAAGAATGAGGGCGGGACAGAACAGATCGCAGAAATCTCTGCGGCAAAGAGGGGGTGCGGGAAGATGGGGATAGTATCGTACACCGGGCGACTCGGCTCGGATCAATCAACATATGAGATCGACTGCCCACATACTGGCGGTATCATCGGCGTCCGGGCAGCACATCTGTTGTGCAGGGCAAGTGTTATCGCCTTGGGGTGCTCGATACTCGCCCAGCCGGCGATCGCCCGGCCCGTTTTAGCGGGGCAGGCGACGACTGCGCAAAGTTCCGCGGCAAATGACGCGGCAACGCCCCCGGCCCCGCTCCCGAGCGCGGCACAAAGCACGGATCAGAATGTCGCGGACCAGGGGAATCGGGATGATGACATCACGATCACGGGCTCGCGCATCATCACCAACAACCTGAATTCTCCGACGCCGATCACGACCGTCAACGTGGCCGATCTGGCGAAAACCACGCCAAGCGATATTGCGGACGGGCTGAACAAGCTTCCGCAGATCATCGGCGGACGCACCCCGCGCAATCAGGGCAATGCCAGCACCAACAATGGCGGCAACACGCTTGCGTTGCGGAACTTCGGCGCCTCGCGCACCCTGGTGCTGCTGAACGGCCACCGCGTCCCGGCCTCGAACCAGGATGGCACCGTCAATATCGATACGCTGCCGCAGATGCTGGTCAGCCGCGTCGACATCGTCACCGGCGGCGCCTCGGCGGTCTATGGTTCGGATGCAGTGGCCGGCGTGGTCAATTTCATTCTCGACAAGAAGTTCAAGGGCCTCTCGGTCAAGGCCGATGCCGGCATCTCCAAATATGGCGATGGCGAGGAATGGCAGTTCGGCGCCGCCTGGGGCACGGACCTGTTCGACGGGCGCGGCCATTTCGAGGTCTCAGGACGTTACCGCCATCAGGCCCTGATCCCGATCAGCGCCCGGCCCTACGGCGAAAACGGGCAGGCATGGCTGCTCGCCGGAAACGGTAAGCCGGACAATCCTTACGTCAACGTGCCCTACGCGCGCGTCTTCAACAGCGGCCAGTTCGGCAACGTCCAGTGCGGCACTGCCTGCGCCTACAATAATTACACGTTCAACACGGCCGGGGTATTGAGCCCGATGGTCCATGGCATCCCGACCGGGACTACCAATCTGGAGTCTGGCGGTGACGGTTCTTACGTGAAGAACGGCACGTTCCGCTCCGAGATCGAGATGAAGGACGCGTTCGCGCGTTTCAGCTATGATCTGAGCGACGATGTGAACGGCTATATCCAGGGAAGCTGGGCGGAGGCCGGCAACAACTCGAACTGGATCACCTGGGTGGTCAGCCCGTCCGCCAGCCGCCCCAACACGCTCTTCGCCAACAATCCGTTCCTCGCGGCGACGACGCAACAGCAGCTCGGCGCAAGCATCGTCTGCGGCACACCGGCTGCAGCTGGCTGGCGATGCCTGCCCGCAGTGCCCGCCACCTCTCCGCAGACCGGGACGACACCGCCGCCACCGCCGACCACGCCCTATTTCTCGGCACCGTCCTACATCTGGAACAAGGTCGCAGGCGAGGACTCGCGCGATACGAACCGCCTGTACCGGACTGAGGCGCTCCAGCGGAACATCAATATGGAGCTGGGGTTCACCGGCTCGCTCGGCGGTTTCAAGTGGGACGTCTTCTACAGTCACGGCGAGAGCCGGCTCAAGGTCACCAACCCGAACAACACCGACAACGCCAAATATCTCGCATCGCTGGACGCTGTCATCGCACCGCCCGGCACGACGGTGAATGGCGTCAGCGTCGCCGGCACGATCGTGTGCTGGGTCACGACCCAGCCGCAGTTCGCCGGCCTCTATCCGGGTTGCGTCCCGACCAATATCACTGATCCCAACGGCCCGTCGCTCGGCGCCTATAATTATCTCAAAGTGTCGACCTCTTGGGTCCTCACGCAGAAGATGGATAATATCGGCGGCTCGATCGGCGGCGACATCGGCTTCGGCCTGCCCGCCGGCCATATCCGGGCCAATATCTCCGGCGACCTGCGCTGGAACACCTACAAGATGGAGAGCGATTTCAGGCCGACCGACTTCGTCGATTGCACCGGGCTTCGCATGTGCCTCGCCAATGGCGGTGCGCCGGTGCGTTGGGTGCAGAACACCAACGCGCCCGTGGATGCGAGCAACAACGTCTGGGAAATCGCCGGGGAACTGAATATCCCGCTGATCAAGGACTTCCCGATCGCCCAGGAGCTTTCGGCAACCCTGGCTGGTCGCTACAGCAAATATTCGACCTTCAGCGCCGCCAAAACCTGGAAGGCCGGCCTTGACTGGCACGTCGATGATTCGATCGCTTTCCGCGGCACCCTCTCGCTGGATATCAGGGCGCCGAACCTCAATGATCTCTATCAGCCCTCGGGCGTTTCATCGACCGGCTTCAGTGATGCTCTCACCAACCGCACCGACAGTCTCCGGCTGGTTTCGAGAGGCAATCCCAACCTGACCCCGGAAAAGGCGCGGACCCTGACATTGGGGGTTGTGTTCAAGCCCTCCTTCATTCCGGGTTTCGGCCTGTCGATCGACTATTACCGGACGACGATCAGGGACGCGATCATCGGCATCAACTATGGGAACGTCCAGGGCCTCTGCATTGCCAGCGCGCCGAAATATGATTCGCCCTTCTGCTCGCTCGCGATCCGGCCGATCACGAATCCGACCGATCCCAACTACACGAATCCGAACTTCAATTTCCCCACCGAAATCCGCAACTCGCCGCTGAATGCAGCAAGCCAGCGAACGAAAGGGCTGGAAGTCCAGTTCGATTACCATTTCGACACGCAGAATCTGGTCTCCTGGTTGCCCGGGCGCGTATCGATCCGGCATCTGCTGGGCTATCAGCCGGTCAACACCACGATCAATCTCCCCGGCTCCGTCCCGAGCTGGGCCATCGCACCCAAGGTTCGGCAGACCACCTTCCTATCCTATGAGAACAAGGCCTGGAGCCTCTCGCTGCAGAATCAGTGGCTGAGCGGCATTGATATGGCGAGCAGTGACAACGCCATCAACGGACTTCCAAACACCCCCGGGGGCATTCAGAACTATGTGATACCGCGCCTTCCCGCCTATGATGTGCTGGACGGAACCATCAGTGCGCGCATCCACTGGCTGGGCGGAGAGGGCCAGGTCTTCCTGACCGTGAACAATATCTTCAACACCCGCGCGCCTTTGTATCCGTCGAATTCGGGTATCCCTGGCCTGTTCTATCCTACCCTTCCCTTTCATGACGATATGGGCCGGTTCTTCACGACCGGTTTCAAGGCCAAGTTTTGAGATAGCGTGGCCAGGGTGCCGAGCGAGCTGGAGGGCATATCATAACGAGCCCTCGGCCTCTCGATCCCGCAATCGCGCACCATGTTACTCCCACCTGTCCCGGCCCTGTGCCGGGACTTTTTTTGGGGCGTACGCCAATCAGGCTGGCGGTGAAGAAAATGAGCGGCTTGCGTCGGACACGAAAAAATCTAGCAGTCCGGCTGACGAGATGGGGAGAGCATCGTTGAACAAACCTGGGCGGCAGGTTCGCCGCGCGACGATCAAGGATGTGGCGGCGCGTGTCGGCGTATCCGCGATGACTGTTTCGCGGGCGATCAACGGCCGCGAGGGCATCGCGCCGGAAACCCGGGCTGCCGTCATGGCCGCCATTGAAGCTCTCGCCTACAGGCCGAACGCAGCGGCGCGCAGCCTTGTCATGTCGACCGAGCTCCGCATCGGCGTCATCTATTCCAACCCGAGCGCCGCCTTTATGAGCGAGTTCCTGACAGGCGCGTTCGAGGAGGCGGCGTCGCGGGGCGCGCGCCTGGTTATCCTGCGCACGCTCAAGGGCAAGAACCCCTCGTCAAAGGTCCTGAAGGACTTCGTCGCTTCGGGGCTGTCGGGTGTCCTGCTGACCCCGCCACTGGGCGATTCCACCGCCCTGTTGCGGTTTTTCGCCAAGGCCGATCTGCCGACCGCGACGGTCGGAGCCTATCCCGCCGAGAGCACGATTTCAGTCCGCATCAACGATCGCCAGGCGGCCTATGAAATGTCCCACCATTTGCTCAGCCTCGGTCATCGGCGGATCGGCTTCATTGTCGGCAACCCCAACCAGGCGGCCTCGACTGAACGCATGGCGGGATTTTATGCAGCCGTTCGCGAGTTCGACGATGTCGAAACCGATATCGCGCACGGAGACTTCAGCTTCGCATCCGGACTTGCGGCGGCCGAACTGCTGCTCGATCGCAACCCGCCCCCGACCGCCATTTTCGCCAGCAACGACGACATGGCCGCCGCGGTAGTTTCCGTTGCGCACCGCCGTCATCTGGACGTTCCACAGCAGCTGACCGTGGTGGGGTTCGACGATACGATGACAGCCGTGACATTATGGCCGCCGCTGACGACCGTGCACCAGCCGGTCCGAGAGCTCGCCGCGGAAGCGCTGCGGCTGCTGGCGGCGCAGGTTTCGACGCCTGGGCAACAGGCGGGGCAGCTTGGCGATCACCTGCTGGATTACAAGATCATCCATCGCCAATCGACGGCGCGGCCGGATGACGGGGGAGCGTTCGCCGATTTGATGTAGGGCGGCCAGCAGGGGTGGCGATGGCGAGCCTCAACGCCCGCCATCGCCTGTGCTCATCCCCAATCAGGGATAGGTCGCGTCCCAGGCGTCCGGGTAAGGCGCTTCCCAGCGGGCGGGGGCCACCCAAGCGGTCCCGCGCGGCGCGAAATGCGCCTTGATCGTGCCGACCCGGCTGAGCGCATCGCGCACCGCCCTCTCGCGGCATGAAGGTTCCAGGCCTGAAGACGAAGCGCTTTCGCCAAGGCGGTCGCAGAGATAGCGCGCGGTCAGTTCGATGCGGTGTTTCAGGACATGCCGGTCAGCGTCGTAGCTGAGATCGAGATCGGCATAGCTCACATGCTGCGATGCCGACTGGATATTGTCGGGCAGCCGGCCATAATGGCCGGTGATGACGATATCGTCCTGATCGTCCTGCGCCATTGCCGGCGTCGCCACGGTCATCATGGCCATCGCCGTGAGCAGCCCGCAGCAAGCAGGCGCGCAAAATGACATTTTCATGGGCGCTTCTCCTGGTTCAAGGCGCGGCCAAAGCCATGCGCTGTCGAACCCCCGCACCGTCAAAACCGATTGACCCCATGTCATGTTCCCCGCGAGGCCGTGCGGACGGTGCCGCGAAAAGCCCCCGCGCGAGATATCTTATGGTCTGATGGCTCTCCTCAACCCCCGCATTTCCGCGCCCGCTGCAAGCCGCGCAGGAAGCCGCGCCGCGCAAAGCCTGCGGTGACCGCCGCAGCATAGCGACGCTCCGCCGGCGCCGCGCCGCTCACTTCGCGGACGATGCCGCGAAACGGGATCAGCGAGTTCACCACCGCCTGGCCGCCGGCCTTGATGAGGCTCTGCTTCTTGGGCGCTGCCGTGCTCTCATAATCGGGGCCGATCAGCGCGCTGAGGTCGCGGATCGAGGCCGCGATTTGCCGGCACGTCGCCGTGCCGTCCGGACCATAAGGATCTTCGCTGACCTCCGCGAGCAGAGGAGGGATCTTGGTCTTGGCAAGGCCGACATCGCGCACCGGCTGGGAGACGACCTCTCCGGCCTGTTTGACGTTCGACTCCTTCTGCTCGGTCTGCGCGGATGCTGGCACCGCCACCAGAACCGCCAGCGCCGCGATGAGGGACCAGCCCATGCCGGGTGTTGCAGCCGCTATCGTCATTCGCTTTTCCCTCATGCCCTGCCAACCAGAACGCCCCCGTAACGCCTGGCGTCAGCCTTTCTTTCCGGCAAGCCCGAAGAAAGCCGCTGCCTTTCTCGCGATCGTCACGCCTTCGCTCTTCGCGATCGCCGCGGAGAGATGGTCGAGCATATGGTCGGCGCCCGGCACGATCTGCAGATCATAGCTCGCGCCCGAGCCCGTCATCACCTGTCGCGCCCGTTCTTCCGAGCTCCACGCCACCTGTGCCAGCCCCCTGGTGCCACGCCCGCCGGCGATGGGCACATTCCGGTCCTCGGCGCCGTGGATCGCGAGGATGCGCTTGCCCTTCGCGCCGGGGCAGTGCGTCGCCTCGAGGTTGAGCGGTCCGGAGATCGCGACGCCGGCGGCGTAGAGGCTTGTCTCGCACAGGATGCGCTGAGTCATCATCGCGCCGTTCGAATGGCCGATGCCGAACACGCGGCCGCGGTCGATGCCATATTTGCCCGCCAGATAGCCGACCGCGCCGCTGATATAGGCGACATCGTCGGTCCCGTTCCGCGCCGGCTGCCCGCAACAGCCGCCGCCGGCATTCCATCCCAGCATCCGCGCGCCGGGAAGGCGGGTTACCGGCGTGCCGTTCAGATAGACGACGATGAAGCCGTCCCGGTCGGCCTCTTCATCCATGTTGAGCCCGCTTTCGGACTGCCGGTTGGCGATCCGGTCGGCATTGCCCATCCCGCCGTGCAGGACGACGACCAGCGCGCGCGATCCGCTGGCGGGCAATCGCGGCGGCACATGGACGATCATGTCGCGCCCGGCATAATGATCCACAGTATCGGCCGCGCTGGCCGAGATCGGCGTGATCGCCGCGGTGGCAAGCGTCAGCAACAGCCGGTTTCGAAACAGGATCATCATGCGCCCTCCCGATTGCCTGGCCAGTCTAACAGGCGCCGGGCGGCAAGGGCAGGGGGTCTCGTTATCGTCGCTGGGGCGTCACCGCAGCAGGCCGGCCGCCCGCAGCGCATCCTCGATGATCTTCTGAGGCCCGTTTCTTGCCTCTTTGTCGGCGGCTGGCTCGTGCCGCCGGGGCGGTGCCGGGGGTGCGGACCTGGTGGCGGGTCTGCGTGCCGTGAGACCCCAGGACGCGGCAATCAGCGCTGTGCTCGATATGCCGACATCCAGCATGTGCGGCGCCGCATTCCCCAGGCCATCGGGCCCGTCCGGATCGATCGGCGTGCCATGGCCCATGCCCGCGATCTCATGCTGCTCGATCGCCACCCGGCCGTCCGCACCGTGCCAGATCGAACGGGTATGTCCGGCCTGCGCCTCGACCATGTCCGGCGCTTCGCCAGTGCCGTGCAGACCGCGCCACTGCGCAACGATCCGGCCCATATTGGCGATGGCAACGGTAGGGTCGGCAGTGCCATGCCAGATCGAGATTGTCGGCCAGTCGCCGCGATGCCCGCCTGACGCTTTCCGCACGAGCGCGGCGAGTTCAGTATCGCGCGGGCCGCCATGTCCGCGCATGCGGTCAAACGCTTCGGGCACATTATGGGCGGTTCCGAACGGCAGCCCGGCGATGATCGCGCCGCCGGCGAACAGCTCCGGATAGGTCGCCAGCATCACCGAGGTCATCGCGCCGCCCGCCGACAGGCCGGTGATATAGATCCGGGCGGGGTCGAGGCGGTGCGCGAGGATCATCGTCTCGATCATCTGGCTGATCGACTGCGCCTCGCCGCCCTCGCGCTTCATGTCCTCGGGCATGTACCAGTTGAAGCAGAGGTTCGGGTTGTTCGCCCGTGTCTGTTCCGGGAGCAGCACCGCAAAGCCCTCGCGGTCGGCCAGTGCCGACCAGCCGGCGGCGTGATCATAGCCGTCCGCCGTCTGGGTGCAGCCATGCAGCACGACGACAAGCGGTGCGCCCGGCCGAAGCCGGGCAGGCACATGATATCTCGCCACCAGCGCGCCGGGGTTGGTGCCGAACGCCGTGAGCGTGGCAAGCCGCCGCGGGACCATCGGGCTGGCGCGTCGATGAGTATGAGCGCCGGGGGCCAGGCCCCGAAACGCGGCGAGGCGGGCCATCGTGTCTGAAATACTTCTCATGCGGCCAACGCCTCCATCGCCATGCCCGGGAAGCGGCACCGACTCGAAGAGAACGATACCCCAGATGTTTCGTTGCTGCACTGCACAAAAATCAACTGTTGCCGAGCCGCGGCGATCGTCTCTCGCCGTTACGCCGCGATCGCGTCGACGAAACTGGTGGTGACCGCATCCATGCGGGCAAGCTGGCTGTCGAACCGGCCGAAGCCCTCGCCCAGACGCACCACGTCATCGGCCATGCCGCGCGTTCGATCCGTGATCGACGCGACGAGTTCCGAGACGGTACGGACCGTGAGCGCCGTCTCGTCGACCGCTTCGGCGATATGAGACACCTGATTGCTCTGCCCGGCCACCTTCTCCGCCATCCGTTCCGCGGTTTCCCGCACCTCGGCGATCGTGGTTTGAGCCGAGGCGACGGAGGCGACCGACTCGGCATTGGCGGCCTGGATCGCAATGATCTTCGCCCCGATCGCGTCGGTGGCGTGCGCGGTCTGCGCGGCGAGCGACTTCACCTCCTGCGCCACCACCGCGAAGCCGCGGCCGGCATCGCCCGCGCGCGCCGCCTCGATCGTCGCGTTGAGCGCGAGCAGATTGGTGTGGCCGGCGATCTCGCGGATCAGCCCGATGATCGAGGTGATCTCATGCACCTCCTCGGACAGGGTATCCGAGGCATTGACCGTGTGGTTCATCCGATCCGCAGCGAGCAAGGTGATCCTGGTTGCGGCTTTCAACTGTTCGTTGAGCTCGGACAATACGGTGTTCAGGCCGGCGGCGGTGCGGGCGGCGCTGTTCATTGCGTCAGCGGACTGTTCCGCGGCCGAGGCGACTTCGGCGATCTGTTCGAGCGTGTCGCGCGTGGACGAGATCGTGGTGTCGGTAAGGTTCTGGAACGCGCGTGCGTCGTCGAGCGCACCGGCGAGGGTCGTCGAAACGTCGCGGTGGAAGGCAGCGCTTTTCTCCATCCGCTCGGCCGCGGCTTCCCTTCGGCGGAGTTCGCCGACCTGCCATGACAGGATCTCGCATTCGAAGGCGCAGAGTTCACGCAGCGTCCCGCAGATCCGCGCGGCGAGTTCGGGATCCTCGATTGCCTGGCGGATGCGCGCCACGGTGCTGCTGACGATCCTGGTCTTGCTCCTGACGACGACGGGAATCGGGTTGGACCGCCTGACCATGCCGATCGCCTCCCCGGCGATATACTGCACCCATCTGGCGTCTACCGGATGTTCGAACTTGTGATGCAGCGCCCGCATCGCGTCCGCCAGAACGGCGTCTTTTTCGTCCTGCGTCGCGCGCGCGCCAAGCGCGCCCTTGTCGAGGGCCGCCACAAGCAATTCGCGCTGGGTTTCGACGATGATCGGCCCCGCCACAGCCCAGGCCTCGGCCACCGCGTTCCCGAGCGCATTGCCGGGATTATAGATTTTGAGGCGCAATGCGACATCCTCATCGGACATCAGTGTCGCTTCGGTGCCGTCCTTATGCCGGTTTGCCATCATCGATCGTCATCCCTTGCCTCCCGCATAGGGGCTTATGGACAATCGTCGCTTAATCCCAATTTACGTAATAATCCTTTTACATAGTCGCCGGAGGGGGCCGGGTGGCGGATTTCCAACCAGGCGAAAATGGCTGTCGCGTTGTCGGCCATTCGTACCGGGGGCGGGCGTTGCGCAAAATATATGTAACATGATATCATTCGAAGATGAGGATCGCTCGCTCGCGCAGGACATTCTCACTTCTTCTATGTGCAGCGGGGCTGGCAGCGGCCGACGGGGCATTCCTCGCCGCATGGATATCTCAAGCAGCGCCGCGACAATGGGTCGTCCACATGCCTGAGCTCGAACGCTCCCAGGCGGAGCATCCGGATCATTGGCTTTATACCAGCGAATCGTGGGACCCACGCGTGCCGGAGTCTTCAGCGATTGATCCCGCGTTCGATCCGGCTCGCCGATCGATGCTCCGTGATATTTTGGCTTGTCATCCGGACATGACTGTCTTCGCCACGGTCTACGGTCCACTCGTGCAAATGCCACCGCGCTTCTATGTCACTGAAAGCGACAAAAGCCCGGCAACTGTCACCTGCGTTCGCAAGGCCCTGCCGCGCGGTTATGTCGTCGAGCCAGTCACGACCCGCGCCTTTTCAAGCTAGGCTATGAGTTCCGTCCTGGCCGTCACCTGCCGCGCTCCAGATCGCCCCCAGGGCACCCGTCCGGTCGCCGCACAGGGTTGCACCGCGCCACCACGCTCCCTGGCAAGCGCACCTGATAACCCATGGGAAAGCGCGGGTCTGGCCACAGATAGTCGGTCGACACATATTGCGCGCCGCTCGCCAGTGCCGCTTCGCGCCGCCTGGTGTCGTTGAAGCGCGCCTCCTTGGTATCGGCATCGGCGCGGGTGCGGACGAGATAGCCGGCCGCCACGTCGCGCCTGATGCGTGGGCCGTCAGCGATCGGATCATTGAGCGTCAGATAGGCGGCGGCCGGCGAATCCTCATCGGTGTTGATGAAGAAGAGCCGCCCTTCGAGCGAGCGCCGCGCGCCGCGATAGGCGGCCACCTTGGCGGGCGTCTCGTCGAGTGCGAACAGGAACCGTCCGCGCGCCTTTGCGAGCGCCGGCCAATGATCGGCGCGCACCGCATCTCGCAATGTCGGATAGCTGCCCTGGACAGCGTCCGGGGTGATCAGCTTGCGCGCGGGCATGACCGATCGGATTTCGGCGTCGAGCGCGTCCCAGGCGGCGGCGTCGAACGGCAGCGCGTCGATCCCGCCGCGCGACGCATATTGCTCGTCCTTGGCGTTGAACAACAGCATGATCGGCACATGGCGGGGATGCGCATTCGACCAGCGCAGGATGATCTTCAGACACTCGGTCAGCAGCACGCAGCTGCTGGAGTTGTCGATGCCGGCGATATGGAGCACCTTGAAGCCCGGGCGGAGCAGCGCCGGATCAGCCGATCCCCTGGCGTAGTGCCCGCCTTTCGGATCGTAATTGACGTCGATCTCGAGCTCCCGCGCGCCGGCGTCGAGCTGTTCGGCCAGCGGGCGATGCGCATAATCGAGCGAATCGGCGATCGCGATGCTCACCGCGCGCACCTTTGCCATCGTCTCGGCCGGCATCGCCTTCTTGTAGCTGTTGTGCGTGCCGACGACAGAGATGTCGTTGACGCGCAGCGGCGCGTGGGGCTGGGCGGGGGCCGCCGCCGCCGAGAGAGAAGCGACCAGCGAAAGGATCAGACCCATCGTAGCGCCGCATCAGCGGTATCGTCGGGCCGCGTGTTGAACGCGATCCGCGCACCGGGTGCGTCGCGGTGAACCAGGTTGATCAGCCGTTCGAACAGCAACAGATGTTCCGGGTTGGCCCGCACACCCGCGCCGAACACCACCACATCATAGGGTTGCGCCGCCAGTGCGGCCGCCACTACCGCTTCCGCTGTCTCGCCGGTGTCGATCATGCATGATTCTGCCTGATGGCCGTGCCCGGCAAGCGCCGCGAGATCGCGCGCGACGCCGGCATGGATCACCTCGGCGTTGATCCACGGTTTGTCGGCGAAGAAAGGGGCTGAGAAGTCGATCACCGCCGGATCGAGCCCGACCACCAGGATGCGTTTCTCTGCCATCTGTTCCTCCCCTTCTGGCGGCTGTGACGCCGGTAAACGGTCAACGCGGCAAGATACACTGATATGATTGCGTTTTCGAGCATCGGGCGGGGGGCGGTGCTTGCCTCGGTCCGGTGCGCGCGCCACTATCCGGCGCATGTGCAATGAAGCCGCCCGCCGTGTCTCGGTCGATCAGATCCACGACGCTTTCAGGGAATTCCGCATCCCGCTGCTCTTTCCCGAGGGGCTGCCCAATCTCGCCGCGCTCGACAGTATCCGCATCACTGACCCGACCGTCATCGTCCGCGCTGCCTCGTCCGGCGCGAACGCGGCCGAGCTGGTCCAGCGCCGCTGGAGTTGGCCGGGCCCCACCGGCAAGCCGGTCTATAATTATCGTGGTGAGGGCCGCTCTTTCCACAATTCCCCCACCGGTGGCCGCTGCCTCATTCCGCTCGACGGCTTTTACGAGTTCACCGATCCCGGTACGCCAGCCGATGACGCCCCTAAAACGAAGCGCCAGAAGAAGGACAAATGGCTGTTCACGCTGGCACCGGGCGGCATCATGGGAAGCGATTTCTTCTGCGTCGCGGGCGTATGGCGCGCAGACGCGAAGGTTGGCGAGGCGTTTTCGATGCTGACCTGCGAGCCAGGGCCGGACATCGCGCCCTATCATCACCGCCAGATCGTCCTGATGCCGCGCGCGCACTGGGCCGACTGGCTGTCCGGCACGGTCCCGGCCCCGGACCTGATCCGTCCCACCCCGGCCGGCACCCTGTCCGTCGCGCCTGCGCGCTGAGCGGTCAGGAGGGCTTCGCTGCGCGGCCCATCAACTTGCCAAGCAATTTGCGCAGCAACAGCAGCACCGCGACCGCACCCGCCGCCAGCACGCCGGCCACGCCGATCGCCGCGACCGGATGCGCCAGCGCGAGGAACAGCAGCCCGCTCGTCGCGACATCCTCCCCGGTCGAGACCAGGAGATTGCTCACCGGCTCCGGGCTCGTATTCACGACTGCCCGCGTCCCGGCCTTGGCGCTGTGCGTCAGCAGCGAGGCGCCGCCGCCGAGGATCAGCGCGACAACCTGCCAGGCCTGATCGTGCGGATCTACGATCGCCAGCGCGAGCAGCGCGCCGCCGACCGGCCGGATCAGCGTGTGCACCGTGTCCCAAAGGGTATCGACCCACATCACCTTGTCGGCCAGGAACTCGGCGACCGCCGCAACGCCCGCGACACCGATCACCCACGGATTGGCGAGGATATCGAGCTGGTGGAGATGCTCCGGCATGGCGATCCAGCCGCCGCGCATCGCAAGGCCGGTTGCGAATATACAGAGATACAGCCGCCAGCCCGACAAAAGGCTGACGCTCGCCGCGACCCCCAGGATTTCGCTCGCGCCCATCGCCGCACAGGATCACATGCCAGGCGAGCGGGCGCAACGCTGATCAGCCCGAACCGGCCTGAAGTTGATCCGCTCGATTCCCGCGGTACACTCTTCTTCTGACCGGCCTCTGCCGGCATTCCGGGGGAAAGCAATGAACGACGTCCCGTCGAACGCCGGCGATAGTGCCGGGCAGAGTGGGGGCGCTATCGTCCCGCAGACCGCCGGCCGGGCCGCCATGCCCTTGCAGCAACGCGCGCTGGCGCTTTGGGGCAGGACCCAGGCTGGCCTGTCAGACGAGCTTCACCATGCCGGCACCACGATCGAGGCGATCCATCGCCGCCTCGTCCTGGTGATGGCCGCGCTGATCGGCATCCTGCTGCTCGGCGCGATTTTCCGCAGCCTCGATTTCCCGAAGCTCAACTACCTGCTGATCGCTCTGTTCGGCGTTGGCGCGCTCTATGCGTTCCTCAACCCGATCCATATCGCCGGTGTGCTGCTGGTCGGCGGCGGGGTCGGCGTGGCGAAGGGCGCTGATGGCGCGCGGGCCGCGTTGCTTGGTTATGCGAAGCTACTTGGCCGCTGCTTCCTCGCCTTCCTCGTGCCTTTGCTGGTCTTCGCCCTCGCGCCGGGGGACCGTTCGCTTGGCACTTCGCTCAGCTTTCTCGCGCTCGCGCCGGTGGCGGTGCTCGCGATCTGGCTGTTCGGCCATGTCGCGCCGAAGGTTGAGCGGGCCGTGTTCGTCGGGCTTCCGCTTGGCGCGCTGCTGCTCGCGGGCGGCAATATGCTCGTCCCCGAGAACACACTTGCCTCGCTCGGTATCCCCGCCTGGTTGCGCGTCGCGCGCCCGCAGGACGAGGAGCTTGCCCGGGTCGAGGCACTGATCGAGCAACGCAAGAATGAGGCGCGCGCTGCGCAACTCCATGCGATCCGCCTGAAGATCGAGGCGGGCCAGCCGCTCACGCCGGAGGACGAAGCGATTGTCGCCGATGCGCAGAAAGACCGCACCACGCTTACCGGCTGGGTGGGTCAGAAATATGATTCGGTCCTGGCCGGCATCCAGGCGCATGTCGCGGCGCGCAAGGAGGCGGCTGCGGCCCAGGCGCTGGCAGCGGTGCCGAAGCCGGGCAATGTGTCGGCCCCGCGCAAGGGCTGGTCGGAGAGCATCGCTGTTCCCGCCGGCTACCGCCTTTGCGCCGATCCCGCGCGGGGCGGCGGCTCCTACATCACTGAGTGTTCGCTGCGACGCGATTCGGAAGGGCTCTGGTACCGTGAAGCGAGCGGTCGCTGCGAGCCCGATGCGGTTGCGCGTCTGCGCTTCCGCAGCAATCGCGTTCGGCAGGATATTGGCTATCGCTTCACACCCGTCGGCCAGGCCTGCTCGGGGTAGGGGCCCATTTCCGTTTTTTACGATTATATAACAAAGGCTTGGTGCATATTGTACAATGTTCTGTACAGTTGGAAATGTCAGCGTCCGGCCTGACATTTCCACGACGCGACACCAGGGCTTATGGCATCGCCGCCAGCCGCCGCGTCGTCCAGCGCTTCAGGAGGCGCAGCCAGATCGGGATGGTGAGCAGACCCATCTGGCTGTAGCGGGCATCCCAGAAGGCGATGGTCGCAGCGCACAGTGCGCCCAGCACGACGCCCGGTCCGCGGGCCCGGACATAGGCGATCCTGTCCCGCGGCGCGCTTTCCGCGACGACCGGCGCCGATGTCACGATCCGGATCAGCCTGATGTTGAGCAGCCCGGTCACGACGAGGGACAGATTGTAGAGCTGGGTCGGCACGAAACTGCCGACATTGTGGCTCATGAACGATGTAGTGAAGGGCATGAACACCACGGAACAGAGCATCATGAGATTGGGGCCATTGAGCTTTTCCGAATAATGGCCGGCCAGCGCAAAGGCGCGGTGATGCCCCGCCCAGAATGCACCAATCACGAAGAAGCTGACGAAGAAGCCGAACAGGCTCGGCGTCTGCTCGAGCAGAGCGCGGACATAGGCATGGTCCGGCGATCCCGACGGGACATGCGGTGCATGCACATCGATGATCAGCAGCGTGATCGCGATCGCGAACACCGCGTCGGAGAAAAAGATCAGCCGTTCGAGCGGATGGTCCGGCCTGTCCTTGCTGCCCGTCGTCATGTCGCCCCCGGATTGCACTGCTGCACGTGCCATCCCATATGCCGCCCATGAGCGGGAACGACAACACGTGGCACGGCACGACAATTCTCTCCGTGCGCAAGAATGGACGCGTCATCGTCGCCGGAGACGGCCAGGTGACTCAGGGCCAGACAGTCATGAAACCCAATGCGAAAAAGGTCCGACGCCTCGGTGACGGATCGGTGATCGGCGGCTTTGCCGGGGCGACGGCGGATGCCTTCACCCTGTTCGAGCGGCTCGAGCGCAAGCTGGAACAGCATCACGGGCAGCTTCTCCGCGCGGCGGTGGAACTCGCCAAGGACTGGCGGACCGACAAATATCTCCGCAACCTCGAGGCGATGATGATCGTCGCCGACAAGGATGTGACGCTGATCCTTACCGGCAATGGCGATGTGCTCGAACCCGAAGCCGGGATCGCGGCGATCGGCTCGGGCGGCAACTATGCCCTCGCGGCGGCGCGTGCCCTGGTCGATTATGAGGATGATGCCGAGAAGATCTGCCGCAAGGCCATGGCGATTGCGGCGGAAGTCTGCGTCTACACCAATGACCGGCTGACCGTTGAGGCGCTCGACAGCGCGACCTGATCTTAAAGCCCCTCCCCTTCAGGGGAGGGGTTGGGGGTGGGGGACTCCCCTCCGCTCCCGCATCACGACCCACTGCCCCACCCCAACCCCTCCCCTGAAGGGGAGGGGCTAAAGAGTAGAAAATGAACGAAGCACTCACTCCCAAGACCATCGTAGCAGCGCTCGACGAGCACATTATCGGCCAGCGCGACGCCAAGCGCGCCGTCGCGGTCGCGATGCGCAATCGCTGGCGCCGGCAACAGCTCGGCAGCGATCTGCGCGATGAGGTCACCCCCAAGAACATCCTGATGATCGGCCCGACCGGCTGCGGCAAAACCGAAATCAGCCGCCGCCTCGCGAAGCTCGCCGACGCGCCGTTTGTGAAGGTCGAGGCGACCAAGTTCACTGAGGTCGGCTATGTCGGCCGCGACGTCGAGCAGATCGCGCGCGACCTCGTGGAAGAGGCGATCCGCCTCGAAAAGGAGCGCCGCCGCGTCGCGGTCAAGGACAAGGCCGAGGAGGCCGCGATGGCGCGCCTGCTCGATGCGCTGACCGGCAAGGGCGCGAGCGAAGCGACCCGCGAGGCCTTCCGGCAGCGCTTCCGCGACGGCCATCTCGATCAGACCGAAATCGAGATCGAACTCGAGGCCCAGCCGCAGATGCCCTTCGAGGTGCCCGGCCAGATCGGCATGATCAATCTCGGCGAAATGATGGGCAAGGCATTCGGCGGCGGCGCACCGCTCAAGCGCCGCAAGCTCACGGTACCCAGCGCCTGGGAAAAGCTGATCGAGGAAGAGGCCGACAAGCGCCTAGACCAGGACGAGGTCAGCCGCGTCGCGCTCGCCGATGCCGAGGCTAACGGCATCGTCTTCCTCGACGAGATCGACAAGATCGCGGTCTCGGACGTGCGTGGCGGCTCGGTCAGCCGGGAGGGCGTCCAGCGCGACCTGCTTCCGCTGATCGAGGGCACCACGGTCGCGACCAAATATGGGCCGATGAAGACTGACCATATCCTGTTCATCGCGAGCGGAGCGTTCCATGTCGCCAAGCCGAGCGATCTGCTCCCGGAACTCCAGGGCCGTTTGCCGATTCGTGTCGAGCTGAAGGCGCTGACCGAAGAGGATTTCGTCGCGATTCTGTCCGACACCAAGGCGTCGCTCACGCAGCAATATGTCGCGCTGATCGGCACCGAGGGCGTGACGATCGAGTTCACCGATACCGGCATCCGCGCGGTCGCGCGCATCGCCGCCGAAGTGAATGGCGAGATCGAGAATATCGGCGCGCGCCGGCTCCAGACGGTGATGGAGAAGCTGCTCGAGGAAGTCAGCTTCGATGCCGAGGATCGCCAGGGTCAGACCCTGGTGGTCGACGGCGACTATGTCGAAAAGCAGCTCGCCGCGATCGCGCGCAACACCGATCTCTCGCGGTTCGTGCTGTAGACAGGATCTGCGGCTGACAGCTGCGAGGCGTCCGTGACCCGAAAAACGGGTGGTTTTACCAGTCTATCGGCTTTGGCATGCCGTATCGGTTAGCCTCAGGCTTGCGCTGTTGCACGGTAACGCAGCCGGGTCGTGGCTGCTGATCGCCTGGCTTGTTCGACCGCCATTTCCTCCGTCGTGAAGAGAAGATGCTCCATCACGGCGGACAGATGGGCGCGCATCGCCGCCCGCGCCGCCACCGGGTCACGCGCGCGCAATGCCACGGCGATGGCACTATGCTCCGGCACGACTGGACGAACCTTCGCGCTGCGCGCCTTGTCATGAAGCAGCGCGCATTCCGGGGAGGTGGAGCGCACTCGCCAGTAATTCTCCAGCGTCAACATGATGGCGGCGTTCCGCGTCGCCTTGGCGATGGCGAGGTGAAACTCGCGGTCGGCATCCTCCGTCACGTCCGCATTCAGGTTTTCGCGGCCCATCTGTTCCACCAGGGCATCGAGACTATCGAGTTCCTCATCGGTGATGTGCACTGCCGCCAACGCCGCGGCCTCGCCCTCGAAAACGAGACGAGCTTCGGTCAATTCGAAAGCGGTGATGGCAAAGCCCTGGCGTTCCTCGTCCCCCGGCAGGCGCCGTACAAAGGCTCCCGCCCCAAGACGGACTTCAACATAGCCCTGTACTTCGAGCGCGATCAGGGCCTCGCGAACGGCGGGGCGGCTGACCCCATGCTCGACTGAAAGCTCGCGCTCCGCTGGCAGGCGGTCGCCAACGGCGTATCTGCCCGTTGCCAGCTGGTCGAACAGGATACGCGCGAGACGCTGATAAAGCCGGTCTCCGCTGCGTCGGTCTTGAGGGTCCAGGGGGTTGGGTCGTGAAGCCATGGGCATGTCCCGATTGTTGATGGCTGTCGGGCGATATCACATCCCGCCCCATAATCTACATCGAGACCCTCAGCGCTCGTTTTGCCAATGAACGAAAATTGGCCTCGCCAGTGCTGGATTGACATTATGACCAATCTCATAGCATGATACCGCTATCATTGTTGTTGTGTTGGTGAGCACACCTGCACGGTCGCATCGTCGCGCGTCCCATGAAGGGGCGGCGAAATCTCAGAGAGGAGTCCCGGAATGCTCAAGATCGAAACTCGCCGGCACCTGATCCGCGCCGCTTTGCTATGCGCTACCACCGCTGCCGCGATCCAGGTCGACGTGGCGAGTGCGCAGACCACGCCTCCGGCTTCGGATCAAGCCGCTCCAGCCGCGCAGGACGCGGCGCCAGATGCGGCCGAAGACATCCTCGTGACCGGCTATCGATCGAGCCTTGCCAAATCGACTGACGCCAAGCGCGCCTCAACCGGCTTCACCGACTCGATCTTCGCTGAAGATATCGGCAAATTCCCCGACACGAACATCGCGGAATCGTTCAACCGTATCCCCGGCATCACGATCAGCCGCGACATCACCGGCGAAGGCGTGAACGTCGCGATCCGCGGGCTGGGATCGAATTTCACCAACGTCACGCTGAACGGATCGCCGATGCCCGTGGCGTCTTCCGGCGCGACCGATGCTCAGGGCACCGATCGCTCGGTCGATCTCAGCTTTTTCCCGACGGATCTCTTCACCAAGCTGACGGTCAACAAAAGCTACACAGCCGATCTGCTCGAGGGCGGCGCGGCCGGTAATGTCGATCTGCGTGCAGCGCGCCCGTTCGATCGCGGCAATAACTATATCAACTACAATGTTCAGGGCTCTCAGCAGGGGCTGGAACACAGCCTTGGCGTTCGCGGATCACTGCTCGGCAGCTGGCACAACGATACGATCGGCATCCTCGCCGGCTTCTCCGGCCAGCGCCTGCGCACCGAGACGCGCGGTTTCGAGACGATCGGCTACACCAATCCAGCCCTCTCGGCCGCGCAGTGCGGCGCAGCCACCGGTTGCAACAGCACGGGTGGCGGCAACTGGACGATTCCGGCCACGGTGCCGGTGGGTGCCGGCGGCGGGCTTGTCGCCGGCACGGTCATCGACCAGGCCTTTCTCCTGGCGCACAACCCGGGCGCGACGATCCAGCAGATCGACAATGCGCTGTTGCCGCGCCTTGGCCGCCCTTCGGACGAGCGCGGTACCCGGGACCGTTTCAATGCCATCGTCAGCCTGGAATTCCGCCCCACCGACACGCTGCATTTCTATGTCGATGGCCTCTATGGCTACAAGCATAACGACCTGATCCGCGAAGACATGGCCTGGATCGTGCGCAACGGCGCGATCATCCCGCTCAATCTGAAATTCGACAAATCGGATTGTAGCGCCGGCTGCTCGGTGACCAGCGGCACTTTCGCCAACACGCAGTTCTTCGACGAATTCCGCCCCTATATCGAGACGACGAAGCTCTTCAATATCAACCCGGGCGGCGAGTGGGAGGTCTCCGACTCATTGAAGGTCGAACTGCAGGGAAATTATTCGCGCTCGACCTTCCACCGCGAGAGCCCGACGGTCGGCGCGACGACCCCGCTCGGTGTGGGTACGACGGTCGATTATACGAATACCGGCGGCATCCCTATCATCAAATCGAGCATCGACCTCAACAATCCGGCGAATTTCGGCTGGAATACCGGCGCGCGCGTCAACCTCCAGGATGAGCGTCGTCGCTATGTGACAAAGGGCGTGCGCGGGGATATCACCTGGGGCAAGGCAGCGCTGAACCTGAAGGTCGGCGCGGCTTATGACGATGTGTCGCGCCTTATTCAGGGTTTCGACAATACCCAGGCGTGGCAGAACGCGGCCTGCGGCAATAATCCCAATGTGTTCGTGCCTTCTCCCAACACTCAGCCCCCCTGCGTTGGACTGAATGCGCCGGGCGCCGCCCCCGCCGGCTATCCAACCTATCCCGGATACGGCACCGGTTATACGGCTGGCTTGACAGGCCCGGTCACCTATGGCGGCTCGCTCGTGCCGAACTCGGCCTTTCCGGGTTATCTGACCCCCGGCCCGGCGGGTTTCGTGACGGTGAATTTCCCGGCCTTCGCCAAGGCGACCAATTACAAATTCTATCATGACAACGAGCCGGACACCGGTGGTGCCAATACCGGCGCGAGCGGCGGGTTCATCCGCGAGGTGGTGAAGTCCGCCTTTGCCACGCTGAACGGCGCACAGGAGCTCGGCGGCAACACGCTGCGCTTCAATGTCGGCCTGCGCTACGTCAACACGATCCAGACGATCACGGGCCGGGTCTCGTTGCCTGATCCGCGCAACACCACTGCCGGTGGTACGACCATCGCGGACGGCAGCCGCTATCCCAATATCGTCAATATGGTGACGACCCGGAACCAGTATACGAACTGGCTGCCCGCGGCGACCTTCGCCTATGATATCGGCGAGCACGCCGTTGTCCGCCTCGCCGGATCGCGCACCATGACGCGGCCCGATCCTGCGGCACAGCTTCCGGGCGTGAATTTCAGCGCACCGTCCGCTGATCAGGCGACGATCGGCAATCCGGCACTCAAGCCCTACCTGTCGACTAACCTCGATCTGGGCTTCGAATATTATACAGGCCGCGAGGGCGTGATCAGTTTCAATGCGTTCCGCAAGGCGATCTCCGGCTTCACCACCACCAACATCACCCCCAACGTGCCGTTCTCGTCTCTCGCGCAATATGGCATCACCTATGACTCGCTGAATCCGACTCAGCAGATCGCGATCAACTCGCACGGCGGACCCACCCAGGCGGTGGTCCAGCTCACCTCGCAGATCAATGTGCCCGACAAGCTGACGATCAATGGCCTCGAATTCCAGTGGGTCCAGCCGCTCGACTTCCTGACCCGCAGGATCGGCGTGACCGGCTTCGGCTTCAACGCCAACGCAACGATCGTCGACCAGAGGAGCAATGGCGCAGCGGTGGCCTTCGGCGTCGCGCCGTTCACCTACAACATCACCGCTTATTATGAGAAGCACGGCGTGATGCTGCGTGTATCGACCACCTCGCGGCGCGGCTCGCAGAGCTCCGGCGCGGCGCAGAACGGCATTCCGGCGGCGGCGCTGTTCAACAGCGACTATACAAGTTACGATTTCTCCTCGGCCTTTGATCTCGACAAGATCCTGGGCGTTCCGCATCTGCCGCAGCTGACCGTCAACGTCTCCAACTTCACCGATGCGACGCTGCGCTCATACTTCCAGTTCAGCAACGACACGTTCACGCAGTACAAGCCCGGCCGCCAGGTGCTGGTCGGACTGCGCGGAACCTTCTGACCGATATGCCGGGGGCGCCCGCACGGGCGCCCCCGGCAGGTCATCGCTGTTATGCGGTGGGCCGAGCCTCAGCTCTTCGGCTTGTCGTACGGCACGAACTTCGAGAACAGGCAGGTCGGGCCCGGAATGGTCGTGCCCCGCGCCAGCACGCGGAAATGGTCATTGCGGCAGATCTGGCTGCCATGGAGCTCGACGATCAGGACCTTGTCCCAGTCGAGCGACGGGCACGCGCTCTCGAGCGTGTTGACATAGACACGCCTGCCCGATCGATAGAGGATCGTCCGCTCGTCGATGATCTGCGGCCCCTCCACCATCGCATTGTCGATACAGTCGGTGGGCGCACCGGCCACGCGCCCCGCAAGCTCCTTGTCGAGATCCTTGTTGCTGTCGGCGGCCGTCGCACCCGCGGCGACCAGGACGAGCGCGAGGACGGAAAGCTTCAGGGTCATTTCGGCCTCCTATAGGCAGTGAAGCTGCCGAGCGAGCAGCTTCCGGTCTGGAATCGCGGTGATGGGCTGACGGTCCGGCCGATATCGCCGCGACACAGCCGCCCCGAGACAGACGTCGTCACCAGGATATCGCCGCTCGCGATATGCTCGCATCCGCCACCGGTGTCGTTGCGATACACGAGGTTCTTGCTGACCCGGTAAAGGATCGTCGGGCCATAAGCCTCGATCTGCGACGGCTGATTGCGATCGACGAGACAGTCCATCGGCTTGTCGGGGACAAGGCCGTTCAGCGCGGCGGCGAGTCTTTCCTCATCGGTCTGGCGTGGCGCGCGGTCGGCGGCAACCGCTGACCCGGCCAGGGCGACCGCGAGCAACGAAATCAGGATCCGCATCACAGTTCCTTCATGCGACGCCCCCGTCGCCTGCTCCATAGCGCATTCAGCCGCGAAAAGCATCCTTTGCCGCGCGCCGTTCGGCCAGCTCGGCGGCGGAAGCGGCGCGCAGGAACGGGTTGGTCGCACGCTCCTCCGCAATCGTCGTCGGAACCGTCGCCTCGCCGCGCTCGCGCGCCGCGTCGACCTGCTCCATGCGGTCGATAATCGCCTGGTTGCCGGGCTCGGCGACGCGCGCGAAGCGGCCATTTCCCTGCGTATATTCATGTGCGCAATAGACGATCGTCTCGGCGGGGAGAGCCGCCAGCCGCTGCATGTTGGTGAACATCTGCTCGGCATCGCCCTCGAACAGCCGGCCGCATCCCATCGCGAACAGCGTGTCGCCGGTGAAGACGAGCGCGTCGCCGGGGAGATGGAAAATGATATGGCCGGCGGTGTGGCCGGGCGTCGCCAGCACGATCGCGACATGATTGCCCAGCCGCACCGTATCGCCCTCGCGCAGCGGGATATCGAGCGTCGGGATGCGTTCCGCTTCAGTGGAGGGGCCGAAGACCAACGCCCCGGTCGCGGACTTGATCGCGGCATTGCCGCCGGTGTGATCGGGGTGCCAGTGCGTGTTCCAGATCTGCCCGATATGCCATCCCCGCCGATTGGCCTCGGCAAGAACGGGGGCCGATTCCGCCGGATCGACCACCATCGTCTGGTCAGACGCGGGATCATGGACGAGCCAGATATAATTATCGCTGAGCGCCGGGATGCGGATGATTTCGAGATTGGTCATGCAAGGTTTCCGGCATTGAGGGCGGCGGTTCCGAGACGTTCGGTCAGGGCGGTGGCGGGTTCGGCGCGGGCCAGTGCCACGCCCTGGCCCGCCCAGAGCGGCGAGAAATCGTCGCGGCCCTGCGCTTCCGCATGGGCACGCAAAGGGGCGAGCGCCGCGCTGGCATAAGGGAAGGGCGGTGCGGCATCGCTGACCGGGCCAAGTGAGTCGATCACCGCGTTGAGCAAGCCCCGCGCGAGCCCGCCTGTGAAGATATTGGTGAAGACGCTGTCGTCGGCGGTGGCGGTTTCCAGCCGCTTGCGATGGACGGCGCTCGGCCGCGCCTCGGGCGTCCGCAGATAGGCGGTCCCGACCTGCACCGCCGCCGCCCCGAGCGCGATCGCGGCAGCCGCGCCATGCGCGTCTGCGACGCCACCCGCCGCGATCACCGGGACACGGACCCTCTCGACGATCTGCCGAACCAGCGCGAACAGGCCGACCGGCTGATGCCCCGACAGGAAGTGCCCGGCATGTCCGCCCGCCTCGAAGCCCTGCGCGATCACTGCGTCGCATCCATGATCGACCAGCCAGACCGCCTCGGCAAAAGTCGTCGCGTTGCCGAAAATGCGCGCGCCGGTCGCCCGCACACGGTCGAGCAGCGCCTCCTCGGGCAGCCCGAAATGGAAGCTCACAATCTCGGGCCGCGCCGCCTCGACCGCGCCCGCCAGCGCTGTGTCGAAAGGCCGGCGCAGCGGCGGGCTACCTGTTGGTGGCGCAACGCCCTCCGCGGCATAGAAACGTGCAAGGCTTTCCCGCCACACCGTCTCGTCAGGCTCTGGGCCGAGCTTGTGGCAGAAGAAATTGAGGTTGAGCGGGCCGCTCGCAGCCGCCCGCACCGCCGCTGCCTGCGCCACAATGGTTTCACCATCAAGCACCGCGCAGGGCAGAGAGCCAACCGCACCCGCGCCGATCGCGGCGGTGGCCAGCTCGGTCCCTGCAAAATTCGCCATCGGCGCCTGCACGATCGGCAGGCGCGCGCCCGTCAGGGCCAGGAAAGCGCGCGTCGCCGCGCTCATCCTACCAGGTGCCCGTGTTCGGCATCGAGACCCAGGGTTCGGCGGGCGCGAGATGGCCGTCCTGCAGCAGCTCGACCGAAATATTGTCGGGCGTCCGGACGAACGCCATATGGCCGTCGCGCGGCGGGCGATTGATCGTCACGCCGGCATCCATCAGCCGCTGGCAGGTCTCGTAGATATTGTCGACGCGGTAGGCGAGGTGCCCGAAATTGCGCCCCCCTCCATATTCCTCCGGGTCCCAATTATAGGTCAGCTCGACCTCCGCCTTACCCTCTTCGCCCGGCACCGCCATGAAGATCAGGGTGAAGCGGCCCTTCTCGCTCTCCATCCGCCTGGCTTCCTTCAGCCCGAGCAGTTCGAAGAAGCGGACCGTCGCGTCGGGATCGGAGACGCGGATCATGGTGTGGAGATATTGCATGGCCTGGCTCCAGTCGGGACCAGAGCGAGATAGGGCAGGGCGCGCGCTCTTGCCAGTGCAACTATGGTTTCGCCGGTGAATCGAACTGTTTCAGCGCATTGCGCGCCGCCCGCCCCGCCACGCCATCGGGCTTGATGCTTACCGCGCGCTGCCAGGCCAGCTTCGCGCCCGCTTCGTCACCAGTCGCCGCCGCGATATTCCCCGCTTCGAGCTGGACCGAGGCGTCGTCACCGGCACGGTGGAGCGCTTCGGCGATATCCTTCTTCGCGCGCGGCAGGTCATTCATCCGCCGGGCGAGCGTCGCCGAAAGCAGCCAGGCGAGCGGGTCGGCGGCGGCGTCGACACAGGCGCGGTCGAGGTCGGCGCGGGCATCGGCCAGATCGCCGCTCGCCACGAAGGCGCGGGCACGGTCGAGATTGGCCTCGCCGCGCTGCAGGCCCTCCAGCGTACCGATCGCCAGCGCCGCATTCAGCGCGCCGCGCGCCTTCATCGGCTCGCCCGCCGCCAGCCAGGCATTGCCCGCCTGCGCCCAGTAATTCGCGGTGCGCCGGTCATGCGCGATCTCGCCGCCACGCGCCGCCGCCTCGAATTCGAAGGCCGCCGCGCTCCAGCGCAGCTCGGTCGCATAAGTGATGCCGAGGCATTGATGCGCGAGGAACCCGCCGCCGTCGCGCTGCCATTGCCCGGCCTCGCCCTCGGCCTTGACCGGATCCTCCGAGGCGAGGCCAACGCACCGGTCGAACCGCTGCTCGACCGGATCGGGCGGTCCGGCCTGGGGTGTAGCCTGGGCGGCGGCAAGAAGGAGCAGGGGCAGGATCATAGGCGCTGAATCACATCCTCGACCGCCCGGATAAGCAAAGCGATATCGGTATCGCGCGACAGGCGGTGGTCGCCGTCCTTGATGAGTATTGTCTGCACATCGGCTGAACGGATCAGCTCGGCGACGCGCACCGTGCGGTTCCATGGCACATCGGCATCGGCCTGGCCCTGGAGCAGGCGCACCGGCCCGTCGATGGCGATCTGGCCGAACATCAGCCGGTTCGCTTCGCCCGATTGCCAGAATTTCGCGGTATAGACGGTCGGCATGCCCGAATAGGCTGAAGGCCGCTCGATCCGTCCATTCTGGAGCAGCGCCATCTTCTCCTCCAGGGTGAAGCCCCAATCGGTGAAATCGGGCGCCGGCGCCACGCCCACCAGGGCGGCCACCTTGTCGGGCCGGTCGCGCGCGACGAGCAGCATCAGCCAGCCGCCCATTGACGATCCGACCAGCACGGCCGGTCCTTCGACGAGCTGGTCGAGCATAGTCACCACATCGTCGCGCCAGCCGGCAAGGCTCTGCTCCTCGAACAGGCCTTCGCTTTGCCCGCAACCGCCATAATCGAAGCGCAGAAAGCCGCGCCCCACCGTCTTCGCCCAGGCCTCGAGCGCAAGCGCCTTGGTGCCCGACATGTCCGAGGCATAGCCCGGCAGGAAGACGATGGTCGGGCCGGTGCCCTTGGTCAGATGATAGGCAAGCGCCGGGCGCGCCGGAAGGGGAGAGTCGGACATAGGCAGCTGTCTAGGGGATGAGCCCGGCAGCGTCACGCATCTGAATCCCCATCTGATTCGAAGTGCGGGTCAGAACCGAAGTCCCGGCTTTTCCGCGTCGGGATCGGACGAGCAGATCGCGCGCAGCCGCGCCCAGGCAGCGGGGTCGAGTACCGGGCGATAGTTGCCGTGGCTGCGCGCGGCCTGGTCGAACCGCGCCGCCCGATCCGCTGACATCGGATGCGTCGAGAAATAGGTCATGATCCGCGCCGCGCCCTCGCCCTTCATTTCCCCGCCCGACAGGCGGCGGAAGAACTGCGCCATCGGTTCCGGCGACACCCCGGCCTGGTTGAGCGCATCGAGCGCATAGCCATCGGCCCGCGCCTCGGCGTCGCGCGAGTAGGTCGCGGCGAGCAGCGTGTTGGTATAGCCGCCCACCTTCCCGTCGAGCCCGCCGAGCAGCACGCTGAGGCCAAGCTGGCGCAGCAGCGATTCCATCACATCATGGTGGCGGACATGGCCGATCTCGTGCGCGAGCACGCCGGCGATTTCCTCGGGCGTCCGCGCTTCCTGGAGCAGCCGGTCGAAGATCACGATCTTGCCGCCGGGCAGGGTCACCGCGTTGACGATGGGCAGGTTGACGACGCGTATGTCGAGATCGCGGGCCTTCGGGTCGATCCGCTGCAGCATCGCTGAAAGTGCCTCGGGGCCGCCCGGCCCGGCACAGGCCCGGTGGCCGAAATCGCCGACCATCAGATCGCCCAGCTTGCGCTCCATCGAGGGCGGCACCGCGCGCGCCACCGCGGCGGGCGTGCGCAGGAACAGGGTGATCGCCCCCGCCGCCAGCAAGGCGAATATGAAAGACGATCGCCACAGCCCGACCCGGTCGATCAGCCCGCCATAACGGCGCACCCTTGGCAGATGATCGGCGATCTCCTTGGGCACGTCGCCGGCAAAGCCGATCCGCCACCCCGGGCGCTTCTTCAGCGCGAAAACGGCGCCGCCATCCTGGGCGTCCCGCGCGATCAGATCGGCAAAGCTATAGGTCTCCCCCGTGCCGTCGGGGCTGACCAGCCGGAAATCATCGCCCTCGATCCGCAGCAGCCGCTGCTGCCGTATCCCGCTCGCGCCGTCATAATGCCAGACGGGCAGGCCGGGGTTAGAACGCGCCGATGTCAAAGGCATCGAGCAGCCCCTCGCCCTGGCCGGGCAGCCTGGTGGTGGATTGGGTGAAATCGTCGAGGTTCAGTTCGCCATAAGCCTTCATGTGGCGGATGAAGAAGGTCCAGTTGCGATAGCCGACAAAGATCCGCCCGATCCCCAGCGTCACGATCGTAAGGCCGATATTGCCGAGATAGAGCCTGATCCAGTCCCAGGTCTGCGCATCGAATTCGAACTCGAGCCCGCCGAGCGAGAGATTGCCGACCACCTCGCGGAAATAGGCCGCATAATAGATCATCGCGATCAGCCCGAGCGCGAAGCCGTAGATCAGCAGCATGGCGATGGGGAGGATGACGCCCATCGCCCTCGGGTCGATCGGATCGCCCGCCGAAGCCGCGGAGGCGAAGCCGGCCACCAGCGCGGCGGCGACGACACTGCCGATGAACACGATCACCGGCACCAGGTAGAAGAGCAGGAACTTGAGGAAGATCCGGTCCGAACTCGCATTCGAATCGAAGCGGTGCGGGCCAAAGCTCATCGCATCCCAGCGCTCGTTCCAGAGGCTCGTCATCGACCAGGGGATCAACAGGCCCAGTACGAGACTACCGGTGACGGTCCGCCAGAGATAGGACCAGCCGAACGCAAGCCCCTGGCTGTCCGCGCCGCCCCTGATCCCATGCCAGAAGGTCCGGCTGAGCCGATAGCGCAGCGCCCGGAAGATCGCGACGCCGGTCAGGTACATCAGCAGCAGGTAGAGGAAGAGCCCGAGCACGGCCGCCGCGCCCGGATGGCCGCGCATCAATATGCCCTGCAGGAGCAGGTTGAGCAGCGCGAACGGAATGACGAACAGGAAGAAGGCGAAGACATAGCCGAGGAACAGCTCGAAGCCGGTGCCGGTCCATTCGAGCCGATCGTCGATGAAGCGGGTGCGGCTCCACAGATATTGCCGCTCGCGCGTACGCGCCCAGAAGACATAGATGCCCAGCGTCACCGCGCTGAGCAACAGGTTCGAAAAGGCGATCGGCGCGAACTCGCGCCACCCGCCGGTAAATTCGAACGCGCCCCTGCGTCCCGATCCGCTCGCCATGAATATCCCCCCGGTCGCACTGAATGGAGCGCAGCCGGGGGGAAGGGTCAAGTGAGAACAATCCTCTTTCTCCCTCTCCCCTTGTGGGAGAGGGAAGGGGCCCAAGCGAAGCTTGGGAAGGGTGAGGGGGACTCTCGATCAAGGTCCAGAACCTCGCTCCCCCTCATCCTTCCGTCGCTTCGCTCCTCCCTCCTTCTCCCACAGGGGGAGAAGGACTGGACCCTCGAATGCGAAGATGTGTCTCCGAGGACTATTTCGCGTCGGCAAACCTCTTGAGCGCCGCGCCAAACACCGCAGGCTGATCGAGCATCACGAAATGCGCTGAATCGCCGACATCGACGAAGGTCACATTCGGCGCAGCCGCATAGGCGCCGCGATAGAGCGGGTCGGCCATCGCCTTGGTCGGCCCGGTCTCTGCCCATGGATACACCAGGGTGATCGGCGTCTTGATGCCCGCCAGATCCGGCCGCAGGTCAGTGGTCAGATCCTCGTAGACGGCCTCGCCCGAAACCCGCGGATCGGCCGCCATCGCCCAGGCCTTCACCTTGGCCCGCGATTCCGGCTTCAATGCGAGGCGGTTCGCGGTCGCCTCCGCCCCGGCCGCGTCGGCCGGTTTGCCATAAGCGGCGGCCATCTGGTCGCGCATCGCCTTGCCCTGCGGCTCGACCATCGCGACGGTCGCGGTCGGCCCGAACAGCATCCCGAAAAAGGGCAGTGAATCCACGATCATCAGCCGCGAGACATGGTCGGGATGCGCCTTGGCGAACATCAGCCCGACCAGCCCGCCCATCGAATGGCCGACGATCGCCGCGCCCTTGATATTGTTCTTCGCGATATACCCATCGAGATCAGCGACGACGCCATCGAGGATGCCGGGCGTCAGATTGGCACCCGGCGCGTCGCCGCCAAAGCCGTTGACCTGGACGAGATATACGCGGTGGGTCTTTGCCAGCTCAGGCACGACGCCGTCCCAGGTCGCGCGCGGGCTGGCGAGGCCGGGGATCAGGAAGATCGGCGATCCCGATCCTGTCACCTCGATCGAGATATGGTCCATCACGGTTGCGGCTGGGGCTGTGGCTATCGCTCCCGGCGCGGCATGTGCCGGACTGGCGTTGAGCAGGAACAGCGGGAAGGCGAAAGCGGCGATCAGGCGGCCTTTGTTTGCGGGTGTCATTGGTCATTCTCCTTGGAGGGGCTGGTGAAGATCTGTTCGATCGAGAGTTCGAAAAGCTCGGCGATCTTGAAGGCGAGGGGGAGCGAGGGGTCGTATCGCCCGGTCTCGATCGCGTTCACGCTCTGGCGCGAAACCTCGAGCCGGTCGGCAAGATCGCCCTGGCTCCAGTCGCGCTCGGCGCGGAGCACCTTGAGGCGGTTCTTCATGGCTCGCCTCGCATTGCCTGGAATTTGTTGACGCAGGCGCCAAGGCCGAGCCCCGCGAACCACAGGATCGCGGCGTAATAGGCATAGACATGGGGCACGAGATCGAAATTCTCGAGGAACCCCCAGGCAGTGGCGATGCTGAGCGCGAAGCCGGAGGCGATCAGTGCCTGGCGGACGAACTGGTCGCGCAGATACTCGTCATTCTCCTCGACCAGATAGCGGCCGATCGCGACGAAGATGCCGATGATCGGTAACGCCGGCAGCACCGCCGCCACATAGGCGATGGGTCCGCTCAGCAGGTGATGCACGAACAGATACACCGCGCCGCACAGCAGGGCGGCATAGGTCAGGCTCAGCACGATAACGCGGCTTGTGTAGCGCTTGATGGCTTGGCTCTTGGCCATGAGTAAAGGCTCCTTTCGAATCAGTGAAGGAAGCTTTACAGTCAAGGTCGCTTGTCTGTCAAGCGAGGTTGTCAAATCGACGTGCGTGTTTGTCAAAAAGGCAAGCACCCCATTCCCTTCCCCAGCGAAGGCTGGGGTCCAGTTGGGAGGCGCTAATGATAGAAGTATTGCACTCTTACAAAGGCTTGTATGGAAGGTCCCGCCAAACCTGCTACTGGACGGTCGGCCTCATCGTCCGGCGGCAGGCGCGTGCACCACCCTCAAGGCAAAAGATCCATGAGCGCTCGACCGTGCTCGAGATCCGCCGGAATTGAGGCATGGTCGTGCACGATCAGCCAGGCTCCATCGACCGGCTGAAAACATGCCGTCCAGCGCAGCCAGAGCGTAGAGGCCTTGCCACTCGCCAGGGTCCCGCTCACACGGTTCAGGCTGTGCGCAAAAGCCAGGTCGCCCTGCGCCGCGACCTCCAGCTCATGCACCTCATAGCCGATCGGTCCGTCATAGCCGGCGAGCGCATTTTCCCACGCCCGCCGCTTGTTGTCGGCCCCCGAATATCGCAGCGACGCCACGATATCGAATGACGTGATGTCGGGTGCATAGGCCGACATGATCCCGTCGATGTCGCCCTTGCGCAACGCCTCCGCCAAGGCCTCGACGCGTTTTCTGATCATGCCCTCAATCACAGTTCATCCTCCTTCACGGAGCGTCAGAATATCGCGCGCGACCTGGCTCATGTCGTTGTTGAGCTGGTGATCCGCGCCCTCGATCGTGCGGACAACGGCAAGCGGAATCCTTTTCGCGTAGAGATGGACATGCGCCATCGGCACCTCGGGGTCGTCCACGCCATGAAAGAGATGGACGGGAAGGCCGTAGGGCAGGCGTTCCGCGAAGTTCGTGCGACCGTCCATCTCGTCGCTCGGCCATCCGCCTTCACCGATGAAGGGCGCGGCAATCAGGAACAGTCCGCCGATCCTGAATGCCGGCGGCCGCTCCGCGAGCATGTGGAGCAGGATGGTACCACCGATGGAATGGCCCACCAGGATCGCCCCGTCCTCCAGTGAGGCGAACTCTTCCGTCAACGCGGCCGTCCAGGCCGCATAGCCGGGATCCTCCTCGCCGGGCATCCGCGGATAGCGGACGGAATAGCCGTCGCCGAGTTCATACTCGAGGCTCGCCACGAGCTTGTCGTCCCAGCAATCATGCGTGCCTTTTCCGGCGCCCTGAACAAAGAGGATCTGTCTGGCCATCGCCTCAAATCGCCTTTTACCTGACGGGCGCGGACTCGATCAGCCCGCCGGCTGGTCAGCCGCGACCGATCAAAGGCCTCCTGGCCCGAAAAGTTCCGGCCAGACCTTCCCGAAATGCCCCTTGCTTCGCCTTATGCCCGCCGCAGCGAGAATGCCCGAGCCATTCCGCGGTTTCGGACGAGTGCCGGATGGTCGATGCAATATCAGACTGAGTCATTCTCGATCACCTTTAGCCGTCATACCGGACTCGTTCCGGCATCCACTGTGCGCCACAGCCACTGGCACTTTGGCTTGCGGCACGGTGGACCCCGGAACACGTCCGGGGTGACGGTTAAGCTTGGTCGCAATAGACTACAAGGAATTGAATAATAATGGTAATATGTCATGCGACATTTGATGGAAATGTCAGCGTGCGCATGACTTCTCCAACAGATGCGTTGACACCCGGAGCTCCGTTTCTCGCCTGATTCAACCCGAACGGAAGATGCCGCATATGCTGGCGGACGGGGGCGCTATGCGTGCTCGCCACGTTCTTTCTCAGGGTCCGAAGATGATTTCGAACACGACTGCCTTCCCTGTTCCAGGAAAGCTCTCCCTGTTATTTCCAACAGGGCTCCCTGTTATTTCCAACATCCTCCCTGTTATGGAATTAACAGGGAGAGGCGAAGATAACTGTCTGATTCTGCTCCATGAAATCCGCGCTTTCTGCGAGAAAAACGGCCCGGAACAGGGAGAAAAAATTTTACTTCCCTGTTCCTCCCTGTTCCGTGCCCCGAACAGGGAAGATCGAAGCCTGGTCGACTCGCCCGGCGGCCGCCGTCAGATCACATATTCCACAGTCGCCATCTGGGTCTGCGCGGCCCGCGCCGCATTGCGCTTGGTCACCAGCTCGGCATGGAGCGCCGAGACGGTGTCGCTCCCGGCGGTCTTGAACAGGAAGGGCAGGAAGGCATGGAGCGCGCAGCGCGCGCCGCCCCACATCATCTTGAAGCCGAAGCGTGAGGCGACGCCGAAATGCTGGCCATAGCTCTCACCGACCGATTTGGGGTGATCGAGAAACAGGCGGCGGAACATGGGCGAAACCTCATCGATATGCGATACCCCCGGATATCACGCCTGAGCGTCGTTGCCAGCCTTGTTCTTGACCGTGTCCAGCATATCCGCTGCGAGCTGGCTGAGCGTATCGTCGCGCGCGCCCATCACCACGATGCGGTCGCCCGGCCGCGCCTCGGCCGCGAGATGCGCCGCCGCCGCGTCGCGCGCCGGGATGTGGAGCGCGTGGCGGCCGGTCGCGGCGACATCAGCGACGATGTCGGCGCTCGTCACCTCGCGGTTGACGGTGCCGCCCATATAGACCGGGTCGGGCAGCACGAGCAGGTCGTCGGCGCCGAGCTTCGTCGCCAGCGTCGCGACCAGCTCGCGCCGCATCACCTTGAGCGGGCCATAGCCATGCGGCTGGAACAGGATCAGCAACCGCCCGGGAAAGGCGTGGAGCGTGTCGAGCGTGGCGGCGATCTTGTCCGGATTATGCCCGAAATCGTCGATCACCGCGACGCCACCCGCTTCACCGACCAGCTCCATTCGCCGCCTGAGCCCGGTAAAGCCGGCAATCGCCCGCGCCGCTTCGTCGAGCGGCACCCCCGCCGCCCGCGCCGCGCCGATCGCGGCTAGCGCGTTCGAGACATTATGGCGGCCAGGCACTTTGAGCGACACGGCGATGGGCGCCGCGCCGCGCTCGGAGAGCATGAAATCCACCCCGAACGGCCGCTCGACCAGCCCGGTCGCGACGAGATCGGCTTCCCCGCCGATCGAGAAGGTCAGGCGGCGCTCGGGCGGCAGCGTCATCGCCAGCGCCGCGCCGTCGCCATTGTCCATGTTGATCACCGCGGTTGCCGCCCGCGCGATGAAATCGCCGAACAGCGTCCGCAACTCGTCGAGCGATTTGTGATCGAGGCTGACATTATTGAGCACCGCGATCTTCGGCCAGTAGAGCGCGATCGAGCCGTCACTCTCATCGACCTCGCTGACAAAGGCGTCACCGCTTCCGACCAAAGCGCTGGCGAAGGGCGCTTCATCGCGCACGAAGTTCTTCATGACGGCGCCGTTCATCACCGTCGGGTCACGCCCGGTTTCGTGCAGGATCCAGCCGATCATGCCGGTCACGGTCGATTTGCCGCTGGTGCCGGCGATGCCGATCGCAAGGCCGCTCGCGTTGAACAGGCTGGCGAGCAGTTCGGCGCGGCTCATCCGCGCCGCGCCAATGGCCTCGGCCGCGACGATATCGGCGACCGTCGCCTCGACAGCGGCCGAGGCGACCACGATCTGGTCGGGCGAAACGATCCCGCTGCCGTCCTGCGGAAACAGCGTCACACCCTTGGCGCGCAGATCGTCGAACTTGGCGGGAAGCCGCGCCTGGTCGAGCGTCCGGTCCGATCCGGCAACGGTCGCGCCCTTGCCGGCGAGGATCATCGCCAGCGGCATCATGCCGCTGCCGCCGATGCCAACGAAGAAGTAGGATTTGCCGTCGTGCATGGCTCGGCGCTATCGCGGGATTTCAGGCACGGGGCAAGCTGGAGCGAGACGCGGCTATGAGGATCGGTATCGTCGCCCCGGCAAGGCCGATCGACAAGGTGGTCGTCGCGCGCGCCGAAGCCTATGCCGCGATCGCCTTTCCCACGGTCGAGCTCGTCTTTCATCCGCAATGCTTCGTGACTGACGGCGGGCATTTCGCCGGCACTGACGATGTTCGCGCCGCGGCGTTTCTCGAATTCGCCAATGATCCCGGCTTCGACGCCCTGTGGTTCGCCCGTGGCGGATATGGGTCGAACCGCATCCTCCACGCGGTGATGAACAATCTCGGCCCCGCCGCCGCTGCGAAAACCTATTGCGGCTATTCGGATACCGGCTTCCTGCTAGGTGCGCTCTACGCAAGGCGGATCGGCCATAGCATCCACGCGCCGGTGGTCGCCGAGATCAACCGCGCCGGCGGTGACGCGGCGATCGGACGCACGCTTGACTGGCTCGTCCGCCGCGATCCTTCAGCGCTCGAGCCCAGTCTCGGCAAACAGCCCGCCGTGGCGTTCAACCTTGCCATCCTGAACGCGCTGATCGGCACGCCCTGGTTGACCGATCTCACCGGCCATGTCCTGATGATCGAGGAAGTGTCGGAGCCACTCTACCGGATCGACCGGATGCTCTTCCAGATGGCGCATGCGACCCAGTTGAAGGGGATCGCCGGTGTGCGGCTAGGCCGCGTCAACGACGTGATCCCCAATGATCCGCCCTTCGCCGAAAGCGTCCAGCAGATCATCGAACGCTGGTGCCGCGAGATGGGCGTGCCGTTCCTCGGGGCCGCCGATATCGGCCATGATGTGGAGAACAAGGTCGTGCCGTTCGGGCGCGTGTGAGATCCAAGTGTCCCGAACCGGAAGTTCGTTCGACCCGAATTCTATTTCCGTCATGCCGGACTGGTTCCGGCATCCACCGGGCCGCATACCCATCGGCCTTTTGCTGTGCGGCGCAGTGGACCCCGGAACCAGTCCGGGGTGACGATTCAGCTTGGCGCAGCCCGGCCCTGGATATCCGCGTTTGATTTTCGTCAATGATGCCGCGCTTCGCCTGGCAGATGCTTCGTATCATTGGGAGGCGGAAAGCATATGGTGCAGGCATTGGCGCGATCGGCCCGTGAAGAGATTGCGGGCACCACCATCTTCGACGGCGCCATGGCGCAGCGTGGCTACGCCCTGAACGCTATGTGCTTCAGCTTCAACCACGCGGCCAACCGCGACGCGTTCCGCCGCAACGAGGCCAGCTATTGCGATCGGTTCAAGCTGAGCCCCGAACAGCTACAGGCAGTCGCCGACCGGGATGTGCTCGGCCTGATCGCAGCGGGCGGCAACATCTATTACCTGGCAAAGCTCGCGGGCATCTGGGGCCTGAACGTGCAGGACGTTGGCGCGGCCCAGACCGGGATGAGCGTGCCGGCCTTCAAGGCGATGCTGCTCGGCCAGGCTGAGACAAAGGGGTCGGTGCAATGAGCGAGGTCCTGGGCGGCTATTTCACAAGTCACGTCCCTGCCATCGGCGGCGCGATCGTTCGCGGCGATGAGGACGCGCCCTATTGGAAGCCCTTTTTCGACGGCTTTCCGGCGGTGCGGGCCTGGCTCGCGCGCAAGCGACCCGAGATCGCGGTGGTTTTCTACAACGACCATGGCCTGAATTTCTTCCTCGACAAGATGCCGACCTTCGCGGTCGGCGCGGCGGCCGAATATCACAACGCCGACGAGGGCTGGGGCCTTCCGGTCTACAAGCCGTTCCGCGGCGCGCCGGAGCTGAGCTGGCACATCATCGAATCGCTGGTCGAGCAGGAGTTCGACGTGACGATGTGCCAGGAAATGCTGGTCGATCACGCGCTGTCGATTCCCTTCGAACTGGCCTGGCCGGACTGCGACGCCTGGCCGGTCAGGCTCGTGCCGATCGCGATCAACACGGTGCAGCATCCGCTCCCGTCGGCGAAGCGTTGCCTCGCGCTGGGCCGGGCGGTCAACCGCGCCCTGCAATCCTGGCCCGGCGAGGAGCGAATCGTCGTGATCGGAACCGGCGGGCTGTCGCACCAACTCGACGGCCAGCGCGCCGGATTCATCAACCCGGTCTATGATCGGTTCTGCCTCGACAATCTTGCCTCCGACCCCGATGTGCTGACCCGCGACAGCGTTCGTCAGATCGTCGAGAAGGGGGGCACGCAGGGTGTCGAGATCCTGAACTGGATTGCCGCGCGCGGGGCGCTAGGCAATCTCGCGCTGCACGAGGCCAGCCGCAACTATCACATCCCGATCAGCAACACCGCCGCCGCAACGGTCATCCTCGAACCGGCCTGATGTCAGGGCGCACCGAAACTCGCCTCCGCCGCCCGGACATAGGCGGGGCGCGCCGCCAGTCTCATGTCATAGGCGGTTAGCGAGGCTGGCGGAGCGGCGATCCGGTTGTTGAACAGCGCGATCGACAAAAGGCCGCCCAGCACGATATCGGCCGCGCTGAACCGGTCGCCAAGCAGCCAGGGGCCGCTCGCGAGCGTTTCGTCCAGTGTCCGGATCACGTCCTCACGCAGCCCCCAGCCGCGGCCGCTCGCGCTCTTCGCGTCCTGGGGCTCGTCATTATAGATCGCCGGCTCGAGCACCGCTGTCGCGAAGACCATCCAGCGCAGATAGGCGCCTCGCGCCGCGTCCTCGATGCGCGGCGCGAGCGTGCCATAGGCATAGCGGTCCGCCAGCAGCAGCGCGATCGCCGGGTTCTCGCTGACAACAGCGTCTCCGTCCCGCAGTGCCGGTATCTTCCCCATCGGATTGATCGCGAGAAAGCCAGGCGATTTCTGCTCGCCGCGCCGAAGGTCGATCGTCTCGACGCGATAGGGCACGCCCAGTTCCTCCAGCATCCACCGCGCGACAAAGGCACGGCTATATTTGGAGAACCACAGGGTGATGTCGGGCGTCATGTGCTGCGATCGTCGGCGCGCACCAACCGGCTCGGCCAGCCGATCCGCACCAGCGTCTCGTCAGGGTCGCTCAGTGCGAATTCGTACATGCCCCAGGGCTTGTGGCTCGGCCCTTCCTTCTCGAGCATCGTGACCGGAAAGCGCGCGGCAAGAGCGTCGACATCTTCGGTGTAGAGATAGAGTCCAAAGGGGTTCCGGCCGGGTACCAGCCAACCCTCCACCGCATCGGTCAAATGAAGCGCGCCGCCCTTGCCGTCGCTCAGCATCCGATAGCTGTCCTCCTCGCCCGCCGCCGGCCGATCCGCATCCGGCCGGGTGAAACCGAGCCGGTTGTAGAATGCTTCGGACGCATCGAGATCGTTGCACGGCAGGATTGCGGTCAGGGTGTGATGGAGGGACACGACAGGCTCCGCTTGAGTCGGGGGCTGAAGCTTAGAATAGCACTCCGACTTGCCTATATAAGCCCCGCGTGCATAAGCCCGCGCACCTTCACCAGGATAGAAAGTACCGATTTCCCCATGTCCGAGATGTTCCGCATAACGCTGCCCGACGGTTCCGTCCGTGAGGTAGCCCCGGGGACTACCCCGGCGGACATCGCCGCGGCGATCGGTCCGGGCCTCGCGAAAGCGGCGATCGCGGCGCGTGTCGATGGCGATCTGCGCGATATCATGCGCCCGTTCGAGGGCGACGCGAACCTCGCGCTGGTGACGGCGCGGGACGAGAAGGACGCGCTCGAACTCGCCCGCCATGATTTCGCGCATGTGCTGGCGGAAGCGGTGCAGAACCTGTTTCCCGGCACGCAGATCACCTTCGGCCCGTCGACGGACGATGGCTTCTATTACGACTTCGCCCCCAAGGACCGGCCCTTCACCGAGGAAGATCTGCCGGCGATCGAGGCGGAGATGCGCAAGATCATCGCCGCCGACAAGCCGCTGAAGCGCGAAGTCTGGAGCCGCGAGCAGCTCATCACGCGCTGGCGCGAGCAGGGCGAGAGCTTCAAGGCCGAATGGGCCGCCGAGCTGCCCGAGCACGAGGAGCTGACGGTCTATTGGTCGGGCGGCGACTGGCTCGACATGTGCCGCGGCCCGCATCTCGCCTCGACCGGCAGGCTCGATCCCCAGGCGTTCAAGCTCACGCGCGTCTCGGGCGCCTATTGGCGCGGCGACCAGGCCAATGCGATGCTCAGCCGCATCTACGGCACCGGCTGGCTCAACAAGAAGCAGCTCGACCAGCATCTCTTCCGCCTGGAAGAAGCGGCGAAGCGCGACCATCGCAAGATCGGCCAGGAGATGGACCTGTTCCACCTCCAGTCCGAAGCGCAAGGCTCGGTGTTCTGGCATCCCAAGGGCTTCATCCTGTGGCGCCAGCTCGAGGCCTATATGCGCCGCCGGCTCGATGCGGCCGGCTATGTCGAGGTGAAGACGCCGCAGCTGATGGACGCCCGCCAATGGGAGCAGTCCGGCCATTGGGGCAAGTACCGCGAGAACATGTTCATCGTCCCCGACGAGATCCCCAATGCCGAGGAAGAGGGCCCGATCCTCTCCGGCAAGGCGGAGCTGATGGCGCTGAAGCCGATGAACTGCCCGGCGCATGTCCTGATCTTCCGCCAGGGCATCAAGTCGTACCGCGATCTGCCGATCCGCATGGCCGAGTTCGGCTGCTGCCACCGCAACGAGCCGCACGGCGCGCTGCACGGCATCATGCGCGTCCGCCAGTTCACCCAGGATGACGCGCATATCTTCGTGCGCGAGGATCAGCAGATCGAGGAGATCAAGGCGTTCTGCGATCTGCTCGACGGCATCTACCGCGATCTCGGCTTCGAGAATTACGCGATCAAGCTCGCGCTGCGCCCCGAAAAGCGCTTCGGCAGCGACGAGATGTGGGACCGCGCCGAGCAGACGCTACGCGACGCGGTCGAAGCGACCGGACGTGCGACTGCCGAATATGGCTGGGAAGAGCTGCCGGGCGAGGGCGCCTTCTATGCGCCCAAGCTCGAATTCCACCTGACCGACGCGATCGGCCGGACCTGGCAGGTCGGCACGATGCAGGCCGATACCGTGCTGCCCGAGCGGCTCGATGCGAGCTATGTCGGCGAGGACGGCAATCGTCACCGCCCGGTGATGCTCCACCGCGCGATCCTCGGCACGTTCGAGCGTTTCCTCGGAATCCTGATCGAGCATCATGCCGGCCGCTTCCCGCTCTGGCTCGCGCCGGTGCAGGCGGTGGTGGCGACGATCGTCTCGGACGCTGACGACTATGCGAAGGAGGTGACAGCGAAGCTCGCCGCTGCCGGTCTTCGCGTGGAAAGCGACCTGCGCAACGAGAAGATCAACTTCAAGGTGCGCGAGCATTCAGTTGCCAAGGTCCCGAACCTGCTCGTCGTCGGCAAGCGCGAGGCTGAGGAGGGTACCGTGGCCCTTCGCCAGCTCGGCAGCGACCGGCAGCAGATGCTGAGCCTCGACGAGGCGATCGCGATGCTCAGGAAGGACGCGACTCCGCCCGATCTGTGATGCTCTTGCCACCATTCCCGCCAATTCGGGGATGGTGGCTCGGGTGCCGGCAAAGCGGGACCTTTCGCTTGCCTCCAAAAATCACTATATGCCCCTCCCTAACCTCCAAGGAGCAATACCTATCCGTCCTCCCATGATCCGGCGTCCGCAAGGGGCGCCCGTGCCGATGAACGGCCCGCGCTTCAACGAATTCATTGTCTCGCCCAAGGTCCGCGTGATCGATCAGGACGGCGAGAATCTCGGCGTGATGTACACTCGCGAAGCGATGGAGCAGGCAGCGGCCGTCGGGCTCGACCTTGTCGAAGTGTCGCCCAACGCGGATCCCCCCGTCGCCAAGTTCCTCGATGTCGGCAAGTTCAAATACGAGGCGCAGAAAAAGGCGAACCTCGCGCGCAAGTCGCAAAAGACGCAGGAGATCAAGGAGATCAAGATGCGTCCGAACATCGACGACCATGATTACGACACCAAGATGAAGAAGGTGCTCGAGTTCATCGAAGAAGGCGACAAGGTGAAGATCACCCTGCGCTTCCGCGGTCGCGAGCTCAGCCATGGCCAGCTCGGCATGGCGCTGCTCCAGCGCGTCCAGGCCGATGTCGTCGAGACCGCCAAGGTCGAAGCCTATCCGCGCATGGAAGGCCGTCAGATGCTGATGGTGCTCGCGCCCAAGTAACCACTCACGCCGGTCAGCCAGTGGCGGCCGGCGGTTCCCACAGTTCGATCGCATTGCCTTCGGGATCATGAATGCGCGCGAACTGGCCGACCTGCGGGTCGTTCCATTCCGGCTTGGTGATCACCTCCACGCCCGCCGCATTCAGTTGTTCGAGCAGCGAATCGAGATCGCTCACCCTGAGGTTGAGCATCCATTGCTTATCGGCGGCGAAATAGTCGGTGCTTTCCTTGAACGGTGCGAACACCACCGGCCCGCCCTCGGTCTGCCACGACCATTCATCGGGCGGGGCGTCCGGCGACGTGATGCAGCCCGCGCCGACATTCAGATGCTCGCGGTACCAGGCGGACAGGGCGTCCGGGTCCGCCGCGCGAAAGAACAGGCCGCCAATTCCCAATACCGGCATTCGCACCCTCCTTCAGTTCAGGCCGCTTCCGTCATCGGCGTGCCAGCCGCCGCTTCGAGCAATCGCCGCTCGATCGCCTTCAACCGCGCCGCGCTCGCGATCTTGTCACCGATCAGATCGGTTAGATAGAAGGTATCGACCGCGCGCTCGCCATAGGTCGCGACATGCGCCGAATGGATCGTCACCTTGGACTGAAACAGCCCGTGCGCGAGCTGGTGCAGCAGCGCCGGCCGGTCGCGCGCATTCACCTCGATCACGGTGAAGCGGTTCGAGGCACGGTTGTCGATCAGCACATTGGGCGCGATGTCGAACGCCTCGGCGCGGGTGCGCGGCAAGGGCTTGGCCATCAGCCGGTCGGCGAGCCGCGAGCGGTTGGCCAGCGCATCCTCGATCGCGCCCTTCAGTCGGTTGAGCTGGATGCTGTCATCGAACGGCCGGCCGACCGGATCCTGCACCAGGAAATTGTCGAGCGCCATGCCGTCGCGCGTCGTGTGGATCCGCGCATCGATGATGTTGCCACCGGCGACGCTGATCGCGCCCGCGATCCGGTAGAACAGCCCCGGATGGTCCGCCGCATAAACGGTGACGAGCGTGGCGCCGCGCTCCGGATAGACCTGCGCCGCGATCAGCAATTGCGCGTCGCCTGCCTCCTCGATCACCCGCGCGTTGCGGATCAGGATATCCTCGGGCTCGGCCACCCAATAGGGTTCGGGCAGGCGCTTCACCAAAGCGGCAAAGCGCGTCTCGTCCCAGCCCAGCGCCACCTTCAGCGCTGCCTGCTTGGCGGCAATCCGCTCGCTGCGGCCCTTCTGCTTGTGGCCGAGCCGGAGTACTTCCTCCGCCGACTCATACAGGTCGGAGAGCAATTGCCGCTTCCAGCCGTTCCACACCCCAGGCCCGACCGCGCGGATATCGACCACGGTCAGCGCCAGCAGCAGGCGGAGCCGCTCCGGGCTCTGCACGATCTCGCAGAAATCGAGGATCGTCTTGAAGTCGGAAAGGTCGCGCTTGAACGCCGTCGCCGACATCAGCAGATGCCAGCGCACCAGCCACGCGACCGCCTCGGTCTCGGCGGGTGACAGGCCAAAGCGCGGCCCGAGCCGATGCGCGACCTCGGCACCGAGCAGCGAATGGTCGCCGCCGCGCCCCTTGGCGATGTCGTGCAGCAGCACCGCGACATAGAGCACCCGCCGCGAAACGATCTGCTTCATGATCGCCGCCGAAAGCGGATGATCCTCGTTCAGCTCGCCGCGCTCGATCTTCGCCAGCAGCCCGATCGCCCGGATGGTATGCTCGTCGACCGTGTAATGATGATACATGTCGAACTGCATCTGCGCGACCACACGGCCGAAATCGGGCACGAAGCGGCCGAACACCCCCGCCTCGTTCATCCAGCGCAGCACCGTCTCGGGGTCGCGTGGGGAGGTCAGCACATCGAGGAACAGCGCATTGGCCCTTGGGTCGCGGCGGATATCGTCGGCGAGCTTCGCGTCGCGCGCTGCCGCCCGCATCGCCAGCGGATGGATCTCCAGGCCATGCTTGTCGGCGAGCGCGAACATCTCGATCAGCCGCACCGGGTCCTTTTGCAGGAAATCGTCCGAAGGCAGCGCGATCCGCCCGCGCACCAGCGTGAAACCGTTGAGCTTCCCCGGCGAACGGCGCAGCGTCGGGAAACCAAACCGGCTCCCCCGCGCCGCGAACTTCTCGTCGAGATGAGCGAGGAACACCCCGGTCAAATCCCCGACCGTCTTCGCCTGCAGGAAATAATATTGCATGAACCGCTCGACGCTCGATTTGCCCGGCCGATCGGCAAAGCGCATCCGCTCGGCAATCTCGCGCTGCAGGTCGAAGGTCAGCCGGTCCTCGGCCCGGCCCGAAATGTCGTGAAGATGGCACCGCACCGCCCAGAGGAAATTCTCGGCGCGGTTGAAAAGGCGGTACTCGGCGCGGCTCAGAAGCCCGGCCTCGACCAGCTCGGCCGGCTCGGTGACATTATAGGCGTATTTCCCGATCCAGAAGAGCGTGTGGAGATCGCGCAGACCCCCCTTGGCTTCCTTCACATTGGGCTCGACCACATAGCGGGTGTCGCCCATCTTCTTGTGGCGCAGGTCGCGCTCGGCCAGCTTTTCGGCGATGAACGCGCGCGCCGTGCCGGCCTGGACTTCGGCGTGAAAGCGCGCGGCCGCCTCGTCATACAGCGACTGGTCGCCCCACACATAGCGCGCCTCGAGCAGCGCGGTGCGGATCGTCACGTCGCTCTTCGCCTGGCGGACCATCTCGTCGAGCGAGCGGCTCGAATGGCCGACCTTCAGCCCGAGGTCCCATAGCGCATAGAGCATCGTCTCGATGATCTGCTCGGCCCAGGCGGTCTGCTTCCAGGGCGTGAGAAAGCCGATATCGATATCCGAATAGGCCGCCATCTCGCCGCGCCCATAACCGCCGACCGCGATCAGCGTGAGGCGCTCGCCCGCGGTCGGGTTGCTGCTGCGATAGAGCCGCTTGGTCGTGAAGTCGTAGAGCAGGCGGAGCAGCTGATCGGTGAGAAAGGCCTGCGCCGCCGCCGCCTCCAGCCCGCGCGAGGGATGCTCGATCAGCCGCCGCGCGATCTCGGCGCGCCCGGCCTCGAGCGCGACCTTGAGGATCGCGGTCGCATCGCGGCGCAGCACCGTCCGGTCATCGCCCTCGATGGCGGCGAGCGCGTCGGCAAGCCCACGGCGATCGATGATCGCGCGGCGATGGGGCAGGGTGTCGAAACGGCTTGGCATGATGGGCTGATAGGGGTTCCGGGCGGTCAGGTCACGTTAGTTGATCTTCTCCCCTCCCACTCTTCTTCTCCCTCTCCTGCTCTTCTTGTTCCCCTCCCGCTTGCGGGAGGGGTTAGGGGAGGGCATGTCCGCTGGCTCCGGCCTTTAAAGACAGGCCCTCCCGCAGGCGGGAGGGGAGAATTGGTGGCGCTTACAACGCAGGCGGAATCGTCTATTCCTCCCACCCTCGAAACAATCGTCCAGGGGAGATTTCCGATGAAGGCAATATCCGCGACACTGATCGCCACCCTCGGCCTCGCCGCGGCGCCAACGCTGGCGGCTGATCCCGCGGTCGAAGCGCCGATCCAGCAATTCATTACCGCCTTCAACAAGGGTGATACCGCCGGCGCCGCCGCGACCATGGCACCGCGCGTCTCGATCATCGACGAGGTCGCGCCCTTCCAGTGGCGCGGGCCGGACGCCTTTGCGCGCTGGGGTGCCGCGCTGGCGGCGGATTCAAAGACCAAGGGTTACAGCAACGAGTCGGTCACGCTCGGCACGCCGAGCCGCGAGCTCGTCTCGGGCGCCAATGCCTATGTCATCGTGCCGGCAACCTACAGCTTCACCCTGAAGGGCGTGAAGATGGCCGAGGTTTCGCAGATCACCTTCACGCTGATGAAGGTCGATACGGCGTGGAAGATCACCGGCTGGACCTGGACCGGGCCAGAGGCGAGCGTGGTGAAATAGGTCGTTGACGGCGGCGAGCGCCTTTTCCCTCTCCCCCTGTGGGAGAGGGAGGGAGGAGCGTAGCGACGGAAGGGTGAGGGGGAGTGAGGTTCGGGACATCAATCGAGAGTCCCCCTCACCCTTCCCAAGCTTCGCTTGGGCCCCTTCCCTCTCCCACAAGGGGAGAGGGAGAAAAGGGATGGCCTCGACGCTCACCCTTCCCTCGCCAGCGCCTTCAGCCGATACAAAACCTCAAGCGCCTCCCTCGGCGTAAGGGCATCCACATCGATCCCCTCCACCTCGGCCCGGAGCGCGTCGACCTTCTCCTCCACCTCGGCCGCCACCGCCGCGAACAGCGGCAGGTCATCCAGCCCGGCCGCCAGCCCGCCGGTCTTCGCCCGCCCCGCCTCCAGCTTCGCCAGCACCGCCTTGGCCCGCGCGATCGTCACCGGGGGCAGCCCCGCCAGCCGCGCCACCGCAAGCCCATAGCTCCGGTCCGCCGGCCCCTCGCTCACCTCATGGAGCAGCACCAGCTCGCCCTTCCACTCGCGCGCCCGCACATGGTGGAGCGTCAGCGCCTCGCAGCGCTCCGCCAGCCGGGTCAGCTCGTGATAATGCGTCGCGAACAGGCAGCGGCAGCGATTATCCTCATGGATCGCCTCGACCACCGCCCAGGCGATCGCGAGGCCGTCATAGGTGCTCGTGCCCCGCCCGACCTCATCGAGGATGACGAAGCTCTTCGGCGTCGCCTGCGCCAGGATCGCGGCGGTCTCGACCATCTCGACCATGAAGGTCGATCGCCCGCGCGCCAGATTGTCCGAGGCGCCCACCCGGCTGAACAACCGGTCGACCAGCCCCAGCTTCGCCCGCGTCGCCGGCACATAGGATCCCGCCTGGGCCAGCACCGCGATCAGCGCATTCTGGCGCAGAAAGGTGGATTTGCCGCCCATGTTCGGCCCCGTCACCAGCCACAGCCGCGAATCCTCGGACAGCCGGCAATCATTGGCGACGAACCGCTCGCCCCGCGCCGCCAGCGCAGTCTCCACCACCGGATGCCGCCCGCCCTCGATCTCGAAACAGCTATGCTCGACCAGAGCCGGCCGCGCCCAGCCGCCCTCGGCCGCGCGCTCGGCGAGGCCCGCCGCCACATCGAGCCGCGCCAGCGCATCGGCGGTCGCCGCGACCGCCTCGCGCCGGTCGAGCGCGGCTGCGGTCAGATCCTCCAGATGCGCCGCCTCGGCCGCCAGGGCATGCGCGCCCGCCTGGGTCACCTTCAGCGCGACCTCGTGCAGCGCCGGCGCGTTGAAGCGCACCACGCCCGCCAGGGTCTGGCGGTGGGTGAAGCCGCTCTCCGCCTTCATCAGCCCGTCGGCAAAGCGCGCCGGCACCTCGATATGATAGCCGAGCACCCCATTATGGCGGATCTTCAGCACCGATACGCCCGTTGTGCTGCGAAACTCGGCCTCCAGCGCGGCGATCGCGCGCCTGCCCCCGGCGCCGGCATCGCGCAGATCGTCGAGCGCCGCGTCATAGCCCTCGGCGATATAGCCCCCGTCCGATGCATCGATCGGCGGCATCGGCACCAGCGCCCGCGCCAGCAGGTCGATCAGCCCGCCATGCCCGCGCAGCTGCGGCGCAAGCTCGGCGAGCAGGGCCGGCGGCTGATCGACCCCGTCGAGCCGCTCGCCAAGCTTCCACGCCCCGTCGAGGCCGTCGCGAAGCTGGCCGAGATCGCGCGGAGACCCACGCCCCGCCGCAAGCCGCCCGAGGGCCCGCCCGACATCGGGCAGGCTGCGCAGGGTCGCGCGCAGCGCCTCGCGCAGGCCGCTATCCTCGCACAGCAATTGCACCAGATCGAGCCGCGCCTCGATCCGCGCCCGATCGACCAGCGGCGCGCCGATATCGGCGGCCAGCGCCCGCGCGCCCGCCCCGGTCACGGTCCGGTCGACCGCATCGAGCAGGCTCCCCTTGCGCTGGCCATTGGCGGCGCAGGTCAGCTCCAGGCTCTCGCGGGTGGCGGAATCGATCGCCATCTGCTGCGCTGCCTGGATCAGGCGCGGCGGGCGCAGGAACGGGAGCGTGCCCTTGGCGGTATGATCGAGATAGGCGACCAGCCCGCCCGCCGCGGCGAGCCCCGCGCGGCTGAACTGGCCGAACCCATCCAGCGTCGCGACGCCGAACAGCGCCTTCAGCCGCGCCTCGCCGCCGGCGCTGTCGAACTCGGATCTGGGGCGAAGCGTGGTCGCCGCCTGTTCGAACGCGCTCGCCTCGGAGGCGATCGTCTCGGCGGGCGCCAGCCGGGCGAGCTGGGTGAGCAGCCCGGCGGCATCCGTCTCGATCAGCTCGAAGCGCCCGGTCGAGACATCGGCGGCGGCGATTGCCACGCCGCCGGCCACCTCGCCAATCGCCACGCACCAATTGGCGGTGCGGGCATCGAGCAGCGCCTCCTCGGTGAGCGTGCCGGCGGTGACGACGCGGATGATTGCGCGCGAGACGAGCGCCTTGGATCCCATCCGCGCCCGGGCGGCGGCGGGGCTTTCGGTCTGCTCGGCGATGGCGACGCGGTGGCCGGCCTTGATCAGCCGGGCGAGATAGCCTTCCGCGGCATGGACGGGCACGCCGCACATCGGGATCGGTTCGCCGCCATGCTCGCCGCGCGCGGTGAGCGCGATATCCAGGACTGCGGCGGCGATCTTCGCATCCTCGAAGAACATCTCGAAGAAATCGCCCATCCGGTAGAACAGCAGGCAATCCTCGGCATCGGCCTTGAGCGCGAGATATTGCGCCATCATCGGCGTGGGGGCGGGGGCGTGCATCGTTCGCGAGGTAGCGGGATTTTCGGGTGGCGTCATGGGGTGGTGGGGATGATATTGATAGGTTGGTGAGGCGATCGAGGCGCCACACTACACCTAAGGTTTGGAGGGCAGGAATTGGGCCGTTTGCCGATAGCCTGCTTCCGGCCACACATGCGGAGAAGCGGACAGTCTTTCGCCGCCAAGGCGCTATCGCGACCCGCCTCCTGTGTTCGCGTCACGGCATGCCGGCAAACCCGGCGGCTGCGGCGATCGCCGGCGTTAGCGCGGCCCGCAAGTCTGGGGCAATCGAGCAAGCGAGCTCAAGATCCTCGAGAAATCCGCCGGCGAGGACGCGGTCTTCAAGCCCGTGGGCAAGTTCCTCGCTCCAATTGCCGATCATCGACTGCCATCCCTCCCGGTCGACGTGCGCCGCAGCAGCGGTGAGGCAGATCAGGAATTCGCGCTGCGCATTGGGCGGGTCCTCGCCATCGATCCGGTTCTTGCGCACCATCATGCGCAATTCGTTGGCAAGGTCAGTATTGCGCGTAATGGCTGCGACGCCTGCCAAACCCATGAACAGTATTTCGCGAGACACCGAACTCGTCTCCGTCGCGAACCGATGACCGCTCTGCCGTATGACATCGATGGCTCGCCCGAGCCGTGCCTCTCCCAGTGGGAACAACCCACGCAGGTTGATTAGGCCCAGGATGCTGGCGGGCGTCAATTTCTCTTGCGCCAACACACCGTCGAGCACCGACGCGAACTCGTCCGTGATTTCTCCCAAGTCGCCCGTATCGATACCTTCGAGAGGTCCGGGACTGAAGCTCGCGGGAAAGCTCAGGTGCGCGGCGAGACTATCGTCGCCGTTGCCACGCAGAAAATCGTGCAGGCGACCTTGAGGGATCGTCAGCCCCTCCCGCGTGGCCGCATTGTAAATGCGACCGAGCAACTCGGCTTTCAAATGGTCGGGTGAAATTGCTTCTGGGTGCCAACGCGGTTCGCGCTGTTGGTCGACCGATGCTTGAAAGTAGAAGTGCCGCGCGCGTGTCTGGCTGGCCCATTCGGCGAACGCGGAATCGGGCGGGCTGGCACGAAGAATCCGGACCAAGAGCGCTGCATGGGCGAACATCGCGAGCCTGCGTTGAAAGGGGGGCCAGTCGCCGAGGACCCTGGTACGCGCGAGTTCGCCACCAGTGATAATGAGCGCGCCCGTCAACTGGTGAAGCGGACCTGACTCGTCCTTGATATCGAGATCGCGCACCTGTTCGAACAACGTGATTACCAGCGGCTCGAGCGCGGCATACCGGTCGAGCACCGCCAGCCCTAGCTCGATCGCACCGCCCTTCGACCACGGCTCTTCCTGATCGATCGCCCAACGGAGGAGCGCTTCGATGGTGTCGGCAGGTAGGTTCGGCAACGGGCCTGCGGGAACGATTGCCGAATGGGAGGCAAGCGCCAAGGCAATTTTGGCTCCCTCGAAGGGCTGCCACGCAAGCAACTGTTCGACGTGGTCCGGCAGGAGTTTGCGCGTCAGCTGGTTGACGCTGGACGCGATTTCCCCACCGCAAAGATGCTCATAGTAAGCGCGCTTGTCTGGAACCATCGCTTCGATCGCTATGTCGCGACGCTGGGTCAGGAGGTGCGGCAGGCGTCTCATGAAAGCGGCAGGGGTGGCGATGAAGAGATGTTCAAACCGCGATATCTCCTCTTCGTCGAGAGTTCGCGTCTCGAGGATGGCGCGCCATTCGGGATAGCCGTCGGACGGCAGGCCGGCGGCAGCGAGGTGAGCCGCAAATTCAGCGAGGCGCATGTCGCGGTCGGGATGCAGCACCGCCAGCGGCGGCATCGCAATACGCCGCTCGCCATTGTTGAGCCACAACGCCGTGCCGTCGCCGTTGGGCGCGAGCGTGAGTGTCCAGGCAGCGCCCGTATCATCCTTCAGCACGCTACCTGCGGTGCCGGCATGCAATTCGTGCACGCATTCGACAAAGGCAGCGCGATCGAATTGAGTCGCTCCGTCGATCACCAGCGCCGATGTGACTTCGACGCCAATCGCTTCGCGGAACGCATCGTTGTCGAGCAAGTCGAGCCGCACTTTCTGGGGGTAGAACATCAACATTTCCGCGCCGGTCAAGGCGTCGCCTGGTGCGGCATCTTCGGCGCTCTTGTCACTCATCGTCCGCACTCTGCTATCATCGTGCGAAGCGTTTCTAGCAAAAAGCGGTATGCGTCGGGATCGCCGCGCTGGAGCGGTACGAGCACTTCTTCGGCCAACCATGCGTCAAAGCGATCCTGGTCTTTCTCCGACAAATCCGCCTGACGGATCATCACGCTGCCGAGCGACAGGACGTGGCCGTACGTCGACCCGTACACACCATCGCCTTGGGTCAACGCGAAGATCCATGGCCGCATGTCAAGCAAAGCCAACAGCCAATTGCACCTGGCCCGAGCCAACCCATCCTCGACACCCGACCATTGCGTGTGGATCGCGCCCAGCAATGCTTGGCGCAGCTGTTGCAGCCACCGATCTTCGGCAGGAAGCCGCAGGAAGCCCCTTTGCTGAACGAGCAGCAGATTCTCCCGGATTGCGCGCAGTTCCACCGACTCGCGCAACACACCGTCTTTCACTTGAGTTCTTGCGATGAGCGCGAGCAACTCCTCCCGATCGAGAGGCACCAACAGCGCGCCCGACCGGCGCAGCGCGTTGCGATAAGTTCGAAGAACCTCCGGTGCGAAGAGCTTCGCCACTAGGGTGCAGCTCGACAGCACGACAGCGCTTTTGCCGTTCTTCTCGATGGCGCGGGTCTGGTTGAGATAGCGATCGTCGGAAATGATGATGTCGACTTCGTCGGCAAGTTCGACGACGGCGATATTCGGATGTGACAGGGGATCATCTTCCGGCCGCGACCTCCCAAGCCGGATATTTCCTTGCGCTATCCCTTGGGCCAAAGAGCTGCGAACGGTCTCGATCACCGCGTCGATATCTGCGACGCGGGCCCCGGCTTCGATGAGTCCCCGCGCCTCCTCGGCATGGTGCTCTGAAACGAAAATCCTGAATCCGGCACGTTGCAGGACGTCGAAGACGCGCGCGGTTTCTAGATAAGCGACGCTGAGGTCGTCGAGATAGAGGTCGGCGCCATCGGCGATCTCGGGTTCGCTGTCCCAGCGCTGCTCCACACGCTCGAGATATGCGCGCGCATATCCTTCCGCCTCCTCCGTAATATGAGCTTCCGCCAACTTGTCGATTATGCGCTGACAGCTGACCAGCTGGCCGAGATATGCCGAAACCTCGGCGGGCTCGTCACGAAAGGAACCCACCTTATTCAATGGTGCGGAGCGCACAACCAGTCGTTGCCGACCGTCAGCGTCGGTCGCGCGCGCGGTAGTTAGCATCGCGGCCAGCGGCCGGCCGACCTGTTCGATGAGACAGCCTTCGCTTTGCTGCGCCGGTAAATGAACATGAAGCCGGTTGGCTAGAATTGCCTCTGAATGGCGATGCGCGGTGCGCACTCGGCTAGGCTGATGAATGGCCAGACGCTGACGCTCGGCAAGCAACCATCCAAGCATGTTGTGGGGCACTGTGATGCCGCCGCGGTCGATCACCGGTTGCAGCATCCCGAGCGTCGCGAGCGTTATCACTGCGCTTCCGTCAAGCGCCATGCGCGTACCCGGATCAATCGCTTGGTCGATGTAGGCTGGCGTGCCGCTGAACAGCGGCACCGCGAAACGACGGCGGGGATCGGGCTCATTCCGATTAGCGATCATCGGCACGAGCTGAAGTTCGAGTGTAGGGCGTCGTAACAGCTTCGCTGCGATACTGATCGGTATCGTCCCGGCCTTCAGCTTATCCCAAACCTCGGTCGTGTGTCGGTCCCAACGCGGCATGTCGGTCACGAGCTGCTCGAGATCCGCGGGCTGGACCGGACCATCCGGCCCCGAGGTTCTCGCAGCGCCTTCGAACCAGCGATGGACCTCTGGCTCGTCCTCGATACCCGCATTCAGCGCAGCCATATAGGCTGCCAGCAAAATTTCGGGATTATCGGGCGCCTTCAGGGTCGCGGTGCGAACTAGATCGAGCACTTTTTTGGAACCGCGCTGCTGCGCGATGCCCGAGAGCTCGATTAGCTCGTCGGCGTCGCGACGATCGCGGTTGCCCCATTCGTGTTCAATATGGGCATCCAACTCTGGCCACCGTCCCGATGTGACTAGGAGATTAACCAATAGCCCGCGGTCGTTGCGATCGTCGCGCTCACCTCGCAACACTGATAGGGCTTGCTCGGCGGAAACGAGATCGCCGGCGCGCCAGTCGCTCCACGCTTTGGCAGCCCGCAAATCGTGCGACGCCGGTACGATATCGGGAAAGTCCGCGAAAAATTGTGAGATCTCGCCGATACGGTCATGGGCCTCAAGGAAACGCACCACCATGACGGCGTCAGAAGCCGATTGCGTCTGCGCAACGAGCTGATGCGCACTCTCCCAAAACCGCTGTGAATAACCTTCTTTGGCCAGGGCTTGGGTCAGCTGCATCAGATTGTGGGTTGAGGGGACTGTCGCGTACATTCGTTCTGCCATGACGACCATCGAAGTCTGCAGATCAGTGTCGGTCAGCAACCGAAGCTGGGTCGCTACCGCCGGTTCGAGATCAGGTGTGTATTCCGCAAGCCTTTGACGGGCCTGCGAGCGGCGACCGGCGGCCATCAGCGCCTTGATCTCCACCTCGGCCATGCAGTCACGGGTGAGGAAACGCTCGAACAATGACCGGAAGCGATCGAAATAGTCAGCGGCGGCACCGGCATTTGGTTGCTCGATCACGAACGCCAGCCGAGCCATTGCGATATGGCTGTCGCATATCGGATCGAGCACGGCTTGGCGGTCCAGTTCGCGCTCGATCGCCTCACGGTCGATGGCCAGGTCAAAAGCGAGTCCGAGTGGTACGAGTGCAATGGCATCCGCACCGCCAAGCCCCACCTCCAGCTCCTCGCGCGCGTTGTCGGCGGTTTCCGGATCGCGTAATTCAAGCCACAACGCAAAGGTGCCTGCCAGGGTCGCCGTGTCCGCGCAGTTAAACGTGATAGCGTCACGCGCGCTGCGACGAAAATGGGCGGCGGCCGCGCGGCGATCGGCGAGTTGGTTCGGCGAGTCTCCAAGTGGAAAGGTTCGCAGGTCAATCGGCTGGCCGAACGCAACCAGCGCCTTCAGCTCCTCGGCGATGAGCGATCCGATCAATCGACTACGGCCGAGATGAAGGCTGAGCGCAGGGGCCTGCTCGACATCCGCTTGCGTCACCGCCAGAGCTACGCTGTACGCATCATCCCACTGCCGCTCAGCGAGCATCGTCGTAAGCAAAAGCAAGCGTCCGTCTGCATCGACGGCGTCCATCCCAATGTTCGCGGCGACCGCCCAATCCAACATCGCCGGGTTGCCCTTCGCGTTGCGGACGATCTGTAATGCCGCCGTGCGCTTCACAGGTGTGTCGATAGGCTTGAGGAAGGCCAGGCCCCTTGCCATATCAATTGCCCGCGCGGCCAGAAACGCACCCGCTATCTGCGCATCCTCGCTCGGCGTCACGGCTTGCGCCGTCTCGATCCAGTCGGCGATCAACGAGGGTTCAAGCGTCAAGGCGCCAAACCGAGCCGCGGCAGCCAGGGCAGGGGCACGTACCGACGGCGAGCCGCGCGAATATGCGCCGGTTGCGAGCTTACTTCCGAGTTCGAGCGTTAGCACCTCGCGGTGGAACTCTGCAAAGAATCGGCCCCTTTTCAGCCTATCGCTGGCCACGACGATCAACTGATCGATTTCCACTAGAGGCAGGGAGGCGACCGCTTCCCGGACCTGTTCCCCGAGCTGATCGAAGCGAGCGTGTAGAATGCGGTCTGGCCCGGTCAGCCCACGCAGCAAATAAGCGGCGACGAAGTCGGCGGCATAGTTAAAAGCAGCAAGCCCTAGCTCACGATCCTCCGCGCCATCGAATGTCACGTAGAAGTCGCCGGCCTGCCGCTCGATCTCGACGCGATCTGTGCGCACCAGATCGGCGCGAACAGCAGCCTTGATCAAGTGCTGAGCCGAGTCTGTCAGCAAGAATGCCTTGACGGGTGCTTCCGAAAGAAAGGCCGGTGGACTCGCGAGCGCGTTCTTGACCAAGGCTAGAGCGGTCCGCGCTAGGGTCGCAGCGTCGCCGGTCAGGATGTCGATCGCCTTGTCCATCTCGGGTCCGAGGTCGGCGATGTCGATTGCCCGAAGATCGGCATCACGTAGCTTCAGCTGTTCTTGCACGAAGCCGGTCAGCGGCTTGATTGCGGCCAGTGCAGTTTTGCCGACGGGAAAAGAAGGAAGCGCCATGTCAGAGCTTAACCTCGCTCGAACGGAATTAAAGGCAGGAAAGTTCGCTTATGACCAATGTCTGGCAATGGTGGTGCGAGGCTTGACGCATCGCCGACCGTTCTTGCGCATTCCACACAGGGCCGCATCAGGCCCTATGTCGTCGAGGTCGATCGATTGGGCAAAGCTCGCGCGATCTCCGAAGCTGACCGGCGGCATGCTCCGCGAATGCGGGATAAAAGCGGAGTTTGGCCCGACATGCGCGGCGGCAAAAGCCATTTTCGAAATTTCACGGTCGCGCAAACAGACGGCAGCTTTCGGGATCGCGCCGCGATAAGCCCAGCGGCGGGATTAGGGAGCAAACCCGCCCCCCCTCACTCCTCCCCCCGCACCACCGCCACCCCGGTCGACCGATCCACCAGAATATCATCCGCATAGGTCTTCACCGGCATGCGCCGCCCGTGGAAGTAGGAGAGCTCATGCTCCAGCCCCTCGACCTCGAGCAGGTTGTAGATCGCGATCTGCTCGCGCTTCTGTTCGGCCTCGGCCTCGCGCACCATCGCCGTCCAGCGCCGCTGCGCGATCTGGCTGCCCTTCAGCGCCTTCTCGGTCAGCGCGCGGAACACCGCTGCATGCGCCGGCATCACCAGCTCGGTGTCGCCATCCTTCACCGTCACCATGCGATATGCCTCGGCCAGGATCACCCGCCGCGTCGGCTCGTCCGCGCCCGGCAGCCGGTCGCCCTTCGCGCCGGTGCCGCGCTTCGGCCGGCCCTTCGGGTTGCCGGATATGCCCTTGGTGAAGCGCCGGCCTTCCGGCGGATTTCCCGGCCCCACCTTCCGCGCGCCCTCCGGCTCGTGCCCGTCCCCATCCCCTTCGCAGTCATCATGCGCGGCTGTTGATTCAATCTGATCTTCACTCATGTCACGCCTCGGCCATGGTTTCCGTCCCACGCCTAAAAGCCGATTTCGCGTTACAGTTGAATCAGCATACCGCTGTTTTCCGCTGTTCCGCAGGTGCGTCTTCCGCTGATCCTTCCCCTGTTCCTCCGCTGTTTTGCCGGAACAGCAAAATCGCGCGTAACTCCATGATTACGGGCGGGGAATCAGCGCGCCTGTTCGGCCATAACAGCGGAGAAAAAATAATCCGGCGCATATCAGCGGATAACAGCGGAGAGGGCGCGCAACCACGCGGCGCCGGCGGCGGCGCACCCCGGCCGCGCTACCATCTGGCGCGTGAAGCGTTCGCGGTTGGGGCGGTGGAGGAACGCGACCGAATTCAGGTGCTTGTTGCGATGCTGGCCGCCAGCACCCTGGGCTGGCGGACCCACGGCTTCGGGGTGCTCGCCGCGTCGCGCCCCCTAAACCGACGCCACGGCAAACGCCTCGCCCATATCTGCGGCAAAAACCGGGCCGTTGCCGACCAGGACACCGAACTGGTTCACCATCTGCCACTGGTTGCGGCTGACGAACACCAGCAGATCCTGGTTGAGCGGGAACTGGGCTCCGTCCACCTTGATCTGTGCCACGAACAGCCCGTCGATCCATTCCAGCGTGAGTTGGTTGACGCCGTTGAAGAAATTGCCTGGGCCATCGCTGGCATTGAGGACACGCGGCACAGCCGCACCGCTCGGCTGATATCGGGTGTTGCCCGACTGGGACCAGCCGGCAATCGTGCCAGCGCTGATCTGCAGACCGTTGATGCCCAGCACCAGGTCCTCGCTGAAGACGTTGAACACATAAACATTGCCGGCAGGAATCGAACCCAGGGCGTCTTCCATGTCTTTCCTCCTCATTGCGGCGGCCGGTGTCCGGCGGCTGAAACAGGGGCCTTCTATCCTGCCGAACAGGCCGCGAAACCCTCAAAGTCCAGCCGATGTGGTGGCGATTGCAGGGGCATTGGCGCGTGGGTGGCGGCGTGTGCGCAATCCGGCCCTACGCTCATGAATTTGCCGGCCGGCGATTGCCCCGGATGGTGGCGTCGAGAACGACGGCCGCGCTCAGACGAACCCGATATTGCGGTTGGAGAAATTGCCGATATTGGGCAGCACCGTCGCCATCTCGTGGTCGGGCACGCCGAACCAGTGGGCGAGCGTCGCGGCATATTGATCGACCGAAGTGCTCGGCAGCAGCCGGCCCTGGCCGACCTGATCGTCGGTATCGACCGAAACATGCGGGGCGGTGCCGTAGAATCTGCCGCCCTTCACCGCGCCGCCCATGATGAAATGGTGGCTGCCCCAGCCGTGATCCGATCCGTCGCCATTGTTGACGAGGGTGCGTCCGAAGTCCGAGGCGGTAAAGGCGGTCACCTCGCGCTGCATGCCCAGTTCGACGGTGGCGATGTAGAAAGCCGCCATTGCCTCGTCGAGCTTCTTGATCAGGTCGACATGCTTCTCGGACAGGCCCGAGTGATGGTCGAACCCGTCCAGCGTGACGAAGAACACCTGGCGCTTCGATCCCAGCTCTTTGCGCGCACCGATCAGCCGGGCGACGATCTTGAGCTGGTCGGCCAGCGGGTTGGGGCCAGACAGCTGATCGAACGAGGTCTTGATGTCGACCTTGGCGAGCGCGGTGTTGACCACGCCCTCCATCTCGATCGATCGCCGCGCGAGGATCGCCAGCTCATTCTCGAGCTTGTGTTCGCTCGGCCGGGTTATCAACTGGTGGAGCGCTTCGCTGATCGCGGGCGAGCCATAGGGCAGCCCCTGGATCGCCTTGACCGCGATCGCGCCCGACGGGCTGATCTGATATTGCAGCGCGTTCTCGCCCGAGACGAACACTGCATTGCCGGCCGCCGAGATGCAGGTGAGCAGGGCATGGCCGTTCCCGGCCATCGCCAGATCGCCCATCCGCCCGCCCCAGCCGATGGTCGAGCCCTCGCTCCCCAGCGCCTGCCATACCGATTGCTGGTCATTGTGCGAGAAGAGCTTGGGCGGCAGCGGATAGAGCGCCCGGTTCGAGCTCTTATACTGCTGGAGCGTCAGCGGCGTGATCAGCGGGCCGACATTCAATTGGGTCGCGAGCTTGCCGCTTTCGAACAGCAGCTTGAGCCGCGGCGCATAGGGCGGGAAGGAATATTGGATGTCGTCGGTCAGCGTCTGCGGCGTGCGCGTCTTCAAGGGGCTCAGATATTTCTGGAGGATGCCCACCTGGCCGCGGATGCCCGAATAGCGGTTATAGTTGATCGGGTCGTACGGGATCAGCGTGTTGCCGTGATCGTTGCCGCCATAGAGGAAGATGCACACCAGCGCGCGATAGTCGTTCGCGCCGAGCGCCGCCGCTTCCGCCGCTCCCGCGAGATTGATCGCGAGCGGCGCGGCTGCCCCCATGAAGCCGAGCTGCGAGGCGCGGCGGAGCATCGTCCGGCGGCTGACCGGCGTGGTGATGATGTTGCTCATTTCTGCACCAGATATTCCGGAGCGCTCATCACCAGCAGGCAGGCGGCGGCGATCCTGTCGAGCTTCTCCGAATCGGACGAGGCGGCGGTCACGGTCTTGCTCGCCAGTGCCCCGGCGATCAGCGCGCAGGTGGCGTCCGAGAGCTGGTTGCCGCTGAGGTGCAGGTTGAGCCAGGCGACCACCGCGGCCGGATCGTGCGCGATTGCGCGGAGCGCCGCGTATGTCGGTTTGACGTCCTTATAGCCCCAGCGGAGCGACCATTGCAGGAAGTTGATATAGCCCGCGAGGCTGGTCTCGGTCTCGATCTGGAATTCTGGCGCCACCCGGCCCGCTTTGGCGATCTCGGTGTGCGGCGGCACATAGCCGGGGCGGTAGAAGTTGAACACCGAGGGCGATTTGAGCGGGCTCTGGCCCAGTCCCTCATCGGCGCGCTCGGTGCTGTAGATTTCATAGGCGCCGGTGTCGGAATGCGCACCGCAGGTGCGCGCCCAGCCGAGTATGCGCAGCACCGGCTCGCGCAGCTTGCCCCCCAGCGGATCGGCGGGCGGATCAAGCGCCTCCGGATCGGTCAGCACCGCGCGCCACACCGCCTTCAGGTCGCCGCGCACGCCCTTGCCATTGTCGTTGAACGCAGCGGCGACTCGCCCGACATAGGCCGGGCTCGGATTGCTCGTCACCATCCGCTGGATCATCTGGCGCCCGAAAAAGGGGCCGACATTGGCGTGCGCGAAGAGGTGATCGAGCGCCAGTCTGAGCGCATCCGGGCCGGGCGTGTTGGCGGGGATCGTCAGGCCAAGGAACCTCACCTCGAGTTGCGAATGCTTCTTCGGGTCGAGCTTCATCGGATCGACGCAGAATTCGTGGCTGACCACCGGATAATTCTGCCACGCGACAGTCTGGTATTTCACCCGGTCCATATTGTGATCGTAACCGGTGAAGACCCGCGCCAGGTTCATGATATCGTCCTGGCCATAGGTCTCGATCGGCTTGCCGTCGGCGCCCTTCCTCTCGGTGCCGTCGGGGTTGAGCTCGTGGAGACCGATGGTGAAGAGCTGCATCACCTCGCGCGCGTAATTCTCGTCGGGCTGGCGGCCGGTCTTGGGATCTTCCTTCAGATTGCCCTTGGTGCTGAGGTACATGCCCATCGCGGGGCTGAGCGAGACGTGCTCGATCAGGTCGCGGAAATTGCCGAACGCGCCCTCCAGAAGAACGTCCCACCAGCCGGCGAGCATATAGGGCGGCCAGAAGCCGTCGATCGGATTGAGCGAGACGACGGTGAATTGCGAGAGCGCATAGGCGCAGCGCTGGCGCATCTGATCGGGCTGGCCGATCAGCTGGTTCCAGATCATGTAATTGCCCGGCGTCGGATCGAAATATTTCACATCCTTCGCGACCGCATTGTGGCCGTGCGCGTCGAGCCAGTCGATTCCCGACTGGCCGCGCGGGCTCGCGAATTGCGCCTCGAGCCAGGCGTCATAGCCCTGCGCACGCACGGCGGCGATCTCCGCCTCCGACGTGCCGAATTGCGCGCGCAGCAGGAAGCGCGCGGCGTCGGTCTCCGATATCGAGCGCATCGTGCTTATCGGCCCTCTCCCCGGAAGAGTAGGCCTCACGCGCGGCGACGGGTCAAGGGAGCGCTCGCGTTACCGGTGTCCAGGCTGGTTCACGCCCTGGTTCAGCGCAGCGCATCCCGGCCACGCAACCATCTGGCGCGTGAAGCATTGGCGGTTGGGGCGTTAGTACAGGAGAGAGTTATGCGTAAACTGATGATCGGCCTGCTGGCCGCGACGACCCTTGTCGGTGGCTGTGCCACTTATGGCGACGATTCGCGATACGCCAGCTATAGCCAATATGATTATGACCACCCGGATCCCCGCTATAATGGCTATTACGCCGATCGTTACTATCGCCATGACGAGCGCCGTTATCAGGAGCGCCGTCTGAGTTCCGACGATCGCGTCTATCGCGGCCGGGACGGTCGCTATTATTGCCGCCGGTCGGACGGAACGACCGGCCTGGTGGTCGGCGCGGCGGTCGGTGGCCTGTTCGGCAATCTCATCGCGCCGGGTGGTTCCAAGGTACTCGGCACCTTGCTTGGCGCCGCCGGCGGCGCGGTCGCCGGCAATGCGATCGACCAGAACAGCGACGTTCGCTGCCGCTGATGGGAGACGGGCGCGGCGGCTGGTGTCGCCGCGCCCGGTTTGCGCGGCGCCTTGTGCCGGTCAGCCCGCGACGATCGAGCGTACCGACGGGCCCCGGCGCCCGCGACCATGCAGGTTATAGGGCCGCCAATTGGCAATGAGCGATGGAATGGTGGAAGGGGCGGTGGCCCGGCCGAACAGGAAACCCTGGCCGAGGCCGCAACCATGATCGAGCAGATAGCGCGCCTGCGCCTCGGTCTCGATGCCTTCCGCCACTATATCCATGCCAAGGCTGGCGCCGAGATTGATCACCGCGTTGACGATGGCCGCATCGCCGCTCGCGCTTTCGAGATCGCAGACGAAGCTGCGGTCGATCTTGATCGTGTCGACCGGATATTGCTTCAAATGGCTGAGCGAGGCGTAGCCGGTCCCGAAATCGTCGAGCGCGACCTTAACCCCGGCCGCGCTCAGCAGGCGCAGCGCGCGGTCGACATGATCGGCGCCGCCGCCCAGGAAGACGGTCTCGGTCACTTCGAGCTCGAGCCGCGCCGCGGGGATGTTCGACCGCTCCAGCCGCTGCAGGATCCGCTCGGCCAGGTCATCATGCCTGAACTCGGCCGATGCTGCGTTGATCGCGATCGTCCCGAAATCCAGGCCGGCATCCATCCACTCGCGCATCAGCGCGATCGTCTGGTCGAACATCCGGTCGCTGAGCGCCTGCGCCAGGTCGAGATTGTCGAACGCAGCCGATATCTCGCCGGGCAGCTGGATGCCGCGATTGGGATGGTGCCATCTCAGCAGCGCCTCGAACCCGACGAGCCGGCCGCTGCGCAGTTCCACCTTGGGCTGGAAGAAGGGCGTCACCTGCTCGGCGTCGATCGCCGAGCGCGCCATGCTGAGCATCGAGGATCGGCGATCAAGTTCGGCACGCATTTCGGGGCGGAACATCACCAGCTCGCCGCGCGCATGGGCCTTTGCCGAATAGAGCGCGAGGTCGGCTGCCTTGAGCAGTTCCGAGCCGTTCGACCCGTCCCGCGGGAACAGGCTGCCGCCCGCGGTCGCGCGGCAATCGAGAATGCGCGCCTCATGGACAAAGGCCTCGGCCAGCGCCGGGCCGAGCCTGGCGTTCGCCCGCGCCATTTCCAGTTCGGCCGAGGGGCCGGAAAACAGAAGCGCGAATTCATCGCCGCCAAGCCGCGCGAGAAAGCCATGTTTGGTGGTGATCGTGGCGAGGCGCTCGCCGACCGTCCGCAACAGCGCGTCGCCCGCGTCATGGCCAAAACAGTCGTTGGTCTGCTTCAGATGATCGACGTCGACCAGCACCAGGCCGATCGCGCGGCCGTGCGGCAACGCGCGCTTCATCGCCTCATCCAGGGCATCCTGGAATGCGGCGCGGTTGGGCAGGCCGGTCAGCGCGTCGTGGCGCGCCGCCCAGCGGATGCGGTCATCGGCGGTCCGCGCATCAGTAATGTCGCGGACGGCGACAAGCACCCGGCTCGGCTGGCCGGAGGCGCCGCTGGTGCGCCATCCATTGGCGCAGACCCAACGGAGCTCGCCATCGTCAGCGCGGAAGATCCGGAAGATCATTTCGAAGCGCGGGTCGCCGCCGGGCATCGCCGCCGCTTCGGCAATCATCCGCACCCGCTGCCGGTCGTCGGGGTGCACGAGCGCGGCCGCCACTTCGGCCGACGCCTCGACGTCCGGCCCGAGGCCCATGATCGCGCGGAGTTCGCCGGACCATTCGCGCGTGCCATGTTCCAGGTCAAAGTCCCAGATGCCGAGCCGAGCGGCCTGGGCGGCGAGGCGGAAACGCTCCTCGCTCTGGCGCAGCGCGTCCTGGCTGCGGCGGTGATCGTCGACATCCTCGAGCGTGCCGTACCAGCGCACCACATTGCCCTCCGCATCGAGCCGGGGCGATGCGCGCGCGCGCACCCATCTGTAGCTTCCGTCGCCGCGGCGCAACCGATAGTCGATGTCGATCGGCTCATGGCTTTGCAGCACCGCTTGCCATTGCTCGACCACCCAGGCTGCATCGTCCGGGTGAAGGGCGCCTAACCAGCCGTCGCCGCGCGCCTCGTCCAGGGCATTTCCCGTGAAGTTCGACCATTGCGGCCCGACTTCCTCGATCGTGCCGTCGGCGTTTGCGGTCCATGGGACCTGGGGATTCAGCTCGACTGAACAGCGGTAATGCTCCTCGCTTTCGCGCAGCGCCGCCTCGGCCCGGGCCCGCTCGGCAATGTCGCGCGAGACGCCGACCACGCCGGCGATCTCGTCGCCCTTGCGCCAGGGAAATTTGATCGTCTCGAAGGTGCGCCACTCTCCCTCGAACAGAACCTGCTCATCGAGCGACAGTGGCGCGCCGGTGCGCATCACCACCGCATCGGCTTCGCCATAGGAGCGGTAGATGTCGGAGTTGAGAATCTCGGGCGCGAGTCCGCTGGCAAGGTCGCAGCCTTCGCGCATCGCCTTGTTGGCAAGGACGAAGTCGCCGTTCCGGTCCTTGACGAAGATCAGGTCGGACACGCTGTCGATCACTGTCTGCAGCAGGTCCTTGCTTTCGCGCAACTCTGTCTCGGCCTGGCGGCGCGCGGCGATATCCTGGGCGACGGTGATGGTGGAACAGGGCACACCGTCTTCGTCGCACACGAAGGAGACGTGCACCGCGCACCACAGGGAGGAGCCATCCGGCCGCAGATAGCGCTTCTCGATCTGGAAAGGCGTGCCGCGAGCGGCATGCTCGGCCGCCAGCGCCATATTCCACGCAGCATCGTCCGGATGGGTGAAGGCCTGGATGGGCAATCCGTCGAGCTCCGCCGCAGTGCGCCCGACCAGCTCGCAGTAACGATCGTTCACGCTCAGCAGCCGCCCGTCAAGGTCACGGTGCAGGATGCCGACCATCGCCTGGTTGATCACGGTGTTGAGCTGCGCGCTGTTCTCCCGCAGCGACTGTTCGGCGGTGACCCGGTCGTGAATGTCCTCGGTCGTGCCGTACCAGCGCAGCAACTCGCCGGCGGGGCCGTGGCGCGCACGGGCGCGGGCCCTCACCCAGCGCCATTCCCCGGTCGCCGAGCGCAGGCGGAACTTCACGTCGATCGGTGTGCCCTGGCGGATCGCCGTGGCGAAGGTCCCGAGCGCTGTGGCGCTGTCTTCAGGGTGGACATAGTCGCGCCAGCCGCCGCCGAGCGCCTGATCGGGGTCGCCTCCGGTCAGGGCGCGCCAGCTGGAGTTGAGATCGAGCAGATTGCCCTGCGCATCCGCGGTCCAGCGGACCATCGGGTCGAGTTCCATCGCAAAGCGATGGTCGAGAAGGCTCTCGTGCAACGCCTCCTGAACCTTGAGCCGCGACGGTATCCGCTTCTGCAGAATGCCGAGCGCGCGCTCCTGCTCGTGAGACAGGGTGCGCAACATGCCGGCTTCGCCACGGAAGCCGAGCGCCCCCCGCATCTCTTCGGGGCCATCGGCGGCAAGCGGGATCGCTATCCAGAAGGGGTCGTCAATGCCATCGGCCTCGCCGGCTACGCACGCGGAGGCCTGGAGGCACTTTCCGCACAGGGCCTCGGCAGCCGGAATGAGCGAGGCGGGAAGACCATGGCTCGCAGCGATCCGGCAATGACCGTCGATCTCGAAACAGATGAAGGTGGAGGGTACGCCAAGCGCCAGCGCGGACAATTCGGCGAACGCGTCCAGCGCTTCAAGGGTTTCGGGTGCAAGCGGCAGGGGGGTGTCCGGGGAAGGAGTGGCTCGAGCATTGCGGGGCCGGGCTGCCAGCCGTCTGTCGACGGGATGGTCTGGAATAACGGATATCGCCTCGAATTGGCCCATTAGACGCTCCGGCGCCTGTTTCGGCGCGCTCTCACAAGGGGTCAGCCTAGTCGGTGAGGGTTACCAAGCGTTTACTTGCGCCGTACGTGCTTCCCCCGGGGTGCAGGGATTTTCGGCAGCTAAATCAGGAAGATTTGGTGCGCGCCCGTGTCGGGCTCTTCCCCGGCGCAGGTCCTCGGTAAAGGGTGCGCCACGTGCGATGTATCGAGCTCATCGCGCCAAGTCTTATCGAAACGTTAATCCAGGCATGGCAAAAAATGCTGGTTTTATAGGCGGCTGCCCGTGTCGAAGAGTGAAGGAAGCCACAGTTCGGACAGGGAGGCAATCAAGCCTCTCGACCGGTGGCTTCGTTTCGCCCCCGAAATACGAACGCGATATGACAGGGAGCAGGGTGGTGCGCGCGTCGTCGCCCTGCGCAATGCCATCTATGTCGGCGTGGCGCTGTACAACGCTTATAATCTTACCAGCATCGTGTTGCTGCCCGATATCGTCTGGCTGTCAGTCGGGCTTCGCGTCCTGCTGGTCACGCCAACCTCGCTCGCTCTGGCATGGAGTATCGGCCGCTTTTCCCCGGATCGGCGGGAGCAGCTGGTGCTTGGCGCGCTGGTGTGCGCCTATCTGATTCCGGTCTTTCTGTTCTGGTTGACCGACGAACCGCTGGGCGCCTTCACCTTTGGCGAGTTTTCGCTCACACTCATCTTCGGCAACATGCTTCTCCCGCTCCGCTTTCGGCATGCGGTCATGTTCACCTGCGCTGCCTTCGTCGTCACCAGCGCCGCGATCCTGGCAAAGTCCGATCTGGAGGCGACGCTGCGCTTCGCCTTTGCGGTCCAGCTTGCGACCGCATGTGTGTTCAGCCTCTATGCCAATTATCGGATCGAGCGCCGCCGGTGCGAGGATTATCTGTCCCGATTGGGTGCGCGTCTGGAGGCCGAAGCGGCTGAAGCCGCGCGGAAGCAGTTCCAGGATCTGTCGCGAACGGACATGCTGACCGGCCTGCCAAACCGGCGCTTGCTGGACGAGCGCATGAAAGACTGGTTCGCCGACGATCGCCCGGCCGCGGTGTTGATGATCGATATCGATCATTTCAAGCTCTTCAACGACATGCTCGGCCATCCCGCCGGCGACGATTGCCTGCGCTGCGTCGGGGCGGTGTTCGCCGCCATGGCCACCGGCCCCGATCTGGTCTGCGCGCGGTTTGGGGGCGAGGAGTTCACGCTCGCGATACGCGATGCCGGGGAGTTGGAAGCGGCCCGCCTCGCGCGGGGCCTGGTCCAGGCGATCGAGAGCCTCGCCATCGCTCATCCGGGACGGGCGGACGGGGTGGGGGTCGTCACCGTCAGTGTCGGCGTTGCCTTCAAGCCTCATGGAAAGGCCGTGTCCTGGGCGGACGTGTTCGCGGATGCCGATCGCGCGCTGTACCAGGCCAAGCGGAGGGGCCGAAATTGCTTCGTCCTCGATCATCGCGTCGCTGAGCACCGGGCCAGTTCAAGCTAAGCCAGCAAAGCGACTGCCGCGCCCTCCAGCACATAGGGCGCGTGATAAAAGTCGCGCAGCCGGGCAATGCGTCCGCCCACCCAGTCGATCGCGATCACATGCGTCGTCGCGCCGGCGGGATCGGTCACGATCGCGGCGAGGCGCCCGTCGATTGTCCCGACCGACAGGTGCCAGGCGGTCATTTCGCCATAGCGGCTGAAATAGGTCTCGAACGAAGCCCGGCCGCCCTGCATCCGGGCGACGAGATCGAAGCGCACGTCATCCGCCACCAAGGCGCGGATCGCGTCGAAATCGCGGGCGTTGAAGCGGTCGACATAGAGGCGCAGCCGATCCAGATCCGCGGCGTCGAGCGGCTCTGCGCCTCCTGTCTCCTCGGCGAGGAGGCGGAGCCGGCCCCGGCCGCGATGCAGCGCCGCCTTGGTCGCGGCGAGCGTCATGTTCAGGATGCCGGCCGCCTCCTCGTTGGAATAGCCGAGCACGTCCTTCAGGATCACGGTGCCGCGCTGCGACGGCGGCAATTGCATGAACACGGACAGTGCCGCGCGTGCCGCCACCCGGCTCGCCGCCACGTCGTCGCCGGAGATGAGATCATCCTCTTCCACCATGCGGGCTGTCCTCCGGGCGCGGGCGCGCAGGAAATCGATCGCGGCATTATGTGCGATCCGGAACAGCCAGCCATCACTATTGTCGTCGGGCGGCGCATGGTCGAGCGCGGCGAGGGCGCGCGCGAACGCCTCCTGCACCACATCCTCTCCGTCGAGCGCCGAGCCGACCATCCGTGCGGCGTAACGATGCACCGCCGGCCGCAACCCCACCAGCCGCGCCTCGAGCGCCCTTCGCCGATCCTGATCCATGCTGCGCTCGTCCTTCCGGCCCCTGTTGCGAGTATAGACGATGGGGAAGCCGAAAAAGATTCGCGGGTGCCATGCGAATCCTTTTGAGGGCCAGCACCGTCCTGAATGGCGAAGGGGCGGCATCGGGCCGCCTCATTCAGGAGGCTACCGATGCACCTTCATGTCCTTCCCGGATCACCCACTTCGCGCAAGGTGATAGCGCTGGTCCATCATCTGAACCTGCCGGTCGAGATCGTCGCCATGACAGTCGAGCAGGTTCAGTCGGGCGATGATTACGCGGCGCTCAACCCCAACCGGTTCGCCCCAACTTTGGTCGATGGCGATTTCACTTTGTGGGAGTCGAACGCGATCGGCATCTATCTCGCCCATGATACCGCAATGTTCCCCACCGGCCTGAGGCCACGCGCCGACGCCCTGCGCTGGCTCTATTGGGAAGCCGTTCAATATAATGAGGCGCTCGGCACGATCTTCTTCGAAAATGTCATACGGCCGCAGTTCGGCTGGGGCGAGCCGAACCAGGGCCTGGTCGAACACGCGCTCGGGCAGGCGCGACGCTATCTGCCGGTGCTCGACGCACATCTGGCGGACAAGCCCTTCATGCTCGGGGACCGGCTGAGCTATGTCGATTTCGCGGTGGCGGCGGCCGAACCCTATCGCGACCGCATCCCAGTCGACTTCGACAGCTTCCCGCATGTCCAGCGCTTCTATGACGGCATCGCACGGCTGCCGGCCTGGCAGAAGGCGGTCGGCAAGGCGCCGGTGGCCGTCGCGGCTTGAAGGACCCGCAGCCCTTTCCCTTCCGGGAAGGGCTGCATTCCCGTCTAGATTCGGCCGAGCAACACCAGAATGATGATGATCACGACAATAAGGCCAAGCCCGCCGGATGGGCCATAGCCCCAGTTCCGACTATGCCCCCAGGTCGGCAATGCCCCGACCAGGGCGAGAATCAGAATGATGATCAGGATCGTGCCAAGCATCTGAAGTTCTCCTCATAAATGATATGGATGCCCAACAAACCCGGCGTCCTGGGGTTCCTATCCCTTCGGCCCGCCCCTCGGTCCGCCAGTCGCAGCGCCGGATTAAGCCCTCCTTCCCTGCTCCTCTCCGGGCCAGAGCGGGTCGACATCGTCCCGCATCCCTTTCGGGCAGCTCGCCGACAGCGGAATCGATTCCGGTCTGACGGAACCCGTTCCGGGCCGAAACGGCACTTATTGGGCGCTGGGGCGTTCAGTGGGCAGTCGTTGCACTACGATTACGGAATATCAGGAGAGAATTCCCATGAAGATCACCATTTTATGCGGCGCGGCCGCTGTCGCGCTGCTGAGCTGCGCGCCCGTGTCGGCGCAGCGTTCGGACTGGCAGCCCAATGCCGGCAGCAGCTGGAACCATGACGATTTCTGGCGCGGCGCGCCGGATTCCCCGCGCGAGCGGGTGGATTTCTTGCAGCAGCGCATCAATCGCGGGATCGCCGATCGGTCGCTCGATCGGCGCGAGGCGCGGCGCGTGCAATATCAACTCAACGGCATCCGCCGGGATGCGTCGTACCGCCGGATGACGCCGGAGCGTCGCGACATGCTCAACCAGCGGCTGGATAATCTAAGCCGGCAGATTCGCTGGGCGCGGAACGATGGCCGGTCCGGCTATGGTGACAGGTCGGGCTATAATGACGGTGCGATCGCGAATCGCGACGATGATCGGCGGTTCGAAACCACCTATGATGCGCGCCGCTATTACCGCGACGGTCCGCAATATGAGGAGCGCCGCCTGTCAGCGCAGGATGAGGTCTATCGTGGCTCGGACGGGCGCTATTATTGCAAGCGCAATGACGGCACGACGGGTCTGGTGATCGGCGCGATCGGCGGCGGTGTGGTCGGCAATGTCATCGATGGCGGCCATAACCGGGTCGCGGGCACGCTGATCGGCGGCGTGCTGGGTGCGCTGGCCGGCAAGGCGATCGATCAGGGCAACACCGACGTGCGCTGCCGCTAAGGCCGTTCCTCCCTCGGAGTGCAGCTCCGGGGGAGGAGTCCTTTAAACATCAATCGCCAGATAGCCGGTGAGATAGCGACCGGAATTGGCGGCGAAGACGCCCGGGCCAGCGGTGCCGAAGCCGCGGTCATCGAAGATGTTGGCGGCCTGGAGGCGCAGCGTCGCCGGATGGCCGCCCAGCTTGAAGCCGTAGCGCCCGCCGAGGTTGAGCTGAGCGCGGGGCGGAATGATGACGAGGTTGTCGGTGGTCGCCGCAACCGTGCCGCGGTGGAAGACGGCGGCATCCAGCGACAGGCCCTCGACGATCGGCGTGCGCCAGTTGAGATTGAAGTTGAACAAATGTCCCGGCAGCCCGACCGGGCGAGGGCCGATCGTGCCGGCAGCGCTCGCATCCCGCTCGACGCGGGGCCGCAGCATATAGCCGCCGGCGACCATGCCGAGCCGCGGGGTGAGATTGCCGGAGACGGAGAACTCTGCGCCCTGGCTGCGGGTCGTGCCGGTCTGGGTGAAGATGTTCGCTGCGTCGAGGCTGAAATAGGGGCGGCGCAGATCGAACACACCCGCTACCGCCTTGATGTTCCCGGTGACGAGCCAGCGAATGCCGGCATCCTTTTGCTGGGTAAGGATGGTCGGCAGCGGCTGGTTGCGGTTGGCGGCGTTCGGCGGGGCAAGACCGCTTTCCTCGAGCCCGCGTGAATAGCCGGCATAGAGGCTGATCGCCTTGGTCACCGTGGCGGCGGCGGTGCCGTTATAGAGCCAGGGCCGCGAGCGCGCGGTGACGGATGCGATGCCGGCGAGCGCGGTGGTCTTGCTATAGTCCGCGCGGGAGACGCCGAAGCTCAGCTCGCCGATATTCTTCCAGCGGCCGTCATAGGCGATGCCCCAGGTCGTCTGGCGGACATGGTCGTGCGACAGGTCGCTGAAGACAAAACCGGGTTCAGGCGCGGTGACCGGCCGGCCGATCGCGGTGGGTCCCAGATCAACCGAATCCGAGCCGCCGAACTGCCGCCGCGCGTCGCGTTCCCGCAGGCTCAGATGGATGACATGGAGCCGCGGCCCCTCGGCGATGCTGTGGGTAACGCGCAGCTCGCCGCTCAGCGAAACATTCTTCGCGCGCGGATCGGCGATGATCAGGCGGTCGGCGGCGCCGTCCGGCTGCAGGTTGACCAGCAGATTGGTGAAGCTGGCCTTCTGGTCGAACACCGAACGAAAGGCGCCGAGACGGATCACCCAGTCCTTCGCCGGGGCGACCGAAGCGATCAGCCCGTGATTGGTGGCACTGTACCGGAAATCGGCCCAGCTCGGGCCATCGAAGCGGTGGACTGGCGGCTGCGGCGGAAGGAACTTGCCGGCGGGGATATAAAAGGGGCCAGCCTCGTCATTATAATCATTGGAGAGCGTCCAGAAGGGGATGATCTCCACCCCTGGCGCCGGGCGCCAGCGCAGGATCAGGCCCTGCGCGTGGTTCCAGTTGTCGGTGCCGTCTGGAAAGGCGGTGCGATTGCCAGTCACGCCATAGCCGAGCGCGAGCGTCTTGCTGAGCGGCAAAGAGCCGTCGATCTCCACGCCGAAGCTGCCATAGCTGTCGCCATTGACGACAATCGAGGCGGCGGCGCGGCTTTCGGGACGGCGCAGCGAATAGTCGACGATGCCGCTGGGTGCCGCGAAGGGATAACCTTGTGCTGAAAGGCCGACCTTGATGGTCGAGGAGTCGGAGACGATGCTGGTCAGCGCATATTGTGGATCGAAATAAAGCCCGTCGATCCGGACATTGCCGGCCGCGGTCGGCGAGAAGCCCCGAGCGCTGCTGGCGGTGTAGATGCCGATCGTTTCACGCCCGACGCTGAAGCCGAATCCGTCCTCGGCCTGGGTGACGGCATTGTCGCTGGTCCGGTCCTGGGCGAAGGCGGGCAGCGCGGCGGCGCAATAGAGAAGCGACAGCGTCGCCGATAGCGCCCGAACCATATCATCCCTCTCGCTCGCGTGATGTTGTATTACTACACTAGGGCAGGGCGGTGCGGCTTGCCAATGGCTTTGGCATCAACCGTCACAAATGCGCCATGAGCTGACCGGCGTGAGATATTCCAAAACTTACTGCCCTTACGGAATGGCGCCCTCGGCTTGAGACGCTATAGCGGTTTTCTTATCGAGCGGGGGCTCCTAAAGGCGATGATCCTATAGGATTCGCGCCCGCGTGAAGGCGACGACGAAAGCGAGAGATGCATGGCCGACGAATCGAACGTTCAGTTTTCCGAGCGCGAAGCGCTGTTGTTCCACTCGGAAGGCCGGCCGGGCAAGATCGAGATCATCGCCTCCAAACCGATGGCGACGCAGCGCGACCTCGCGCTTGCCTATTCGCCCGGCGTCGCGGTGCCGGTGCGCGCGATCTACGAGGATCCCGCGACTGCCTATGACTATACTGCCAAGGGCAATCTGGTCGCCGTGATCTCGAACGGCACCGCGATCCTCGGCATGGGCAATCTCGGCGCGCTTGCGTCGAAGCCGGTGATGGAGGGCAAGGCGGTATTGTTCAAGCGCTTCGCCGATGTCGACGCGATCGATATCGAGCTGAAGACCGAGGATGTCGACCGGCTGATCGATGCGATCGAGCTGATGGAGCCGAGCTTCGGCGGCATCAACCTGGAGGACATCAAATCCCCCGAATGCTTCATCATCGAGCAGACCCTGCGCGCGCGGATGAACATTCCCGTCTTTCATGACGATCAGCATGGCACCGCGATCATCGCCGCCGCCGGGCTGATCAACGCGCTGTTCCTCACCGGTCGCGACATCAAGGATACGACGATCGTGATGAACGGCGCCGGTGCCGCCGCGATCGCGTGTGCCGAGCTGATCAAGGCGATGGGGCTGCCGAACGACCAGCTGCTGATGTGCGACCGCACCGGCGTGATCTACCAGGGCCGCACCGACGACATGAACCAGTGGAAATCGGCGCATGCGGTGAAGACCGACCGCCGCACCCTGGCCGAGGCGCTCGATGGCGCCGACGTGTTCATGGGGCTTTCCGCGGCGGGTGCATTGCCGGCCGAATTGCTGATGAAGATGGCGCCTAAGCCGATCGTGTTCGCGATGGCCAATCCCGATCCCGAGATTACCCCGCCCGACGCCAAGCGGGCGCGGCCGGACGTAATCATCGCGACGGGACGTTCGGATTATCCGAACCAGGTCAACAACGTCCTTGGCTTTCCCTTCATCTTCCGCGGCGCGCTCGATGTGCGGGCGACGACGATCAACGACGAGATGAAGGTCGCAGCCGCCGAGGCGCTCGCCGCGCTGGCGCGCCAGCAGGTGCCCGAGGAAGTCGCGGTCGCATACGGCGTGCGGCATACATTCGGGCCCGATTACATCATCCCGGCGCCGTTCGACCCGCGGCTGATGGAGATCGTCCCCGCCGCTGTCGCCAAGGCAGCGATGGATTCGGGCGTTGCGACCAAGCCGATCCTCGACATGGACGCCTATCGCCAGACGCTCCGTGCGCGAATGAACCCGACGACCTCGGTGCTCAGCCTCGCCTATGAAGGCGCGCGGGCGCATCCCAAGCGGGTGCTGTTCGCTGAAGGCGAGGAAGAGGTCGTGCTCCGCGCCGCGATCGCGTTCAAGGATGGCGGCTATGGCACGCCGGTGCTGGTCGGGCGTGAGGACGTCTATGAGCGGCTGAAGCTGCTCGGGGTGAGCGATCCGGAAAGTTATGAGCTGCACAACAGCCGCAACTCGCCTTTGGTGCCGAAGATGGTCGACTTCCTGTACGGGCGACTGCAGCGCCGCGGCTATCTGCGCCGCGATTGCGAACGGATGATCAACCAGGATCGCAACATCTTCGGTGCGGTGCTGCTCCAGCTCGGCGAGGCCGATGCGATGATCACCGGGATCACACGGACCTATGCCCATACCATGCGCGAGGTGCGCAAGGTGATCGATCCCGAAGCGGGCAGGACCGCCTTTGGTATCCATCTGATGGTTGGCCAGAGCCACACCGTGTTTATGGCCGACACGACGGTCAACGAGCGGCCGAGCCCCGAAGAGCTTGCCGATATCGCCGAGCAGACGGCGATGGTCGCCAGGCGTATGGGGCATGAGCCGCGGGTCGCGTTCCTGAGCTATTCGAACTTCGGCAACCCCGAGGGGCGCTGGCTCGAGAATCTGCGTGCTGCGGTGCAGGTGCTCGATGCGCGCAAGGTTGGCTTCGAATATGAGGGCGAGATGTCGCCCGATGTCGCGCTCAACCCGAAGCAGCTGGCGAATTATCCGTTTGCGCGGCTGTCTGGTCCGGCAAATGTGCTGATCATGCCGGGGCTGCAGAGCGCCAACATCTCCGCGAAATTGCTGCGCGAGCTGGGCGGGGATTCAGTGATCGGGCCGATGCTGATCGGGATGGAGAAATCGGTCCAGATCGCGCCGATGACGTCGACGGCGAGCGAGTTGGTGACGCTGGCGGTGCTCGCCGCCGGCGGGATTGCGCGGTAGCACTTTGATCCTCCCCGGAACGGGGAGGGGGACCAGCGAAGCTGGTGGAGGGGCTTGGAGCGCGGCGACCGTGCCGCGCTCCAAGCCCCTCCACCACCCCGCTGAAGTAGCGGGGCGGTCCCCCTCCCCGTTCCGGGGAGGAACTTAAGTCACGCGTCGATCGAAGTCCCCAGCGCTGCGTTCACCAGGCCGCCGTCGACGGTGATCGTGTCGCCCACCACATAATCGCCCGCGCGGCTGGCGAGGTAGATGGCGGCGCCCGCCATATCCTCATCGACGCCAATACGTCTCGCCGGAATGGCCTTGGCGATCGCCTCACCATGGTCGCGTGCCGCCTTGTTCATCTCGCTGGCAAAGGCGCCGGGGGCGATCGAGGTGACGTTGATCGAATCCTCGATCAGCCGCGCCGCCATCCGCTTGGTGAGATAGATCAGCGCCGATTTGGACGCGTGATAGCTATAGGTTTCCCAAGGATTGAGCCGCTGCCCGTCGATCGAGGTGATGTTGATCACCTTGGCCGGGCGGTCCCGGCTTGCCGCGGCTTTCAGCGCCGGGTGGAGCGCCTGGGTGAGGAAGAAGGGCGATTTGACGTTGAGGTCCATCACCTTGTCCCAGCCTTTTTCCGGGAACACGTCGAACGGCTCACCCCAGGCGGCGCCGGCATTGTTGACGAGAATGTCGAGCGCATCGGTATGTTCAGCGAGCTGGGCGGCGAGCGCCTTGCAGCCGGCGACGGTGGAGACGTCCTGAGGCAGGGCGATGCACTTCTCGCCGAGTTCCTTCGCGGTTTCGAAACAGGCTTCGGCCTTGCGCGAGGAGATGTAGACGGTCGCACCCTGGGCGACGAAGCCCGCCGCGATCATCCTGCCGATACCGCGCGAGCCGCCGGTGACGAGGGCGGTGCGGCCGTCGAGGCGGAAGAGGTTTGTTGTGTCCATGGTGTCTCCTTCTTCTCCCCTCCCGCTTGCGGGAGGGGTCGGGGGTGGGCCCCCGCTATCCATTTGCGGAGCGCCTGCCGAAGCCGGGCGCCCACCCCTAACCCCTCCCGCAAGCGGGAGGGGGATTCCCTAGCCGCCCCGCTTGATCGTCTCGCGAGCAATGATGATCTGCTGGATCTGGCTCGTCCCCTCGTAGATCCGGAACAGCCGCACATCGCGGTACAGTCGCTCGATCCCGTAATCCGCGATATAGCCCGCGCCGCCGAAGATCTGCACCGCGCGGTCGGCGACGCGGCCGACCATCTCGCTGGCGAAATATTTGGCTGCGGCGGATTCCATCACCACGTCCTTGCCGGCATCCTTGGCAGCCGCCGTCTCCAGCACCAGCGCACGGGCGGCGAGGGCCTCGGTCTTCGCGTCGGCGATCATGCCCTGGATGAGCTGGTGTTCGGCTATCGCCTTGCCGAACTGCTTGCGGTCGGTTGCATAAGCGACGGCATCGGCAATCAGCCGCTCAGCGACGCCGATGCAGACCGCGGCGATATGCAACCGGCCGCGATCGAGCACGCGCATCGCGATCTTGAACCCCTCGCCCTCCTCGCCGAGGCGGTTGGCAGCGGGGACGGGGACATCGTCGAAGATCACATCGGCGACCTTGGCGCCCTTCTGCCCCATCTTCTTCTCGGGCTCGCCGATCGAAAGGCCGGGCAGATCGCGCGGCACCAGAAAGGCCGAGACTCCGCGCCCCCCGGGCTCGCCGGTGCGGGCCATCACGGTGAACAGATCGGCCTTGTCGGCATTGGTGATGAAACGCTTGGTGCCGGTGAGGCGGTAGACGTCGCCATCGCGCACCGCCTTCGTCTTCACAGCCCCCGAATCGCTGCCGACATCGGGCTCGGTGAGCGCAAAGCTCGTGATGATCTCGCCGCTTGCGATCTTCGGCAGCCAGGCCGCTTTCTGTTCGGTAGAGCCTGCCATCACCAGCCCCTGGCTGCCGATCCCGACATTGGTGCCGAAGGTCGAGCGGAAAGCGGGCGTCGTACGCCCGAATTCGATCGCGACCCGCACCTCCTCGCTCATGGTGAGGCCGAGGCCGCCATAATCCTCCGCGATCGACAGGCCGAACAGGCCCATCTCACGCATCTCCCGGACGATCTCGGCCGGGATCGCATCGGCCTCTTCGACGGCGCCCTCGAGCGGGCGCAGGCGTTCGCTGACGAAACGGCGGACCGTGTCGATCAGCGCGTCGAAGGTTTCGGGGTCGAGGGGCATCTTCGCCTTTTTCCTGTTCTCTGGACCGGTTGACGCGTTGGTAAAGCGGAGTGTGCCCCCGGGCAAGCCTCACCCTACCCGAAATTCCAAAAAGCTCCGATTGACCGGGCTAAACCCCATACTATGCTACCCAAAACAGAATACAGGAGAGAATGTGATGCGCTTTTCGGGCAAGCGCGCCGTGGTGACCGGCGGCGCTTCGGGGATCGGCCGCGCGACCGCGCTCAGGCTGGTCGAAGAGGGCGCCGAAGTCTGGATCGGCGATATCGACGAGGCCGGTGGGCGCGAGGTCGCGGAAACCTCGAACGGGCGAATCCATTTCCTGCGGACCGATGTGACCCGGGTCGAGGACATCGCCGCGCTGATGACCGCGGCCGATGCGGCGGGTGGGCTCGACGTGGTGTTCAACAATGCCGGCGCGGGCGGATCGCGCGACCGGATCGACGAGATCTCGGCCGAGGATTGGGATCGCACCCAGGCGCTGCTGCTGCGATCGGTGGCGATGGGCATCCGCTATGCCGCGCCGCTGATGACGGCGCGCGGTGGCGGGGCGATCGTCAACACCGCCTCGATCGCCGCACTCCAGACCGGCGCGGCACCGACCGCCTATTCAGTCGCCAAGGCCGGTGTGCTGCACCTCACCGCGCTCGCCGCCGCTGAACTGTCCCGGCACAATATCCGGGTCAACGCGGTCTGCCCCGGCTTCATCACCACCAATATCTTCACAGCAAGCCTCGACATCGACATGGGCAAGCGCGCGCAGGCGAACGGCATGATCGCCGGCATCGCAGCCCATGCCCAGCCGATCCAGCGCGCCGGCCGGCCCGAGGATATCGCGGCGGCGGTCGCCTATCTCGCCAGCGACGATGCCTCGTTCGTGACGGGCACGCACATCACCGTCGACGGCGGCATAACGATCGGCCCGCGCCACAGCTGGGATGCCGAGGCGCCCTCGATGTTCTCCGCGCTGCAAGCCTTTGCTTCGTGAGCACTGCCTTCGCGACGCCCGAAGCGCGCCGGCTCTCCAACGGCACGATGGCGAGCTATGGCTTCGGCGCGGTCGCTTACGGGGTAAAGGACGCCGGGTTCGGCACTTTCCTGCTGCTGTTCTACAACCAGGTGATCGGGCTCAATCCCGGTACGGTCGGGCTGGTGGTGATGCTTGCGCTCGTCGCCGATGCATTCATCGATCCGGCGGTCGGCTTCTTCTCGGACCGCACCCGCAGCCGCTGGGGTCGGCGACATCCCTGGATGTACGCATCCGCACTGCCGATCGCGGTCGGCTGGATCGCCTTGTGGAACCCGCCTTTGCTGTCGAACCCGATGATGCTCGTCTGGCTGTTCGCCTGCTCGGTGATCGTGCGGAGCGCCGTCTCCTGCTACGAAGTGCCCTCGGTCGCGCTCACGCCGGAGCTCACCGCGGACTATGACGAGCGCACCCGGATCATGGCGTATCGCTATCTGTTCGGCTGGGCCGGCGGACTGATCATGCTGCTGTCGGCCTATATGGTCTTCCTGGCGCCGACGGCTGCCGTTCCCAATGGGCTGCTCAACCGAGCCGGCTATAGCGGCTTCGCATTGCTTGGCGCTGCGCTGATGGTTGTCGCGATCCTCGCCTCGGCGCTCGGCACCCACGGCGAGATCAAGCGCCTGCCCCAGCCGGCGATCGAGCCCCAGACACTCAGCGAGAATTTCCGCCAGCTCTGGGCAACGGTGCAGAACCGCGCCTTTGTGATCCTGATGATCGCCAGCGTGTGCGCCTATACCGATCAAGGCATCAGCTACGCGATGTCCAATTATCTCTACAGCTATGTGTGGGGGTTCAAGGGCATGACCTTTGTCTGGCTGACGCTGTCGCTGTTCGTCGGCGTGATTCTCGCCTTCATCATCGCGCCGCGGATCGGCAAGCGCGGCAACAAGAATCTCGCCGCCAGCTGGTTCGTGATCGGTGGCATGGCACTCAACACCGCGCCTTACTGGCTGCGCCTGCTCGGCCTGTTTCCGCATCCGGGCGATCCCGCGCTGCTGCCGATCCTGTTCTCCTTCTTCATCCTCGGCACCGGCAGCAATGTCTCGGCCTTCATCCTCGGCGCGTCGATGATGGCGGACGTGGTCGAGGATTCGGAGGTGAAGACTGGGCGCCGGTCCGAGGGGGTCTTCTTTGCCGGATCCTTCTTCGTGCAGAAATGCACCTCGGGGATCGGCATATTGTTCGCCGGGTCGATCCTGGCGATCGCCGGCTTTCCGGAAAAGGCGACACCCGGTCTGGTCCCTTCGGCGACGATTGATCGGCTGACGATCATCTACAGCCTGGTCTATCTGGTGGTCGGGGTTTCAGGCGCGCTGATGTTCCGGCGCTTCCCGTTCGGGCGGGTCGAGCATGAGGCACGGCTGGCGCGGCTGGCGGGCGCGGCGATCATCGACGCAGCACCGCGCGAACCCTGACAGGCTGATGATTCGGCAGAAAATCAGGCGGCAGACACGGAGCGCGCGACGATTCGGGCCGCGCGCGGGGGCAGTCATCGCCTCGTAAACACGGTTCGTCGGAAAAGGTTCCATTCGTCGCGGCGATGGGGTTTCCAGTCGCGGCGGGACCTGCTCTGACAGGTTCAACAGTTAGCGGGACCTGAGGGGGTCACATGAATTTCCGAGCGTTTGCAGCGCGTTTTGCGCTGGTGGTATCGTGCGGCCTGATGGCAGCGACCCCGGCGATGGCGCAATTCTGGCAGTGCGCTCCCTATGCCCGCGAAATTTCCGGTATCGACATTCACGGCAATGCCAACACCTGGTGGACCCAGGCGGCAGGTCATTACGCCCGCGGTCACGCCCCCAAGGCAGGCGCTGTGCTCGCCTTCGCATCGAGCGGACGGATGAAGCTCGGCCATGTCGCGATGGTCAGCGAAGTGATCAGCGACCGCGAAGTCCTCCTCACCCACGCCAACTGGTCGCGTCGCGGCGGGATCGAGCACAATGTGCGTGCGGTCGATGTGTCCGAGGCCGGCGACTGGAGCCTGGTGAAGGTCTGGTACGGTCCGCAGGGCGGCCTCGGCACCACTGCCTATCCGACCAAGGGCTTCATCTATTCGGATCGCGCCCCGAGCAACGACACGGTCGAGGGTGACGATACACAGGCGCCGCTGCCCACGGTGACGATGGCGTCGATTGATACGGACGGCGATATCCAGTTCTGATCGTCGTCACCCCGGATGTGTTCCGGGGTCCATCGTGCCGCGTCCCATGATCGCCCTCATGTGCGGAAGCATGGATGCCGGAACAAGTCCGGCATGACGAGCTGAGTTACGCAGCCCCACCCTTGAACGTCATCGCCAGGCCATTCATGCAATAGCGCTTGCCGGTCGGCTTCGGGCCATCGTCGAAGACGTGGCCGAGATGACCGCCGCAGCGGCGGCAATGGACCTCTATGCGCGACATGCCGAGCGAACCGTCGTCGCGGGTGCGCACCGCATTGGGGAGTGGCGCCCAGAAGCTCGGCCAGCCGGTGCCGCTGTCGAACTTGGTCTTCGATGAGAAGAGCGGCAGCGCGCAGCCGGCGCAGGAGAAGATGCCGGTGCGGTGCTCGTCATTGAGCGGACTGCTGAAGGGCCGCTCGGTATTCTCGTGGCGGAGCACCTGATAGGCGGCGGGCGACAGCTTTGCCTTCCACTGCGCGTCGGTCAGCGTCACTTCGAAATGCTCGGGCGCGGCAGTCGCGCCGCGACACCCGAACAGCGCGAAGGCTGCGGCGCCGGTGCCGGCCATGGTGAGAAAGGTGCGGCGGTCTGAAGTCATGATGTCCTCGGGCGTGATCTGATACGGATATAGCTACGCACGAACCGTCCGGCGAGATGCGGCAGCGCGGCTGCGTGCCGAAACGGTGCCGCACAATCCCATGTCGTCATGCTGGCGCAGGCCGACATCGCCCTGTTCGCGCCGAGACACCAGCCGCGCGCGACCCCAGCCTCCGCCGGGGTGACGGCGATCACGCCGTCAGTATTTGGTGATCTCGACCGGCAGCTTGCGATAGCCATGGACGAAGCAGGCGGCGACCCGCTCGGGCTCACCGACGACATTCACGCGCATCCGGCGCTTCGCCATTTCCTCGAGCAGGGTCGCGACCTGGAGTTCGGCCAGGCGCGCGCCGACGCAGCGGTGGATGCCATGGCCAAAGGCGAGATGGCGCAGCGCATTGGGGCGATCGACGATGATGCTGTCCGGGTCCTCGAAGACGCTCTCGTCGCGGTTCGCCGAAATATACCAGAGCGCGAGCTTGTCGCCGGCCCTGATCTTCTGGCCTTCGAGCTCGCTGTCCTGGGTCGCGGTGCGGCGCATATGCGCGAGCGGGGTCTGCCAGCGGATGATTTCCTGCACGCTGTTCTGGATCAGCGACGGATCGCCCTCCAGCTTCGCGCGCTGGTCGGGGAACAGGTCGAGGCCGTAAGCGACGGCGCTCATCGTGTTGCGGGTGGTATCGTTGCCACCGACGATCAGCAGGATGAGGTTTCCGAGGAACTCCATCTGGTCCATCTCGGCCATCGCGTCCGAATGCATCATCATCGAGATGAGATCGGGCGTGGGCGGTTTGCCCAGCTTCTGGTTCCAGAGATTCTGGAAATAGCCGCCGCATTCATACATGTGCTTGAGCCGCTCGAGCCGCAGCTCCTCGGTCTTCACCAGCTCGATATCGCCGGCCCAGTCGGACCAGAAGGTCAGCTTGCGGCGATCCTCCCAGGGGAAATCGAACAGGATCGCGAGCATCTGGGTGGTCAGCTCGATCGAGACAGTATCGACCCAGTCGAACTCCTTGTTCCATTCGAGCGAATCGAGGATCTCGCCGGTGCGGGTGCGGATATTGTCGCTCATCCGCACCATCTCGCTCGGCGTGAAGGCGGGGGCGACGGTGCGGCGCTGCCCGGTATGCTTGGGCCGGTCCATCGCGATGAACATCGGCATGCGGACATCGGAGGTCGAGTTCTCGATGAAATCGGCAAGCGTGATGCCGCCAGCCTGGGACGAATAGAGATCGGGAAGCGATTCGGCCTGGACGATCGGCTTGTAGGTCGAGACCGACCAATAAGGGCCAAAGCCTGAATCCTCGACATAATGGACCGGCGATTTTGCTCGAAGTTCGCGGAATGGGGCCTGCCACACATCGTCGCGATAGAGCTCGGGGCGGCTGACATCGAGCGGGTCGATCCGCACGTCCGCTTCCTTCGCCAGTGTCGCCATCATCCGCTCTCCTTTGGTTCAGGAAAGCCATAACTGACACTCATGTCAATATCGTTTTGCAACGGAATCGGCGGGATGTGGGATTCAGGAGGTGGCTGGCGAACGGAATCATTTCCGCCCGAACAGCCCCTTCCAGTTGATCTTGCCGCTGCCAGACTGCAGCACGCCGCGGCGGAAAGCGCGGGCGCCGATCATTATGACGATTGCGACCCACAGCAATTGCCAGGCGAGCGCAGCCGCGTGCGGCCAGAGAGTCGGCGAATTGGCTGCGTGCGCGGCCATCGCGTAGGGCGAACTGAACGGGAAAATCTCCGCCGCCTTCGCAATCCAGCTGTCGGGCCGTGCTGCGGCGACCGTGCTCGCGCCGAAGATCGCCATTTGCAGCACGGTGATCGGCAGCGAGAGCATCTGGAGTTCGCGCGGCGTCGTCGCCTGTGCGCCGACACCGAGGAACACACCGCCGAGCAGCAGATAGGACATGGTGAAATAGGCAAAGAACAGCAGGACGAAAGCCGGCTCGCCGACGGCAGGGCCGATATCGCCGAGCGCGCTGGCAAAGCTCGCCGGCAGGATTGCGTGGACCTGGCTGACCAAAGTTCCCCAGAAGGCGATGAACAGGATCGCCGAGCCGAACATGCCGATCAGCTTGCCGAAGAACACAGCTTCGAGCGGCACCGCCGCGGCGAGCACCTCGACCACCTTGTTGTTGCGCTCCTCAGCCATGGTGCCGACTGCCTGGCCGGCCAGCAACAGCGTCAGGAAGAAGATGCCGAACACAGTGAAATAGGCCGATTCGCGCCGTCCCGACGAGGAGGGCTTCGCGTGGACGAGGGAGGTCAGGGTCGCCTTGCTGAGTGGCGCCATGCTGCCGCCGGTTGTGCGCAGCGTGCCTTCGGCGAGCTCGGCGAGATAGGCGGCGTCGCCGCGGCCATGGCCGCCATAGAGAATGGTCGGCTCGGTAAGGTCCCCGTACAATGCTGCGGACGCATCCGAACCCTGGGCGCTGAACGCGATGTTCGCCTGGCCGGCGGGATTGTCACCCGGAACTTCCATGACGAGCGGAGGCGGCTGATCGTTGGGGCTGAAGAGCTTGCGCAGGCGGGCATCGGTCGCGCGCATCGCGGCTTGCTGGGCCGGCGCGACAATGGCCACGATGCTCATCTTTTCGCCGGTGCCGCCCGCCATCGACGAAGCACCAAAGCCGCCAATCGCGCCGAACGACAGCATGATGACGGGGGTGAAGAGAAAGATCAGGAAGGTGGGCGTGAACACCGTCGCGACGAAATCGCGGCGCGCGATCGTCAGCGTCTGGCGGACCATGCGGCGGAAATTGCCGATCGGCGGATTGCTCATTGTCCGGCCTCCAGCGCTGCCTTGCCGACAATTCTGACAAAGGCGTCGTGCAGGCCGGGGCGTTCGATCGACAGGCCGGAAATGCCGAACCCGGCGTCGATCAGCTTGCGAATCACGTCTTCGGCCCCGGTATCGGCGATGGTGAAGCGCCAGCCGTCGCCGATATGCTCGGCATCGGCGGGGAGGAGGTCGCGTACGCCGGCGCCGTCATGATGCGGCACATAATGGGCGCGCATCGGCAGCATGCCGCGCGCCTCCGCCACCGTGCCCTCGAAGCGGCGCTTGCCGCCGGAGATGATCGCGAGCCGGTCGCACAGCCGCTCGGCATGCGCCATGACATGGGTGGAAAACAGGATGGTCGCGCCGCGATCTCGCTGGGCGACGATCAGGGCCTCGAGCCGCTCCTGGTTGACTGGGTCGAGCCCGGAAAAGGGTTCGTCGAGCACCAGTAATTCGGGCTCATGCACGACCGAACCGAGCAGCTGGACGAGCTGCGCCATGCCCTTGGAGAGCTTGCGGATCTTGCTGTCGACTGCGTGGCCGAGGCCGTTCGCTTCCATCAGCGCAACCGCGCGCTTGCGGCCGGTCTTGAGATCGAGGCCGCGCAGCGCACCCATGAAGGCGATCGCGTCCCTGGCCTTCATCGCCGGATAAAGCCCGCGTTCCTCAGGCAAATAGCCGACCTGGTCGCTCGCCTCGCGCGGGCGGTCATGGCCGAGCAGCGTGCGGCTGCCGCCGTCCGGCTCGATGATGCCGAGCAGCATGCGCAGCGTCGTGGTCTTGCCGGCACCATTCGGGCCGAGCACGCCGTAGATCATGCCCTTGGGCACCGCGAGATCGACGCCATCGACCACATTGCGATCGCCGAATTTCTTTATCAGTCCGGTGGCGCTGATCGCCAGCTGGTCAGGCAACGTAATTTCCTCGAATGTTACAGGCGTGGTAGCGGGCAAGGGTGAACAAAGACAAGTCGCTGAGCGAAAGACTGCAGGCGAAAGCGGTTGAATTCGGTTTCGCCGCGGCCGGCATCGCGCGTGCCGATGCCGCGCCGCGCACGGCTGAGCGGCTGCGGCAATGGCTGGGCGAGGGCCTGCACGGCGACATGATCTGGATGGAGGCGCGTGCCCACCACCGGGAAAGCCCCGCCGCCTTGTGGCCCGAGGTGAAGAGCGTGATCGCGCTCGGGATGAGCTATGCGCCGGCGCATGATCCGCTTCGGCTGGCGGACGAGGGCGAGAAAGGGCGGATCTCGGTCTATGCCCAAGGCGCGGATTATCACGATGTCGTGAAGAAGGCGCTGAAGGCGCTGGCGCGGTGGCTGGTCGCCGAGGCAGAGGGCGCCGATGTGAAGGTGTTCGTCGATACGGCGCCGGTGATGGAAAAGCCGCTCGCCGAGGCGGCCGGGCTTGGCTGGCAGGGCAAGCACACCAATCTGGTCAGCCGCGAGCATGGCAGCTGGCTGTTCCTCGGCGCGATCTACACGACGCTCGATCTCGCGACGGATATGCCCGGGCGCGACCGATGCGGGTCCTGCGACGCCTGCCAGCGCGCCTGTCCGACGGATGCGTTTCCGTCGCCCTACCGCCTCGATGCGCGGCGCTGCATCTCCTATCTGACGATCGAGCATGCCGGGCCGATTCCGCACGAGTTCCGCGAGAGGATGGGCAACCGGATCTACGGATGCGACGATTGCCTGGCGGTGTGCCCCTGGAACAAGTTCGCCGCCACCGCGCATGCGAACCGAGCCTTCGCCCCCCGCGCCGAGCTGGCGGCGCCCGATCTTTCCGATCTGCTTGCGCTTGACGACGCCGGCTTTCGCGCGGTGTTCTCGGGCTCGCCGATCAAGCGGATCGGGCGCGACCGGATGGTGCGGAATTGCTTGATCGCCGCGGGGAATAGCGCGGCTGCTGGGCTGGTTGAGACGGTTGTGCGGCTGCTGGATGATCCGGCGCCGGTGGTGCGGGGGGCTGCGGTCTGGGCGCTGGGGCGGCTGGATGTTGGGCGGTGGCGGGAAGAGCGCTCGGTGCGTGCGGCGGGCGAAGATCATGAGATTGTGCAGGCGGAGTGGTTTGCAGACCCCCCTCCCGCAAGCGGGAGGGGGTAGGGGGTGGGCTCGCGCTCACCGCGAACATTCTGCTCGTGATTGGCCGGGAGCCCACCCCTCGGTCCCCTCCCGCAAGCGGGAGGGGAGGAAGAAGGTGAGGGAGGAGGAAGAAGCTATCTCCGCCCCACGCTAAGCGCCCCCACACAGCTCGCGCGATCAATCGGCTTGCCGTCAGTCTGCCGCGCATCGACATAGGTGACGAGCGGCTCCCCGCGCCCTTTGGGATAGAGATACGCATCGAGCACGCAGATGGCGTTGCCGAATTGCAGCTTCCGCGCACTCCCCTCGCGGACATCGGCGACCGGCTGGCCGAACAGGCCGATCAGCGCGCCGCCGGGCTGGCCCATAACCTTGTCCAGCCCCGCGACACCGCCCGGCACGATCGGCAGCGGAATTTCGCGCGCGGGGCGCGGCGCGACGGTGCCGCCCTCGCCGCAACCGGCCAGTAAAAACACCGGCAATATCGTCAGGATGGTCAGGTGGGGGCGCGTCATGCCGGTCGTCTCCCATGGAAGAGATGCGTTGCCATCGCCGCGCCGAGGATGGGCGCGAAAAGGTTGAGGATCGGCACTAGAAACATCGCAGTGACGGCCACCCCAAGGGTGAAGCGCTGCAGGCCCGTCGATCCGCGCCAGCCCTTCATCGCGCTGCGCGGAATATGCCGGGCGGCGACCATCTCGCCGAGATCATGCCCGAGCAGCCAGCCATTGACGATGAAGAACAGCACCGGCAGCCCAACGCCGGTGAACAACAGCAGCAGATAGAGCGGCGAGACCGCAAGGTTGATCAGCACCGCGCGCCCCGCCGAGCCCAGCCCCATCGCGATCGACCGGCCGAGCGACACATCCTTCGCCTCGGCCAGTGCCTCGGGATAATGTTTCTGCTCGACCGCGACGACGACCTGGTCGGCGAACACGCCCATCACCCCGATCGCGACCACCCGGAACAACAGCCACGCGACACCCAGCGCGGCCAGTACCGCGGCGGTCTCGACCAGGGCGCCGGTGCCGTCGCCAAGGCCCATGCTCGCCGCCAGGCTGCCGGCGCCGAACCAGAGCCCGACGCCCAACGCCACGAGGAGCAGCACCGTGATCGCCAGCGATTTGAGGAACACCGCGATGATCGGGCGGTCGCCGAGCTGGCCGACCGAAAGGAGAAAGGCGCGGAGCATCAGCCAAGTCTAGCTGCACCGCACCGATAGGCCAAGCACCGCCGCCGGTTGCGCTCTTGATCCGGCGCCTTTACGGCCGGCGCCGACCCAATTTCCGCGGAGAAACCAGTTTGACCAGCCCAGCCTATGACGTGGTCGCGATCGGCAATGCGATCGTCGACGTGCTCGCCCAGGCCGAAGATTCGTTCATCACCGAAACCGGCATGACCAAGGGATCGATGCAGCTGATGTTCTCGCCGGCCGAAGCCGACGCGCTCTATGCGAAAATGGGCCCCGGCATCGAGGCGAGCGGCGGTTCGGCCGCGAACACTGTCGCTGCGATCGCAGCGCTGGGTGGCCGGAGCGGCTTCATCGGCCAGGTCGCCGACGATCAGCTCGGCGAGGTGTTCGCGCATGATATCCGCGCCGCGGGCGTCACCTTCACCACCGCCGCGCGCGCTGGCGAGCCGACCACAGCGCGGTGCCTGATCTTCGTCACGCCCGATGGGCAGCGGACGATGAACACCTTTCTCGGCGCCTCGCAGTTCCTGCCCGCATCGGCACTCGACAATGAGATGATCGCGGCTGGCGCGATCCTCTATCTCGAAGGCTATCTCTGGGATCCGGAGGAACCGCGCCAGGCGATGCGCGCCGCGATCGAGGTCGCGCGCAAGGCCGGGCGCAAGGTCGCCTTCACGCTCAGCGACGTGTTCTGCATTTCGCGCCACGGCAATGATTTCCGCGATCTGATGGCCAAGGGCCTGGTCGACATCATGTTCGCCAACGAGAACGAGATTCTCGCCCTGATGGAAGTCGAGGATTTCGAGACGGCGGTATCAGCAGCGGCGGCGCAGGTGCCGGTGCTGGTGGTGACGCGCAGCGAGAAGGGCGCGATCGCCATCGCCAATGGCAAGCGGGTGTCGTGCGGGGCCGAGCCGATCGAGAAGGTGGTGGACACCACCGGCGCGGGCGATCTGTTCGCGGCGGGCTTCCTGACCGGCCAGGCACAGGGCAAGAGCCTCGAGGAATCGCTCCGCCTCGGCGCGATCTGCGCGGCGGAGATCATCTCGCATTACGGCGCGCGGCCAATGTGCGACATGAAGGCGCTGGTGGCCGAGAAGCTGGGCTGATCGCTTTCCTCCGAACAAAAAAAGGGGCCGTGGATCATGTCCGCGGCCCCTTTTCTTTACGTGCGGCAGGTCAGACCGAGCCGGGCGGCGGCGGCGCGATCGTATCGAGATCGCCTTCGTTGACCTCGGAGATGCCAAGGCCGACATGGCTGCGCGAGCGGCTGTACGTGAAGTAGATCACCAGGCCGATCGCGCCCCAGCCCGGCAGGACCAGCTTTGCGGTGAGCGGCAGCGACAGATACAGAACGAGGCAGCCGATGATCGCGAACGGTGCAATGAGGTACACCGCCGGCGTGCGGAACGGGCGCTTGCGGCCGGGATCGGTCTTGCGCAGCACCATCACCGAAATCGCCACCATCATGAAGGCGAACAAAGTGCCCGCGTTCGAATAATCGGCGAGCTTGCCGACCGGCAGGATCGCCGCCGCGATCGCCGCTGCGATGCCGGTCACGATCGTGACGACATGCGGCGTGCGGAACTTCGGATGGATCGACGCGAGCTTGGCGGGAAGCAACCCGTCACGGGCCATGACGAAGAACACGCGGGTCTGGCCGAACATCATCATGAGAACGACCGACGGCAGCGCCAGCACGGCGGCGAGGCCGACGAGCCGTCCCATCATCGGCCAGTTGATGACCTGCAACACATGGACCAGGGCTTCCTTGGAACAGACGAGCGGCTCCATCGCCCCCGATGTGACGATCGCCGCGCAACGGCCGGCGAGTTCGGCCGAGCCCGGCGAAAGCACGCCGCCGCTCGAGCTCGTCACCGGGGTTGCGCCGATCGCGCCGATCGCGCCCGACGCGACGAGCAGATAGAAGAGGGTGCAGATGCCGAGGCTGGCGATCAGGCCGATCGGCACGTTGCGCTGCGGGTTCTTGGTTTCCTCGGCAGCGGTCGAAACCGCGTCGAAGCCGACATAGGCGAAGAAGATGGAAGCTGCGGCACCCAGCACGCCGACACCCGACGAACTGAGCGGGTTGCCAAATCCATAGGGCATGAACGGATGGAAATTGTCTGCCTTCAGAACCGGGATGGTCAGCGCAATGAACGCGGAGAGCGCGGCGATCTTGATCAGCACCAGCACTGCGTTGACACGCGCGCTCTCGGTCGTGCCGATCACCAGCAGCCATGTCACGAAGCCGATGACGATGACGGCTGGCACGTTGATAAAGCCACCCACCGCCATCGCCGTCGTCAGATCCGGGTTGGGCGTGGCGCCAAACGCGATCAGCGCATGCGCCATCAGCGCATCGGCATTTCGCAGGAGATGGGGAATATGGAATCCGATACTGTCGAGCAGGCCGGCCAGATGGTTCGACCAGCCGACGGCAACCGCGCTGGCGCCGACCGCATATTCGAGGATCAGCGCCCAGCCGACCATCCAGGCAAGCAGCTCGCCGGTGACTGCATAGGTATAGGTGTACGCCGATCCGGAAACCGGCACCATCGAGGCGAGCTCGGAATAGCAGAGCGCTGCGACCGCGCAGACGAAGCCGGCAACGACGAAGCTGAGCAGCATGCCGGGGCCGGCCTTTTGCGCCGCTTCGGATGTCAGCACGAAGATACCGGTGCCGATGACGGCGCCGATACCGAGCAGGGTGAGCTGGAAGGCACCGAGCGATCGGTGCAGGCCTTTTTTCTCGGCCGTCGCCAATATGGCGTCGAGTGATTTTACACGCCCGAATATCATCAACAATTCCCCGGATTGTGAAGACCGGCTCTGCGGCCGGTTTGTGAAGCGCCGGAGCCTAATGGTAAATCGGGTACGCGCAATCCCTTATCGATATCGCGGTGCCGGCCCGCTCCCCCACCCCGCCTTCCACAGCCTATTCTGAATGGGAGGCGGGGTGGGGGAGCGGGCCGGCACCGCGAAGATTTCTAACGCGCGAGCATCGGCCCGAGTTTGCGTCCGGCGAAGATATGGACGTGGAGGTGCGGCACCTCCTGATGCGAATCGAGGCCGGTATTGGCCAGCAGCCGATATCCCGGCGCGACCAGCCCCGCCGCACGCGCGACCTCGCCGACTGCGCGGACGAAGCCCGCGATCTCGGCATCCGAGCCTTTCGCGCTGAAATCGTCCCAGGAAACGTACGGACCCTTGGGGATTACGAGGATATGGGTGGGCGCCTGCGGATTGATATCGTGAAAGGCGAGGGCATAGTCATCCTCGAACACCTTCTTCGACGGAATCTCGCCGCGCAGGATCTTCGCGAAGATATTCTGGTCGTCATAGGGTTTGGTGGCGTCGATCGGCATGCAACTCTCCTTCGTCACCCCGGACTTGTTCCGGGGTCCACCGCTCCGCAAGAGCTTCGCGAGCGGTTCCTGCCGCACGGTGGATGCCGGAACAAGTCCGGCATGACGGTCAGGCTGTACGGCTCGCCTTTTCCTCAATCCCCGAAACGCCCTCGCGCCGGCGCAACTCAGCGCGTACCTCATCGAGCGAAACCCCGGCATCCGCGAGCAACACCAGCAGGTGGAAGATCAGATCGGCCGCCTCGCCGGTCAGCGCCGCCTTGTCGTCACCCATCGCGGCGATCACGGTTTCGGTCGCTTCCTCGCCAAGCTTCTGCGCGATCTTGGCGCGGCCCCGCGTGAAAAGCTTGGCGACATAGGAGGTGGCCGGATCGGCACCCTTGCGGGCACGGATCACGGCTTCGAGCGTGTCGAGAAAGTCTTCGGCCATGGATATCGGCTGGCCCAGACCGGCGCTGAGGTCAATCCTTGGGCCGCTTCGCAAAACGCGCCCGCATCGCCCGGCGCACCAGCCAGACGCCGAGCGCGGCCATCACGAACAACGCGATGTCGGAAAGTTCGGGGCCGGTACGCACCTTGGGTACGCCGGTATGCGCGGGCGTGACGGCCAGTGCAGGGGCCGCGATCAGCAGGGCGAAGAGGAAACGCATCGGCTCGCAGCTAACACCCGCGCCGTTAAATTTCCGTCATGGCGGCTATGACTGGAGCGGTCTCCGCACCGGCACCCCAGCCGCGGCCAGCGCGGCATGCGCATCAGCGATGCTCGCCTCGCCGAAATGGAAGATCGAGGCCGCGAGTACCGCGCTGGCATGGCCTTCGAGCACGCCCGCAACCAGATCGCCGAGCCCGCCAACGCCGCCCGATGCCACCACCGGCACCGCGACCTGGTCGGCGATGGTGCGGATCAGCTCGAGATCATAGCCATCACGCGTGCCGTCGCGATCCATCGAGGTGACGAGCAGCTCGCCCGCGCCCAGTTCGACGAGCCGTAGCGAATGCTCGACCGCGTCGATCCCGGTTTCGCGCCGGCCGCCATGGGTGAAGACCTCCCAGCCCTGGCCGACCCGCCGCGCATCGATCGAGGCGACGCAGCACTGGCTGCCGAAACGATCGGCGATGTCGGCGATCACTTCGGGCCGCGAGACAGCGGCCGAATTGACCGCGACCTTGTCTGCACCCGCGAGCAGTAGCGCGCGTGCATCCTCGGCGCTGCGCACGCCCCCGCCGACCGTCAGCGGCATGAAACAGACTTCCGCGGTGCGCCGAACCACATCGAGAATGGTGCCCCGCGCTTCATGGCTGGCGGTGATATCGAGAAAGCAGAGCTCGTCGGCGCCGGCCGCATCATAGGCGCGCGCCTGTTCGACCGGATCGCCGGCATCGCGCAGATCGACGAAATTCACCCCTTTTACGACGCGCCCATTCGCCACATCGAGACACGGGATCACCCGGGCACGGACAGTCACGACGCCGCCGCCGCCACGTTCAGCGCCGCGGCGAGCTCCAGCCGCCCATCATAAAGCGCGCGCCCGGTAATAACCCCCTCGACCCCGTCCCGCGCGTGCAGCGCCAGGACATGGATCTCCGCAATCCCCTTCACGCCGCCACTCGCGATCACCGGGATATCCACCGCGCGCGCGAGATCCACCGTCGCCTCGACATTGCAGCCCTTGAGCATCCCGTCACGGCCCACATCAGTGAACAGCAACGACGCAACGCCCGCATCCTCGAAGCGGCGCGCGAGATCGATCACCTCGACCGTCGAGACATCCGCCCAGCCGCGCGTCGCGACCATGCCATCCTTCGCATCGACCGCGACGACGATGCCGCCCGGAAAATCGCGCGCCGCCTCGCGCACCAGCTCGGGATTCTCCAGCGCCGCCGTACCGATCACCACGCGCGACACGCCGAGATCGAACCAGCGCTCGATCGACTCGCGGGTGCGGATGCCGCCGCCCAGCTGAACATGGCCGGGAAAGCGCTCGACGATCGCCGCGACCGCCTCGCCATTCACCGAACTGCCGGCAAAGGCGCCGTCGAGATCGACGACATGGAGATATTCGGCACCCTGTTCGGCAAAGATCATCGCCTGCGCGGCGGGGTCGTCGCCATAGACGGTGGCCCTGTCCATATCGCCCTCGGCGAGGCGCACGACCTGGCCCGCCTTGAGGTCGATCGCGGGGAAGATGATGAGGGTCATGCCGCCACCCCGGCGGAAATCATGGCTGCCATGACAAAAACCTCCGCAATAATTCCAGCCCGTAACGCTGGCTCTTCTCGGGGTGGAACTGCACCCCAAGCATATTGTCCCGGCCGATCGCCGCGGTGACCACGCCGCCATGGTCGGTCGCCGCGATCACATCGTCTCCGTCGAAGCCATAGCTGTGCAGGAAATAGGCTTCGCCCGGTTCGATCAACGGGTGTGCGTGCCTGGGCACCACATCGTTCCAGCCCATATGCGGCACCTTGACGCCCGGATCCTCGGAGGTGAGGTACCGAACGGTGCCGCGGATCCAGCCGAGCCCCGGATGCGTGCCCATCTCCTCGCCGGCATCCGCCATCAGCTGCATGCCGACACAGATGCCGAGAAACGGCACGCCGTCACCCCGCACCCGGCGATCAAGCGCGTCGACCATGCCCGGCACCGCGCGGAGCGCCGAGGCACAGGCGCCGAACGCACCGACGCCCGGCAATACGATCCGGTCGGCGCGCGCAACCATATCGGCATCGGCGGTGATCGCGACACCCTCGGCGCCCGCCGCTTTCAGCGCATTGGCGACCGAGTGGAGATTGCCCGCGCCATAATCGATCAGCGCGATGCTCATGTGAGGAGAGCGGTGAACCCGTCCGCCGCCATGCTCGCGGTGAATTCAGTCACCTCCGCCACCGCCGCCCCGCTCGACACGAACGGATCGGTCGCGGCCAGCGCCTCGACCTCATTTTTATGCCCGCGCGTCAGGATCATGCCGCCGGTGCGTGGCACCTGCCGGCCCGACACGAGGAAAATACCCTCGGCATAGCCCTTGGTCACCCAGGCGATATGCGCGGCCATATGCCGGTCGACCTCCTCGAGCGGCACGACATAGCGCAGCGCGATGAGGCAGAGCGGGACATCGGGCCGCTCGACGCCCGCCATCACAGCATCCCCTTGGTCGAGGGGATGGCATCGGCCTTGCGCGGATCGATCTCGACCGCGATGCGCAGCGCCCGGGCAAGACCCTTGAAGGCGCTCTCGATGATATGATGGTTGTTCTTGCCGTAGAGCGTCTCGACATGAAGCGTGATGCCCGCCGAGCCCGAAAAGCTGTGGAACCAGTGTTCGAACAGCTCGGTATCCATCTCGCCGAGCCGCTTCTGCGAAAATTCGCATTTCCACACCAGATAGGGCCGCCCCGAAATATCGAGCGCGACCCGGGTCAGCGTCTCGTCCATCGGCGACAGCGCATCGCCATAGCGGCGGATGCCCTTCTTGTCGGCAAGCGCCTGCGCGAAGGCCTCGCCGATCGCGATCCCGACATCCTCGACCGTGTGGTGCTGGTCGATATGCAGGTCGCCGACCGCCTTTACATTGAGATCGATCAGTGAATGGCGGGAAAGCTGTTCAAGCATGTGATCGAGGAAACCGATGCCGGTTTCGATCGTATAAAGGCCTGTGCCGTCGAGATTGACGGTCACGTCGATCGACGTCTCCTTGGTGGAGCGCGAGATGGTTCCGGTGCGCATGGGCTCCCCTTAGGGTCCGTACTCGATGCCCGCAACGGTCGTGATCGCCCGGAGAGAGGTGCTGGCAAGGAAGGTTGCGCAGTCGCGGGCTGGTGGCCCGCGCAAGCAGCCTGACGCCGCCAGCGTCTCTCTCCGGGCGACCCCTTCGGGGCGGGCGGCTTTTGGCGCAAGGCGGCGTCGCGCATCGGTCACGATGGATTTCCATCGCTCCCTCCTTGCTCCTACCCTTGCGCCAAAATCCGCTCCGTCCCGACCATTGTGGGCATCGAGTACGAACCCTTAGCGCCCCCGACCGCGCATGCAATCTTGACGGGTGCCCAAAGGCCGCTAGTCCATGCGGCATGAGTGATGGACTGCCCGATAGCCTGATTCCCTATGACGAGATCGTGCAGGAGGCGTTGCGCGCGGTGGTCGGCCGCGTGCTCGGCTCGGTCGCGGAGAATGGCGGCCTGCCCGGCGACCATCATTTCTACATCACCTTCAAGACCCAGGCGCCCGGTGTGAACATCCCGCAGCGCCTGATCGAACGCTTTCCCGACGAGATGACGATCGTGATGCAGAACCGCTATTGGGATCTGCTGGTCGACGATACCGGCTTCTCGATCGGCCTCAGCTTCAACCAGGTGCCGTCGAAACTGGTGATTCCCTATGCCGCGGTGACCGGCTTCCACGATCCGTCGGTGAATTTCGAGCTCCGCTTCCAGGCGCAGGAGGGCCCCGAAGGCCCCGATCCGCACGACGAAGCCGAAAATGACGGCCCGACCGTAACGCCGGTCGAGGACGGATCGAACGTCGTCTCGGTGGATTTCAAGCGGAAGAAATAAAATCTCCCTCTCCCAGCGGGAGAGGGATGGGGCCCGCGCCGAAGGCGTGGGAAGGGTGAGGGTGACGTCTCGTGTGCCATCACCCTCACCCTTCCGCCGCTTCGCGGCTCCCTCCCTCTCCCGCTGGGAGAGGGATTTTTGACGGAGCAGCTCGAATGACCGAAACCCGCACCGAAACCGATTCGCTAGGCCCGATCGAAGTTCCCGCCATCGCCTATTGGGGCGCCCAGACCCAGCGATCGATCGAGAATTTCCCGTTCGGCTCAGAGGAACGCATGCCGATCGGAATCATCCACGCGCTCGCGATCGTGAAGCAGGCGGCGGCCCGGGTGAACCGCGCGCACGGCCTTGCCGCAGAGATCGCTGATGCGATCGAAGCTGCCGGCGCCGAGGTGGTAAGCGGCAAGCTCGACGACCAGTTCCCGCTCGTCATCTGGCAGACCGGCTCGGGCACCCAGAGCAACATGAACGTCAATGAGGTGATCGCCGGCCGCGCCAACGAGATGCTGGTTGGCAAGCGCGGCGGCAAAATGCCGGTCCACCCGAACGATCACGTCAATATGAGCCAGTCGTCGAACGACAGCTTCCCGACCGCGCTCCATATCGCCGCCGCCCGCGCCGCGCATGATCGCCTCCTGCCTGCGCTCAACCGGCTGCACATGGCGCTGGAGGGCAAGGCGATGGCCTGGGCCGACATCGTCAAGATCGGCCGAACCCATTTGCAGGATGCGACGCCGCTGACGCTGGGCCAGGAATTTTCCGGCTATGCGCACCAGCTCTATCGCTGCCGGCATCGCATCGAGCCGGCGGTAAACCACGGCATGATGGCCTTGGCGCAGGGCGGCACCGCGGTCGGGACCGGGCTCAACGCGCCTGAAGGGTTTGGCGAGGCGATCGCGCGCGAGATTGCTGTCATCACCGGCCTGCCGTTCCGGACGGCGGACAACAAGTTCGAGGCGCTCGCCTCGAACGATCCGATCGTCCATCTTTCGGGCACGCTGAACACGCTGGCGGTGGCGCTCACCAAGATCGCCAACGATATCCGCCTGCTCGGCTCGGGCCCGCGCTCCGGGCTCGGCGAGATCGACCTGCCCGCGAACGAGCCCGGCAGCTCGATCATGCCGGGCAAGGTCAACCCGACCCAGTGCGAGATGCTGACGATGGTTGCCGCCCAGGTGATCGGCAATCATCAGGCGATCACGATCGGGGGCCTGCAGGGTCATCTCGAACTCAACGTGTTCAAGCCGATGATCGGCGCCGCGTTGCTCCGCTCGATCGAATTGCTGGCCGTGGGTATGGCGAGTTTCGCCGAACGCTGCGTCGAGGGGATCGAGCCCAACCGCACCCGCATCGCCGAGCTTGTCGACCGCTCGCTGATGCTGGTGACGGCACTCGCCCCCGAGATCGGCTACGACAATGCCGCGAAGATCGCCAAGTACGCGCACGCCGAGGGGCTGACGCTTAAAGAGGCCGGCCTCGCCTTGGGGCTGGTCGACGCAGAGACCTTCGACCGGCTGGTGCGCCCCGAAGCGATGGTGTGACCATCTCTTAAGCCCCTCCCCTTCAGGGGAGGGGTTGGGGTGGGGGACTCGCACGGGCGGCCGGTTTGTATCGAAGCGTCGAGCGGGGCATCGAGCCCCGCTCGACGCTGCCCCACCCCCTTCCCCTCCCCTGAAGGGGAGGGGCTTAGATTAGGGAACCCCAACCGCCCCTCAAACGCTCTGCCTCGCGAAACGGGAGGACATCCATGAAGGCCAGCACAATCCTCGGCGCAGCGATCGGCAGTATGATCGACGGCAGCGACGGCGACGACAGCACCGCCGACGGCGCGCTGATCGGGGCGGGTGTGGTGACTGCGGTGCGGATCATCGTGCCGATCGCAATCACCTTTGCCGCGGGCTGGCTGGTGCTGCGCGGGCTCGGCAAAGTGACTGACGCAATACTCGGCGAACGCCCCACGGAATATTGATCCGGCTCAAGGCGGGTTGACGCGGGCGGGGCGCCCGCGCCACTAGCGCGCATGGATGCCTCCGATTCCGATCCGCATGGCTTCAAGCGCCGTGGCGTTTTGTTCGTGCTCTCCTCGCCGTCCGGCGCGGGCAAATCAACCATCGCGAAGATGTTGCGCGAGGATCAGCCCGATCTGGTCGTCTCGGTTTCCTACACCACCCGCCCGATCCGCCCCGGCGAAGTCGATGGCGTCGATTATCATTTCGTCGATCTCGAACGCTTCCGCGCGATGGTCGCGAACCATGAATTCCTCGAATGGGCACATGTCTTCGGCCATCGCTACGGCACGCCCAAGGCGCAGGTGTGGAACGTGCTCGAACAGGGCCGGGACATATTGTTCGACATCGACTGGCAGGGCGCACAGCAGCTCCACCAGCTTGCCGGCGGCGACATCGTCCGCGTCTTCATCCTGCCGCCCTCGATGACCGAACTGCGCACCCGGCTCGAACGCCGCGCGACCGATTCTCCGCAAGTGATCGACGCCCGGATGGACCGCGCCGCGAATGAGGTCAGCCATTGGGACGGCTATGATTATGTGCTGGTCAATGACGATGTCGCGAAATGCTTCGACTGCGTGAAGACCATCCTCGCGGCGGAGCGGCTCAAGCGGTCGCGCCAGACCGGGATCATCGGCTTTATCCGCAAGCTGATCCGGACCTCTCCTACAGGGGAGTGAGGGCCTAGCGGGGACTGAGGATCAGACCAGGCTCAGAAACCGCACCCCCGCATCGAAATCACGCCGCCGCGATTCAAGCGCGCCCAGCGACAGATCGTCCCGCCCCCATTGCTCGACCTGCCAGTCTTCATCGAGCTCGACCGCGCGCCATATGTCCTCGGCCGGTGCCGCGCCTTCCACCAGCGCCAGTGCCGCGATCAGCGAGCCGCCGATGGTGACGATCGGCGCGAGGCCAGCCAGTTCCCAGGCGCTCCGTGCCGATACCGCCTCGCCGAGCCGTGCCAGAGTGAGCGGCGGTTGAGGACCGTGCAGCACGCCCGTCATCACCTCGATATGCACGTCATAGCGCAAGCGTGCCCAGTCGAGCAGCGGATCCCAGACGGCAGCCTGTCGCGCCACCAGATCAGGTGGAGAATCGGCGCGGTAGCAGAGCAGGTCACTCTCCCCGAACACGGCAAGCCCTGCGGCGAAACTGGCCGGATCAGGCATGATCCGCTCGATCGCTGCATTGGCGAGGCCGGTCAGCGGCATCGCGCGTGGATCGATCTCGGCGCCTTCGGCCACCGCGCGCCATTCCTCGGCCACGGCTTCGGCAAGAACCGGGCTGGGGAGGAGCAGCGGCAGTCGTCCCGGTGTTCGCACCGGTTTGCCGTCGAGCCTTATGCCGCGATCCCCGTCGACCGCGACCTCTTTCCAGAAGCGCTTCACTTGACTGGCGGCGTCCGCCAGCGCTCCGCGAGCGAACGCGGCACGATCGCCATCATTGCCAGCGCCGACAGCACGATCGCCGTGCCGAGTATCTTCGGGCCCAAAGTCGGCGCGCGGGCGATCAGGATCACCCCGAAGACCGCGCCGGCGGCCCCCGCCAGCCGGGTTATGGTGATGGCGAGCCAGCGCTTGCGGGCGATCGTCTCAGCGTCAGTCATAAATTCTCCATCAGCACCGGGAGGCCAGCCACGGTCTCGGCAACGGCATGCGCGCCCGCCGCGCTGAGCTCGTGCGGCGGATGATAGCCCCAGGCAACGCCCAGAGCCCGCGTTCCCGCCGCGCGCGCCATCATCATGTCATAGCTTGTGTCGCCGATCATCACCGTAGTCTCTGGCGAGGCGCCGGCTTCGGCCATCGCCAGCTCGATCATCGAGGGGTGCGGCTTGGAGGGGTGACGATCCGCCGTCTGCAGCGTGACGAAACGATCGGCGATGCCATGATGGGCGAGGATGCGGGCGAGGCCGCGGTCCGATTTGCCCGTCGCCACGCCGAACAGCCAGCCGGCCTCGGCCAGCGTGTCGAGCGCCGCGATCATGCCGTCGAACAGAGGCTCCTCGTCCATCGCACCCGAGGCGCGGAGCCGGAAAAAGGCCGATTTATAGTCCTCCGCGAGCGCGCGGTGACGGGCATCGCCGAGATCGGGGCTGAGCGCCGCGATCGCCTCGACCACGCTCAGGCCGATGATCCGGCGGATCGCGTCGCGGCCCGGCACTTCGAGGCCGGCGAGCAGGAACGCCTCCTCCATTGACAGGCAGATATTGGCCTGGCTGTCGACCAGGGTGCCGTCGCAATCGAAAAGGGCGAGACGGTTTGTCATTGGGCCCTCATCAGATCGGCAAGCGCGATGTTGCCGGTACGGTCAAGGCCAATGATGGTCCCGGCGCGGTCCTCGGCGCCCTTGTTCTGCCCAAGCTTGTTGGTGCCGCGCACCGCCTCGATCGTTACTTCAAAGCCGATGATCGCGCGCAGCATCGCGCGGAATCGGGCATCATCCATCTTGGCGCGGGTCCAGGGATTCCCGGGCGCGACCCGCGGTTCGTGGATCTCGGCCAGCGTATCGAGCAGCGCGACCAGCCCGTCCTCATCGATCGCCCGGGCAACCCCCTCGATCTCCACCGCGACATAATTCCAGGTCGGCACCTGCTGGACGGGATCGGCGTACCAGTTCGGCGTGATATACCCGTCAGGGCCGGCAATGCTCAGCACCACCCGGGCACCATCGAGCACCGGCACGATCCGATTGCCGCGTGCGAGATGGAAGCGCACCGCGCCGGCACCCGCCGGCACGATCGGCGCATGCGCCGCCACCGGGCCCTGAGCGGTCGCGGCGAGAATATGCGCAAAACCGCGCGCGATCGCCCAGTCGAGCATCGCGGCATCGCTTTCGAAGCGGAAGGCCTTGTTCGGGTGCATATGTCAGGCCGTAGCGTGGCCGCCACGGGAATCAATCGCCGGTCGGATATGGTCCCGGTCGGAAAAGCGCTTCGCGATCAGCGTTGGCAATCGGGCGCGGTGCCATTGAGCACGGTCACGGCGCCCGTCTCCTCCATCTGACGGAAGACCATGCTGACTATGGCGGCCGCCTCGTTGTTCGAAACTGGCCTCGCGACAATCGCGCTTTTCGGGATGGACCAATGTCCGGCGGGATTATCGTCGAAAATGGCACTCCAGGGCCCTGGGTTGCCACCGCCCGGAAAGGCAGGATTCGGCGCCCCGAATGAGGCAATCTCGCCCGGAATGGCTGGCCCGGATGCATGGCGGGTCACGGCGACTCGCAGAATGCACGGGAAACCGGCCTGCGCGGAGGCGGAATTGAACAGCGAGAGGCTGCGTGGGATGCCCGATAGCTCGAAACTCAAACGGGACCAGTCGACTTCGGAGGTGCCGGGACGGGTGCGGACGCCGCGGTAAAGATAATAGGGCTGATTCGAGGATGCGCCCAATGCGACCGGACGCGCGGTCTGCTTCGGCTCAGGCGCCGCTGTCCGAGCGGGTGAACACCCTGCCGTGGCGAGGGGCGCCAGCACGAATATCCACAGTTCCGTCTTCATCGTCCCCCCGCTGCCGATCCCGGTCACCCTTGCCTGCCCGAGACAAGGACACGCCCTCATAATTGTAATCGATGGCACCACCAAGTGCCGGGGCGGTCAGGCCTTCGGATCGCGATGGATGTCCCGGTGCCGGGCGATTGGGCCGAGGTCATCCCACCCGCCAGGCACATCGCCTTTCTCGGCGGATGCCTGGGCGCATATGGCGAGCTACACCTTCGGCCTGGTCGGCGACCTCTGACCTTATTGGTGCCACCGCCCCGCGGCGCCTCCGGTTCAAACCGGCGAAATCACCCCGGTCACCAGATTGTACATCGCGCCCGTGATCTTGACCTTGCCGTCGCGTTCATGGGCCGCGAGCTGCGGGCTGTTCTGGCGGATAAGGGCGACTGTCGCCCTCACATGGTTGGTGGCGACAAGGTCCACGAACTCGGGATTCTTCGAGCTTCGGTCGCCTTCATAGACGGTTGCCTTGAGCGTGTTGCGGAACCGGGCGAGCAGCACGGTCAGGCTGCCAAGTGCGGCATCGTCGATCACGCCCTTGATCGCCCCGCAATTGGTGTGGCCCATCACCATGAGGACCTTGGCGTGCTCGGCGATGACCGCGAACTCGAGCGAGCCGATGATATCCTCATTGGCTGCATTGCCCGCGACCCGGGCGTTGAAGGCGTCGCCGATGCCGAGATCGCACAGCACCTCGACCGGCGCACGGGAATCGATGCAGGTCAGGAACGCGGCCGCCGGATATTGCTTCGGTGCGGTGTTCCGCCGCTCAGTCTCCCAGTCGCGCTTCCGCATCCTGTTTCCAGTGAAGCGTTTGTTGCCCTCCATGATTTCGTCGAGGATCTGATCCGGTGTGAGATCGTCGCGGCGCTGCGGCCACCAGTTCTGCGCGAGCGCCTCGGTCGGGATGCCGAGTCCGGCCAGCCCGGCAATCCCGGCGACGGCACCGATGGTGAGGATCGATCTGCGGCTGATATCGCAGCCATCATGGCATTCGTGCACGGTTGAACTCCTCGCAATAGGCAAAGGAGGCGTACAGAGCGGGACAGCCAATGCGAGCCTCGTGAAACGGGAATAGCATGACGCTACCCCCGGCACGAAGACCAAGTGCAACGAACTTCGGTGCTATGTTTAACCATGCCGCCTCACTGGGCGGCGCCGGCCCCAACCTCCATCTCGAACGGCGCGGCGGGCAGATCCTCCGCGCTGTAGAGATTCACATAAGGCGCATCCGCCCAGGCATAGCGCACCCGCGTGACGCCCGGCTTGGCCGCGCCCGGCAGAAGGATCGTGTCGCCCTGCGCGATCGCGGTCGCATAGCTGCAGCTCTCGCCGGCACAGGTCTCGAAACCAATGGCGGTGTCCGAGCTATAGGTGCGCAGGCCGCCGCCGGTGTTCCGGAAGCTGACGACCAGATCGCTGCCCGATCGCGCGACCGAAACCGCTTCCGGACTGCCGGGCGTGATGTGCTCGCCATAGACCACCGCCCGCGCCGCCCGCGCCAGCCGCTCGCCCACCACGGTCTTCTGGGTGGGATGGATGTCGGTCCGGTCGCCGAAATCGATCGTCACCGCCAGCCCGGCATGCTTGTCGCGCTGCACTGAAAGCGACTGCGCCAGGCGGAGCTCTGCCCAGCCGCTATGGCCCGGCTTGGTGGCAACCGAGCCGAAGGAGGTCAGCTGCGCGATCATGAAGGGCAGTTCGGGCTGGCTGAAGTTGTGGCGCCAGTCGGCCATCATCAGCGGCAACAGCGTCTCATATTCCTTGCCGGCATCGCCATTGGCCTCGCCCTGATACCAGGCGACCATGGTGAAGCCATAATTCCGGATCGGCGCGATCATGCCGTTATAGAGGGTCGACAGGCTCGTCGGCACCGTCCAGGGCGCGGGCGGGATCGACAGGCCCTTCGCCCGCATTCCCACCCGATACTGCCAGGTCGGGTTGAGCGGCACCCACTCGCCCGAGGCGGTGCGGATGCCGCGATTCTCCGGCCGGCCCGTCGGGCCCCCGCTCCCCAGCACCCGCAGCACGATGACATTGCGGCCGGCGTGGAAGACATTGGCGGGCACCGGATAGTCGCGCCACGACCAGGGAATGTTCCCGCTGCCGACATAAGCGCCGTTGATCCAGGTGCTGTCATAGGTGTCGATCGGCCCGAGCTGCAGGGTATTGGCGCTCGCTGCCTGCGCGGCCGTCAGCGTCACGCTCGTCCGGTACCAGACGACGCCGTCGAAATCCGCCAGCCCCGCCACGCCGGCATCCTTCCAGGAGCCGGTCGGGGTCATGGTGCTCCAGTGCGAATCGTCGAAACCGGGCGCGATCCAGGCCCGCTCGGCCTTGGCGCTCGGGTCATGCGCATCCCACCACGCCTCTTCGCGGCGATATTGCTCGGCCTTCCCCTTTTCCGGCGCGGTCGCGAACAGCGAGAGCAGTCCAACCCCCTCCTGATAGGTCTTGAGCGTGCGCAGCGAGTCAGCGCTGATCCAGCTCTGGATGGTGGTGCCGCCCCAATCGGAATCGATGAAGCCGACTGGTATCTTCAGCTTTTCCTGAAGCGACCGCGCCATATAATAACAGACCGCTGACGCATCGCCGGTCGTGTCGGGCGCGATCGGTTTCCAGGTGACCGCGGTCTTGAGTTCGTCGCGCGGCGCGGCTTCGCTGTCCTGCGCGATATTGACGTAACGCAGATTGGCGTTGCTGTAATAGGGCAGCGAGCTCCACGCACCGCTGGCGACGCGCGCGGGGAATTCCATGTTGGATTGCCCGCTGCACAGATAGACATCGCCGACCGCGATATCGTTGAGCGTCGTCGTGGCACCGCCGCTGCTCGCCGTCAGCGTGTACGCCCCGCCCGCCGCCATTTTCGGCAGCGTCACCCGCCACCGGCCATTGCCGTCCGCCATGCCCTCGGCCGACTGGCCGTTGAGGCTCACCGTCACCTTGGCCTGCGGCGCGGCCGATCCCCACACAGCGATCGGCCGATCGCGCTGGAGCACGGCGTGGTCGCCGAAGATGCGCGCGAACGTCGGCGCCGCGCTCTGTGCCTGGGCGAGCGCCGGCAGGCAAAGGGCGATCAGCGCCGGGATAATGGCGTGGCGACGATATGATGGCATTTGCTTCTCCCCCGCCGGAACATCTCGCATTCGTGTCCCGATCATCGGCCAATGATCATGCTGTGTCGGCGCGCGGCGGTCCAGACCGGTTCGAAACATTCTCGCTGGCTGGCCGCCGCGCCGCGATATAGCTGAGGCTGAGCCAGCCCAGCGCGCCAGTCTCGATCTCGTGCATCCCCAGCGCCGCGACGGAATCGCGCAGCCGGTGCAGATCGAACTTCCCATGCGGTCCGTGCCGCGCTGAAAGGTGCCGCCGGAGGGCGGTGTCGCCCGCATAATCGATCAGCAA
>Ga0207703_10000096_pt1 | contig 104076 bp, 63 predicted proteins | sample KBSSwiS12_FD_184304 | JGI IMG/M metagenome (GOLD analysis project Ga0207703, IMG submission 184304) | Switchgrass rhizosphere microbial communities from Kellogg Biological Station, Michigan, USA - KBS Switchgrass S1-2 (SPAdes) (version 2) | ecosystem: Host-associated > Plants > Roots >...
CGAGCCGGCCGTACCGGCCGTGCTCCTCGCGTTCGGCGTGGCCGCGGGGGCAGTCGGGGTGATGGCCGGCGAGGCCGAGGATATTCTCCAGCGGGACGGTGAGGATGACCTGCGTGGGTACTCCGCCGGACTCCGGCAGGTCCCCGGTGGCCATCACCCGGGCGCAGAGCTCGGTGAGGGCGTCGGCGTAGCGCTGGCCCTGCGTGCGGGGGTCGGGGATGCCGTCCTCGGCTGGGCGGGGCGCGGCCAGCGGGTCGAGGGCGGCGCCGACGATGGCGGCGCTGGCCGGGTCGAGCCGGCCGCTCAAGCCCACGCAGCCGTCGTCCAGCTCGCGCAGGTGCAGATAGCGGTTACGCCGCTGCGTACGGAGCATGTCGTCGTTGTCGTCGGTCCGGTTCAACGTCTGGACCAGGGCTTTGCCGGCCTGGCGCAGGGCGTCGGGGTCCATTTCCTGGGCCCACTCGAGCATCATGGCCTGCGCCCGGTCGTATTCCGACACAGGTAGCGATTTCCGGAGGTTGTCCATCGTCACATGGATAACCCAGGCGTGCTCCTCGGAAATCGCGCCCTCACCCAACGCGAAACCGGTGTCGGTGAGCCGCCCGGCGAGTATGTCGGCGAGCCGGATGCGCTGGCGGACCCAGCTGGGATCGGCCAGCGTCCGGTCAACGATACGATCGGCGGCGGAGCCACTGTCGGGCCGTTTGTCGGAGTCGATCCGCCGGTACAGATCGAGCCGGGCAGCGGACAGTTTCCGCTGGATCTGCTCGTACAGGTCGGTGAGGGTGGATTCCTCGTCGGCACGCAGCGCGAACAGGGCGGAATCGTGAGCGGCGGCTATCGCGGCCAGCGCCTCACGGGCAGCGGATATCACCGCCGGCTCCCCGCCGCCACCATCCGCGAATTCGAACATACAACCATCGTAGGTCATCGATCAGCCGACGCAAGGGCCTGGCGAAAACCCATCGGCGCCTCGACGCCCGACGAATTTTCGCGCCGGCATTCGCGCAGGTAGACAGCCTGGTCACCGTCCTGGCCGAGCCCCGAGCGGCGGCGAGAACCGGCCTCACGCCGACGGGACGCCACCAGCCGGACCCGGCCGGCGGATCTCCTCGGGCGTCCGGTCGGAGCGCCAGCCGCGCCAGCGGCCCAGATGCCCTCCTGATCCAGGTCCTTCATCCACGGGCGGCGTCGCGGGAGCCCGGGGCGCGGTTGGTCGCCTGATAGAACTTGCTGGCCTTGACCGTGGGCAGCCGGCGCCGGAAGGAGGTGACCGAGACCGACGCGCCGGCGCTCGCGCCGAGCAGTTCGTGGCCGGCGCGCAGGATCCGGGCCCGCTCCTTGGCCTGCCCGGCGGCGGCCCTCACGCGGGCGGCCACCCGCCGGTCATGCGTCGATCATGTCTCGATCATGTCTCGATCACAGCGCGGATGATAGCGGCGAGCTCGAGCGGGGCGTCGCTCTGGACCGAGTGGCTCGCGCCCGCGACGACGTGTACCGGCGTGCCGGGCGCGCGCCGGACGAACTCCTCGGCGTCGGCGTCGAGGACGAAGGCCGACGCGCCGCCCCGGACCAGTACCAGCGGGGCGGTCGCCGCCGCCACGTCGGCCCAGAGCGGGGTGTAGTCGTTCCGCCCGCCCAGGCGGTCGTAACGCCAGTACCAGCGGCCGTCCGGACCGCGCCGGCTGTTGTGGACGACCCCTCGGGCCACCGCCGAGCGGGGCCGGCGCGGTGCCGCGGCCGCCGCGAGCGCGATCATCTCGTCCTGGGTGTCGAAGCTGGCCGGGCCCTCGACGAGCACGGTCGTGCCCCGCTCGGCGCGGGTCATCGCGGCGTGGCGCAGCAACGCCGACGGGGTGACGTCGACGATGACGGCCCGCCGGACCAGGTCGGGCGCGACGGCGGTGAGCCGGATCGTGGTCAGCCCACCCAGCGACATCCCGACCACCACGTCCGCGTCCGGGGCCCACTGGCGCAGGGCGGGCGCGAGGGCTTCCGCCGCCGTCCAGGGCGTGTAGTCCCGGTCGTCTCGCCAGTCGGAGCGGCCGTGGCCGGGGAGGTCGACGGCGAGCGCGGGCAGGCCCAGGGCGAGGGCCACGGTGTCCCAGGTGTGGGCGTTCTGGCCGCCTCCGTGCAGGAGGACGACCCGGACGGCCCCAGTGCCCCAGCGCAGCGCGCTCACCGTCCGCCCGTCCCCGTCCCGCGCGTTGACCCGCCGGACGACGGGGGGCTCGGGCTGGGCCAGGCCGATCTCGGCCGCGTTGTCGGCCAGCAGCGCGAACTCGTCGGGTTCGGCCGGTTCGGTTCCGGCCGGGGCGGATTCAGGTCGATCAACAGGCATCGCGACAGACCTCCCGGTAACGGAGAATACCGCCGGCGACCGCCGCCGCCAGGAGCTCGCTTACCGCCAGGAGCTCGCTTACCGCCAGGAGCTCGCTTACCGCCACGAGCTCGCTACCACCAGGAGCTGAGGACGGTCAGATGACGCTGCATCCGGTGCTGGGCCACCGGCAGGTCGCCGGCGAGGATCGCCTCGACGATGCGCTCGTGGACGTCGTGGACCGCGGTCGCCACCTCTGTCCCGGTCGCCGGCCGGGACAGAGGTTCCTGGACGCGCCGCTGCCACAGCGTCGTGATGATCCGCAGGAACAGGGCCAGGATGGGGCTGCCGGACAGTTCGGCGAGCTCGGTGTGCAGCTCGTGGGCCAGGTCGTTGACGTCCTCACGCCGGGTGTCCGGGAGGACCAGGAGCGAGGCTCGCAGCCGCCGCGCCACCTCGGGGTCGCGGTGGCGCCGGACGACCAGCGCGAGAATCCCCGACTCGATGGCGGCGCGGACGATCCGGAGCTGCTCGACCTCGATCTTCTGGTAGCCGAGGTAGAGGGCCATCGACTCGATGCTGGCCGTCGGGTCGGGCTCGGTGACGATGAGACCGCCGCCGGGGCCGCGCCTGGTCCGGGCGACGGAGTGGTGTTCGAGGATCCGGACGGCCTCGCGGAACACGGCCCGGCTCACGTCCAGCCGTTCCAGGAGCTCGGGCTCCGAGCCGATGACGTCGCCGACGCCCGCGCCGCTCTCGGCGATCTCGGCGATGACCCGGCGGGCCACCGTCTCGGCCATCTTCCGCGTGCTGCCGTTGGTGTCCGGCTCGGTGCGCGGGGCCCGGGAGATCGGCTCCTGCGCCGTGGAGATCAGCCAGTCCCGCATGGCCTCCAGGTGGCGCGTCGTCTGGTGCTCGGCCCGCGCCGTGTTCCCGGCGATGATCGAGTCGATGATGGCGGTGTGGGCCCGGTCGGCGGCGGCGGACAGCGCCGGGCCGCTGGCGCCGGGCAGGCGGGGACGTTGCGCGTAGCGGGTGGTCAGCTGGATCAGGACGCTGATGAACAGATGGAGAGCGGTGTTGCCGGAAAGGTCGCTCAGCGCGAAGTGCAGCAGCTCGCGCGCCCGGAGGTTGTCCTCGCCCGGCGCCCGCTCCTCGCGCAGCGTGTCGCGCAGCCGGGTGATGCCGCTCTCGGGGATGTGCTCGGCGGCGAGGCGGGCGGCCAGGGGCTCCAGGAGCAGCCGCGCGGCCAGCAGGTCCTCGACGCTGGTTCCCACGTACTCGAGGTAGATGACCACGGCCGCGGTCAGCGACCCGATGTCGGGGGCCCGGACGATGAGCCCGCCGCAGCGGCCTCGCCGCATCGTCGCGACCTCGTGGTGCTCCACGAGGCGGATGGCCTCGCGCAGCACCGCCCGGCTGACGCCGTAGCGCGCCCGCAGCTCCTCCTCGCCGCCGAAGACCTCGCCGACCGGCCAGCCGGCCTGGGCGATGTCCGCCTCGATCTGGCGCGCGACCTGCGCGGCGAGCTTGGGCGAGCGCGGCGGGCGGACGGGCCGCGCCGAGCGGTCCGCGGCCGCGCCGGTGCCCACCGCCACTACAGTTCCTCCGAACCTACGCCGTTGTAACCGACGATTGGCACTCTGATTCTAGGCGCCCTGATGGGGCCGGCCGACTGTGCTTTCGATCTCGCCTGGCGCGTGGCTGCCGGGCTGCCGGGCGGCCGTTACCGCCAGGGCGGCTGTCACCGGTCCGCCGGGGCGGACGTTTCGGACCAGCCAGGGCGGCCGTTACCGAGCCAGATCCCGGGAGGCGAGGGTCCTCGCCCTCAGGCCGGGTGACCCGCCGCCGCCCGGACGGCGAGGGCGCGGCGCAGGTCGTCCGCGCCGTCGGAGGCGATCCGGCGCGGGCCCGACGGGAGATCGGTCCGGGCCGCGAACTCCTCGGCCCACCGTAGGGTCTCAGCCGTGACGGCGAGGGCGGGGAAACACAGCTCGGCCAGTTTCGCCAGGGACATCGTGCCCCGGAAGGCGGCGGTCGCCGGCAGGTCGTCGAACCAGCGCCGCGCGTATGGGGCGGCCAGCTCCTCCTGGCCGGCGACCCAGATCCCGCCGGCCAGCGCGGAGAGCTGGTAGTGGGACAGCGCGCCGTCCGGGTCGACGAGCGCGGCCCAGGCCGCCGCCTTCGCGCCGGCGTCGGGGCGCAGCGCCCGGGCCCGGGTGGCGTGGACCAGGCCGGACGCGGTGCGGTCGGCGGCGTAGGCGGCCTCGACGCCCTCGTCGTCCAGGTCGCCGAGGGCGGCTCGCCGCTCGAGGACCAGCCAGGCCAGCTCGTCGTCGACGGTCAGGCCGTCGAACGGCTCGCCGCCGCGCGACCAGGCCCGCAGCGCGCCGAGGTCGTCGGTGAGGCCGATCCAGCCGCGGGCCGCGGTCAGCTGCATGCTGCTGCCGGGCTTCGCCCCGGCCAGCAGCTCCCCGGCCGCGGCGGCCAGGGTGGCCAGGCCCGCCGACCGTCGCGGGCCGGGCGCCACGTACACGGGGACGGCGGCCGTGATCCACGGCAGCAGCCGCGCGGTCACGACGTCCAGCTCGCCGGGCAGGCCGGCCACGACCGTCCGGACGGCCAGGTCGGGGGCGACGAGCCCGTCGGCCAGGCCGGTGCGCAGCGCGTTCCAGACCACCGCGCGGGCGGTGGCGTCGTCGGTCGCCCCGAGCACGGCGGGCAGCCGCTCCCACTCGCCCGCGGCCAGGCGGACCGTCGCCCAGGACTCGTCGCCGGCGTTGGGCAGGACGACCTGGCCCGGGCCGGCGCTCGGCACCGGGACCGCCTCGCCGCCGAGCACCACTGGCGTCCCCGCGGCCCCGCCCGGACCGCACGGCCTGCCCGGTCCGGCGGGCAGGACGGCGACGGTCAAGGCATGCGGACGGTCGGCCGCCGGGCCGAACAGCGGGTCCCGGCGGCGCAGGACCGTGCCGGCCGGGCCGGTCTCGACCGCGACGATGTCGACGCCGGCCCGGCGCAGCCACTCGTGGGCCCAGCGCTCGAGGTCGGCGCCGGTGGGCGTCCCCGGGCCCGCGCTGGCCGACCACGACGCGAGCAGGTCGGCGAACGTCGCGTTGCCGTAGGCATGGGCGCGGACGTGCTGGCGCAGGCCGCGCAGGAACATTTCCTCACCCAGGTAGGCGGCCAGCTGCCGCAGCACGCTGGCGCCCTTGGCGTAGGAGATGCCGTCGAAGTCGGCCAGCGCGGCGCGGGCGTCGACGGCGCCGTTGCCGGCGACCGGGTGGGTGGTCGCCCGGCGGTCGGCCGCGTAGCCCCAGCTCTTGCGGGCGGTGGCGAAGTCGGGCCCGGCCGGCAGGCCCGTCAGCACCGGGGTGACCCGGCGGGCCAGGTACTCGGCGAACGACTCGTTGAGCCACAGGTCGTCCCACCAGCGCATGGTCACCAGGTCGCCGAACCACATGTGCGCCATCTCGTGGACGACCGTGTTCGCCCGGCCCAGCACCTCCGACTCGCTCGGGCGGGAGCGGAAGATCAGCTGGTCGCGGAAGGTGACGCAGCCGGGGTTCTCCATCGCGCCCCAGTTGAACTCGGGCACGAACGCCTGGTGGTACTGGCCGAACGGGTAGCGCACCGCGAACAGCTCGTGGAAGGCGTCGAGCGCGTCGGCGGTCAGGCGCAGCAGCCCGGGGGCGTCCCGGTCGAGCTCGGCGGCGAGCGAGCGCCGGGCGTGCAGGCCGAGCGGGATGCCGTCGTGCTCGCCGAGCACCGAGTGCCACGGCCCGGCGACCAGGGTGACGAGGTAGGTCGAGATCGGCTCGGTCTCGGCCAGCCGCCAGCGTCCCGGCCCGAGCCTCGTCGAGGCGCCGTTGCCGACGACCGTCCACTCCGGCGGACACTGGACGGCCAGGCTGAACCGGGCCTTCAGATCCGGCTGGTCGAAGCAGGCGAACCAGCGCCTGGCGTTGTCCACCGACGACGTCGCGCACAGGTAGACGGCGTCGTCGGCCGGGTCGACGAAGCGGTGCAGGCCCTCGCCGTCGCGCGAGTAACGGATGCGGGCCGTCACGACCAGCTCGTGGCGCCCGTCCAGTCCGCGCAGCGGCAGCCGGCCGTCGGCGTAGGTCCCGAGCGGGACGGGGGCACCGTCGAGCGCGGCCTCGAGCAGCTCGTCGCAGAGCAGCTCGACGAACGTCTCCGGCTCGCGGGCCGTGAAGGTGATCGTCGTGGTCGACGTGAAGACGTCCCCGGGCCGGTCGGGATCCTCGGTAAGGTCCAGCTCGATCGCGTACCGGTCGACCTCGACCGCCGCCGCCCGCTTCTCGGCCTCTTCCCGCCGCAACGCCGCCATCCGCCAACCCTAGACGCCGCCCCCGGATCGCCCGCTCCGAACGGCGCGGGCCGACGGCACCTGGGCGCTGGGAGCGGGCCGCGAACACCTCTCGGCCGCGGCGGGCAGGGACTAGGTTCGATGTGCATCAGCGGCGCGTAGACCGTGAGCCCGTCGACTTGGCGCCGCTCGGTGCGGGCATGGACGCGATGCAGTCAGAGGAGACGCGCATGAGCGACAAGCAGGTACGGATGGTCGTCCTGTCGACGGACAACCTCGACGAGTCGATCAAGTTCTACACCGAGACCCTCGGCTTCCCGCTGAAGTTCCGCGACGGCGCCCACTACGCGGCGCTCGACGGCGGCTCCATCACCATCGCCCTGGCCACCGCGGTCGACCACCCCATCCACGGGCAGGTCGTCGTGGGCATCAAGACCGACGACGTCGACGGCGCCGCCAAGGCGATCGAGGACAACGGCGGCGCCATCGTGAAGGGCCCGTACGACGACGCGCACGAGCGCCGCGCGGTCGTCTACGACAACAAGGGCAACGGCCTGGTCTTCTACAAGTCGCTCCAGCGCTGAATTCCGGAACCAACGACCAGGGGGCCGGCCCGTTAACGGCCTGACAGCGTTAGTGGCTTGACAGGATTGGCGCCGGCTCGGACGCTGATGCCCACTACGGGTGGGAGGTGGCGATGGATCCGGTGTTCGAGGTTGTGACGAAGAAGGGCCGCGGCGGCAAGCCTGGCGACTGATTCCCGTCTCGGGGAGAGGCGGGCCGGGCGGGATTCCCGCCCGGCCGGCCTGCCTCGGCTGGGCGGATGCGCGGTTGGCCGGTTCAGCCGTTTCCGGCCAGGGCGAGGAAGGCCGCGTTGACGTCGCGGGCCACCGCCGGCTGGGCGACGCTGTACCAGCCCCAGCCGCCGTGCGGGTTCACGTCGATCAGGAGATGGGCTCCGGTGCGGTCTACGAGCAGGTCGAACGCGCAGTAGAGCAGGCCCCGGGCCCTGGCCCAGGCCAGCAGTCGCTCCGCCGTCGCGGCGCCGAGTTCCATCGGCTCCACCCCGAGTTGGTCGGCCGGGACGAGGCGGGAGTCGACCTCGTCGCCGCCTGCGTCGATCCGGTAGGCGAGAACCGAGGTCCCGACGACGAAACACCGGACCTCGTACTGATGATTGACGCGGGCCTGGACGAGGGTGGGCGCCCGAACCCGCCGGCCGTGGAAACGCTCGACCAGCTCGGCCGGAAACTCGGCGGTGGTGAACTTCTGGTCGTCGGCGATGAACTCGTCGGCGTTGACGGCCTTCACGACGAAGCGGTCACCACGGGGGAGCGGTGTGTGGTTACCGATCCGCAGATCGGGAACCACCAGCCCGGCCTTGCGGGCGGAGGCGAGCAGCGCGACCTTGTTCCGGAGAATGCCGTCGAGTGATGGCCGGTTGCACCACGGCCGGTCGGGGTGCGCCCACTCGGTGGCGACGAGGGCGCCCTGGATCGCGGCGGCCCATTCCCGTTCGGCGAAACGGCGGCTGTCGCCCGCCAACCCGGCCACGGTCACCGGCGACGGATTACGCGAGGAAAACCGCCGGTACACAATCAGCTCCGCCGAGAGAAGGTCCTCGTCGGTCAGGACGGCGGTCCCGGCCTGGAACCGGAAACCGTCCAGGCCGATGTCCACCGTGTAGTCGGCCTCGGGGCCGCCGAGCGGGAACGTGAGCGTCCGCAGGCCCCGCTCCCGCAGGAACGCGGCGAGCGCGAGAGCGTCCGCGTCCTCGACCTCGTGGATCAGGACCACCGCCATCGTCCGCCGGCCTCCCGTCGGTCAGCGCCGCGGGGCCACGAGGTAGACGCCGGCCCCGCCGGCCAGCGCGAGCAGCTCGCCGTCGGGATGCCAGGCCACACCGAACAGGGCGCCCGCGACCCGCAACGCGCACCGGCAGGCGCCGGTCGCGGTCTCCCAGACGCGCACGGTCCCGTCCCGGCTGACCGTGGCCAGCAGCGAGGCGTCCGGCGCGAAGGCGCACCCCTGGACCCAGCTCGGGTTGCCGGCGAGCACCGCCCGCTCGGTGCCGGCGGCAACGTCCCAGAGGCGGGCGGTGCGGTCGTCGCCCGCGGTGGCCAGCAGTCGTCCGTCGGGGGAAAACGCGCAGTCGTTGATCCAGCCGGTGTGACCGGTCAGAGTGGCCTGCTCGGCGCCGTCGGGCAGCCGCCACACAGTCACCGTGCCGTCGTCGCCGGTGGTGGCGAGCAGCCCGGCGGCCAGGGAGCAGGCGCAGCTGGTGATCCGGGTCGGCCCGGCCAGCACCGCGGGTTCGGTCGTCCGCCCGGCACTGTCGGCGACGGTCCACAGCCGCGCTGTCCGGTCGTTGCCGGACGTGGCCAGCAGCGTCCCGTCCGGCGAGAACCCGCAGCCGGTGACCCGCCCGGCGTGGCCGACCAGGACGATCGGCCGGCCGCCGCCAACCGGCCACAGGCGCGCCGTCCCGTCGTCGCTCGCGGTCGCGAGTACGCTGCCGTCCGGCGCGAACACGCAGGTCCGGACGCCGCTGGCGTGACCGGTCAGCGTCGCGCGCTCGGCCCACGCTCCGCTGGCATCAACGCCGAGCAGTCCCACGGTCCCGTTGCTGCGCGCGGCCGCGAGCAGCATCCCGTCCGGTGAGAAGGCGCAGCCGTTGACCCGCCGGCCGTCGCCGGCGAAGGTTGCGGCTACCGCGCCGGCCGGCATCCGCCAGACCCGCGCGCCGCCCTCGCTGCTGGTCGCGGCGAGCAGCGTCCCGTCGGGGGAGAACGCGCAGTCGGTGATCCAGCCGCTGTCGCCGACGAGCGCCGCCTCCTCGGTCAGGCCGTCGGGGCCCGGACCCGGGATCCGCCAGACGCGGGCGACGCCCTCGCTGCTGGTCCCCACGATCCGCGTCCCGTCGGGGGAGAAGGCGCAGCTGGTCATCCAGCCGACCTCGTCGGCCAGCGACGCCGTCTCGGCGCCGTCGGTGGTCCGCCACAGCCGCACGGTCTGGTCCCGGCTGGCGGTGACGAGCAGCGTCCCGTCCGGGGAGAACGCGCAGTCGCGGACGTTGCCGGTGTGGCCGCGCAGGACGGCGCGCTCGGATGCGTCGGTGACGTTCCAGAGGCGGATGGTGTGGTCGTCGGCCGCGCTGGCCAGCAGCGTCCCGTCGGGGGAGAAGGCGCAGCCGTTCACCCAGCCGGTGTGGCCGCGCAGGACGGCGCGCTCGGATGCGTCGGTGACGTTCCAGAGGCGGATGGTGTGGTCGTCGGCCGCGCTGGCCAGCAGCGTCCCGTCGGGGGAGAAGGCGCAGCCGTTCACCCACTCGGTGTGGCCGCGCAGGACGGCCTTCTCGGTGCCCTCGGCGACGGTCCACAGCCGTACGGTCCGGTCGTCGCCCGCCGTCGCGAGCAGCGTCCCGTCGGGGGAGAACGCGCAGGCCCAAACGCCCCCGGCGTGGCCGCGCAGCTCCGCGCCCGCGCTCCAGTCGGCGACGTTCCACAGCCGCGCGGCGCGGTCGTCGCCACCGGTCGCGAACAGGGTCCCGTCCGGGGAGAACGCGCAGGAGGTGACCGTGCCGTGGTGGGTGGCCGCCGACGGCTGGTCTGGTACGGGCTCGGCGGGTGGCTGGGTCTGGTCGGGGGGCTGGATCTGGTCGGGCATCGGCTGGACCGGTTCGAGGAAGGGCCGGCGCAGCGTGGCCCGGTAGGCCGCCAGGCTCTCGGCCAGGGTGGGGACGCCGACGGCCCGGCTGGCCAGGGTGGCCGCGAGCGGGTCCGCCGGGTCGGGCGGCCCGTCGGCGGCGCCCAGCCCGCCCGGCCCGCCCGGCCCGCCCGGCCCGCCCGGCCCGAGCTGAGCCGCCGGGTCGGGGGTCGCGGCGGACGCGAGCAGGCGGGCCGAGTCGCGCAGCACGTCACGCAGGGCCCGAGCGGCCGGCGAGTCCAGGAGGGCCAGGTCGGCCTCGACACCCACGGCCGAGCCGAACTCCCGGGTCTTGGCCTCCGCCCAGCGCAGGTCGCCGAGCAGCGCGGCCAGCTCTCCGCCCGCGCCGGCGGCGTCGAGATGGAAGGGCAGGAACCGCCACAGGTAGCCGGCGCCGCGCGGCAGCGTCCACCAGGGCCGGGCGCCGTCCGCCGCGACCACCGAGCCGGCGGCCGGGGCGGCGGCCGGAGCGGGGACGCGACCGGGGCCGAGCAGGCGGTCCGCGACCCTGTCGACGAGACGGCGGTGCACCGCCGCCCGCGCGTCGGCGCCGCGCTGGCCGCGCAGGTAGGCGCGCAGCACGTCGTGCTGGACGATGCGCGGCCCGGGCGGGTCGAGTGAGTACTCGGCGATCAGGCCGAGGCGGGCGAGCTCATCGCACAGCGGGTCGGGGTCGTCGTCGTCCCACAGCGGCTCGAGGACGTCGAGCGGGATCTCGACGTCCTCGGGGAAGATCGCCAGGTCGAGGTAGCGCTCCCGGTCGCCGTCGCGCAGCAGGTTGAGGCTGGCGTCGACGGTCGCGGCGACCGCTCGGGTCCGCTCACCCGGCCGGGCGGGATCGAGCGCGGCCGGGCCGCCCGCGGCCAGCCGGCGCAGGATGCCGTTCGCCGCCGTGGCCGCGCTCTCCCCGCGCTCGACCCGGCGCCGCAGCACCCCGTGGATCAGGTTGAGCAGCACCGGCCAGCCGCCGGCCACCGCGGCCAGCGCGGACGCGGTCTGAGCCGCCAGCCCCGGGACGCCCTCGCCGAGCAGGCTCCGCGCCTGGTCATCCGACATCGCGTCCACCCGTATCCGTACGGCGCCGTCCGGGAGCAGGTCGGGGATCCGGGTCGTCACCAGCCGGCCGTGGCCGTGGCCGTGGTCGCCGCCGCGGGCGCGGCTGGCGAACCGGAACGGCCGCAGCTGGCGGTCCGCCCACACGTCGTCTACGACGAGCAGCACTGGCTCGCGCTCGTCGAGCAGCCGGCCGAGCTCGGCGCCGGCCGCGTCCGGGTCGGAGATCGCCGGCCGCTGGCCGGACAGGACGAACGACAGGTCGTTGATCCTTTCGGCCAGGCTGGCGCCCGCGCTCTCCTGCCCGACCGTCACCCACAGCAGGCCGCCCGGGTAGCGGGCGTCGATCTGAGGCTGGTGGCACGCCCAGGTGGCCAGCCGCGTCTTGCCGAACCCGCCCGCGCCGGCCAGCCCCGCCTCGACCGGGCCCGGGCCGAGCAGCGCCGACGTGAGCGCCCGGCCAAGGGCGGGCCGGTCGACGTGCCGGTCCAGCGGCGGGGCCATCCACGGCCGGCGGGCGGCGGGCGCCTCGCCCGCCGCCGTTGTGCCGCCGGTCGCCGTGGCGGCGCGCAGCTGGGCGAGCTGGATCTCGTAGAGGGCGTGCAGGACGGCCTCGCCGAGATCCGCCGCGTCGGTCACCCAGCGCACGATCAGCCCGGCCGTCAGCAGCCGCTGGCGGAAGGCGTCGATCGCGCGCCGGTCGGCGTCGACGAGGTGGCCCGGCACCCGACTCGGGTCGTCCAGCAGGAACACCAGCCGCGGCATCCCGGCCTCGGTGGCGGTCAGGAACTCCAGCTCGGTGTAGGAGACGCCGTCTGCCCGGTCCGGGACGAGCGAGCCGTACCGGAAGCCGATCATCGCCAGGTAGATGTCGCACTCCCGGACCCGGGCCTGGCAGTAGGCGGCGGGCGGGAGTCCCTGGGCGGCGAACTGGGCCATGTCGACGGGCCGGATGCCGACCTTGAGCGCGGCGTCCACCGCGGCCTGGACGAACGACCGGCCGGCCGGGTGGCGCGCCATGTCCGAGGTGTGGCTCAGAAACACCGTGCCCCCGTCGACCACGACGACCAGACTAGCGTTGATCTTGCTGTTCGGCGATAGCCACGAGGCCGGCGGCGGGCCTCACGGGCCGGGGCGGTGCCGGACCCGGGCGGCCTGGCGGGTCAGGTGGTCGCGCTCGGGCACGCTGGTCGCGGCCCGGGCCGCCTCGGCGTACAGCTCGGCGGCCCGCTCCCGCTCGCCCGCGCGCTCGCGCAGGTAGGCCTCGGCAGCGGTGCGCCGGGGCAGGCCGGGTTCGACCTCGGCCAGCGCGGCCAGGCCGGCCGCCGGCCCGTCGGCCTCCCCGACGGCGACCGCCCGGTTCAGCCGGGCCACCGGGCTGCCGGTCAGGCGCAGCAGCTCGTCGTACCACTCGACGATCTGCGTCCAGTCAGTCTCGGCGGTGCTGGGCGCGTCGGCGTGCAGCGCGGCGATCGCGGCCTGCGCCTGGAACTCGCCGAGGCGGTCGCGGGCCAGCGCGCGTTGCAGGATCGCCACCCCCTCGGCGATCAGCGCCGTGTCCCAGCGGGAGCGGTCCTGCTCGGTCAGCGGGACCAGGCGGCCGTCCGGCCCGGTCCGGGACGCGCGGCGGGCGTGGGTCAGCAGCATCAGCGCCAGCAGGCCCGCGACCTCCGGTTCGTCAGCGCGGGCGGCGAGCTGGCGGGCCAGCCGGATCGCCTCGGCCGCCAGGTCCACATCCCCGCCGTAGCCCTCGTTGAAGATGAGGTAGAGCACGCGCAGCACGGTCGCGAGATCACCCGGCGCGTCCAGCGGCAGTCCGGCGATCCGCCGCTTGGCCCGGCTGATCCGCTGGGCCATCGTCGCCTCGGGGACGAGGTAGGCCGCCGCGATCTGCCGGGTGGTCAGGCCGCCCAGCGCCCGCAGGGTCAGCGCGGCGGCCGCGTCGCGCCCCAGGCTGGGATGCGCGCACAGGAAGAACAGCCGCAGCGTGTCGTCGACGGCCGGCACCGGGCCGGCCGGCGGCTCGGCGTCGGCGGCGAGCTCCCGGGCCCGCCGCGACGCCTCGGCCCGGGCGGAGTCGACGAACCGGCGCCAGGCCACCGTCACCAGCCATGCCTTCGGGTCGCGCGGGGGATCGTCCGGCCACGTCTCGAGCGCCCGGATCAGGGCTTCCTGCACGGCGTCCTCGGCCGGCGCGAACCCCGCTCCGCGCCGGACGAGGACACCGATCACCGCGGGCGCGAGCTCGCGCGGCAGCGACTCGTCCACCCGTCCCGCCTCCTTCCGCCCGTCCCGTCTGCTTCCGCCGTCCCGCTTCCCGCTCCGCTCAGCCCGCCGTGAAGGGGTTGAGGGTGAGGAACGGCCGCAGCTCCAGCCACTCGTGGATCGGCTTCCCGCCGGCGCCGGGCGCGGCCGAGAGCTGCCCGGCCAGCTCCAGCGCGCGGTCCCACGACTCGACGTCGATGACCATCCAGCCGGCGATGAGGTCCTTCGTCTCGGCGAACGGCCCGTCGGTCACCGGCGGGCGGCCCTCGCCGTCGTAGCGGACGAACGTGCCCTCGGGTGAGAGCGCCTGCTCGTCGACGAACTCGCCCGTCTTCCGCAGCTCGTCCGCGAAGTCCTTCATGTACTGGATGTGGGCGTCGATCTCCTCCGGCGTCCACCGGTCCATCGTCGTCCAGCCCTCGACCGGGGTCGGGCCGCCGCGGTAGTGCTTGAGCAGCAGGTACTTCATGGTGGTCTCCGTTTCCGTAACGCGGCCCGTCGTGGCCGCTCATGCCCCGGGGACGGAGCTGGCATCGCGTTCTCGACACACCCGGCCGGACGACTTCCTGATTTTTTCGCGGCCGCCGGCCGGGGCGGGTCAGTGGGTGGCCTTGCGGAAGTCCCAGCTGACGATCTTCTCGGGCTCCAGGCGCAGCCAGGCGTGGCGCTGGTCGTAGTGGACCTGGCCGTCGGTGTACTTGTCGGCCAGCAGCCGCTCGGGTTCGGCCAGGCTTTCGTTCGGCTCGCCGACGCGGGGGATCTCGCCGACGGCCTCGACCCGGCCGGTGATCTCGACGCCGCGCAGCTCCTGGTAGGCGTGGCCGGTGTCGACGAGGACGCTGACGTTCGGGTCGCGCTGAAGGTTGACCCAGCGCTGGCTGCGCACCAGCGAGGTGAACCACATCGCGGAGCCGTCCCAGACGAACCACAGGGCGGAGACGTGCGGCCGGCCCTGGCCGTCGACGCTCGCGAGCCGGCAGGTGCGCTGCTCGGCCAGGAACTCGTCGCGTTCCTCGGGGCTCATCGCGATCCGCCGGCCCCGGCGCTGCTCCCGCACCATGTCCGCCTCCTCCAGGTAGGTCCGCCGGGCTCATCCTGCCCGGTCGCGGCCGGATCCGGCCAGGTCGGGCCCGGCCCGGCCCGCCCGGCGGCGGTCGTATTTCGGGAACAGGCCACCGTGACGCTTTTGCCCGTGGTGCGCGCGGACGAATCGCCGTATCTCACCAACGGTCCGGCTGAACGAGGTATCCGTGGCACGATCCGTTCAGGCGGCGCATGGATCCTTTTCCGGCAGCGGAGCAGTGGAGGCTCGAACGCGGATGGAGAGCGCGACATGACGCGGGCGCGCCCGGCGCCGGACGTTGAACCATCGGCGGTGGACGGGCCAAGAGCCCTTGTCGTCGTCGCCGGCGGAATGAGGGCTCCGGTTCCGCTCGACCGGCCGTTTGTCGTGGGCCGGGGCCGGGCGGCCGACCTGTTGCTCAACCATCCCTCGGTGTCGCGGCGGCATCTGGTCATTGAGGCCGCGCCCGGCGGCTGGACGGTGCGCGACATCTCCTCGAACGGAACTTGGCTGGATGGGCGGCGAATACGCCGGGTCGATGTCGGCTCAACGGCGGTCCGGCTCCGGTTGGGCGCTGTTTCCGGCTCGGAAATCATCCTGTCGCCGGATGCTCCGGCCCCGGTGACCGCGCCCGATCCCGCCATTCCTCTCCCGGCCACCGTCGCCTCCGCCGCCGCCAGCGCGGCCACCTCCGCCGCCGCCGCCGCCCCGGCCGGCGGGATGGGTGGGGATTCCGGGCAGAAGTACCAGGGCAGCGTCCCGATCCGGCTCGGCCGGATGGCGATCGGCCGGGCCCGGGACAACGACATCGTCGTCAACGACCTGCAGGTGTCCCGGTCGCACGCCGAGCTCCTCGTCGGGCGGGGCGGAATCGAGGTCGTCGACCTCGGCTCGGTCAACGGGACGTTTGTCAACGGCGCCCGGATAAGCCGGTCGGTCATCGGGCAACGCGACGTCATCGCCGCCGGTCACCACATCTTCCAGCTGGTCGGCGAAGAGCTTCTGCACTTCGTCGACGCGGGCGACATCACCTTCGAGGCCGACGGCCTGAACGTGCGCGTCGACGGCGGCGCGCGGCTGCTGCGCGACATCTCCTTCCGCCTGCCGGGCGGGTCCCTGCTGGCCGTCATCGGCCCGAGCGGGTCGGGCAAGTCGACGCTGCTGAACGCACTGACCGGGTTCCGGCCGGCGGACACCGGGACGGTCCGCTACTCCGGCCGGGACATGTACGCCGACTACGACGAGCTGCGCCGGCGCATCGGCTACGTCCCGCAGGACGACATCCTGCACACCCTGCTGACCGTCCGGGAGGCGCTCGACTACGGCGCCCGGCTGCGGTTCCCGGCCGACACCACGGACCCGGAGCGGCGCGCGCGCATCGACGAGGTCCTGGTGGAGCTCGGTCTGACGTCGGCCGCCGAACGCGACGAGGAGAACCGCTACGCCGCGGGAGCCGCCAGCGCGGCCGCCGCCGGTGACGGGGACACGGGCGGGGCGGACGGCGGGCGGGCCGCCGGGGATCTGGCCGACCGGCAGGTCCGCACCCTGTCGGGCGGGCAGCGCAAGCGGACGAGCGTGGCCCTGGAGCTGCTGACCCGCCCGACCCTGCTGTTCCTCGACGAACCGACCTCCGGCCTCGACCCCGGCCTCGACAAGGAGGTCATGGAGACGCTGCGGCGCCTGGCCGACGGCGGCCGAACGGTGATCGTCGTCACCCACAGCGTCGCCCAGCTCAACCTGTGCGACTACGTGCTCGCCCTGGCCAGGGGCGGGCAGATGGCCTATTTCGGCGAACCCCAGAACGCGCTGAAGTTCTTCGGCGAGGGCGACTGGGCCGACGTCTTCCGGATGCTGACGACCACCAGCGGCTCGAAGGCGTCGGTCGAACGGTTCCGGTCCTCGCCGTATTTCGTGCCCGCCTCGGTGATCGCGCCCGCCGCCCGGCCGAACCCGGCTGATCTGCCCGGCGTGCGCCAGCAGCGAATGCTCTCGCAGGCCCTCACCCTCGGCCGCCGCTATCTGCGGGTCATCGCGGCCGACCGGGTCTACCTGCGGCTGACTGTCGCCCTACCCGTGCTGCTGGGGCTGGTCACCCAGGTCGTACCGGCGAAGAACGGGTTCACCGTCGTCCGGCTGCCGAACGTCGAGGCCGGCCAGGTGCTTCTGATCATAGTGCTGGCCGCGTCCTTCATGGGCCTGGCCAACGCGATCAGCGAGGTCGTCAAGGAACGCGCCATCTACCGGCGAGAACGCACGATCGGGCTGTCGAGGGTGGCCTATCTCGGGTCGAAAATCGGTGTGCTGACCCTGATGACAGCGGCACAGGGCACTGTGTTCACTCTCATCGCCACGTTTCACCGCCTGCCGCCGCGCGCGGCTCTGCTTTCCTCGCCCCGACTGGAGATACTGGCGGGTGTCGTCCTTCTCACCTGGGCGTCCTCAATGGTCGGCCTGCTGCTGTCGACCGTCGTCGACAGCGGTGACAAGGTGATGCCGCTGCTGGTATTGGCGACCGTCGCGCAGCTGGTGTTCTGCGGCGGATTCTTCCCGCTGGCCGGAAAGAACGGCCTGAACCAGTTCAGCTACATCTTTCCGACCCGATGGTGTTTCGCCGCGGTCGCCTCCACCGCGGACCTGAACGTCGTGCAGAAACTCGGCGACCCGCTGCTGAGCCCAGACAGGCCACCGGACCCGCGCTGGCGGCACGCGGGTTCGGTGTACGCCGTCGACATCGGCGTCGGGTTCACCGTCACCATTCTGATCATCCTGGCCACTCTCGTCCTGCTGGGACGCGTCGACTCGGGCGGCCCACGCCGTCGGCTGATCGGCGCCCGCGCCCGTTCGGCTCCCGCCCGCGGGGCTGGAACGTTCCTGACCCCGGTTCCGCCTGTTCCTGAGAACCTGTCCAGTCCCGGCGGAGCGTCCGACGCCACCGGACCGATCACCGTCGTCCCTGGCCCGGTTCACGTGCTGCCCGCGGCGCCGGGGCCGCCAGCGATCCTCGAGGGCCCGACCGGGCCGGCCCTTCTCCTGACACTCCACCCGCCGGCGCCCCGACGCGCGCCCGACGGGTGAGAGCTATGACCGCCCGGGCCGGAGGAGCTCGGCCGCGACGGTCGGGGCCAGCGGGCGCGGGGGCAGCAGCTCGCGGATCGCGGCGGCGACCGCGTCGACGTGGGGCGGCGCCACCATCGTGAAGTGGCTGCCGGGAACCTCCCTGGTCACCGGCGGCTCAATCGACACCGCCGCCCACCCGTCGCGGGCTGACGCGGCGGGCAGCCCGAGCGCCGACAGGGCGGCCGGGGTGCCCTCGGCCGCGGTCAGCATGGTGACGGCCCCCCGGTAGACGCCCCCGGGCGCGTAGGTGACCAGGGCCGCCAGGTGCGCCCGCCAGACCCCGTAGGCCGCCTCGACCAGCTCGGGCGGGACGGCGTCCGGCCGCGGGACGTCCGCGGCCCGCGCGAGCTGGCCGCGCAGCCCGGCCGTCGCCGCGGTGAAGATTTCCCGCAGCCGTCCCTCGGGCGGCCAGTGCCCGGGCGCGTCGAGGACGGGCGGGCGGCTGTCGAGGACGAGCAGCGCGACCTCCTCACCGGCCTCCTGCAGCCGGACGGCCAGCTCGAACGCGACGGTGCCGCCGAACGACCAGCCGCCGACCAGGTAGGGGCCGGTCGGCTGGACCGCCCGCAGCGCCGGCAGATAGCGGTCGGCCATGTCCTCGACCCGGCTGTCGGGCCGTTCGCCGGGGGCGAGGCCGAGGCCCGCGACCGCGTGGAAGGGCCGGTCGCCGAGTGCCCGGGCCAGGGCGCGGAACGCCAGTGCGCTCCCACCCGCCGCGTGCACGCAGAACATCGGCTGGCCGTCGCCCGCGGCCAGCGTCACGATCGGCGACCAGGCGCGGCGGGGAGCCGGGACGTTCACCGGGGTGGCTTCGACGACTGTGCTCGACTCTGTGACCGGGCCGGGCTCTGTGACCGGGCTCGACTCTGTGACCGGGCCGGGCTCAGGCGCCCGGCCGAACGCGGTGAACGCGGCGCGGAGGTCGGCCGCCGCCGCCTCGGCCAGGCGGCCCAGCGTCCCGTCGCCGTGCGCCCGGGCCCCGCCGCGCCATTCGACGCCGAGCCGGCGGTCCACCACGAGCGCGGCGATGTCCAGCGGGCGGGGCCGGGCGGCCCGGGGAGCGCGGGAGACCCCGCCGAGACCGGCGGCAACCCGGACCGGGCCATCCGCCGGCAGGCCGCGTTCGAGGGGCCCCAGGTAGACGTACGACACCGGCGCCGCCGGCATCGCGGCCAGGCGCCGCGCGATCCGGTCCGCCTCGCCGTCCACAGGCTCGCCGTCCACATGTTCGCCGTCCACATGTTCGCCGTCCGGATCCTCGGCGTCCTGGGCCGGCGCGGGCCAGCGCAGCAAGCCGTAGCCCAGGCCGCCGCCGGGCACGCCCGCGAGCTGCCGGGCGACGGCGCGGGCGGCGTCGAGGAGGTCGCCGTCGGGCGCGCTGAGCGCGACCGGGTGGACGGCGGTCAGCCAGCCCACCGTTCGCGACAGGTCCACGCCGGCCGGGACCGGATGGCGGCCGAGGCCTTCCAGGTCGACCAGGAGCGCCTCGCCCGCCTCGGCGCCGGCGCGAATCGCCCGGATCACCGCCGCAAGCACCAGGTCGGCCGGCCTGAGGGCGTGGCGAGGGAGCTCGCGCAGGATCCAGTCCGTCTCGGGCTCCCCGAGCCAGGTGGTGACGCTCCGGCTGTCGCCGACGGTCCCCGCGCTGGCCAGCGACGGCGGCCCGGCCGGCGGCCGGGCCGCCGGGATCCGCTCCGGCGCCGTCCAGTAGCCGAGTTCGCGGCGGGCAGTCGGATGGTGGGCGACCAGGTGGCGGCCCCACTCGGCGAGCGAGGTGGCCGGCGCGGCGAGCTCGATCGGGCGCCCGGCCGCGGCGGCCGGGTAGGCCAGCATCAGATCGGTCAGGATGATCCGCCACGACGTCGCGTCGACCAGCAGGTGGTGAGCGACGAGGAGCAGGCGGTCCGGGCCGCGACCGGACAGGACGACCGCGGCGAACAACGGTCCGGAGCCCAGGTCGAAGCGGGCACGGACGGCCGCGGCCGCGGCGCGTACCCGCCGCTCGACGTCCTCGGTGCCGTCGATGTACTCGGTGTCGTCGGCGTAGCGGGCGTCGGACAGGTCGACCTGGCTGACCGGGACCAGCTCACCCGGCGGGGCCAGCGTCTGTTCCCAGCCGGCCGGGCCGCGGCGGAAGCGGGCGTTCAGGCCGGGGTGGCGGGCCAGCAGCGCGGCCACCGCCGCGCGCACCGACGCCAGCTCCAGCGGCGCGTCCACCTCCAGGCAGACGGTGTGGTCGTACCAGGCGGGCTCCACCGGGTCGGCGTCGAGGAAGGCCCGTTGGGCGGGGGTGAGCGGCGCGGGCCCGGTGACAGCCGGGTTCGGGTCGGCGTCCGCGCCGGGCGCGCGGGCGGGATGGTCGGCCCCGTCGATGGCGGCGGCGAGCTCGGCGACGGTCTGCCGGGCCAACAACTGCGAGGCGTCGAGCTGCCAGCCGAGCTGGCCCGCGTCGCCGACCAGCTGGATCGCGACCAGTGAGTCGCCCCCGAGGTCGAAGAAGTTGTCAAACACACCGACCCGGTCCAGACCGAGCTGGCGGCCCCACATCTCGGCGACGGTCCGCTCGGTCTCGGAGCGGGGCGCCGTGTAGGGGACGGTGAGCTCGGGCCGGGGATGGCGGCCCGGTTGGCCGGGTAGCGGCGCCGGTCCGCGTGCCTCGGCCGCTGTCCCGTCAGTCGGCCCGTCCGCCGTCCCACCGGCCGTCCCGGGGCTGCCGGCCGGGCCGCGGCTGCCGGCCGGGCCGCGGCTGCCGGCCGGGCCGCGGTTGCCGGCCGGGCCGCGGGTGCCGGCCGGGCCGCGGGTGGTGGTCGCGCCGCGCTCGACGGACGGGCCCGGCTGACGGGCCGGCCCGGGCGCGGTCGGGAGCGGCAGCCCCCGGGGTGACACGACCACCCGCGGCGCGCCCGCGAGGAGCACCGCGCGGAAGAAGGCCCGGCAGCCCTCGTCGCCCACCATGAACGGGGTGCCCGGGACGGGGCTCTCGCCGCGTAGCCAGTGGTCGCAGTTTACGGTCACCCACGGCACGCCGCCGCGCCCGCTCCGGGCCGCGGTCTCGTCGGCCGCGGCGTGCGCGGCCGCGTAGGCGGCGAGCTCGCCGCCGCCGACGACGGCGGCCAGCGAGGAGACGACCGCGCACCGGCCGAGGGGCAGCTCGGCCGCCGCCCGGGCCAGCGCGTCGATCATTCGGGTTCGTTCGCCGACATGGCGGCGCAGGACGTCCGCGTCCAGCCTGGCCAGGGGACGGCGCAGCCGGCCGCCGGCGGCGAGGATGACTCCGTCGAGCGGTCCGAAGCGGGCCACGGCGGCACGCAGCGCCGCCCGCAGGGCCAGCGGGTCGGCCGCGTCGGCCGCGTACGTCAGGACGTCGGCCGCGCCGAGCGCGGTGAGGGCCGCCAGCCGGTCCTCGGCCCGCGGTGGGGGAGTGCGGGCGATCAGCGCCAGCCGGGCCCGGGCCTGGCCGGCCAGGTAGGCGGCGATGGTCCGGCCGAGCGCGCCGCCGGCGCCGATGACCGCGTAGGCGGCGCCGTCCGGGAGGGAGGGCTCGGCGGTCAGCCTGAGCGGCGCGAAGCCGCGCGTCCAGCGCCGGCCGGCGCGGTGGGCGACGAGCACCGGGCCCTCGCCGCCGGCGGCAAGCTCGGCGGCGGCGGCAAGCTCGGCGGCGAGCAGACCGACCGGGTCCGGTCCGGCTCGGTCGATGTCGATCAGCCGGCAGCGCAGGCCCGGCGTCTCCCACGGGCCGGCCAGGCACGGGCCCAGCAGCGCAGCCTGGCCTGGGCGGATCGCGTCCGCGCCGGTCACGTCGAAGGCGCCGGCGCTCACCGCGACGAGCTCGGCGCCGGCCGGCAGGCGGGCCGCCACGGCGGCCAGCGTGCCGGCGGCGGCCAGGCCGCCGGGGTCATCCAGCGCATGCGGGTGCACGACCCGAGTGCCGGCCATCCGCCCGAAGCGACCGGGAGAATGGGCGGAGCCCCCGGTCGCGGAGGGCGACAGGTTGGCCTCGAGGACGGCCACGGCGCGTTCCGCCTCGGCCAGCGGCGCCGTCGCCACCTGGTGCCCGCCCGCGCGCAGCCGGTCGGCGACGCGGCCGGCGAGATCGTCCCGGCCGAGCAGCACCAGGAACCGGCGCGGCCCGTCCGGGCCGGCCGCCGGCGGCGGCAGCTGGCGCCAGACCGGGGTGGCGAACCAGTCCGCGGGATCGAGGCGGCGCGGGCCGACGCCCGCGGGTTCGCCGACGGGTTCGCCGACGGGCTTGCCGGCCGGCGCCGCGGCGCCGTCGCCGGCCCGCCGGGCCCAGTAGCGGGTCCGCTCGAACGGGTAGGTCGGGAGCTCGACGCGCCGCCCGCCGGGCCGGGCGCCGCCGCCCAGGCGGACGCCGGCCAGCCACAGCCGTCCCTCGGCCTCGGTGAAGCACCGCTCGTCGTCGTCCCCGGTATCGCCGAGGCTCGCCACCGTAGGCCGTCCACTCGCCCGGGCCGCGGCGGACAGCGCCCGGCCCGGGCCGACCTCCAGGTACAGGCAGCCGCTGGCTGCCCGGGCCACCTCCGCCAGCCCGGCCGAGAATCGCACGGTGGAGCGCAGGTGGCGGGCCCAGTATTCCGGGTCGGCGAGCAGCTCGGCGGTCATCCAGGTGCCGGTCAGGTTCGACACGTAGGGGATCGCCGGCGCGCCGGTTCGGATGCCGGTCGCGGCCTGGGCGAGAACGGCCGTCGCCGGCTCCGGCGGCATCCGACCGGGTGGCAGCGCGGCGAGCAACCGGCCGCGGGTGGCGACCAGCCGCAGGGCGTCGTCGAGGTGCAGCGCGCCCGACACGCAGGCCGCGACGTACTCACCGAGGCTGTGGCCGATCATCGCCGCCGGTTCGACGCCGAGCGAGCGCCAGAGCGCGACCAGCGCGTAGGAGACGACGAACAGCGCCGGCTGGGCGATGTCGGTCGCGTCGGCGCCGCCGCGGTGGCCGCGGTCGGGGCTGTCGGCGCGCTCGGGGCTGTCGGGGCTGTCGGGGTCGCCGGCCACGACGGTCCGCACGGCCTCGCCGAGCTCGCCGCCGAGCCGGCGCAGGCAGTCGTCGACCGCCGCGCGGAAGACCGGCCGGGACCGGTAGAGCCGGCCGGCCAGCCGGGGGTACCAGCCCTCCTGGCCGGGGAAGAGGAAGACCACCGGCGGCGCGGTCCCGCCCACCACCGCCGTGGCGTGGCGGGTCGGTGAGCGCAGTCCGGCGGCGGCGTCGGCCGCGTCCCGGGCGACGACGGCCAGCCGGTGCCCGAGCGGGCGGCGACCGACCCGCAGGGTGTGGCAGGCGTCGGCGAGCTCTGGGCGGTCGCGTTCCAGCGCGGTGGCCAGCCGGTCCGTGGCGGCCGCCAGCGCGGACGCCGTCCGCGCCGACACCCGCACCAGGTGCCATTCCGCGTCCGCGCCCGCGCCCGCGTCCGCGTCAGCGTCAGCCGCGGCGCCGCCCCGGTCGGCCGGGCCGGGCGTCCACTCGCTGAGCACGACATGCGCGTTCGTGCCGCCCATCCCGAACGAGCTCACCCCGGCCAGCAGCGGGCGATCGGGATCCGGGGCGCCGGGCCAGCGGACGGCTTCGGTCGCGAGGTAGAACGGTCCGTCGGCCAGCCCGAGCGCCGGGTTCGGCCGGCCGACGTTGACGGTCGGCGGCAGGACGCGGTGCTCGAGGGCGAGCACCGCCTTGATGAGCCCGGCCATGCCGGCGGCGGTGTCGGTGTGGCCGAGGTTCCCCTTGACCGAGCCGAGCGCGCAGAACCCACGGTCCTCGGCGCCGGCGCGGAACGCCTCGGTGAGCGCGGCGACCTCGATCGGGTCGCCCAGTGGGGTGCCGGTGCCGTGCGCCTCGACGAAGGCGACGTCGGCCGGGCTGACCTCGGCCAGCCGCTGCGCCATCCGGATGACCTCGGCCTGCGCGCGCGGGCTGGGCGCGGCGTAGGCGACCTTCGCCCCGCCGTCGTTGTTGATGGCGCTGGCGCGGATCACCGCGTGGATGTGGTCGCCGTCCCGAGCGGCGTCCTCCAGCCGGCGCAGCGCGACGATCCCCAGACCGCCGCCGAACACCGTCCCGTTCGCGTCGGCCGAGAACGGCCGGCAGCGACCGTCCGGCGAGACGATGCCGCCGCCGTCGGCCCGGTAGCCGGCCTCCTGCGGGATCCGCAGCGACACCCCACCGGCCAGGGCCAGGTCACACTCGCCGCCCAGCAGCGCCCGGCTGGCCAGGTGGACGGCGACCAGGCCGGTCGAGCAGGCCGTCTGCACGGTGACGCCCGGGCCGGTCAGGCCCAGCTTGTAGCAGACCCGGGTGGTCAGATGGTCCTTGTTGTTCCCGAACAGGGTCTGGTAGCCCTCGACCGTGGCGGGGATTTCGCCCGGCCGGTGCAACCGGTCGAGGAAGTAGCCCGGCATGCCGGTGCCGGCGTAGACGCCGATGGTCCCCGCCCACTGCTCGGCGTCGAACCCGGCCCGTTCCAGCAGCTCCCAGGCCGCCTCGAGGAACAGCCGGTGCTGCGGGTCCATGAGTTCGGCCTCGCGCGGGCCGACGCCGAAGAAGGCGGCGTCGAACTCTTCGACGCCGTCGACGACGCCAGCCGCGGGCACGTAGTCGGGCGCGGACGCGAGCGCGTCCGGGACGCCGGCCGCGCGCAGCCGGTCCGGGCCGAACCGCCGCACCGAGTCGGTTCCGGCCATCAGATTCGCCCAGTACGTCTCCGGGTCCCCGGCGCCGGGCAGCCGGCAGGCCAGACCGACGACGGCGACCTCGAGGCCGCTCTGTATGGTGGCGCCTGGTTCGAGGCCGCCTGGTTCGCGTGGGCTCACCGGCGCTGGCTCCGCCGGCGCAGGTCGGCCAGCCGGTCGCGGCCCTGGGCCAGGATCTCGACCCGCGCCGCGCCCGGCTCGCCGCCGCCGTTGCCCGCCGCGGCCCCGCCGTCCGCGCCGCGATCGATCGGGTCGGTGACGCCGCCCGAGCGGGCCAGCTGGCCGGCGAGGGAGGCGATGTCCGGGTACTGGAACAGGTCGACCAGCGCGATGTCCCGCCCGAGCTCGGCCGCCAGCCGGGCCGCCAGCCGCGGCATCAGCAGCGAGTGGCCGCCGAGGTCGAACAGGTTGTCGCTGACGCCGACGTCCGCGACCCCGAGCACCTCTCGCCACACGGCGGCGATCCGCCGCTCCAGGTCGGTCCGGGGGGCGATGGCCGGGACCGCCGCGCGCCGACCGGGGCCCGGCACCGGCAGCGCCGCCGCGTCCGTCTTCCCGGACGGCAGGCGCGGGAAGGCGTCGAGCTCGACGAAGTCCGCCGGCACCATCCACCGGGGCAGCCGCTCGAGCAGGAACGCCCGGACCCGCCCGGCGACGTCGGCCGCGCCGGCCACCGGCACCAGGTAGGCGACGATCCGCCGGGTGTCGCCGTCGCCGACGGGGCGGGCCAGGACCTCCCGGACGTCGGGATGCCCGGCGATCACCGCCTGGATCTCGCCCAGCTCCAGGCGCATGCCGCGCAGCTTCACCTGGCCGTCGCGCCGGCCGAGCAGCCGGATGCGGCCGTCGGGCTGGTAGCGGCCCACGTCGCCGGAGTCGTAGATCCGCGCGCCGGCCCGGAACGGATGGGGCCGGAAGACGGCCCGCGTCTCGGCCGCCCGGTCGAGGTAGCCGCGGGCGAGGTTCGGCCCGCCGATGAACAGCCGGCCGGCCAGCCCCACCGGCACCGGTTCCAGCTCGTCGTCGAGCAGGTACAGCTCGCAGCCATGCGCCGGGGCGCCGATGGTCGGCGCCTCGCCCGGCGTCACCGGGCCGGCGGCGGCGGTCGCGGTGGTCTCCGTCGGGCCGTAGCAGTTCCAGATCTCCAGGCCCGGCAGATGGGCCCAGGTGCGCTCGGTCAGCCGGGGTGGGAAGTGGTCGCCGCCGAGGGCCAGGGCGGCCAGGCGGGGCGCGGGCGCGCCGGCGTCGAGCGCGTCGAGCATCGCGTTCCACAGCGACGGGATGGAGGTGAAGCCCAGCCGGTGCGCCGGCCCGCGCCGGCGGGCCCAGCCGTCGAGCCGGGCCAGCAGGGCGGCCGGGTCGCGCACCACCTCGGGTGGGATGAGCCAGACCTCGCCGCCCCGGGCCAGCGGGGCGAACAGCTGCTTGAGCGAGCCGTCGAACGACGGCTCGCTCACCGCCGGCATCACGTCGACGCGGCCCGCCATCACCGTCTCGTTCCACCAGCGCAGGTAGCGGGCCAGGCAGTGGTGCTCGACGGCGACGCCCTTCGGGCGGCCGGTCGAGCCGGAGGTGTAAATGATGTAGGCCAGACCGTCCGGCCGCGTCGGCCGCCGCGGCGTCGTCCCCCGCGGCGTCGTCCCCGCCGGCTCGTCATCGGCGGGGACGACCTCGGTCGGGCCGGCGCCGACGAGGAGCGTGGGCCGGCCGGAGCCGGCGAACGCCGCCGCGCCGGCCTCGTCGGTCACGACGAGACGAGCGCCCGCGTCGGCCAGCATGAACGCCACCCGGGCCGCTGGATGGCCCGGCTCGATCGGCAGATACACCCCGCCGGCGCGCCAGGTCGCCAGCGCCGCGACCAGCAGGTCGACCCGGCGGGAGAGGCCGACGGCGACGACTGCGCCGTCGCCGTCGTCGCCGTCGGCGTCGGCGTCGGCGTCGGCGTCGCTGTCGTCAGCGCCGACTCCGGCCGCGCGCAGCCGGGCCGTCATCGCCTCGACCCGGGCCGCCAGCTCCCGGTAGGTCACCTGCTCGTCCTGGTCGGTCGCGGCGATCGCCTCCGGCGCCCGGGCCGCGTGCGCGGCGAACGCGTCGGGCAGCATCGCGTCGGGCAGCATCGCGTCGGGCCGCATCGCGTTGGGTGGACGGCGCTCGACGCCGGGGGCGTTCCAGTCGACGATCGCCCGCCGCCGCTCGTCCGGGGTGAGCAGGCCGACGCGCCGCCACAGCAGCACCGGGTCGGCGAGCATCGCCGCGAGCGCGCGGTCGAGGTGACGGGTGATGCCCGCCGCGGTGGCCGCGTCGAACAGGTCGGACCGGTACTCGAGGTAGCCGGCGACCTCCTCGCCCCGGGTGACGACGGCGAGCGAGAGGTCGAACTTGGCCGTCCCGCTGTGCACGTCGAGGACGCTCGCGGGCTGGCCGCCGAACTCGACGCTCCCGCTGGGCCCCTGCGGGGCCACGACCAGGACGTTGAACAGGGGGCCGCGGTCGAGCCGCCGGTCGGCCGCGAGCTCCGTGACGAGCCGCTCGAACGGCAGCGTCTGGTGCCGGCTCGCGGCCAGCAGCTCGGCGTGGACCTGGGCCACGAGCGCGGCGAAGCCCGCCTCGCCGGCCAGGCGAACCCGGATGACCAGCGTGTTGACGAACATGCCGATCAGGCCCTCGACCTCGGCCCGCTCCCGGTTGCTCACCGGGGTGCCGACGACGATGTCGTCCTGGCCGCTGTAGCGGCCGAGCACGACCGCGAACGCGGTCAGCAGCGCGGTGAACGGGGTCGTGCCGGCCTGGCGGCAGAACGCCCGCAGGTCCCGCGCGCGCTCGGGTGGGAGCACGAACCGGATCCGGCCGCCCGCCCCGGCCGCCATCGCCGGGCGGGGACGGTCGGCCGGCAGTTCCAGCGGGGGCGCGCCGGCCAGGCGGTCGCGCCAGAACGCCAGCTCCTGAGCCACGAGAGCGGGGGTGAGGGCCGAGCGCTGCCAGCGCGCGTAGTCCGCGTAGCTCAGTGCGGGCGGTGACGGGGCCGGCGGCCGGGCGTCCGGCGCGACGGTCAGGCGCTGGTACTCGGCGCTCGTCTCGCGGGCGAACAGGGCCATCGACCAGGCGTCGCTGGCGATGTGGTGCATCGTCAGCGCGACGGCGTGCTCGTCGTCGGCCAGGCGGGCGACCAGTAGGCGCAGCGGCGGGCCCGCCGCCAGGTCGAACGGCTCGGTCGCCGTCCGGGTCAGCTCGGCGGCCAGCGCCGCGTCGCGCTCCGGGCCGGCGAGCGCGCGCAGGTCGACGACCGGCACCGGCACGGCGGGAGCGGCGTCGACGACCTGGCTCGCCTCGCCGTCGACCGAGATGATGCGGGTGCGCAGCACCTCGTGCCGGCCGACGACCGCGCGGACCGCGGCGGCGAGGCGGTCGACGTCGAGCGGGCCGGTCAGCCGCAGGGCCATCGGGATGTTGTAGAGCGGCGACGCGGGCGCGAGCTGGTGCAGGAACCACAGCCGTTCCTGCGCGAACGACAGCGGCGCCGGTTCGCCGGCGGGCAGCGGGACGATCGGCGCCAGGCCGGGCGCCGTCGCCGTCTCGGCCGCGGCCCGTTCGGCCAGCAGCCGGGCGAGCAGCGCCCGCTTCTCCCGCGTATCCAGCCCGCGCGGATCGATCCTGCCCGTGGTCAACTCCGCGCTCCACCCGGGCCGAGCATGCTCTCCAGAGCGGCGTCGACCTCCTGGTCGGACAGGTCGTCCACCGATGTCCCGCTGACCGTCTCGCCCGCGGTCTCGCCGGCGGTCCCGGCGGACGTGATCTCGGTGACGAGGACTGCGGCGAGCTCGTCGACCGTCGGGTACTCGAAGACCAGCGTCGCCGGGATCGGCCGGCCCAGGACGGCCTGCAGGCTGTTCTTCAGTTCCAGCGCCATCAGCGAGTCCATGCCCATGTCGAAGAAGCCTCGGCTCAGGTCGGGCGGATCGGCCGGGTCGGCGCCGAGCACCGCGAGGATCTCGGCCCGCAGGAAGTCGGCGACCAGCTCGACCCGCTCGTCGGGGCGCGCGGCGCGCACCCGGTCCAGCAGGCGGGCGGCGTCCCCGCCGCGCGCGTCACGGGCCGGCCGAATGCTCGCCGCCGCGTTGGAGGCGCCGCCCGCGCCAACCTGCCGCCCTCCGCGACCGGGGGCTCCGCCCATTCTCCCGATCGCTTCGGGCGGGTGGCCGGCCGGCGCCGCCATCTCGGCGAGCAGCGGCGGCGGCGTGCCCGTGGGCCACAGCACCCCCAGCCGCGCCGCGTCCACGGGCAGCACCGCGACCTGGGTGGCGCCGGCCGCCACGATCCGGGCCATCGCCGAAACGCCCTGGTCAGGATGGATGAGCTCGGCGCCGCTCCAGGCCGGGCGGCGCCCGCCCGTCCCCGCCGTCCCCGCCGTCGCCGCCGCCATGCCGGCGCCGGCCCACGGGCCCCAGTCGATCGCGCTGGCGCATCGGCCCTCGGCCCGCCGGGCGTGGGCGAGCGCGTCCAGGAAGGCGTTGGCCGCCGCGTAGGCGCCCTGCCCGGGTGAGCCGAGCGGCGCCGCCGCCGAGGAGAACAGGACGAAGAAGTCCAGCGCCGCGTCGGCCGTCTGCCGGTGCAGCTCCCAGGCGCCGGCCACCTTGGGGGCGAGCACCCGGGCGAAGCGGTCCCAGTCCTGGCGGGTGAGGACGCCGTCGTCGAGCACGCCGGCGGCGTGGACGACGCCGGCCAGCGGCCGTCCGCTGGCCGCGATCGTCGCCAGCGTGGCCGCGACGTCCTCGGCGCGGGCGACGTCGCCCCGGGCCGTGATGACCGTGGCGCCGAGGCGGCGGATCTCCTCGACGGCGGCCGCGGCGGCCGGTGCGGGGTCACCGCGGCCCAGCAGGACGAGCTGACGGGCGCCCTGTTCGGCCAGGTCGCGCGCGACCGCCAGCCCGAGGCCGCCGAGGCCGCCGGTGATCAGGTAGCTGGCGTCGGGCCGGACGGTCAGCGGCGGGCCCGGCCGGCCGCGCAGCGGGCTGGGGGCCAGGCGCGCGACCCAGCGCTCACCGGCCCGCAGGGCCGTCCGGTCCTCGCCGTCGCCGGCGGTGACCACGGCGGCCAGTGCCGCGCCTCCCGGGGCTCGCCCGGCGTCGGCGTCGGCCCGCCGGCCGGGCTCGACGTCAGGGTCGACGTCGGGGTCGACGTCGGGGTCGATGCCGGCGCCGCCGCCCGGGTCGAGGTCGACGAGGCCGCCCCACAGCTCGGGATGCTCGTGGGCCAGCACCGCGCCCAGTCCCCACAGCGGCGCCTGGGCCGCCCCGGGCCAGTCGACCGGGCCGTCCGCCGGCACCGCGCCCCGGGTGACGAGCCAGAGCCGGGGTGGTGCCGGCCAGCGCTGCCCGGCCAGCGCCGCGACGAGGTGGAGCGCGCCCCGGCAGCCGGCGTCCTGAGCCGCCGTCAGCGCGGCGGCGCCGGGACGCTCGCCGAGCCCGGAATCCCCGAAGCGGGTGTCCAGGCCCCACAGGTAGAGGACACCGGTCAGGTCACCGCCGGGCTCGGCCGCGGCGCGTACGAGGTGGCGCAGCGCGTCCGGGTCTCTCGGGTCGGCCTGGAAGCGGTCGGGACCGGTTGCCGCGAAGCCGTCGCCGCGGGTCGCCGTGAGCACCCGCGCGCCGCCGGCCGCCAGCGCGGCCCCGACGGCCGCCCCGGCACCGCCGGTATCGGTCAGCAGCAGCCAAGTCGGCGCCTCGCCCCGGCCCGGCCCGGGCTGGTCGGACCGGGACTGGGTGGGCAGGGGCCGCGCGGGCAGGGGCCGGCGGCGCCAGCGGACGCCGTAGAGCCACCTGTCGGTGGCGGCGGTGGCGACCCGCTCCAGCGCGGTCCGCGGTGCCCGCTTGAGAAGCAGGCCGTCGACCGCGCCGAGGACCGTGCCGTCGGCGTCGAGCAGGGTGACGTCACACACCGCCGTCTGGCCGGTGAACCGGCCGCCGGCCCGCAGCCGGGCGTGGCTCCACAGCCGGGTGCCGACGCCCGGGCGGAACACCAGCCGGTCCAGGCCGATGGGGATGAACACGTCGTCGCCGCCGGCCGCCTCGCCGTCGGCCAGCCCGCCGGCGACCTGCAGGCAGGCCTCCAGAACGCACGGGTGCAGCCGCCAGGCGCCGTCGTCGGCCGGCTCCTCGCCGTCGCCGCCGGGCGGCGTCCCGCCGGGCGGCGTCCCGCCGGGCGGCGTCGCCCCGGCCAGCACGGCGGTGAGGTCGACCCGGCCCAGGGCCTCGCCATCGCCGGCCCACAGCTCGCGCACCCCCTGGAAACCGGGACCGTAACCGAAGCCGCGGGCGGCCAGCTCCCGGTAGAACAGCTCGACGGGCACCGGGCGGGCCATCCGGGCGCGGATCGCCTCCGGCGGCACCGCCCGCCCGGACAGGTCGGCGTCGCCCAGCCGGACCTGGCCGCTGATGTGGGCGCGCCAACCGCCGCCGCGGGCGTCGCCGTCGCCGCCGCCGGCGCTGCCGCCGCCCGCGGCCGCCCCGTCCGGCCGGGAGCTGATCCGGAACTCCGCCGCGTCCCCGCCGTCCCGCTCCAGCAGCGTGACCTGTGTGATCCGCGCGCCGTCGGTCGGGATCACGAGCGGCTCGGCTAGCTGGGCGTCGGTCAGGACGCACGGTCCCGGTCCCAGCACCCGCCCCGCGGCCGCGAGCACCATCTCCAGGTAGGCGACCGCCGGGACGACCACATGCCCGTGGACGCGGTGCTCGCCCAGCAGCGCCGGCGCCGCCGCGCTCAGCCGGGCCTCGTGGATGACCTCGGCCACCGCCGCGGCGACCGGCCGTCCCAGCAGGGGATGACCATCGGCCGCCGCCGAACCGGGCTCGGCCGCCGCCGGACCAGCCGGGGCCGCCAGCGGGATGAGGTCGCCGCCGGCGGCGCCGGCCCGCCAGTGGCGCTCCCGCTTCCACGGGTAGCGCGGCAGCGGAACGTGCCGGCCGGGCGGGTTGACCGCGCCGAGCTCGGCGTCCCAGCCGGCCGCGTGCAGCGCGGCGACCGAGCGCGTGAGAGTGACCCGCTCGCGCTCGCCGCGCCGCAGCGACCCGGCCACCAGGACCGGCGGGCCGGCCTCGGCCGCGGCGGCGTCGAGGGCCAGCCCGAGCTCGGGATGCGGACCGATCTCCAGGAAGGCCTGGTGGCCGTCGGTCAGCAGCGCGTCGACGGCCGCCGCGAAGCGGACCGGCTGGCACATGTTGTCGGCCCAGTAGGCCGCGTCCAGTGCCCGTTCCCCGAGCCGTGCCCCGCTGACCGTCGAGTAGAACGGGATCGGCGGCGGCGCCGGGCGCAGGCCGTCCAGCGCGGCCAGCAGCCGCTGCCGCAGCGGCGTCATGTGGTGGCTGTGGAAGGCGTAGCCGACCGAGAGCGGGCGGGTGCGGGCGCCGTCGCGGCGCAGGACGGCCACGACCTCCTCCAGCGCGTCGGCGTCACCGGCGAGCACGACCGAACGCGGCCCGTTCAGCGCGGCGACGTTCACCCGGCCGCCCGCGGCCGCCACCGCGGCCGAGACGGCGGCGGCCGTGCGCTCCACCGCGACCATCCGCCCGCCGCCGGCCTCCGCCATCAGCGCCCCGCGCCGCCCGACCAGCAGCGCCGCGTCGGTCAGCGTCAGCGCGCCGGCCACGTGGGCCGCCGCCACCTCGCCCAGGCTGTGCCCGACGACCGCGTCCGGCCGGACACCCCACGAGCGCCACAGCCGGGCCAGGGCGACCTGCACGGCGAAGACGGCGGGCTGGGCGAACCCGGTGTCGGCCAGCCGCGCGGCCAGGGCGTTGTCACCGGCCGCGGTGAGCTCGCCGTACACCGACGCGCCGATGGTCGGCTCGAGCGCGGCCGAGCAGTCGGCCAGGGCGCGGCGGAACACCGGTTCGGCCGCGGCGAGCTGCCGGCCCATGCCGGCCCACTGGCCGCCCTGACCGCCGAAGACGAACGCCAGGCCGGCGCGGGTGACGGCGCGGACCCCGGTCGCGGCGTCCGGGTGGCGCCGGCGCTCGAGGACGTCGTCGAGCCGGTCGGCCAGCTCGCCCCGCCGGGCGCCGACGACGGCCAGCCGGTGTTCCAGCTGGGTGCGCCGGGCGCCGGCGGTGTGGCAGAGGTCGCCGATCGGCGGGGCCGCGGCGGAACGCAGCAGGTCCCGGTAGCGGCCGGCCAGGGCGTCGAGGGCCTCGGCGGTGCGGGCCGATACGGCGAGGACGTGGCGCGCCGGCTCCCGGCCGCCGTCCGCGTCCGGCCCGGCGCTGGCGTCCGCGTCCGGCTCGGCGTCCGCGTCCGGCTCGGCGCTGGCGTCCGGCGCGGACGGGGCGCGGGACACCGCGGCCGGGACGGGCTCCGGCTCGGCCAGCACGACGTGCGCGTTGGTCCCGCCGAAGCCGAACGCGCTCACCCCGGCGTGCCGCCGGCCGGCGCCGGCCGGGCCCGGGTCGGGCCACGGGGCGGGCGCGGTCGGGATGGCGAACGGCGTGCCGGCCAGCGTGATGTTCGGGTTCAACGACTCGAAGTGCGCCACTGGCGGGATGACCCGGTTCTCCAGCGTCAGCACCGCCTTGATCAGCCCGGCGATGCCGGCCGCCCCCTCCAGGTGGCCGATGTTGGCCTTGACCGACCCGAGCGCGCACCGCGTTCCGGCCGCCGTTCCGGCCGTCGTCCCGGCCGTCGTCCCGGCCGCGACCGGGCGGAACACCTCGGCCAGCGCCTCCACCTCGATCGGGTCACCCAGGGCCGTCCCCGTGCCGTGGGTCTCGACGTAGCCGACCGCCTCGGGGCCGATATCGGCGCCGCGCAGCGCCCGGCGGATGACCGCCTGCTGCGACAGCCCCGACGGCGCGGTCAGGCCGTTGCTGCGGCCGTCCTGGTTCACCGCGCTGCCCCGGATCACCGCCCGCACCGGGTCGCCGGCCGCGCGCGCGTCGGACAACCGCTTGAGGACGACGACGCCGCAGCCCTCGCCGCGGGCGAAGCCGTCGGCCCGGGCGTCGAACGTCTTGCACCGGCCGTCGGGCGCGAGCATCCGCGCGCGGGAGAACAGGATGTGCGCCAGCGGCGAGAGGATCAGCTGGACGCCGCCGACGATGGCCGCCGACGCCTCCCCGCTCCGCAGGCTCTGACAGGCCAGGTGCACCGCGACCAGCGACGACGAGCAGGCCGTGTCAACCGCGACGCTCGGGCCGAGCAGGTCGAGGGAGTAGGACAGCCGGTTGGCCACGATGCTGTGGGCGTTGCCGGTCGCGACGTAGGCGTCGAGCTCGGCGGCGTCGCCGAAGCGCAGGGTGCCGTAGTCGCCCGCGCAGACGCCGGCGAAGACGCCGGTCGCCGAGCCGGCGAGCGCCGCCGCCGGCTGCCCGGCGTCCTCCAGCGCCTCCCAGGCCACCTCGAGGAACAGCCGCTGCTGCGGGTCCATCTGGACCGCCTCGCGCCGGGAGATGCCGAAGAAGCCGGCGTCGAACTCCTCGACCGTGTCGAGCAGGCCGGCGCGGCGGGTGACCATCCGGCCCGGCGCCTCCGGGTCCGGGTCGTAGTAGGCGTCGACGTCCCACCGCTCGGGGGGCACGTCGCGCACCGCGTCGGCGCCGTCGGCGATCAGCCGCCAGTAGGCCTCCGGGTCCGGCGCGCCCGGGAAGCGGCAGGACAGCCCGATCACCGCGATCGACTCGTCGCCCACGGCCGGCCCGGCGGGCCTGGTCGGCCCGACGGGCGCGGCCGGGCTGATGCCCGTGGTCGGCCCGGTGCCCGCGGCCAGCAGGCCGGCGAGCACGGCCCGTTTCTCCGGCGAGAGGCCGGCGATCATCTTCGCCAGGCCCTCAGCCCCCCGCGGCGTCGATGGCATCCGTCGTCTCCCCCCTGCGCATGGCGGAAAGCTCCGTGTCGGTGAGGGCGTCCAGCCCGCCCAGGATCGCGGCGAGCTCCGCGTCGGTGTCCGGGTCCTCGTCCGCCGCGCGCCCGTCGTCCGCCGCGCGCCCCTCGGGCGTCGCGCGTCCCCGCGGCGGGTCCGGCTCGTCGAGCGGGATCTCCATCCGCTCGGCCAGATGCGGGACGATGCGCTCGATCGTGGGATAGTTCCAGGCCATGGTGGCCGAGATCGGGACGCCCAGGCTGGCCTCGAGGCGGTTGCGCAGCTCCAGCGCCATCAGCGAGTCGAAGCCGAGGGTGTCGAGCGGGGTCCGGTGGTCCAGCCGGGTCGGCTGCATCCGCAGCACCTGGGCGATCTGGCCGCGCACATGCTCCGCCAGCACCGTCGCCCGGGCGGGCCCGGCCTCGGTGGCCAGCAGCCGGGCGCGCAGCTCGGCGCCGGCCCGGGACCGGTCGGCCCCGGCGGCGGCGTCGCGCAGCAGCTCGGCCAGCACCGGCAGCTCGGCCAGCGCCGGGTTGGCCCGCCGCCAGCGCGGGACGTCGATCGGCAGGACCCCGACGTGCACGGGCGGGCGCCGCAGCAACTGGCCGAACGCGGCCAGGCCCCGCGCCGGCGTCAGGCTCTCGATGCCGGCGCGGGCCAGCCGCCCGCCGCGGTCGGGCCGCGCGGCCAGCCCGACCTCGCTCCACGGCCCCCAGGCGATCGCCGTAGCCGGAAGCCCCAGCGCGGCGCGGTGGTGCGCCAGCGCATCCACGAACGCGTTCGCGGCGGCGTAGTTGCCCTGACCGGGCGAACCGAGCAGCGACGCGCCCGAGGAGAACAGGACGAAGAAGTCCAGCGGCCGGTCCTGGGCGGCCCGCTCCTGGGTGGCGACGTGCAGGTTCCAGGACCCGCGCATCTTCGGCGCCGCGACGGCGGCGAACCGGCCGGCGTCGAGCTGGAGCAGGACGCCGTCGTCGAGCAGCCCGGCGGCGTGCACCACCCCGCGCAGCGGGGGCAGCTCGGCGTCGACGCGCTCGAGCAGGCGGTTCAGCGCCGCCGCGTCGGCGACGTCGACGGCCGGCGCGAGCACCTCGACGCCGCGCCCGCGCAGCTCGGCCAGGGCCGCTCGCGTCTGGTCGTCCGCGCCGTCCTCCCCGCGCCGGCCCAGCAGGACGAGGTGGCGGGCGCCGCCGTCGGCCAGCCAGGCCGCGACCAGCAGGCCCAGCCCACCCAGCCCACCGGTGATCAGGTAGGTGGCGTCGGCGGCGATCGCCGGTGCCTGGTCGGGCGCGGGGCGAACCGGGGCGTCGCCCTCGCGCGGCAGGACGACCAGCTTTCCGATGTGGCGGGCCGCGGCCATCTGCCGGAAGGAGTCGCGGACGTCCGCGATCGGCCGGGCGTCGGCGGGCAGCGGGCGCAGCGTGCCCGCCCGCAACCGGCAGCCGAGGTCGCGCAGGAGGTCGGCGACCAGCCCGGGGCGCGTGCGCAGGACCTGTTCGAGGTCGACGGCGGCGAAGGACAGGTTGCGGCGGAACGCGCCCAGCCCGACGGCCGCGTCCTGGTAGATGTCGAGCTTCCCGAGCTCCACGAAGCGGCCGAAGGGGCGCAGGACGTCCAGACCGGCACTCAGCGCCGCGCCGGACAGGGAGTTCAGGACGACGTCGACCCCGCCGCCGTCGGCCAGCGACCGCTCGGCGAGGATCTCCTCGGCGAAGGCGGGGGAGCGGGAGTCCAGGACCGTCGCGATGCCGAGGCCGCGCAGGAACTCGCGTTTCTCCTCGCTGCCGGCGGTGGCCACGACCTCGGCGCCGATCGTGCGGGCCAGCTGGATCGCGGCCAGTCCCACCCCGCCGGACGCGGAGTGGATCAGAACCCGCTCGCCGGCCCGCAGACCGGCCAGCCCCTCCAGTGCGTAGCAGGCGGTGGCGAACGCGACCGGGACGGTCGCGGCCGCCGCGAACGTGAGGCCGTCGGGAAGGCCGAAAGCCAGGCCCGCGGCCACCGTGACGTGGGAGGCCAGGCTCCACGGCGCGATCGCGGCGACCCGGTCGCCGACGGCGAAGCCGCGGGTGCCCGCGCCGAGCCGGACGACGACGCCGGCGCACTCGCCGCCGAGGATCGGCTCAGCGCCGGCCAGGCCCGGGTAGATCCCCATCGCCTTGAGGACGTCGCTGAAGTTCAGGCCGGCCGCGTGGACCTCGATCTCGATCTCACCCGGGTCCGGGGCGCGGCGGTCCAGGGCGCGCAGCGCCAGCTCGTCCAGGATGCCCGGTGCCTCGGCCACCAGCCGGAACGCCTGGCCGTCGCCGTCGCCGTCGCCGCCGTCGCCGCCGTCCCGGTCCGTGCCGTCCTCGTCGGGCCGCGCGCCCGCGAGCAGGCCCGCGGTCGTGAGCGCCCTCGGCGCGCCGGCGTCGGGCTCGGCGACGGTGGCCCGGACCAGTCGGGCGGCGAAGCGGTCGGCCCCGCGCAGCGCGAGCTGGTTCTCCGTCCCGTCGGCCAGCAGCAGGCCGGCCAGCGCGGCGAGCTCGGCCGGGTCGGCGCCGCCGGCGGCGGGCGGCGGGCTGAGATCGACGCAGCTCGCCCGCAGCTCCGGCAGCTCCTGCCCGACGACCCGGCCCAACCCCCACAGCGGCGCGTGGGTGACGGCGACCCCGCTCCGGGCCGCCGCGGCGGGGCCGGCCCCGGCGACCTGGGCTCCGGCGGTCACGAACCACAGCCGCGGCGGGTTGCGCCAGCCGGCCCGGGACGTGGCCTGGACCAGGTGCAGCGCGCCGCCGACGAGCAGGTCCCGGGCGGCGTCGAGCGCATCGGGTGAGGCGGGCACGGCGGGCACGTCCGCCGCCCACAGGTGGACGATTCCCGCTGGCGGCCCGTCGGCGCAGACCCGCGCGATCAGCCGCTGGCAGTCGTCGGGCGAGGCGGGGTCCAGCGTGTCGGTGTCCGGATCCGCTTCGCGGTCCCGGTCCGGTTCGCCGCCGGTCGGGCCGCCCGCCGGGCCGCCGGTCGGGCCGCCGGTCGCCCTCGCCGGGCGGACCAGCACGCAGCGGTTTCCCTGGCTGGTCAGCGTCGCCCGGACGGCCTCGGCGACGCCCGCGGCGTCGGCCAGCAGGATCCAGCTGCCTGTCCGCCCGGTCCGGGGCGAGGGGATCTCGCCCGGCAGGCGTCGCCAGGCCAGCTCGTACAGGTCGTCGGACGGGTCGGCGCGGCGCGATCCGCCGGTCTCCACCCGCCGCGCGCGCAGGCCACTGGCTTCGGCGACCAGGGCGCCGTCGTCGTCGAACAGCGCCACCGACCCCTCGACGCCTTCCCCCTCGACGCCTTCCCCCTCGACACCTTGCCCCTCGGCACTGTCCCCGCCGGGTGCCAGCGCGTGGCGCGCCCGGGCCCAGCCGACGGTCGCCCCCCAGCGCCGCACGCGCAGGCGGCGCAGGCCGACCGGCAGGTAGGCGCCGTCCGCCGGGTCGGCGGCGAGCCCCCGCGCCGCGGCGGCGAGAAGCTGGAAACCGGCGTCGAGCAGCACCGGATGCAGCCGGTACTGCGCCGCGGTCCGGGCCACCGCCGGCGGAGGCTGCACGCGCCCGCGCGCGCCCTGTGTCCCGCGCCAGATCTCGGTGAGGGCGCGGAAGGACGGGCCGTAGGCCATCGACCGCGCGGCGAGCGCCTCATAGTGGCCCTCCCCGGTCAGGACCTCCAGGTCGTCGTCCGGCAGGTCCTCGTCCGGCAGATCATCGTCGGGCAGGTCGTCCCCCGGCAGGTCGTCCCGCGGCGCCGGCCCGTCCGGGCGGACCAGCTCGGGCGCCGGCGCCGCGTCGAGGAGCCGGCGGACCCGGCCCCGGGCGTGCGCCACCCACCCGTGGCCGTGGCCGTCGCCGTCGCCGGCACCCGCGTCGTCGCCGGCGTCCGCGTCCCGGCTGAACACCTCGAAGGCCGCCGTCCCGGTCAGCCGCGGCGTCAGCACCAGCTGGACGTCTCGCGACCCGTCCGGCGGCAGGACGAGCGCGCGTTCGAACTCGACGTCGGTGAGCTCAAGGGGACCCTCGCCCAGCGCCGCCGCGCCGGCGGTGAGCGCCATCTCGACGTAGGCGGCGGCGGGCAGGACGATCGCCCCGTCGACGCGATGATCGGCCAGGTAGGGCTGGGAGGCGACGCCGAGCGTCCCGGTCCAGACGTGGGCGCCCGGCGGCCCGGCCAGGCGGACGTGCCGGCCCAGCAGCCGGCCGTCGCCGTCCGGCGCCGCCGGGCCGGCCGCCCGGCCGGGCCGCGCGCCGGCGGTCCCGGTCCCGGTCCCGGTCCCGGTCCGGGTCCCGGCCCCGTCGCCCGTTGCCCCAGCACCGGCGGTCTCGGCCGCGGCGCCGTCCGGCCAGAACCGTTCCCGCTGCCAGGGGTAGGCCGGCAGCGCGACCGGCTCGGCCCGCGGGTGGACGGCGGCCCAGTCGACGGCGGCGCCGGCGCAGTAGAGCGCCCCGAGCGCCGCGCCCAGCGCGAACTCGTCCTCCTCGTCGCGGCGCAGCGACGCCACGACCGCGCCCGGGCGGCCACCGTGGCTGATGGTCTGCTCGATCGCCGGCAGCACCACCGGATGCGGCCCGAGCTCGCAGAACAGCGACCGGCCGTCGTCGATGAGGCGCTCGACCGCGCCGGCCAGCAGCACCGGCTCCCGCAGGTTGCGCCACCAGTAGCCGGCGTCGAAGACTGCCTCGTCCACCCGCCGGCCCAGCAGCGTCGAGTACATCGGCACTGCCGGCCGCATGGGCGTGATCCCGGCCAGCTCGCGGATCAGGTCCGCGCGCAGCGGCTCGACCTGGGGGCTGTGGGAGGCGACGTCGACGTTGACCCGCCGGCAGAACACCTCCCGGCGCTCCATCAGCGCGACGAAGGCGTCGATCGCCTCGGCGTCCCCCGACACGACGCTCGAGCGCGGGCTGCTGGCCACCGCGACCGACAGCCGGTCCGGCCAGGCCGCCAGCGCGGCCGCGGCCGCTTCGTGGGACAGGTCGACGACGGCCATCGCCCCGGTGCCGCTGACCCGGCGCATCAGCCGCGAGCGCCGGCAGATCACCCGCGCCGCGTCGGCCAGGCCCAGCGCGCCGGCGACGTGGGCGGCGGCCACCTCGCCCATGCTCTGCCCGACGACGGCGCTCGGCTCGACGCCCCGCGCCCGCCAGAGCTCGGCCAACGCGACCTGAATGGCGAACAGCGCCGGTTGGACGACGTCGATCCGGTCCAGGGCCGCCGGGTCCGCGTCGGTCAGGACCCGGGTCAGCGACCAGCCGGCCTCGGCCTCGACCGCGGCGCCCACGCGCTCGATCGCCGCGCGGAAGACGGCGTCGCCCGCGAGCAGCGCCCGGGCCATCCCCGGCCACTGGGAGCCCTGCCCGCCGAAGACGAACACGACGCGGGCGTCCCGGCCCTCGGCCCGGCGCCCGCTGGACAGGCCCGGGCGGGACTCGTCCCGCAGGTAGGCCTCGAGACAGTCACGCAGCTGCTCGGCGCCGGTGAACGTCACCGCGAGCCGGTCGTCGTGGTGCTGGCGGCGCCGGGCGGCCGCCGCCGCCCGCGCCCCCAGGACGGCGAGCGCGGCCGGGTTGTCGCCGGCCTCGGCGGCCAGCTCCAGATGGCGGGCGGCCAGCGCCCGCAGCGCCTCCGGGCCGCGGGCGGACAGCGGCAGGACCCGCGGGCCGGCCGTCGCGGCCGGCCCCTCGTCCCGGGACGCGGTGGCCGGCGCCGCCGCCAGCACCACGTGGGCGTTGGTGCCGGACAGCCCGAACGAGCTGACGCCGGCTATCCGGGCGCCGGGCGGCCACTCGGCCAGCGAGGTCGGCACGAAGGCGTTCATCCGGGCCAGCGGCACGTGTGGGTTCGGCGTGTCGTAGTGCAGGTTCGGCGGGATGCGCCCGTGGCGCAGGGCGAGCGCGACCTTGATGATCCCCGCGATGCCGGCGGCGGCCTCACCGTGGCCGATGTTCGTCTTGACCGAACCGAGGGCGAGCGGACGGCCGCCCGCTCGGGCGAACACCTCGGCCAGCGCGCGGGCCTCGATCGGGTCGCCGATCGCGGTGGCGGTGCCGTGTGCCTCGACGAAGCCGACCTCGCCCGCGGCCACCCCGGCCGCGGCCAGGGCCTGGCGGATGACGGCCTGCTGGGCCCGCCCGCTCGGCACGGTCAGCCCGCCGCCGCGGCCGTCATGGTTCACCGCCGAGCCTCGGATGACGGCGACGACCGGGTCGCCGTCGCGCCGCGCGTCGGCCAGCCGCTTGAGGACGATGACGCCGCAGCCCTCGGCGCGCACGTAGCCGTCGGCGCCGGCGTCGAACGTCCGGCAGGCGCCCGCGGGCGACATCACCCCGACCTGGCAGAAGTAGACCGTCCCGCGCGGGGAGAGCATGAGGTTCACCCCGCCGGCCAGCGCCAGGTCGGTCTCGCCGGAGCGCAGGCTCGCGCAGGCCAGGTGGACCGACACCAGCGACGACGAGCAGGCCGTGTCGACGATCATGCTCGGGCCGGCCAGCCCGAGGACGTAGGACAGGCGCCCGGCGGCGACGCTGGCCGCGATGCCGGTCCCGGTGTAGGCACCGATCGAGGCGACGTCGCCCGGCGGGCGCAGCTGCGAGTACTCCTCGTTGGACAGGCCGACGAAGACTCCCGTGCGTGACCCGGCGAGCTCGGCCGGGACTATGCCGGCGTCCTCCAGAGCCTCCCAGGTCACCTCGAGCAGGAGCCGCTGCTGCGGGTCCATCTCGGCGGCCTCGCGCGGCGAGATCCCGAAGAACGCGGCGTCGAAGCCGTCGACGCGGTCGAGGAACCCCCCGCGCCGGGTGTACATCCGACCGGGCGTGCCGGGCTCGGGATGGAAGTAGGCCTCGACGTCCCAGCGGTCCGGCGGGATGTCGCCGATCGCGTCGCCGCCGTCGCGCAGCAGCCGCCAGTACGCGTCCGGGTCGGGCGCGCCGGGGAAGCGGCAGCCGAGCCCGACCACGGCGATCGCCTCGCCGCCGGACGGATCGTTCGCCTGCGTAGGCGTAGGCGTAGGCGTAGGCGCGGGCGTGGGCGTCGGAGCGGGGAAGGCGGCGGCGGTGGCCGCGACGGCGGAGAAGGCAGCGGTAGCGCTGGTGGTATCGGCCGGGGCGGCGGCGGGCTCGGCTCGGCCGCGGCGCGCGAGGAGCCCGGCCAGCTCAGCCAGGCTGACCTCGTCGTAGAGGGCCGCCGGCTCGAGGTCGACCCCCAGCCAGGCCCGGGCCTCCTCGGCGATCTCGACCGAAACGACGGAGTCGATGCCGAGCTGGCTGATCGGCTCGCCGGGGTCGACCTCGCCCGGCGGCACGCCGGCCCGCCGGGCGAGCAGGTCGACGAGCATCGCCTCGACCGCGCCCGGCGCCACCGGTCCGTCGGCCAGGGCACCGCGCAGCTCGGACAGCTCGGAGGGCCGGCGCACGGACCGCGCCACGGCGTCGAGCCGCCCGCTCAGGAACAGCTCCCGGGCGGCCGAGCGCTGGACCTTGCCGCTGGCGGTCTTCGGCACGGCCCGCGGGCGGACAAGGACGATCGCGTAGACGTGCAGGCCGTGCTCGCGGGCCACGGCGGCCCGCGCCGCGCGCATCGCCTCGTCGGCCTCGCCCTCGCGGCCGGCGGCGATCTCCTGCACGACCACCAGATGCTCGCCGCCGTCGACGGCGGCGGTGAACGCGACGCCGCAGCCGGGCCGCATCGCCGGATGGCTGGTCTCGACCGTCAGCTCGACGTCCTGCGGGTAGTGGTTGCGACCACGGACGATCATCATGTCGTCGGCTCGGCCGGTGACGTACAGCTCGCCGCCGCGCAGGAAACCGAGGTCTCCCGTCCGCAGGAACGGCCCGGTGCCGCCGTCCCCGAAGCCGTCCCCGAAGCCGTCGCCGTCGCCCTCGAGGCGCGCGCGGAAGACCCGTGCGGTCGCCTCCGCGTTCCCGAGGTAGCCGGCGGCGGCAACCGGCCCCCGCAGCCAGATCTCACCGACGCGGCCCTCCGGGCGGCGGGTCGCGGTGTCCGGGTCGACGATCGCCAGGTCCGTCACGGGACGCCCGCAGCTGACGATCCGCCGCGACCGGCCGTCGTCGGCCGCCGTCGTCCCGTCCTCGGCGCCGGGCTCGTCGGCCGCCACCGCCCGGTGCTGGACGAGGGCGTGGGCGTCGAACCGTCCCACCGTCGGTCCGCTCCCGGGCCGGGCCGCCGAGACCAGCAGCGTCGCCTCGGCCAGGCCGTAGACCGGGCAGAAGGCGCGGGCGTCGAAGCCGCGGTCGGCGAAGGCGGCGGCGAAGCGGTCCATCGTGCCCGCCCGCACTGGTTCGGCGCCGGAGAACGCCACCCGCCAGGACGACAGGTCGAGCGAGGCGCGCTCCGGGCCGGTCACCTTGCGGGCGCACAGGTCGTAGCCGAAGTTCGGGCCGCCGGCGTGGGTGGCCCGGTGCCGGGTGATCGCTTCCAGCCAGGCGGCCGGCCGGCGCAGGAACTCGACCGGCGACATCAGCACCGTCCGGTGGCCGGTGAACGCGGACTGGAGGATGCCGCCGATCAGGCCCATGTCGTGGTGCGGCGGCAGCCAGAGCGCGACCGTGCTGCTCGGGGTGAGATCGAGGGCGCGGGCGATGTTCGCTGCGTTGTGGGCCAGGTTGGCCTGGGTGACCAGCACGCCGCGCGGGGAGCGGGTCGAGCCCGACGTGTACTGGAGCAGCGCCACCGACTCTGGGTCCGCCGGCTCCGGGGCCATCGGTTCCGGCCCAGCGGCCGGGCCGGCCGCCGGGCCGGCCGTCGGGTTAGCGGCCGCGTCGGTCGCCACCCAGGGCAGGTGGGTCAGGGCGTCGCCGAGCGCGCCGGCGCGGCCGAACGCCGCCAGCTCCGTCGTGGTCAGGACCGCGCTGGCCTGGCAGTCGGCCGCGATGGCCGCCATCCGCCGGGCCTGACGCTCGGCCAGGCGGGGGTCGGGGGCCTGCGCGGGCACGGCGACCACGCCGGCGAACAGGCACCCGAACAGGGCTCGCACGTAGCCGAGGCCGGGCGGGTACACCAGCAGGCAGCGGGCACCGCGCGGGACGAGCGCGCGCAGGGACACGGCAATCCGTCCGGCGTCGGCTACGAGCTCGCCAACGGTCAGGTCGGTATGGTTTCCGTCCGCCGAAAATGTGTAGATAATTGTGCCGGGTGATTTCTCGATGAGCTGCCGCGAGATGTCGGCACATATTCCCGACCTGCCGTTCACGGCGACAGAATGTCATCGACCTCCGGTCAATGTCAACGGCGCAAAGAATTCCGACGTGTCGCCACCGCATTACCGCCATGGCTGTCCAGTTTTTCCGTTTTCTGATTGCAGTCGAGTCTCGCCTGTGTCCTCGCCCGGAGGCCGGCCTGATGGCGCGGTCCGGCCGATCGGTCCTAACTACGCAGGGAATCGGCGTCGCCCGGCTCGGCGCCGTCGGGCGGCCGGGGCGAATTCCGTCCGTTGAACGCGCGCGGTCCGGATGCGTCTCGAAGATCCGGCTATGGTCCCGCCGGTGTCCGGTCAATGCCGAAGTGGAATGTCAGGTCGAAAGCGGACGGGACGGGCGCAACCGCATTTTCCGAATTCGCGCCGCCCCCGGCGCCGGCCAGCGTGAGCCCCGTCGCCCGCACCCGGCCGCCGCCCTGTCCGCGATCCCGACCTCCTCCTCCGCCGCCGCGGCTCGTGGAACTCTCTCAGCGCATCGGCGCGCAGGCGCCGGCACGCGGGCCGGACGACGGTGGGACGCGGGCCAGACCCGTGCCTCAGGCGACCGATGCCGGGACGGGACCGACGTCGGCTCCGGCCGGGGTCAGGGGCGGGAGGCCGAGGTTCTCGCGCAGGGTCGCGCCGGTGTAGTCGGCCCGCGGCGAGCCGCGTTCCTGTAGCAGCGGCACGACCCGGTCGACGAACTCGTCGAGCCCGGCCGGCGTCACGTGCGAACCGACGATGAGCCCGTCGGAGCCGTCGTTCTGGACGAACGCGTCGACCCGGTCGGCCACCTGCTGGGGCGTCCCGACGAACTCGGCCCGGCTGAAGACGTGATCGCCAGCTCCCGCGGGGAGAAGCCGCGGGCCTCGGCCGGCCGGTGGCGGCGTCGCGAATCTCCGCGTCGTCCTCCCAGCTGTCCCACAGCCGGCGGACCACCTCAACGAAGTCGGCCGCCTCGTCGAACCCCTCGGCGAAGGCCGCCAGGACCTCCGGGTTGGCCAGGTCGGCCAGGGTGATGGCGGGGATCTCGCGCCGCCCGAAGTGGATGTTCTCCGCCGGCCGGGACAACTGGGCCCGTCAGCCGGCCCGCCCCAGGCTGGTGTAGTCGAGGGTGGCGATCGCCTTCGACACGTGGAACGGCTCGGTGTGCGTCGTGGTCGCCATCGGCACCAGGCCGATGTGACTGGTCAGCGGGGCGACGCGGGCGGCGATCAGGACCGCGTCGAGACGGCCGCGGACCTGGTCGACCCGGTCGTCCGGCCCGTCGAACCGGGACGACTGGAGCCCGAGCGAGTCCTCGATCGTGACGAAGTCGAGCAGCCCGCGCTCGGCCTCGGTCACCAGGTCGACCCAGTAGCGGGCGGTGAACAGCTCGGCCGGGCGGGCGTCCGGCTCCCGCCAGGCGGCGGGGTGCCAACCGGCTCCGTCCAGCGCGACGGTCAGGTGGAGGACGCCTGTCTCTGACGTGGGGCTTCTGACGTGAGGCGTGGTCCGCGGGGTCTGTGACCGCGTCCTGGTGATGAAGGACGGGGCGATCGTGGAGACGGGTGACGTCGACGCCGTCTTCACCGCCCCCAGCCATCCGTACACGCGCGCGCTGCTGGCCGCCGTGCCCCGCGCCCGCGTCCGGGCCGAGGTCTAGGGAAACGCTCGGTCCAGCGGGAAAGGCTCATAGAATGCCGCCATGCCCTCTCCCCCCGACGGCGGCGGACCGATGGCGGTCCCGGTCGACGCCGGGCGTTGGGTCAGGACCTTCCAGCCCCGGACGGATACCGGCCCGCGGCTGGTCTGCTTTCCGCAAGCGGGGGGCGCGGCGAGCTTCTACGCCCCGTTCGCCCGAGCCCTCTCGGGCGTCGCCGAGGTCGGCGCGGTCCAGTACCCGGGGCGCCAGGAGCGCTGGTCCGAGCCGGCCCAGACGGCCATCGGGCCGCTCGCCGACCGGCTTGCCGCCGTCCTGGCCGATGGCCCGCGGGACCGTCCGACGGCGTTCTTCGGGCACAGCATGGGGGCGATCGTCGCGTTCGAGGTGACGCGGCGGTTGGCGACGGCGGGCGGCACGGCCCCGGTCGCGCTGTTCGTGTCGGGCCGCCGGGCCCCGTCCGCCCCGTCGCCCCCTCCGTCCGTCGCGGTGCACCGCCGCGGGGACGAGGCGCTGATCGCGGACATCGCGCGGCTGGGCGGCACGGACCCGCGGCTGCTGGCCGACCCCGAGATGCGGGAGCTGATCCTGCCGCCGACCCGGGCCGACTACCAGGCGATCGAGACCTACGCCTGCCCGCCCGGCGCGACGGTCGATACTTCGGTCACGGCGCTGGTCGGCGACGCGGACCCGGGGGTGACGCCGGCCGAGGCCACGGCCTGGCGGGAGCACACCACCGGCCGGTTCGACCTGCGTGTCTTCCCGGGCGGCCACTTCTATCTGACCGACCGGTGGGCGGAGGTCGCCCACGCTGTCCGCGCCGGCCTGGAGGCGGCCGCGGGCACAACCGCGCCCTGACGGCGTCCGCCACACCCCGGCGGCCGGCCCGGCTCCCGTGGGAGTCGGGCCGGCCGCCGGCTGGCCGGACGGGTCAGACCCCCTGGGCCGGGATCCTTGCCGGGACCGGCGCCGTCACCTGGGCCGGCAGGACGTGGTCGCCGGCCTTGTCGGTCGAGAGGTCGAGCGAGCAGATGTAGGCGTCGTGCGTCTGGCAGGCGACCATGTCGGGCCGCTCGTACTCCTGCTGGCAGACGTGGCAGGTCAGGGTTTCGCCGGACGGGTTGCCGTGCTCGTCGTACATCGGAAGGTCGATGCCGTCGTCGGTGCGGCGCAGGTAGTACTTGCCCTTCGTCGCCACGGCAAGGACCGGCGGGAGGACGAGGGCGAGCACGATCGCCACCAGCGGCGAGTAGGGCTTGAGGCCGGAGCCGAGACCGCCGTAGAAGTCGATGATCGAGATGCCCGCGGCCAGCAGCATCGAGCCGAACCCGACCGGGTTCACCGCGTAGAGCATGCCCCGGCGGAACTCGGGCGCCTTCGGCGAGATTTTCAGCAGGTACTTGTTGAACGTGATGTCGGAGGCGACCGCGACCACCCAGGCCATCCCGCAGTTGGCGTAGAAGGCGAGGATCGTGTTCAGGAAGCTGAACATGTCAGCCTCCATCAGAATCGCCGCGACCAGCAGGTTGAAGCCGAGGAAGACCAGCCGGCCGGGGTAGGTCCTGGTGATCCGGGTGAACGAGTTCGTCCAGGCCAGCGAGCCCGAGTAGGCATTGGTCACGTTGATCTTGATCTGGCTGATCACGACGAGCGCGACCGCGAGGGCGAGCGCGGCCCAGTGCGGCAGGATGTCCCGGTAGATCTCCAGGAACTGGTGCACTGGCTGGTTGGCCACGCCGGCGCCGTCCGCCACGTTGGCAATGATGTAGACGGCCAGGAACATGCCGATGATTTGCTTGATGGCGCCGAATACGACCCAGCCCGGGCCGGCCAGCAGCATCGCGGTCCACCAGCGGCGGGAGTTCTCCGGGGTGCGCGGCGGCATGAAACGCAGGTAGTCGATCTGCTCGGCGATCTGGGCGATCAGGGAGAGGCAGACGCCGGCGGCCAGGAACACCGAGCCCAGGTTGAACCCGCCTTTGCCGTCCTTGCCGCCGTAGTCGAAGAACGTGTGGACCGAGCCGGGGTGGCGGATCAGCAGGTAGGCGAACGGCAGCACCATCAGCACCAGCCACAGCGGCGTCGTCCAGAGCTGGAGCTTGGACAGCAGCTTCATGCCGTAGACCACGAGCGGGAAGATGATGAGCGTGGACGTCGCATAGCCCAGCCACAACGGGATATGCAGGCCCAGTTTCAGCCCTTGAGCCATGATCGAGCCCTCGAGGGCGAAGAAGATGAACGTGAACGACGCGAAGATCACGTTCGAGACGACCGAGCCGTAGTAGCCGAACCCGCTGCCCCGGGTGATCAGGTCGAGGTCCAGGTTGTAGCGGGCGGCGTAGTAGGCCAGCGGGAAACCGGTCAGGAAGATGACGACGGCGAAGACGGCGATACCCCACAAGGCGTTCGTCGTCCCGTAGGAAATACCGATGTTGGCCCCGATGGCGAAGTCCGCCAGATAGGCGATGCCGCCAAGGGCCGAGATCGCGACCATTCCGGTGCCCCAGCGCCGATAACTACGGGGCGCGAACCGGAGCGTGTAGTCCTCCAGGGTCTCCTTCGCGGACCCAGGGCTGGGTTGCGCGGTCGTGGGTTCGTGCGGGGGGCTGGCGATGCTCATCGCGGGCTGCCTTCCTGGGGGCGGGCGTGGGCTCGGGTCCGTGGCCGCCAGCGGTCGGCCCGCGGGCGGCGGGGGCGGCGCTGACCCCCTGCCGAGCAGCCAACCGCCGGCCGCTAAGCAACCGCCAAGCAGCGGCCAAGTGCCCACCCGGTGCCACCGCCGCCCGCGGGTGCCGCGCCACGCCCGGTCCGGCTCCTATGCTGGAGCGGTGACAGTTGTGAAGATCAATGCCATCGAGGTTCCCGAGGGCGCCGGCCCGGAGCTGGAGAAGCGGTTCGCGGGCCGGCTGCACGCGGTCGACGGCCAGCCCGGCTTCGTCTCGTTCGAACTGCTGCGGCCGGTGAAGGGCGACGACCGGTACTTCGTCGTGACGCACTGGGAGAACGAGGAGTCGTTCCAGGCCTGGCTGAACGGCCCGGCGATGGCGGCGCACTCCGGTGAGCGGGCCCGCCCGGTGTCGTCCGGCTCGTCGCTGCTGGAGTTCGAGGTCATCCAGCGCTCGGTCGCCGGCGGCGCCTGACGCGCCGCGCGACCAACGCCGCGCGAACAACGGGGTGCGCGGCCGCCATGGCGCGCGCTCGTCAGCCGAGCGCGCGCAGGGCCAGCGCGACCCGCTCGTGCTCGGCCGCGATCTCCCGCGCGAGCGGGCCCAGATCGCCGGCGACGCCGGGTTGGGACTCGGCCCGCTGGCAGAGCGCGGCCAGGTCGGTGGCCCCGAACGTCACGCTGAGGCCCTTGAGGGAATGCGCCGCGCGGCGGGCCGAGTCCGGATCGGCTCCGGGCCCGCACATCGTGCCGATCAGCGTCGGTGTGTCGGCGAGGAAGTCGTTGACCAGGCCGGACAGGGTCGCGGCGTTCCCGCCGACGAGTTCGCTTAGCCGCTCCAGGGCGCCGGAGTCCAGGACGGGCCGGCCCTCGGGCGGCCGGGCCCGGGCCAGCGCGGCGACCAGGTCGGCGGTCACCAACGGTTTGGTGAGGTAGTCGTTCATGCCGGCCGCCAGGCACGCCTCCCGCGCGCCGGGCTGGGCGTTCGCGGTGAGCGCGATGATCCAGGGCCCGTCGCCGCCGAAGTGGGCCCGGATGCGGCGGGTGGCCGCCAGGCCGTCGACGTCGGGCATCTGGACGTCCATGAGCACGGCGTCGTAGCGCCCGCGCCGCGCCGCGGCCACGGCCTCAGCGCCGCCGCTCACCAGGTCGACCCGGTGGCCGAGCCCGGTGAGCGCGAGGTACACCAGCCGCTGGTTCACCTCGTGGTCGTCGGCCACCAGGACGCGCAGGGGCGGGCCGGCGCCCGCGCCCGCCGTCCGGTCGGGGAAGGCCGGCCCGACCGCGACCGCGCCGGCCGGGGCGGCGGTCGTCGCCCCGGCGGCGTTCGCCGGGACGGCGGCGTCGGCGGGCCAGGTCGCGGTCATCGCCCGGAACAGCGGCGCCGATCGGATCGGCCGGGTCACCACCGAGACGCCCGGCGGCGCGTCGGGCCCGGGCAGCCGGGCGAACGAGGTGATCAGGACGATCGGCACCCGCTCACCGGCCGGGTCGGCGCGCAGCGCCCGAGCCGCCGCCAGGCCGTCCAGCTTCGACGGGCGGTGATCGAGGATCACCGTGTCATAGCGGCGCCCGGCCCGCAGCCACCGCAGCGCGGTCTCCAGCGACGCCGTGTTGCTGATCCGCATCCGCCAGGACCGGACCAGCAGGTTCCCGACCAGGACGCGGGTGCGGCTGTCCCCGCTGACCATGAGCACCTCGCCGCCGGCCAGCGCCGAGGTGTCCGCCGGGACGGGATCGCGCCGCTCCAGCGTCGTGGCCGCCGCCGGAACCGTGACCGTCATGGTCGTGCCGACCCCGGGCTCGGAGGCGGCGGTGATCGTCCCGCCCATGAGCGCGGTCAGCCGGCGGCAGATGGTCAGGCCCAGCCCGGTGCCGCCGTGGCGCCGCGAGGTGGACGCGTCGACCTGGGTGAACGACTCGAAGATCGACTCCAGATGCTCGGGTGGGATGCCGATGCCGGTGTCGCGCACCGTGAAGCGCCACTCGTGCGCGCCGCCGCCGGTGCCGGCCGTCTCGGCGGTGCCGGCTGCCTCGGCGGCTCCCGACGCCTCGACGGTGACGGTCACCTCGCCGCGTTCGGTGAACTTCACCGCGTTGCTCAGCAGGTTGAGCAGGATCTGCCGCAGTCGCGTCGGGTCGCCGACCATGGCCGCCGGCGTGCCCGGCGCGACGGCGCAGACCAGCTCGATGTCCTTCGCCCCGGCGTCGGCCGACACGAGGTCGAGCGCGGCCTCCACGCACTCGGCGACGTGGAACGGCACCTGCTCCAGGCTGAGGTGGCCGGCCTCGATCTTGGAGAAGTCGAGGATGTCGTTGATCAGCAGGAGCAGTGCCTGCGCGCTGTCGTGGACGACCTCGGTGAGCTGGCGCGCCTCGGTGTCGAGCCGGCCGTCCAGCAGCAGTCCCGACATGCCGATGACGGCGTTCATCGGGGTCCGGATCTCATGGCTGACGGTGGCCAGGAAGGCGCTCTTGGCGTCGTTGGCCGACTGGGCGCTGATCGCGGCCTCGCGCAGGTCGTCGGCGGCGCGGACCCGCTCGGCGACCTGGCCGAGCTGGGCCGCCAGGTCCGACAGGACGGCCAGCAGCGCGGCGTCCGGGGCGGCGGGGGCGGCGGTGAGGAACTCCAGCACGGCGACGACCTCCGCCCGCTCGCCCCGCCCGGCCCGCGCCGGGACGGCAATGCCCGCGCCGGGTCCCCGCGTCGTACCGGGCTCGGCGGCCAGATCCGGCAGCCAGACCGCCTCCCCACTGGTGAGAGCCCGTCCCGCCAGGCCGGACGGCTCCCCGACGCCGTCGCGGACGTCGGCCGGGACCAGGGGCAGGAGCGTGTCGCCGTGCCGGTGGTAGGCCCGCCCGACCGGCCAGCCGGTGTGCGCGCGGACCAGGGCGACCACCTCGGCCGCGGCCGCGGTGAGGTCCGTGGCCCGGTGGGCCGCGTCCGCCCCGCGATGCAGGAGGCTGAGCTCGGCCGAGCGGCGCCGCACCCGCTCGGTCATCTCGTTGTACCGGCCGGCCAGGGACCGCAGCTCGCTGACGCCGGCGACCCGCGCCCGCACGCCGGTCTGGCCGGCGGCGATCCGGGCGGTCGCGGCGTCCAGTTCCCCGACCGGGCCCAGCACCGCCCGGCGGGTGACGACGACGAACACCGCCATGCCGCCGAGCAGCAGCAACGCGGCCGCGATGGCGCCGACGGACCAGGCGCGGGCGGCGTCGCTGGCCTGCCCCGTCTCCCGGGCGGTGCGGGTGTCGACCAGCGTCAGCACCTGCCCGATCGGCTGCATGATCTCGTCCTTGGCCCGCAGGTAGGACGCGTCGAAGAGCATGTCGGTGGCCCGCTGGCGGTTGGCGGTGCCGCCCTGGGCGGACAGCGCGAACGCCCGTTGCTCGACGGTGGCCAAGGCGTCCGAGCGGGCCTTGGCCGTCGCGAGCAGGCCCAACTCCTGGCCGGTGAACCCGGCCTGGGCGGCCAGCGCGGCGAAGGCGACCGGGGGACCGGACGGCGAGGGCCGCCGGCCGGTGTCGGTCACGACGTCCCAGTAGATGTTGTCGTAGTTGCGCGGCCGGGGCGCCGTCCCGTCCCGGATCGCGAGGATCTCCTGGAACCAGCCGCGGTAGCGCGCCTCGCCGGTGACCACGTAGGTCCGGGCCATCCGGGTCAGGTCGTCGGAGGTCTGGCGCAGTTCGTAGGCCAGGCGCAGCGACTGCGACCGGCGGGCCTCGGCGTCGGCCGAACGCCGGGTGCTGCTCTCCGCCTTCAGGCTGACCAGCAACAACGCGGCAAGCAGGACGACGCCGACGCCCGCGCCGCCCCGAACCAGGCCGCGCAGCGACATCGGCCGCCGGCCTACGCCCCTCGGGCTCTTCACGGTCCCTCCGGCCCGCCGCCGACCCGGGCCTGGGAGACCTCCGCGCGCAGGGTGGCGATCTCCGACCGCAACGCGGTCTCCCGCTCGGCGGCCGAGCGCCGGGCCGCCAGCGACGCGTGCAGCCGGGCCCGCAGCATCGCCGAGCTGTACGGCTTGGGCAGGTAGTCGACCGCGCCCAGTTCGATGCAGCGGACCACGCTCTCCAGCTCCGGCACCGCCGACACCATGATCACCGCGATGTCGGCCAGAGTGGGATCGGCCTTGATCTCGGCCAGCGTCGCGTACCCGTCCAGCACCGGCATGAGCAGGTCCAGCAGGACGATGTCGAAACCGCCCTGTCCTTCGGTGCGCTGTCCTTCGGTGCCCTGTCCTTCGGTACGTTGTCCTTCGATCCCCGGCCCGCTGTGCGCGGCCCGCAGCAGCTCGAGCGCCCGGTGGCCGTCCTCCGCCGTCTCCACCTGGTGGCCGAGACCGGCTACCGCGGCCGCCAGGAGCGTCCGGTTGATCGCGGTGTCATCGACCACCAGAACCCGCCCCGACCTCTCCCCGGCCTCCGCTTTCGCGGGCTCCGCCTTCGCGGACTCCACCTTCGCGGCCACGGCCTGAGCCCCGGTCATCGGCGGCGGCCGCCAGGCCAGGCCGGGGTCCTGCCGCAGCACTGCCTGTTCCAGCTCCCGCAGCCGCGCGCCCGGCTCGATCCCCAGCTCGTCGCGCAGCAGCGCACGGGTCTCGCGGTAGCTGGCCAGCGCCTCCGCCTGCCGTCCGCACCTGTACAGCCCGATCATCAGCTGGGCCCGCGGGCGCTCTCGCAGCGGATGCCGGCGGGCCATCTGCTCCAGCTCGGCCACCAGCGCCGCGTGCCGGCCCAGCGCGAGCTCGGCGTCGATGCGGTCCTCGACGGCGCCCAGGCGCAGCTCCGTCAGCCGGGCCCCGGCCGCTTCGACGAACGGCGTGGCCGGGACGTCGGCCATCACCGGACCGCGCGGCATAGCCTCGGCCCGCAGCAGCAGTTCGGCCGCGCGCCCGGGGTCCCCGCCCGCCAGCGCCTCCCGGCCGCGGGCGACCAGCTCAGTGAAGGCGTGCGCGTCCACCGCGGCAGGCTCGACGTCCAGCAGGTAGCCGGGCGACGCCGTGACCAGCACCCTCGCCGCCGCGCCCCGGGCGCGCTCCGGCTCGAGCGCCCGGCGCAGTTGGGAGACGAAGACCTGCACCGTGGCCGCCGCCCGGGCCGGCGGCCGGTCCGACCACAGGTCGTCGATGAGCTGCTCGACCGAGACCACCCGGCCGACTCGGAGCAGGAGCGAGGCGAGGACGGCGCGCTGCTTGGGGCCGCCGGTCTCCACCGGCTGCCCGTCCCGGTACGCCTCGACCCGGCCGAGCAGACGGAACTCCAGACCTGCCATCCGTCGATCGTCACCAGCCGGCGTTCAAGCCACGTAAGCGCCGTATTACAAGACGGGGTCTCGGCGCGACGCCGTGGGCCGTGTTCCGCCGGGCGGCTGCTGGGTGGGTCAGGTCGATGGCCAGCTGGGCGATGGTGTGGATGTTGCTTCGGGGTGGGTGTGGTAGACCTGTCGCGTTGGGTGACAGTCGCCGGCGGACGGGGTTCGTGGTGGTCGCTGAGTGGATCGTCGCGTTGGCCGGGTCCGGAAGCGGTGCCCTGGTGGGGGCGGCGGCGGAGGATGCGTGGGGCTCGGCCCGGGATGGGATCGTCGGCCTGTTCCGCCGGGCGGGCGCCGACCGTCAGGCGAGACTCGAGGAGCTGCTGGACGCCTTGGGGCGGTGGGAGGAGGCGCTGGCCGCCACGCAGGAGGCGGAGGCCCTCCAGCAGCAAGGTCGAGACCGCGGCCCGTGAAAGTCAGAGCAGCTCGCCGTGGAAAACGGCGGCGTCCGCCAGCGTCACCTGGGTGGAGCGGAACATCGGCTCGGGGCACAGGACGAGTCGCCGCCAGCCCGGCGGCGTGTGCGCGGGCAGGGCGGCCAGGATCCGCGACCGCCGCCGGCGGCTCATCCGGTCGAACCCGACGCAGACCGGCAGGAGGCGCACCCCGCGCACGAACAGTTCGGCGCTCAGCGCGAGGTGCCGTTCCTCCTGCTGGCGGACAAGGTCGGGATATGACGCCTGCAGCCGCCCGACCACGTACTGGTTGAAGCCGTGCCGGCGGGGGTTCCACCGGGACAGGTCGACGAGCACCGGCGCCTCGTCCTCCGGGCCGCCGGCGAACAGGTCGTCCATGAGCAGCGACGCCACCGCGCCGGCATCTCCGGTCAGCAGGCACAGCCGCCCGGTGGGCACGGCATCCAGGAGATCGCGCAGGTGCGCCGACCCGTCCCGGTTGCGGAGCAGGGACGCGCGGGCAGCGGCACTCGTCCGCCCCGCGCCACGACCGACCGCGCCGCCGCCGGCTGGTTCATGATCGACGGAGGACTCCCACGGCGCCGCGGGGAGGGTCGGATCCGTCGCCGGCCACCACGTCACCCGCCGGCCCATGGTCGCGGCCGACGCCGGGAGCGCGAGCTGTCCCGTTTCCCGGAGGAGACTGACCATTTCAGCGGTCACGGGGCATCACCTTGTACGCCGATCAGGACTCGTTAGCCGATCAGGAAATGTGTCGGGACAGCGGCGCCCGACGAAACCGGCACCTCTGACCGTACGCGGCTCGGACGCTGGTTGCGGCGTGATCGCCTCAGGCCCGTAGGCGCCCAGCGCGGCGCGGCCAACCACCCGGAGTGGCGCGAAAGCAGTGGGTGACCGTCGGCGAGCCGCGGGCGATGGGACGGCGGCGATCGTGCCCACCTTTCACCGGCTGCGCCATCGACCTCGTCGAGCTCGCCGACGCCGCGCTCTACCGGGCCAAGGGGCAGGGGCGTAACCGCGTCGAGACGGCGCCTCGCCGCCGGCGGTCGCCTCTAGCACGCTTCGCCGCCGACACTCCATCCCGGGATCGCTCGCCTGTCCCGGGCTTGACGGCGCCGTAAACTTATGAACTCATAACAATTATGAATTCAGAACTAATAGCCCCGGTTCGACGGGACGCGGTCCTCCCCGAGCTCGGCCGCAACCGTCGCGTCGTGGTGCTGCTCGTGTCCTGCCTGAGCCTGTTCATCGCGGGACTCGACGTGACGGTCGTGAACATCGCGCTGCCCTCGATCGCGGTGGACCTGCGCACGAGCGTCCCGGGTCTCCAGTGGACGGTGGACGCCTACACAGTGGTACTGGCCAGCCTGCTGATGCTCTGCGGCGCGGTGAGTGACCGGCTCGGCCGCCGCCGGATGTTCATCGGCGGCCTGGTCGTCTTCACGGTGGGATCCCTGCTCTCCAGCCTCGCGCCGAGCGTCGGCGGCCTGGTCGCGGCCCGGATCCTGCAGGCGCTGGGTGGCGCGATCCTCAACCCGGCCGCCGTGTCGATCATCGCCACCACGTTTACCGATCCCCGCGAGCGGGCCCGCGCGGTGGGCGTGCGCGGCAGCGTGTTCGGGGTGTCCCTGGCCCTCGGCCCGATTGTCGGAGGCGCGTTGGTGTCCTCGGCCGGATGGCGGTCGATCTTCCTGGTCAACGTGCCCGTCGGCATCATCGCGATCATCCTGGCGGTCCGCTACATCCCCGAGTCCAGGGCGCCGAGGCCGCGGCGCTTCGACCCGATCGGCCAGCTGTTGGTCGCGGTCCTGTTCGCCGCGCTCACCTACGGCATCATCGAGGCGCCCGGACACGGCTGGACCTCGCCCGCCGTCCTCGGCGCCCTGGTCGCGGCCGGCGTCGCGCTCGTCTGCCTGCCCGGCTACGAGCGCCGCCGGACCGAAGCGCTGATCGACCCCCGGTTCTTCCGGTCGGTACCGTTCACCGCGGCCAGCGCGATCGCCGTGCTGGCCTTCGCCGCGTTCGGCGGGTTCCTGTTCCTGACCACCCTCTATCTCCAGGACGTCCGGGGGCTCTCGCCCGTGCGCGCCGGGCTCGCCACCCTGCCGCTGGCCGTCCTGGCGATGGTGGGATCCCTGGTGTCGGGCCGCGTCCTCGCCACCCGTGGCTCCCGTCCCGTCCTGGTGGCTTCCGGTGCCTTCTGCGTGGTCGGATGCGCCATCCTGCTCGGGGTGACTCCGACGACCCGGTACGCGCGACTGTTCGCCGGGTACGTCGCCTTCGGACTCGGTTTCGGCCTGGTCAACGCGCCTGTGACCGACACCGCCGTCGCCGGCATGCCACGGGCACAGGCCGGCGTCGCCGCCGCGATCGCCAGCACCTCCCGCCAGGTCGGCCAGACCCTCGGAGTCGCCGTCGCCGGGGCGATCGTCAGCTCCCGAGCCGTCGGGTCCGCGCCCGCCGGCTTTGCCGCGGCCAGCCGGCCGGTCTGGTGGGTTCTTACCGCCTGCGGCGGTCTCGCGCTGTTCCTCGGCTTCCTCGCCACGACCGGCTGGGCGCGCGCGTCGGCCCGCGGAGTCGCCGCCGAGCTCAACCCGGAAGTGCTCGGCGGCCAGCCACGCTCCCGAAGCGACCGGGAGGACGGGCGGAGCCCCCGGTCGCGGAGGGGGTAATCACACTGGGTAGACCATGAACGCACATTCCTCGAACCCGCCTTCCTCAGCCGAGCCCGGCCCAGCCGCCGCCCCGGCCCCGGCGCTTGCCAGCGAGACCTGGATGATCATGAGTGATCTGGTGCTCGACCATGAACGACGGCGGGAGGTCGCCGACGCGCTCGGCCTCAGCTTCGCCCGCATCCGGGCGGTCCGCCGGGTGGCGAGGCGTCCAATGTCCATGAAGGAGCTGGCCGCCGCCCTGGGCGTCGATCCCCCGAACGCGACCGCCGTCGTTGACGACCTCGAGTCCCTCGCCCTTGTCCGCCGCCGCCCCCACCCCTCTGACCGCAGGGCCAAGCTCGTCGAGGCCACCCCGGAAGGCCTGGCGGCGGCGCGTAGGGCGGACGAGATCCTCTCGACCCCACCACCGGGACTGGCGGCCCTGACCGGGGACGAGCTGGAGACGCTCCGGCGGCTGCTGCGTCGCGCCGCCGGCGACTGAGCCGCTGGGCCGCCCGTCCGCCGGGGACCGCGGGCCTACCCCGCGGTGGGGAGGCGCGCGCTCTTCACCCGGTTCCGTCCGTGCCGTCTGGCGCTGTACAGCGCGCCGTCCGCGCGTTCGAACAGTCCGCCCAGGGGTCCTGCCGCCGGGCCAGGCCCGCGCGTGTACCTCCCGCCTTTCCCGGGGCGAGAGGCTGGTCAGGACGGCATCCCGGGCCTGGTCCTGGAAGCGGGCTCCGTCGGCGGGTCACGGGCTGGCCTTCCGTGCCAGCGACCATCACGCACCCGTATGACGGCTCAAGCCAGCGGGCATGGCCAGCAGCGAGAGATCATCGCGGCGATCGCCGGGTGCCGGCGCCGAGCGGGTTGACCCGCTCTACCTCGTCCAGCAGGCGCGGGGAGCCGAGCCTGCCGGCGAGGCGGCGGACGGGTTGTGGACCCGCCGCGGGGGTCAGCCGACGCGCGTGCCCGTGAACGACGCCCCGGGCATCGGACCGGCCTTGAGCTTGCCCTCCATGGTGTCGCCACTGACAGTCGCCGTCGACTTCACGGTGAGCTTCATCGGCGATGTGATCTTGATCGACCAGGAGACCTTGTCGCCGTCGACCTTTCCGTCGAAGATCTCGATGGGCGGCTCCGTCGCGGAGGTGATGATACCGGTCAGCTCGGAGCCGGCGCTCTTGATCTCGATCGTTCCCCGTTGTTCGCCGATTGGGGACGCAATAACGAGATCCCAACGTCCGTCGACACTCATGGCACCGCTCCCTTACAATATGAAACTGGTTGTATGCATTTTATACCACGTCTTGGACGGTATGCCGGAACCGCCCCCGGTCCGACAGAACCGGGCAGACCGCGACGCGCGAGAAATCGTATCAGAATGTCGGCATAGTGGGCGGCGATGCTTCACGGCCGTCGCCTTTCCGACAGCGCGGGGTTCGGTGGAGCGTGGCAGGTGCGTCGCGCCGCGCCGTCCCGGCGCTGCTTCTATTGCCGGCGGGCGGCGGTGTCCCGGCGAATTTCCAGCGGGTAGGCACCGGGAATGTGGAGAATTCCGGGACGGCCGTGTACCGGAATTCGTCCGCCTCGCCCTCGCCGCGGCCCGGCTCGGCTAGCTCGGCTGGGCCGGGCCGCGGCGAAGCTCCCGGTGGCCGACGCCGTCAGCGGTCCCCGGGCGGGGTCAGGGAAGCAACTGGCCGCGCAGCGCGCCGTCGGGGAACGCGGCCGTGTGCAGGTTGACGTAGAAGTCGGCGGGCTGGGCGCGGATCTTCGCGACCAGGCCGGGATCGACGCCCGTGACCGTACCGGCCAGCGCGAACACGTTGGCCGGCACCGGGCTCATGAACAGGGGAACCACGACCGGTCCGTTGGCGCCGGCCGCGCCCTGGTGAATGTGGCCGACGGTGGGGGATATCCCTATCCACCGGAACGTGTAGCTGACGCTGTCCGCGGCGAGGCCCAGGACCGCCGTCGCGTTTCCGTGCGGGTCACCGACCCGTTTCCCGGGGGCGTGGACCTCCTGGCTGCCGGAGAGCGCCGTGGGCTTCGGGCCGTTGGGTCCGACAGCGAGCATATCCAGGGAACGGCCGGCGGGTGCCAGCTGACCGCGCACGGCGCCGCCGGGGAAATCAGCGGTGTGCAGGTTGACGTAGTAGCCGGCCGGATTCCGCCGGATACCGTCGGCGATGCCGGGATCGTTGATCGTCACCGCGCCGGCGGCGGCCGTCGCCGTGGCCGGCATCGTCGAGGTGAAGAAGGGAACCAGGACCGGGCCGTTCGCTCCCACCGCGCCCTTGTGTATGTGGGCCATCATCGGCGCGGAAATCCCGCTCCACCGGAACAGGAAGGTCACCTTGCCGCTCTCGACCTCGACGTACGCGGTGGCGTGGCCCTTCGGGTCCCCGACCGGCGGCTTGCCCGCGACCTGGACCTCCTGGTCGCCGGACAGACTGGCGGTCAGGAACAGCGGGCCGCCGCTCGGGGCGGTCGCCGGGGACGAGGCCGCCGGCCCGGAGCCGGCCGTCGGGCTCGAGCCCGCCGTCGTGGCGGGTCCGGCGGACCCGGCGGACCGCGGCGATCCGGCCGACCCACTCGCCCCCGATCCGCCGCAACCGGCCGCCACCGCCAGGGTTATCAGTACTCCCGCTCCGGCCATGCTCCTTCTCATACGAGCCGGGCGCCGCCGCCGCGACGAGCCCGCGCTCATTGCTGTGCCCAGAACAATGTCGACCTCGGGAACGGGGTGATCTCGCGCGGCGAAGCGGCGGTATCGCCATCCGGACAACTGGGTGCCGGTCTTTCGTGACCTGGGTCTCACTGCTTTCATGCGCGATGCCTACCTCCGAATTTCATTCGGACGGGGAACTGGTCAGGCGTCCACCGCGGTGAGTGGGAAATGCTCAGGACGGTGCGTTCGCCGATCCTCAGGTCCGGGCGGACGCCGCATGTCCACGAATTCTAGCCAAATGAGCCTATCGTCCGTGCCGATCAAATCATTCCGTCTGCGTCGTTTATCCGACGCGGGATTACGCCGCGCACGACGAGACCGCCGTCGCGGTTCAACCGGCGCCGTGGCGGCGGTATCCGCTGACCGACACCCGGGCCGAGAGCCCGGCTAACCCCGGAACGTCCGGCGGTAGGCGTGCGGCGAGACGGCGATCGCCTCCCGCAGATGCTGGCGCAGCGACGTGGCGGTGCCGAACCCCGAGCGCTCGGCGATGCGGTCGACCGGCAGGTCAGTGTGCTCCAGCAGGTGGCGGGCCAGGTCGATCCGCTGCTGGACCAGCCACCGCCCGGGGCTCTCGCCCACCTCGGCGCGGAAGCGGCGGGTGAACGTCCGCCGGCTCATCCCCGCGTGCGCGGCCAGCTCCTCCAACGGGAGCGGCTGGTCGAGCCGGCCCAGCGCCCAGTTCCGGGTGGACGCGGTTCCCGCGTCCGTGGCCGCTGGGACCGGCCGCTCGATGTACTGCGCCTGGCCCCCGTCCCGCCACGGCGGGATCACCACGCCACGGGCCACCTGGTTGGCGACGCCGCTGCCATGGTCCCGGCGCACGAGGTGGAGGCACAGGTCCACGCCGGCCGCCGCCCCGGCCGAGGTGAGGATGCGGCCGGTGTCGACGAACAGGACGTCCGGATCGACGTCGACGGCGGGGTAGGCCCGGGCCAGCGTGTCGGCCTGCCGCCAGTGGGTGGTCGCGGACAGGCCGGCGGGATGACGACCGTGTCGGCGCTGGCCAGCACCGTCGCGTCGTGAATCACCGAGATCGTGTAGTCGGCCGCCGTCAGTACCGGCCCACCGTCGAGCGAGCAGGTGATCACCTGGTACAGCGGGCGGCCGTCGGCGTTGCGCGCGCCGCCGAAGATGCGGGACGGCACGCTGAGCTCGAACGGGATCACCCCGTCGGTGGCGAGTACGACGACGCGGTGTACGGCCCGATTCTTGCGTACAGCGGATTTCGGGTCGACGGAACCGCGGCCGTCCGAACGACGGCGTCAGCTGTGTCGTGGATCACACCATCCGAGTGCCCGGCTGTGACGAACAGTGCGTGACGAGATGGGTCTCCGGACGGGGAGCGGACAGTGGATCTACGGCTTCGGGTCTTGGTCGGCGCCGGGGGTGCTGGGAAGGCGGGCGACCGGCCGCGGCGCGGCGGGCGCGCCCGGCGCGGCGGGCGCGGACCCGTCCCCGCGCGGACCGCCCTCGCGGTGGCGGGCGTAGCGCTCGCGGTCGGGACGCTGACCGCCGCCTGCTCGAGCGGGAGCTCGAGTCGCTCCGGTACGACCGCGACGGGCTCGGGCTCGGCGAGCGCGGCGGTGTGGGGCTTCGCGGGTTTGGATGTCGCGGCCGCCCCGGTGGGCACTGCTGTGGTTCCGCCGGCGGCGCTCCAGTCGGGCAGCTGGCGGGGCGCCGGCGACGCCGCCACCGCCGGCCGGAAGGCGACCGTGACCCGGCTGTCCACCGGGCGCTACCGGGTGCTCCTGCCCGCCGTCGGGGTGGCCCACGGCGCGGGGGTCGCCCTCGCCAGCCCGGTCACCGAGGCGACCGCGGGGACCGGCGGCGCCCAGCCCGCGGCCGCCGCCGCCGTGGCGCGGTGCCACTCCGAAACCTGGGACGCCGCCGGTCCCGACGAGGCGGTCGTCGTGGGCTGCCGCGGCGCGGACGGCCGCCCGGTCGACGCCTTGTTCAGCACGCTGTTCACCTACCTGCCGCCCGGGATGGGGGCCGGCGGCAGCGGGCCCTACGCCTACTTCCGCCTCGACGAGCCGACCGCGGGCACGACCCGGCCCGTTGACCGGTTCTCCTCGGCCGGAGCGGACGGCGTCATCGAGGTGCACCGCACCGGCGTAGGCAACTACTCCATCGACGTGGTGGGCAAAGTCTTCGCGCGGCCCGGGAACAACTACCAGGTGAACGCGGTGGGGGACACGTCCGTCGGTTGCAACGCCCTGGGCCGGGTCCTCAAGGCGGATCGCCAGACGCTCTTCGTCGGTTGCGCGGACGGTGCGAGGCCGACCGACAGCCGCTTCGCGATCGTGTACGGCAACCAGCACGGGATGCTGCCGATTGCCGACGGCAGCTTCGGCTACGCCTTTACCGGCCAGTCGCTGCCCGGCGGGAAGATCGTCCAGCCGCCGCTCGGTGCCGCTCGCCCGACCTGGGCGCGGTACTCGTCGAACAGCGGCGGCGGCGCCGACGTCGTGATCCGCGAGGGGGTCGGGCGTTACCTGCTCATCCTGCCCGGCGTGGCCCGGACCCCGGACCTCCTCCAGGTCACTCCCTACGGCGAGGCCACCGCCCGGTGCGCGGCCAGCCGGTCGAAGCCCGCGCCGTCCGCGCCGGGCGACACGCTCGTGACGGTGACCTGCGCGGGCCCGGACGGGCAGCCGATGGACAGCTTCGTGAGCCTGGCCTACGCGAGCGCGGCGGCGGCTCCGGCCGCTCCGGCCCCCGGCCCGGGCACCGTGACCACCATGGCCGCGGGTACGGGGCGGGTGCTGGCCGACGCCGACGGACGGGCCCTCTACCTCTACACGGCCGACGCGGGTGGCGCCTCGACGTGCACAGCGGTCTGCGCCTCGGCCTGGCCGCCGGCCACGACCAGCGGGACGCCGCGCGCCGGTGACGGTGTCACCGCCAGCCTGCTGGGCACGACCAGCCGCCCCGACGGCACCCGTCAGCTCACCTACCGTGGCCACCCGCTCTACTACTACAGCGGGGACGACGGCCCCGGCACCACGGCGGGCCAGGGCGCCGGCGGCGTCTGGTTCACGGTCGCGCCGACCGGCGACCAGGTCAACACCGGCTGACGGGGCTACTCGTCGCTGTCCAGCATCCCGCCGCGGGTAAAACGGCTTGCGCGGTCCGGGACTTCCTGGGCATTCTTGACCGCACTGGAGAAATGAGCGGTCAGGAGGTGCGGGCGCGATGCGGAACCACAGCGAGAAGGTAAAGGATATGGCGGAATCGGTGCTGCCCTCGACGGCGCGTGTTCGCGCCCGCCGCGAGCGGAGAATGGTTCACCAGCGGCACCGTTCCCGCCAGCGGGACCTGCTCGTCCTCTCGCGCCGCGCCGCCTTTGATGGAACGGCCGCCCAGCGCGGGGAAGAGGGCGACCAGGCCCGGGCCGAAACGGTTTTCGAAGCCGACTTCGAGGAGCGTCGCCGGATCCAGGACATCACCTATGTCGTCTGGGACCGGCGGGCCGCGGACAAGGTCGCGCCGCTGGTCCGGTGGGCCGGTGCGCGGGTGGACCGGGATGCCCGGCTGCGCGCCGCGCCGCCCGCGACGCAGGTGGAGTATTTCGCCCGGCTGGTGCCGGACAACCTGATCGGCCGGCACGCGCTCCAGCACATCGAGGTCGAGCTGACGTACCAGGCGAAGCGGGAGGAGCGGCGTCGGCGCCGGCGGGCCGGAGGTAAGGCCACCCTGGACGCGCGCCGGAACCAGATCCGCCGCGACGTCGGGGTGATTCTCAGCGGCGGCCGGCACCGTGAGCTCAATGACGCCCTCCGGGCCGGCTACCGGGCTCGGGCCACCGAGAGCAAGAACGGCACCGAGAGCAAGAACGGCACCGAGAGCAAGAACGGCTCGGAGGCCCTGCCGTATCCGGCCCGTTTCCTCCATGGCGGCCATGACATCACGGAGTTCGCCCGGGCCGTGGCCGGGCACCAGTGGATCGTCGACGTCGTGCGGGCCACCGCGCACGGCGCCGCCTGACCGGGCGGCATAGCACAGTGACGTTCAGGATGCTCCTGTTCAGACCGGCCTTGGCCGACTGGCCATTGGGGAGATACCCCCCGGGATCCTCAGGATCGGGTACAGCCCGGGCCCGGCGGGTCATACCCGCGATGTTCAACGCCTCCACCGCGATAAAATCATGGCCGCGCACCAGGTCGAGCGCGGTCTTGTGCGCTAGGTCCAGCCGTTGGCGGCGCACCTTCCGATGCTGAGCCGCGACCCGGGCGACCGCTTTCCGCCGCCGCCTCGAGCGGGCCTTCTTCCGGGCCAGGTCCCGCTGGGCCGCGGCGAGCTGGCCGGCCGCCCGCGCCAGGAAACGAGGGTTGCCGACCTGACAGCCGTCCGATAGGGTCGCCAGCGACACCACACCCAGATCGACTCCCACCGCTCTGCCGGTGGGCGGCAGCGGCCGGGCGGGCACGTCATCGCAGGAGAGCAGCACATACCAGCGCTCGCCCTCCCGCTTCACCGACACCGTCTTCACCCGGCCGGTGACCGGCCGGTGCTGGCGTACCTTGACATGACCCACCCCCCGTAAGCGGACCCGGGTCGCCGGGTTGTCCGGTTGGGAGTCCCAGCGGCAGCCGTCTCCGTCCTTCGGCCACTCGACCGTGTCGAACCAGCCCGGACCCTTGAACCGGGGATAGCCCGGCTTCCCACCCGCCCGCGCTCGGCGGAAGAACCCGGCGAACGACCGGTCCAACCGGCGCAACGTCGCCCGCTGGGAGGAGAACGACCAGCGCGCCTGATCCGCGTCGTCGGCGCGAATGTCCGTCAACTGCGCCGACTGGTCCCCGTAACGAATACTCACCCCGCCCATCTGGTAGGCGTCACGGCGTTCCTGAAGGGCGGAATTGTACAGGTCGCGGTGGTCGTCCAGCATTGCCGTCAGCTCGGCGGCCTGCCGCACTGTTGGGCGCATCAGGAACTTGAAAGTCCGCCGCACACACCAATCATAACCGACCGGGTCGCGGAGATAAAATGACAGCTGTCCATACCGGATTCCCCTGCCGCCTGAAGGCGGCAGTCCCCTCCGGAAACGCTTGATGGGCGCATGAGGGGCGCTGAGGTGCGGGCACGGCTGCTGTTCGAGGTCACCGCCCCGGCCGTCGTCGTCGCGCAGCTCGCGGTGGCCAGACCGGACAGCGGGGGTGCCGTCGACGAGCGGATGCGCATCGAGAACGCCGGCGGCGCGCCGGCCGTGACCGAGCTGGACGGACCGGTCGGCGGCCGGCTGCACCTCGTGCGCGTTCAGCCCGGTCCGCTCCTGATCGACTATGCGGCGACCGTCGGCTCGACCGGTCTCGGTGCCGCGAACGACGGCGCCGCCCTGGTCAGCGACGCTGAATGGGTGGAGGCGCTGCGGCCGAGCCGCTACTGCCCGTCCGACCGGCTGGCCGGGTTCGCCGCCGGCCAGTTCGGCGGGATCGAGCCGCCCGTCGACCGGGTCCGGGCGATCTGCGCCTACGTCCACGAGCGGGTCAGCTACGTCGCCGGCGCCAGCGACGCCAGCACCGACGCGGTCGACACCCTCCTGTCCGGGCAGGGGGTGTGCCGCGATCTGGCGCACCTGGTCGCCACGCTGTGCCGGGCGGTGGACGTGCCGGCCCGGCTGACCGCCGTCTACGCCCCGGGCCTGTACCCGATGGACCTCCACCTGGTCGTCGAGACCGCGATCGACGGCCGCTGGCTGGTGTGGGACGCCACGCGGCTCGCCCCGCGCCCGTCCCTGGTGCGTATCGCCAGCGGCCGCGACGCGGCCGACGTCGCGTTCACCACGACCGTCCACGGCGTGACCGAGCTCCGTGAGATGAGCGTCGGGGCGGTGGCCCGGCCCGGCCTTCCCACCGACGACCACGAGGCACCGGTCACGCTGCGGTAACCCGGCGAGTTAGATCGTTCCGCTGGCGGCCCGGAGGGTGAGGCCGACGCCGACGCATAGGACCAGGGTGGCGGTGGCGAAGGGCAGCGCGACGCTGAGCCCGCGCAGCCGGGCGACGCCCTGGCGTAGCCGGGTGTGCTCGAACCGGTCGCGGACCCGGACGAGGACGAGCCCGGCGGCGGTGAGGGCGGTGGCCATCCCGAGCCCGTAGGCCAGCACCAGCGTGACACCGAAGACGGTGCGGCCGAGAGCGGCCGCCGCGAGCAGCACGATCAGGGCCGACGGGCTGGGGACGAGGCCACCCGCGATCCCCAGGCCGAGCAGGCCGGCCCGGCCGAACGGCCCGCGGCCGCCGGCGGCGTTGGCGTTGTCGTTGGCGACCGGGTGATGGTGGTGGTCGGCACCCATTCCGTGCCGGTGCGGTCCGTGGTGGTGGTGATGGTGGTCGTGCTGGGCTTCAGGCCGGCCCGGCCGCGACGCGGTGACCAGCAGGAACACGCCGACGACGGCGACGATGAGGCCGGAGAGGATCCCGAGGTCCTGTTCCGCCGCCGTCGGCGCGAACGCCGAGGTCAGGCTGATCGCGAGGCCGAGGCCGAGGACGGCCGCCGTGTGGGTGACGGTGACCGTGGCGCCGACCGTGACGACGTCGCGCAGGCGCCCCCGGCGTCCGACGATGTAGGCGGCCATGATCGTCTTGCCGTGCCCGGGCAGGAAGGCGTGGCCCGCGCCGAGCGCGGCGGCCAGCAGGACGGCGAGCGCGCCGACGCCGAGGGTCAGATGGCGGCGTCCGACCAGCTCGTTGAAGGCGGTTCCGGCCCGGTTGAGCAGGCGCAGGGCGCCGCCGGCGGCGGGCAGGCGCCGGGCGGCGGCATAGGTTGACGGGCTCAGGCCCGCGTCGGTGCTGAGGACGCCGTGGCGGACGTCCAACGGGCTGGCCAGCAGGTCGTTCGGGTAGCGCAGCAGCGTGTCGCTGACGCTGTCGGCCGGGAACGGCGAGCGGTGCATGGTGACGCCGGTGGCGGCGGCGGTGATCTCGTGCCAGCCGATTCCGGCGCCGTCCCACTGGTCGTCGAAGGCCACGGTGGCGTGGCCGGACAGCCGCGCCGGGGCGGTGAGCCGGCATTCGAGCCGGCCGGCGCGGAGCTGGATGGCGCCCGGCCGCTCGGCGTAGCTGCTGGCGCTGACGGTGAGGGGTTGCCGGGCGCCGTTGACGGTGAGGCGGACCGCCGCGGCGAGGGCGGAACACTGGCCGGCGGCGTAGCGGGCGCGTTCCGGCGCCGAGATCTCGCCGTCGCCGTCCGCGTCGAGCCGGTCCCGGCGCTGGAGGGTGGGAATCTCGGCGAGGTCCTCGACCGCGAGGTCGGTCACGTGATCGGGATAGAGGTGCAGGCCGTCGTAGTGGTTGATGGTGGCGTTGCCGAGGGGGTGGGCGTCGGCGGCGGGCGCGGCGACGACCGTGGCGGCGATGACGCCCGTGGCCATACCGAGCGCGAAGGCGAAGCGGAACGCGGTTGCGCGGCGGGGGCGTCTCACGCGGCACCGCCGAGGCGGGCGAGGGCGGCCCGGGCCGCCGGTGCCCGCACGGGGCTGAAGAAGGGATTGATCCGCAGGGCCTGGAGGAGATCGGAACGCGCGTCCGCCGGGTTTCCCAGTGACTCCTCGATCAGGCCGCGGTGAAAGAAGAACAGCGCGTTTCGGGTACCGAGGCCCATCGCCTTGTTCTCCCAGTCCAGCGCTTCGGCGTCGCGGTGGTTGACGTGCAGCGCCCAGGCGTAGGCGTCGTCCATCTCGACAAAGGGACGGGCACGGATACCGGTGGCTCCGTGGCGAAGGGCCAGTTCCGGCTGGCCGTGGTCGGCGTAGAAAAGGGTTGCGTCCGTGTCGAGGGTGACGCCGTTCGCCGTGAACAGCCGATTCTCGGCCTGGAAGAGGTCGTACTGCGTCTTCGCCTCGGCGCCGCGGCCGAGTGACGTCAGCAGGTCGCCGAACTCGGCGACGTACTGCGGCTGCGCGACGGCGTTGACGAGGGCGGTGTAGTCGGCGACCGCGGCGTCGGTCCGCCCGAGCGCGGCCTCCGCCTTCGCCTTGCCCTCCAGGCAGCTGGAGTCGGTCGGGTCGGCGGCGAGTCCGGCCAGGCTCTCGGTGAGCGCGGTGGCGGGATCGCCGGTGGAGAAGGCCAGTTCACCCAGGTAGTAGTGGGTGAAGGCGCGGTCGGCCGGGGCGGTGGCGCTCGCCAGCGCGCGCCGCAGGGCGTCGCGGGCGCGCGGGATGTCCCCGCGCAGCTCGTAGACGTATTCCGCGCGGGTGAAAGAAGGCACCCCGGGGGCCAGGTCGAGCATTCGCTGGGTGGCGGCCGCCGCGTCGTCATAGCGGCCGAGCTGGGTCTGGGCGTCGTCCAGCGCGCCGTAGAGCGTTGCGCTGTAGGGGTCGATCCGCAGTCCCCGCTGGGCCCAGTCCAGGGCGGCGGCGAAGTTGTGCTGGGCGGCGCTCAGCGCGGCCATTCCGGCCATGGCGACGGAGTTCTCGGTGTTGTTGAGGCTCAGCGACCGGCGCAGCGCCCCCTCCGCCTTCGGGTAGTAGGCGGGATTCACCGTCACCTTGGCCCGCTGGACGTAGTCCAGCCCGAGCTGGCCCCAGGCCGTGTAGTCGGTCCCGTTGGCCCGCAGCGCCGCCTGCTCGGTCGCGATGTCGGCGGCCAGGGGGTCCTTCGGCGCGGGCGGCGGGGTGGCCGCCGTGGCCGTGGCCCGGCCGCCGCCCCCGGTGGCCAGACCGACCGCGGTGGCGCCGGCCGCGACGACCAGGACGGTCGCGCCGGCGAGCAGGCGCAGGCGCGGCCGCCACGTGCCGGTCACGAGGCGCCCAGCGCCGGCAGCCACCGGGCGATGTGGCTCGGCGCGCCACCCGCGGCGAGGTAGCCGCGCAGCCAGCGGCGATCCGCGTCGGAGGGACCGCTGCCGTCGCAGTAGTCCCGGGAGCCGTTCGCGGTGTAGTACCGCATCATGGTCAGCACTTCGCCGGTGTTCTCCGACGGCGCCCCCGGCTCATAGGCGGCGGTGGGCTTGGCGCGCTGGTGGGAGAGACAGGTGACGGGGGCGCCGGCCGCGTCGTTGAAGGCCGGGGTCGCCGGGGTGGAGCCGCAAGCCGCCGCCGTGACGGCGACGGTCACGACCATGGCCCCGGCCAGGCCGAGGGCACGACGGCGGCCGGCCGGCGGGCCGGTCCGGATGAGGGAGAATGTCAACGCGGGCTCCGTGACGTGGACGGCGGAGTGGCATCGCTGATCAGGCGCGGACGGTGCCGGCCGCGGCGGAGTCGGAATCCGGGTGTGCTCCGCCGCGGCCAGCGATCCGCGCGGTCTGATCGCCGCCTACTTGGTCGTGTTGGGCAGGGCCACGTACGGGAAGGCGGCGCCGACCGGGTTCGCCGGCGCGTGCACCCCGTCGCCGCCCGCCAGCGCCGGAACGATCTTTCCGGTCACGGCCGCGCCTTCGAGCGCCTGGATCTCGATGTCGACGACGTCGTCAGTCAGCCGGCGGCCGTTGGGGAATCCCTGGAGGTCGTTTCCGAGAACCCCGAGCCGGTTGGGCGAAGCGGTCGGTCTGATCGACATGTTGAGGCGAAGCTCCTCGGCCGGGACGAAGTTCCTCGCGGCAACGTCCGCGTTGAGCAGCTGTGAGTTCAGGTTCGCCTTGATGGGCCCACCGGAGTGCGTGTTGATGCCGGTCAGGAAGATCTCGGCGATGTCCTGGCGCGGGGTCGCCGGGGCGGGAATCCCGTAGATGCTCTGGATGAGCTGGGGCAGCTCCGGGTTCAGCACCTTGTTCACGACCGGAGTGACCGTGTGGTCCTTGGCGGGTTGCAGGGCGTTGAACGCGTCCTTGAGCCGCGCCGGCACGACCACCTCGTTGACCAGCGGGTTGCCCAGCCGGGAGACCTGGACATACGGCCCGACGCCGGTGATCCCGACCCCGGCGATCCCGCCGCTGGACATCAGCCGCAGAGTGGGCTTCTCCGTCGTGCTCCAGATCCCGACGACCGGATTGCGCCGGACGTTGCCGCCCAGGGCCAGCTCACTCTTGGGGACCTGGAGGACGATCGTGTTGACGTTGTAGCCGGCCAGTGTGTTGTGGCCGGTCTCGCTGAGATTCGCCCCGTACAGCAGGTCGAACACCCGCAGGTCGGCGAAGAACGGATCGGCGGCCTGCGTCGCCACGGTCCGCCCGCCGCCCGGCAGCGTGGCGATCGCCTGCTGGCGCAGTGCCGCGTAGTTCGGCATCGACGCCTTGCCGACGTCCGACGGCGCCGCCGTCGCGTTCTTCACCAGCGTCGTGGCGTGGCCGCGGGAGATCCTCTCCAGGGTGTACGTCTGCTTGAACAGCAGGTTGGGGTCGTTCAGCGAGGTGACCGGCCCGTTGTTGTAGAGGAACGAACCGCCGCCCGGCACGTTGCCGCGCCGGTCCACATCGGCGAACGTCCACCGGTAGGTGATGTCCGGCGTCCCGGTACCGCGGGAGTCGATGTTGATGTCGTAGTGCGTGCCCGCGGCCCAGGGATAGAAGTTCGGTCCCCCGTTCGGCTCCTCGAACGGAATGAAGTTCGCGACCACCGTCACCGTATTGGGATTGTCCGGGCTGGTGAACGCGTACAGGTCGGTGTTGTCATCGCGCGGATCGCCGGCGATCAGCGGCGCCTCGCGGTGCGAGGACGCCTGCGCGACGCCCCCGGTGGTTATCCCGATGAACCCCGCCACGACGGCGCCCGTGGTGACCAGGCCCGCCAGACCCAGGCGGCGCCGGGGTGGCCGCGTCTGTTTTCCTCTCACCAATGGTCCTTTCCGGATCCGGGCCCACCGGACCGACACCGGGCGTGGCGGAATCGGTGGACGCCCGGTATTCGACGCGGGCGTGCCCTCGGATGGGTCTGACCGCCCGGAATCTTCCATTGGTGCCGGTCGCGTGGTGCCGGTCGCGTGGTGCCGGTCGCGTGGTGCCGGTCGCGCGGTGCCGGTCGCGCGGCGCGGGCCGATCTGGCCGGGCCAGGCTCAGGGGTCGACTATCCGCCGCTGGTGGTGGCGGCCGCGGTTGTTGCCGCCGCGGGCGGCGGCGTCCCCCCGTCGGCTGGCGTCGTCCGGTCGGCTGAGCCGCCGGTTCCGCCGCTCGCTCCGCCGCCGCTCGCTCCGCCGCCGGTCGCCCCGCCGCTGGTCTCCGGCGGCGGGGCGGGGGCGGATGTGACCGGGGCCGTCGTGGCGGGGGCGGTCGTGACAGCGGTGGTCGGGGTCGAGCCGCCCGCCGAGGTCTGCCCGCCGGCGGGAGTCGCCGAGCCGTCATCGGTCGGCCCCGTCGTCGCCGGTGGCGTCGTCGACGAGAGCGCGGTGGCGGCGCCGGAGGAGGTGTCGGTCGCGGGGGTCGCGCTGTCCGTCGTCGCCGGCGTCAACGTACCGCCGGGCGTCGGGCCGCCGTCCGTCCCGGATCCCGAGGGTGACGGCACGTCGGTCGGCGACGTTCCCGGCGACGGGCTGGACGGTGGGGTCAACGGGCTGCCGTCCGGTCGGGTCGGCGGTAGCAGGGACAGCCCGGGGGAGTGCGCGAGAAGGGCTGGCGAAGGCGGCTGGTCATTCGTGCCGTTGGTGTCGCTGGGGCGGACGAAGACGCCCCCCGACGTCGGCTCGACCAGGGTGAACGACGCCATCGGCCTTCTCGTCCGCTCGACGACGGTGAGCGCCGCCGGACGGAAGGCGGACCAGCGCGGCCCCACGTAGGTGACATGGGTGAAGGCCTGGGGCGGCGTCAGCGGATTGCCGCAGAAGCACTTCGTCACCGGAGCGCCGTACCGGTCGACGAGAACGGCGGTCCCGGCCTGGAGAACCGCCGGGTAGCTGGTTGCCTGGCCGCCGGAGAAGCCATGGTTGGTGACCACCGTGTCCAGCCGCAGCACCACCGGAGTCAGTCCGTTCACGTATTCGCCGATCCGGGCCGGCGGGATGCCGAGGACGCCGGCCCAGGCCGCCGCCAGAGCGGGTCGGCCGCGCAGGTAGTCGACCATCCGGCCCGGGTTGCAGCTGGCGCGGTTGCGGGTGCCGCCGTAGAGGCCGGGCGTGCCTCCCGCCACGCGGGCGCCGCTCGCGGACGGCGAGACCTGGCCACCGCCGGGGGCCGTCGGATTCGGGGCCGTCGGGGCCGTCGAACTCGGCCGGGAGCCGCCCGCCGCCGTGCCGGTGCCCGTCGTCGCCGCCGCTGTCACGTCCGGAGACTCGACGCCCGCGATGTCACTACCGACCGGCGGCATGAACGGATCCGGCCCGGGACTGGACACCGGTTCCCGCGCCACGGCGGCCGCCGCGACACCGCCGCCGAACCGGCTGGAGATGACCAGCCCGAGCAGCGTCGCCGACAGCAGGATCAGCGCGATCACCGCGATCTCCAGCGGCTGCCGCCGCGCGCGGCTCGCGCGGCTCGCGCGGTTCCCAGGGCCGCGGTGGCGCCGGCCGCCGCCCGGCGGCCGGGCCGGCGGCCAGGCCGGCGCGGCGACGCCGGCGGAACCCCCGGCGCCGGCGGAACCCCCGCCGCCGACGGAACCGCCGCGGGCGATGTGGGTCTCGGCGCTGTCCGCGTCCACCTCCGGCGCGTTCGCTGTCGCGGAACCAGGCCGCGCGCTCGCCGCTTCCGGCGTCCTACCGGAGTCGGCGGTAATGCCGGAGTGCGCGGCAATGCCGGAGTCCACGGCAATGCCGGAGTCCGCGGCGAAGCCGGCACCGGACGCGAAGGCGGCGGGGCCAGCGTCGTCGGTCGGGGGCGTGACCGGTGGTGGCGCCGGCGTCCGCCAGCCGGCCAGCACCCGGGTGACCGCCCCCTGGTCCGACCCCGTGTTCCCGATGAGGTGCATCAGCAGCGCGGTCGCGCTCGGGCGGTCGGCCGGATCCTTGTTCATCGCCCACTCGATGAGGGGCCGCAGCGTCGGGTCGAGCCCGTCCAGCGTCGGCGCCTGGTGGACGACCCGGTACAGGATCTCGTCCGACCGTCCTGGGCCGAACGGGGTCCGGCCGGTGCCCGCGAACGCGACCACCCCGCCCCAGGCGAAGACGTCGGCGGCCGCCGTCACCGGGTCGCCGTTGGCCTGTTCCGGCGCCATGAACGACGGTGTCCCCAGGCTTCCGCGCCGGCCCTCCCGACCGACGACGGTCGTCAGGTCGGTCAGGCGGGAGATGCCGAAGTCGATGACCCGGGGCCCGAACGGCGACATCAGAACGTTCCCCGGTTTGAGGTCGCGGTGGACCACCCCGGCCCCGTGGATGGCCGTGAGCGCCGCCGCGACACCGACAGCGAGCCGTTCCAGGTCCGCCGCCGGCAGGGGACCGCCACCGGCCACCGCCGTGGCCAGGGTAGGGCCCTCCACGTACTCGGTAACCAGGTACGGGAGGTCGGCATCCGGGTCGGCGTCGAGGACCTCCGCGGTGCAGAAGCGGGCCACCCGGCGGGCGTTGGTCACCTCGTCGCGGAACCGGCGGCGGAACTCGGGGTCGTTCCCGACCTCCGACCTGATCAGCTTGACCGCGACGAGCTGGCCCTCGTCGTTCCGCCCGAGGTACACGGTGCCCATACCGCCCGTGCCCAGCCGGCGCAGCAGCGTGTACCGGCCCACCTTCCGACTCTCGCCAGGCTCGAGCGGCGCACCTACGGTCGGCGTGCGCGGCGAGACCGACAAATCGTCATACATCGGATGAGTCCCCCGAAAATGCGAATTCCTCCCGTGTGTTTCCCCGCTCGCCTCCGGTCGCGCGGGACGTGGCGAAAAGCGACCTCGCGAGAGGCCCCGCTTCATCTTGCCCGCCGGAACGCCGTCGAGGTGGTCGAACCGTCAGATAGATGCCGTCGGACAGGCGACTGTCGGTTCGACGCGTGCGCATCCTGTGAAGGCGCCGAGTTCCGCGCCGTCGACATTCCGCTGGAAGGGGCTGCGCGGTGTAGCCGGCATTGGACACGTAGGGAATGTCCGTCTTCCCGGTCACGGCGATGATGGCGTCGTCGGTGCCAGGGAGCCGGCACTGATGGCGAGCGGATTGGCCGCCACGGCCTTGTTGGCGCAGGTGGTTGCCGACCGTCGCGCCGTCCGTCGGCGGGGATGCCAGCCGAACGACGAGTCACATATGCATACGGTGGGGCGCCGGTCAAATGGTGCCCCCGGGATCCCGGGCCGACCGGGCCCCGCCCGGACGGGGCGTCGGGACCGGCGTTCGCGAACACTCCCGAGGCGCCGAATGGTGAGAGCATCCGCATCTGTGGTGAGCCGGCGGGATTCCTCGCGGTGACGAGAGCGATGAGAGCGATGAGAGCGATGGGGTGGACTCGTGGGTGGACCGCTCGAGGGCGTGCGCGTCGTGGAGCTCGCGGTCGTGATCGCCGGCCCGGCGTGCGGGACGCTGCTCGCCGACTGGGGAGCGTCGGTCGTCAAGATCGAACCACCGGAGGGTGACCCGCAGCGTGGCAACATCGACACCTCGTTGTTCGAGCTCGACAACCGGGGCAAGCGCAGCGTGTGTCTCGACCTGAAGAACCCGGGCGGCCGGGAGATCCTCTTCCGCCTGCTCGACGGGGCGGACGTCCTGGTGACGAACCTGCGCCTGTCCGCCCTGGCCCGGCTCGGGCTGGACTACGAGTCGCTGTCGAGCCGCTTCCCGGGCCTGGTCTACGGGGCCATCACCGGGTACGGCGCGAGTGGCGAGGGCGCGGACAGGGCCGGCTACGACATCGGCGCCTACTGGTCGCGTTCGGGCATGGCCCTGGCCATCAGCCAGCCGGGGACGCCGCCGCCGGTGTCCCGGCCCGGCATGGGCGACCATCCGACCGGGCTGGCCCTGGCCGCCGGGATCTGCGCCGCCCTCCTCGAGCAGCGGCGCACCGGGCGGGGCCGGTTCGTCACCACGTCGCTGCTGCGCGCCGGCGCCTACGTCGTCGGGTCGGACCTGGTCAGCCACGCGCGCGGCGGGCACCCCGTCGCCCAGGTGCCGCGGCTGCTGCACAACCCCCTGCTGGCCGTCTACCAGGCCGGTGACGGGCAGTGGTTCTGGCTGCTCGGGGTGCAGCCGACCCGGCACTGGCCGAGCGTGACCCGGGCCATCGGCCGGCCGGAGCTGGCCACCGACGCCCGGTTCGCGACCATGGAGGGGCTGATGGGCCACGCCCGCGAGGTGCTGGCCATCCTGGACGAGGCGTTCGCCGCCGAGTCGCTCGCGACCTGGGCTGAGATCTTCGCCCGCGAGGACGTGTGGTGGGACCCGGTGCTGAGCTTCGAGCAGGTCCGCGACGACCCGTTGGTGCGGGCGGCCGGCGTGTTCCGCGCGGCGGACGGCGGGGGCGGCCCGGCGGGGGCGTGGACGGTGGCGACGCCGGTCGACTTCGCCCGCGCGCCGTCGCCCGACCTGGCTCCGCGCGCGCCCGAGGCGGGGGAGCACACCGAGGAGGTCCTGCTCGAGCTGGGCTACGACTGGCCCGACATCGTCACGCTGAAGGACGCCGGCGCCGTCCCGTGACGGGCCGCGGCCCCGCGCCCAGCCGTCCCGACCGGGCCGACCTGACGAAGGGAATCCACATGACCGCGGCGAGTCCCGCGCGGCCGCCCGCGTCCAGCTTCTACCGCTATGCCGCGCTGCTGCCCGACCGGGTGGCGGTCATCGAGGCGGACGGCGCGCGCACGACGTACGGCGAGCTGCATCGGCGGGCCAACCAGGTCTCGCGGGCGCTGCGGGCGCTCGGCGTGGGCGAGGCCGAGCGGGTCGCCGCCCTGACCGGCAACACTGTCCGGTTCTTCGAGCTCGTCTTCGGCGCGGGCCAGGTCGGGGTCCAGCTCGTGCCGGTCAGCACCCACCTGACGGTGGACGAGATCGCCTACATCCTGGACAACAGCGCCAGCCGGTTCGTCTTCGCGGAGGAGCAGTACCTGGCGCGGGCGGCCGAGGCGCTGGCGGCGTTCGGTCGGCCGCCGGACGACCTCATCGCCGTCGACGCGCCGCCCGCGGCCGACTCCAGCGGTCGTGGTCGCCCCGACGGGTCTGCTCGCCCCGACGGCCCGGCCCGCTCCTACGGCGATCTCGTCGCGGCCCAGCCCGACACCGAGCCGGCCGGGCGGGTCCACGCCCAGCCGCTGCTCTACACGTCGGGCACCAGCGGGCGCCCTAAGGGCGTGGTCTGGCCGGTGCGGGCGGCGGTGGCCCCGGAGGAGGCGCTGGCCTCGACCGACGCGCTCATGGCGGCCCGCGGGATGCGCCACGACCCGACGGCGATCACTCTCGTCACCGGGCCGCTCTATCACGGCGCTCCCTACTCCTGGGCGGTCCAGGGACTGCACCGCGGCCATACGGTCGTGCTGCCCGGACGCTGGGACAGCGAGGGCTTCCTGCGGCTGGTCGAGCGCTACCGGGTGACGACGGCGCAGCTGGCGCCGATCCACTTCCACCGCTTGCTGTCGCTGCCGGCGGCGGTGCGCGCCCGCTACGACACCTCGTCGCTGCGCGTCGTCAGCCACGCGGGCGCGCCGACCCCGGTCGAGGTGAAGCGGCGGATGATCGACTGGTGGGGTCCCGTCCTCGAGGAGTACTACGCCTGCTCGGAGGGGTACGGAACGAACATCTCGTCGGCTGACTGGCTGGCCCATCCGGGCAGCGTCGGCCGGGCCGACGCCGCCGGCGTCCGGATGAAGATCCTCGATCCGGACGGGCGGGAAGCGCCGCCCGGCACGCCGGGCACGCTGTGGGTGCGCAACCCGACGGCGGTCAACTCGTCCTACCTGGGCGACTCCGACCGGACCGCCGCCCAGCGCGACGACGACGGCTACTACACCGTCGGTGACATGGCCTACATCGACGCCGACGGGTGGCTGTTCATCGTCGACCGGCGCACCGACCTGATCCTGTCCGGCGCGGTCAACATCTACCCGGCCGAGGTCGAGCGGGCCCTGCGCGCGCACCCGGCCGTGCCCGACGTGGCGGTGATCGGGCTGCCCGACCCCGAATGGGGCCAGCGGGTGCACGCCGTCGTCGTGGCCGCGCCGGGGCGTGAGCCGGGCCCCGAGCTGGCCGAGGAGATCCGCGCGGTCGCGGCCGAGCGGCTGGCCCGGTTCAAGGTGCCGCGCCACATCGAGTTCACCGACGCCCTGCCCTATTCGCCGACCGGCAAGCTGCTGCGCCGGGAGCTGCGGGACCGGGCGGGCGCCGGCGGCGGGTGAGCCGGGGCCCGCCCGTCACCGGGGCGGGTGGACCCGGCTGCCGGCCGACCAGGTCGCGCGGACGTGGTCCGCGCGTGGCTGGGCGAGCGCGGCGGCCAGCGGGGTGCGCAGCAGGACCAGGTCGGCCGGCGTGCCCGGTGCCACGGCCCGCCGGCCGCGGCCGGGGGTGTCGGGGCGGCTGAGGTAGCCGGCGAGCGTGGTGGCGGGTGGGACCGGCTCGCCGGCGGTCAGGTCGGGGTCGGCGGCGCTGGCGATCGCCCGCCACGGGTCGGGGTCGCCGTAGGGGGCGTCGCTGGTGGCGACGGCGGCCACCCCGGCGCGCAGGAGGCGGGCGTAGGGGTAGAGGTGCGGTCGGTCGTCGGGCTCGACCTCGCGGCGGTAGGTGGCGCCGCGGGTGCGCAGGAAGTCCGGCTGGGTGGCGACGGCGATGCCGTCGCGGGCGAGCCAGTCGACGAGCTCGGGCGGGGCGACGGCGGCGTGCTCGACGCGGTCGCCGGGCCGGACGCCGACGGCGGTCAGGGCGGCCAGGGTCAGGACCAGGGAGGCCCGGGTGACGCAGTGCACGGCGACCGCCCGCCCGCCGGCGTGGGTGGCGGCGATCGTGGCGGCGAGGTCGTCGAAGCGGGGCAGGTCGTGGTCGCGCAGGAGCAGCTTGCGCGGGCCGACGCTGATCCCGGCGGGGAGGCTGGTGGCTGTGGCTGTGGCTGTGGCGAGGCTGGTGGCGGTGGCGAGGCTGGTGGCGGTGGCTGTGGCGGCGCCGAGGGCGGTGACGTGCTGGGGGAGGGTGGCGAGCAGGGCGAGCGCGGCCTCGTCGAGGTCGGGGGTGGCGTCGGTGATTCCGGTGATGCCGTAGGCGGCGAGCTCGCGGCCGACGGCGGCGAGGCCGGGGCGGGGGTCGGTCGCCGGTAGCGCAGGGCGCAGACGGCTGTCGTAGCGCCACAGCCGTCCGGTCGGGGTGCCGTCCGCGTCGCGTTCGACGTCGGGGGAGTCGTCGAGCACGGCGGCGACGCGGGCGAGCGCGGCCGAGTTGAGCATCCACAGCGCGCCGGAACGGTGCTGGACGCGGACCGGGCGGTCGGGGACCAGACGGTCGAGGGCGTGGCGGTCGAGGCGGCCCGCGGTCTGCTCGTGGTAGCCGACGGCCCGGATCCAGCCCTGGCCGGGGGCGGTGGCCAGCCCGGTCAGGCCGTGGGAGCAGTCGACGCTCGAGCGGGCCGCCGCGAGCGCGAGGGCATGGATGTGGTGGTCGTGCAGGCCGGGCAGCAAGGCCCCGCCCCGACCGTCGACCACCTCGCCGACGCTGGCCGCCGGCAGCGCCCGGGCGCCGTCCGCCGGACGCACCGCGCGCGCGTCCGCCGGTCGCACGGCGCGCACCCGTCCGCCGGCCACCGTCACGTCGGACCGGCGGCCGCGGACCTCGACGTCCCGCAGCACCAGGACGTCCCGCGGCACCAGGACGTCCCGCGGCACCAGGACGTCCCGCGGTGCCGGGTCGTGCCGCGGTGCCGGGTCGTCGCCTCCGGTCGGGCTCACCGCACGCGGGCCCTTGTCGGTGGGCCGCCGGCGGCCACCCGCCCGAAGCGACCGGGAGAATGGGCGGAGCCCCCGGTCGCGGAGGGCGGCAGGTTGGCCCGGGGACGGGGCCGGGGCTCCTCGACCCGGGCGGCGCCGGCGTCGCACTCCACCCACCAGCCGTCGGCGCGGAGCTGGAGCTGGTGGGCCGGGGTGGGCTGGCCGAGCGTGGCCGCCGTGACGTGCAGCATGGACACGTCGATCAGCTGGGCCTCGGGGGAGGCGAGAGCCTCCGTGGCGGCCGTCGCGGCGGCGAGGCCGGTCAGGGGGTCGGCGATGGCGTCCCCGGCGGGCATGGGCCGGCCGCCGTCGTGGACGACCAGGCCGGCGTGGGCGGCGACGTCGTCGCCGAAGCCCACGGCGTCGCTGTCCCGGCCGTGCGCGGTGATGCTCAGCCAGGATGTCCCGGCCGCGACGACGTCCTCGGCGATCAGGCCGAGCTGGCGCAGGGCTCGGGGCCGGGACGCCTCCAGCACCAGGTCGGCCGCCATGACCAGATCGGCGAGCCGGTGCCGGTCGTGGTCGAAGTCGAGCGTCAGCTGCTGGTGGCCGGCGTGCAGGAGCTCGAAGAAGGCGGCCGGGCCGCCGCGGGCGCCGTCGGGGCGCCGGCTGCTTTCGACCTTGGTCACCCGGGCGCCGGCCCGGCCGAGCAGGTGCGCGCACAGCGGCCCGGCCCAGAGGCTGGTCAGGTCGAGGACGAGGGGGCGGTCGCGGACGGCCCGCCGCCCGAGCGCCTGGCGACGCACGCCGGGCCGGTCGGCGGGCGGGCGGGCGGGAATCGCGCCGCCGGGCAGGCCGAGCAGCCGGACCCGGGCCTCCGCCTCGGCGGAGGCCGTGGTGGCCGCCCAGGCCCGGACGGCGGGCCAGGGGTCGGTGACCGGGCCTTCCACCAGCGCGGGGAGCAGCTCGATGTCGCTCTCGCGGGGCAGGGACAGGCCGAGCCAGCCGTCGCGGGTCGCGACCAGCCCGAACGCGCCCCCGCAGGAGCGCGGGCCGTCCCGGCGCAGGCCCGCGTAGGCGGCGCGCTCTCCGAGCAGGCCGGGGATCTCCTGGCCGAGCCCGCGCAGCTGCTCGCGGGCCCAGCTGGCGGCCCGTCCCGGCGGGAGCATGGGCGGCCCGTCCCGGCGGCCGGTCAGCGCCATCGCCCCGGACGCCGCCCAGTCCAGGACGGCCTGGCCGGACCCGGCCGGGCCGGACCCGGCCGGCGGCCCGCCGGGGCCTCCCGCGGGCTCGGCCGGCGGCTCAGACGATCTCATCGACCAGCCCCCACTCCCGCGCCGTCGCGGCATCGAGCCGGGCCCGGGTCAGCACGAGGAAGGCGGTCCGCCACCGGCCGATCCGGCGGGTGACCGACACCGTCCCGCCGGCGCCGGGAATCAGGCCCATAGTTACCTCCGGCAGCTGGAACCAGGCGTCGGACCGGGCGCTGATGTGGCCGGCGAACGCGGGGATCTCGATGCCGGCGCCGATGCAGGCCCCGTGCAGCAGCGGGCGTACCCGGTCGCGCAGGCCGTGGACGGCCCACCCGGCCGAGCGGGACAGGCGGAGCAGATGGGCGGCGGCCGGGTTGGCGGCGGTGCCGAACTCGTCGAGGTCGCCGCCGGCGCAGAACGAGGGGCCGGCGCCGCGCCACACCACCGTGCGCACCGTCGGGTCCCACCGGGCGACGTCGAGGGCGGCCAGCAGCCCGTCCCTGCTGCCGCGGTCGAACGCGTTGCGCCGGGCCGGCCGGTTGAGCGTCACCGTGAGCACGTCGCCGTCCCGGGCCAGCAGCACGGGCTCGTCGTCGGCGGGAACGGGACGGCGCGGGGTCCCGGTCCGCCAGGCCGTGAACTCGGGGCCGGCGAGCAGGCTGGAATAGGCCAGCGACTCGAGCTGCAGACCGTCGGCGACGTCCGCGCGGGCCGTGGCGGGCAGTAGCCAGGCCAGGGTCGTCGCCGCGAGCGGCGAGGCGGCCACGACGCGCGCGACGTCCTCCGCCACCTCCGGGCGGTGCACCCAGAACCGGCCGGGCCCAGCCGGGGCGATCGTGAGGGTCAACGCCGCCAGCAGCGGTTCGGCGGCGGGCGGGAGCGGGCGCGAGGACCATCCGAGGGTCACGACGGACCGTTCGCCCAGCGCGTCGATGGCCGCCGCCACCGCCGGGGACGCCCAGTCCGTACGCGTCAGGTCCACGGCGACGAGCGGCCGGTCCACGATCCCGTCGAGCCGGGCGGCGCCGTCCGCCAGATCACCCACCGCGAGAAGCTCCATCTGTTCGCCCAATCCCCAGCCGCGCTCGACCCAGTCCCTCCCGTTCGCCGGGAACGGCACCCCCAGGCATCCTCTACCGAGTTGAGCGCTGACGCTGCCGTGCCGGAACCGGCTCGGGGTCGTCGTACACCGTCGTGAGTGCTGATGGTGCGGGGCCGGCGGCCGCTCCGCGCGCACCTGGACGTCCCCGGGTATGCGCGCGGCGCCGCGGCGGTGCGGACCGCGGCCGGCGGGCCGGCCGGCCCTTGACCGGAGCGTCATACGCGGGACGCGGACTCAGTCGGTAGTGGCGCGCCAGTCGGGGTACAGGCCCCGCTCAAGCGCGATGTCCTGCGCGTCGATGTTGCCTCGCTGCAGGGCATCGGCTTCCGGCGAGGTCACCAGCCACGCGACCGCCGCCCCAACGGCGGCGGGTGGGGCCGCGGCGGACGGGGAGAAGCCGAACTCCGCGGCGTCAAGGGAGTTTCGTTCGGTGAGGACGAAGCCAGGATTGACGTTGAACGCGCGGATACCGTCGGCACCGTGTTCCGCCAGGATGCTCCCGACCAGCGTGTGGCCGGCGGCCTTACCGATCCGGTACCCGAGGCCCGGCCGGGCACCCGCCGGGTAGAAGTCGTAGCCAGCGCTGGAGCTGATGGTCACGAACGTGCCGCCGCCCTGCTTCACCATCGTGGGCAGCAGCAGTTGGGCGATGCGGATCGGCGCGACACCGTGCGCCATGAGGAACAACGGGTACTGCTCGATCGGTGTGTCGACGATGCTGTCCATGAGGCCCGGGCCGATGTGGCGCCCGTTGTTGACGACCACGTCGACGCCGTCCCACTCCTCGACCAGCTTCTCGACGGCCGCCTCGACGGAGAGCAGGTCGGTGAGATCGATTCGCAGCGCGAGCGAGCGCTGTCCGGCCTTCTCGATCTCGGCCGCGGTCTCCTCGACGCTGCCGGGTAACGGCCGGGTGTCCTTCTTGTGCACGGTCTGGGTGTGTTCCGGCGTGGGATCGGTGGCTCGCAGCGTCCGCGCGGCCACCGCCACGTCGAAACCGTTGCGCGCCAGCGCGACCGCGATCGCCTTACCGATGCCGCGACTCCCTCCCGTAACCAGGGCTCGTTGCGCCATAGCAAACCTCCACGGGCAATCTCATACAGCACGGAATACGGAATCAGGATTGAGTTCGACCGCCGGCCCGGCGGTCGACGGACAGGAGGAACTTACCCGTCGGACCTGTGCGGAGGCAACGAATGGTTGCGGGACACCCAAGCGGCGCCAGCCTCCGGAGGAGATGGTTGGCCTTCACAGGGTGTTCGCATGAATCTTGCACAGCGGCACTGACCGACAGTAGCCGATCTTCTTAACGATCTTACGGGGTTGTTGATCACAAATAGTCGGGATCTTCTGTGACGCCAAGCCGGATAAGTGCGGGGCTTATGTGACCACAGCCGTTCTCGAATGCAATAGCACCACTCCCGTGAAGATCTTCTCGAACCGACGTCCATAATGGTAGGCAAGGATTCTCCGGTTCCTGGCCGGTAAAGGATGGGCGCGCCGTGTCGTACAACTTCCTGCCGATGGAGCGGTCGCGGGAGGCGCTGCTCCCGACGAACATGTGGGAGTGGCTCCCACGCGATCATTTTGCCTACTTCGTGGCCGAGTTCGCCGACACCCTGGAGTTCGTAGTGGCCGCGGCGGATGTTCCGCGCGAGGGTGCAGGAGCTCGTCGAGGAGGCGCGGGTAGGACCGAGGCCTTGTCGGTGGTGACCTCGACCGGCCGGCGCCCCCGGGGACAGCGCCGGCACGAAGAAGCGCTGGGCGGCGGCTTGGTCGCGTCGTTCGCGGGCGAGGACGTCGATGACCTGGCAATGCTGGTCAACCGCCCGGTACAGGCAGGTCCAGCGGCCGGCGACCTTGACGTACGCCTCATCGACGAACCACCTCTCGCCAGGCCGGTGCCGACACGGCCGGGCCGCCTTAATCAGCAAGGGCGTGAAGCGCTGCACCCACACCGGTAGACCGTGACGTGATCGACCTCGAGGCCGCGTTCGGCCAGCAGCTCCTGAAGTCCCGGTACGACAGGGCGAACTAGACCGATCGGTCTTAATCGTGCTAGCGTCCGAGCCGTGTCCAGGGCAAAGGAGTTCGACGAGCGCGTCGCGCTGCATGCGGCGATGGAGCTTTTCTGGGAGCGGGGGTACGAGGCGACCTCGATGTCGGACCTGGTCGAGCGGATGGGGGTCGCGCGAGCCAGCATCTACGCCACATACGGCGGCAAGCACGAGCTCTATCTGAAGGCGTTGGACCATTACACGAGGGAGCGCGACCCGGAGATCGTCCGGCGGCTTTCCGTCCCCGGACCGGTGCTGCCGCTCGTTCGCCGGCTTGTCGATGGCTATGTGACCGAGAGCCAGAGCGGTCAGGGTTCCCGTGGCTGCCTGGTTGTGAACGCCGCGGTCGAGCGGATGGCCGCGGACGCGGACGTCTGCCGCCGGGTCGAGAGGAGCTGGACCACGGTCGAGGTGGCGCTGACCGCCGCGCTGGAGCGCGGGCGGGCGCAGGGCGAGCTCCGGCCGGAGACTGATGCGCGGTCGTTGGCCTCCTTCCTCCTGGTCGTCCTGCAGGGCATCAACGTCGTCGGTAGGAGCCCGAACGGCCGACAGAGCCTGACCGCTGTCGCGGAGCAGGCCCTCGGAGTGCTGTCGGTCGCGGCAGCCTGACAGGTCGGCCGCCGCGCACAGCGGCTCCGACGCGGCGTACCGACGCCGCCCGGCCTTTGGTAGATCGATCGATCTCGTATTTTGATGCCGGTTCGGACTCGGTGGTACGCCGGGTCAGCGAAGGAGGCGATGATGACTGGTCGATTTGAGGGTCGGAGCGCGATCGTCACAGGAGGAGGTTCCGGGATCGGTCGGGCAGTGGCCCGGGCCCTCGCTCTGGAGGGTGCCGCGATCGCCGTGGCCGGGCGCCGGCCGGAGGCGCTCACGGAGACCGCCGCGCTGATCGAGGCGGCCGGTGGCCAGGCTGTCGCCGTGCCGACCGACGTGACCGACGAGGACAAGGTGGCAAGCCTGGTCGCGTCGGCGGTGGACGCTTTCGGCGGCCTGGACATCGCCGTCAACGACGCGGGGATCAACCGGCCGGGGCCGGTGGCCGACCTGGACGCGGCCGACTGGGCGAGCGTGCTGGCCGTCAACCTGACAGGGACCTGGCTGTCGATGAAACACGAGATTCGGCATATGCGCGGCGCGGGCGGTGGCGTGATCGTCAATATCGCCTCGAATATCGGTGCGCACGCCAGACGGGCCGGCATGGGAGCATACGTCGCCTCGAAGGCAGGAGTTAGCGCGCTTACCCGGAACGCGGCGCTGGAGTATGTCGGCGACGGCGTGAGGATCAACGCGGTCAGCCCCGGACCGGTGGACACACCGATGTCCTTCCGTCCCGGAGAGACCCGCGCCGACCGCGACGAGCGGCTGAAAAAGGCGAATCCGTCGGGACGCGCGGCCACGATCGAGGAGATCGTGGATGCGGTCCTGTGGCTTGCATCACCTCAGGCCGCCTTCGTTGTCGGGCATGACTTGGTCATAGATGGCGGCGCCTCGGCCTGAGCCCCGGATGTAGTCAATTAGGCTTGACTGGACATGACCGTCCTGCCTAAGTGGTTGAGGCTGGAAGTCCTTCGGACTGAGCGTCGCGCTCCGTCGCGCGGACCCCGTCACCAGTAACCACCTGCGCGTCCGGCGAGCCAGGCGTGGCCCGGCTGGTCGAGCTCGGCGGGTCTGCCGCGATTCAGCCACAGAAAGTCCCGGTGCGGTCGACCTTCTCGTCGAGCAGCCAGCCGAAGCCGCCGGCGCCGCCGTTGATCTGGGAGATGTAGCCGTACATCCAGACGCCGTCGTTGCTGCGCGCGTTCACCAGCGCGCCTGGCTGGACGTCCCCGATCGAGTCACCGTCGCGGGTGGCGCGGGCCCGGGCGTGATCGGTCACCGTGTACTGGGGGTAGCAGGTGGCGGTCGATCCGCCGGCGGGCGGGGCCGGGGGCGGGACCGCGGCCGTGGCGGGCGCCTCTGTCGCGGGCGCCTCTGTCGCGGGCGCCGCGGTGGCGGCGGGAGCGGCCGGCGCGGGGCTGTCCACGGTGGTTGCCGGCGGGGCCGCCGGGCTCGTGGTGCCGGCACTGGTCGCGCTGTCCAGCGCCGGGCTGGCGCCGTCGGCCGTGTCGGCGGTCGCGGCGGTCGCGGCGGTGGCGGCGGTGGCGGCGGTGGCGGCGGTCGCGGCCGCGGGGACTTCCGGCCCGCAGGGATCGCCGATGTCGCGCGCGAGGATCCAGCCCCAGGTGTTCGCCCGGGGCGCCCGGCCGAACACCCAAGCCCTGCTGGTCGAGCAGTGATCGCTCAACTCGAAGACGTCGCCCCGACCGCCTTCACCGCCGTTCGCCGCGGCCAGCAGGTTGCCGATCACATAGCCGCTCGGCTCGCTGCGCACGGTGGCGTTCTCCCGCACGTGCCTCGTGCCGGCGACCTTTCTCGCGGTGGGCCGGAAGAACACCTGGCTCCAGCCCGAGCCGTGGGCGTGCCCGGACCGGATGGGCGTCGGCTCGTCGCGGAGGCAGTCACGATCGATGAAGCCCCAGAACGGGGTCGCCGAGCGCCGGCTCGCGATCAGCGCCCACCGCCTGTTGACGTTGTAACGCCAGCCGACCGTGGCGGCGCGGGTGGTCCCCGACGGCTCGGTGACGGTGGCGGCTTCCACCCAGCCCGGCTGGCCGGACCGTTGCTCTCCATGGGCGTCAAGGTTCCAGTAGACGGGGCAGGCCCCCGTCAGCTGTACGTTGATCGTGTAGTTCTGGGAGTCGTCGGTCTCGCCGGAATCGTGCGCCGGGGCGGCCCCGCCCTGGGCGAGGGCCACCGCGGCGGCCGTCGGCGGCGGCGCGGCGGTCACGGTGGCGTCCGTCCGAGCCGCGTGGCCCGGCTTGGCCGTGGCGATCAGCGGTACGGCGACGGCCCCGACCACGGCCAGCAGCACGACCGCCGGTACGGCGGCCATCGATCTCCGGATCGTTCGTGAGCGTTGCACCTGTGCTCTCCCCGATAGCTTTGACGTCATCTCTGAAGGCACCATGACGCTAACAAATAGGTACTCTTAGATAACATCAACGATAGGAAAACAGTCGCTTGTCGACGGTCGGCCTGGTCGCGCCGACTAACAGGTCGGCGCGACGTACTGGGTGAGCATCCAGCCGCTCAGCCCGACCGACGGTGCGTACCCGTGAGCCCAGGCCTTGTTGTTCGCGTACTCGCCGTCGCCGTCGAACTCGGTGCTCCGGCCCAGCGTCGCGATGACGGTCGTGCCGGACCCGGGCGCGCTGCGCAGGGTCGCGGTCTCGGCGCACACGTGGCGGACCTGGGTCGTGCCGGGCGGAGCGGAGGTCGCGGGCGCCGCGGGAGCGGGGGTCGGCGCGGCCGCCGATGTGGTCGGGGGCGGCCCGGCCGACGACGCCGGCGCGGTCTCGGCCCGCGCCGTCACCACGGGAGGTCGGGCAGACTCACCGGTCGCGCTCGCGGTCGACGGCGCTGACGCCGGGGCGGCCGGGTTGCTCACGGCCGGGGAGCTCGTGGCCGGCCCGCTGGGGGCCGGCCCGCTGGGGGCCGGACTCGTGGCAAGCGCGGAACTGGACGGCGAGACGACCGGTCCCGGCGTCGCCGGAGTGGGGAAGGTGACGACTAGCGGCCGCGAAGCGTGGGAGTCGTGCCGGGCGACGGCGAAGGCGAGCGCGGGCGGCACGCCGAGGACGAAGACGGCGAGGGCGGCCACCAGTAGCAGGCGCCGCCCGCGGGTCCCAGCCGACCGCCGATGGGACGCCGGCTCGGTCGCGGGCTCGGCCTGGCGCGGTGGCCCGGTCGACGCGGCCGCGCTCGCACCGCCGGACCCGGGCGCATCCCTACTGGGCGCATCGGGGCCGGGCGTGACGGGCCCGGCCGTGACGAGGCCGGGCGCGTCGAGGCTGGGGGCCGCGTCCAGCGCGAACCCGTCGCTCCCGAAGGCGGACGGAGTGGGAGTCCCGGCCGCTGACCAGGTCTCGGCGCCGCCGGCCCGGCCCGCGAGGGCGACGGCGAGCGCCTGGCCCAGCGCTCCGGCGTCGGGGCGAGCCGACGGCTCGGGCTGGCAGGCGTGCCCGGCGACGGCGTGCAGGCTCGTCGCGACCGGCCCGGCGAGCGGCCCCGGGCAGTCGGACCGGCGGCAACGAGGCTCGCCGACCAGCATCTCGTGCAGGATGAGACCGGCGGCGAAGACGTCACTGGCCGCGGTCGCGGGCTCGCCGCGAAGCTGCTCGGGCGCCATGTAGCGCGGCGTGCCCAGGACGTCCCCGGCCATGGTGAGCGCGGTGGCGCCGTCGGAGCGGGCGAGACCGAAGTCGGCCAGGTAGGCGTGCGGTTCGGTGCCGCTCCGGTAGATCAGCACGTTGGCCGGCTTGACGTCGCGGTGCACGATTCCCCAGGTGTGCGCGGCGTGCAGCGCGCTGGCGATCTGGAGCGCGATGCGCCCGGCGACGGCCTCCTCGAGCGTCCCACGGCGGGTGATCTCGTCGTCCAGGTCGCCCGGCAGTAACGGCATCGTCAGGTAGAGCAGGCCGTCGTGCTCGGCGGCGGCGTACACCGGAACGATATGCGGATGGTGGCCGGCGGCCAGCGCGCTCGCCTCGCGCAGGAACCGGGCCCGGCCGGCGGCGCGATCCGACCCGCCGTCGGGATCGATCACCTTCAGCGCTATCTGGCGCCAGCCGTCCGCGTGTTTTTCCCGCGCCTCGTACACGGCTCCGAAGGACCCGGAGCCGCGCCGACGCTCGATGCGGTAGCCGGCGAACTCATCACCCGGCTTCAACTGACGCCCAGCAAACAAGCAGGTGCCCCCGTGACGACCACGCGCTGTTACCCGGCCGTGATGATATCGGCGGCCCGGCGGTCACCACGCGGGCCTACGGATCGATGATTTTTGCGGCGGCGTCCGTCCATTCCGCTGTCATGGGAGGGACGGCCCGGTGGCGGCGGTGTCGGAGTAGGCGCCGCTCAGCAGCTTGGCCACGGTCGGCAGCAGGCGGAGGCACTCGGCGCGCATCCCCGCCGTCGCGCTGCGCGCCGAGCGCGCCGACGTCCGTGAACTCCCCGGGTCCGCCGCGACTGAGCCGGCATCGGTGGCGAGGGTCGCCAGCTCGCCGCACAGCCGCCGGACCGGGTCGCCCTCCCCGCTGTGGCTGCTCAGCGGGTCGGCCAGCTGGGCCAGGGCGCGCAGGGCCCGGTCCAGGACCTGCGCGTCCGGGGCGTCCTCCAGCAACACGGCGCTCAGGCGCAGCAGCCGGCGGGACGCCGCGCGCACGAGTTCCGGCGGCGGGGGTCCGGCGTCCGAACGCTCCTGAGCCATCCGCGCCCGCGTCCGTTCGATCCAGGGCGCGATGGTTCCCGCCTCCCAGAGCGGGCCGGCGGCGAGCTCGTCGTCCGGGGGCGGCATCCCGCGGCTGAGGCGGCGCCGCCAGACGGTGACGAGCTGACGGTCGACGCCGAGCGCGTCGGCGATCTCCGCGATGCCGTAGTACCTGCGTCCCGACTCGCTACCCACGCTTCGCTCCGAACCCGCGCCTCCGCTCAGCGGACGTCTGAGCGGACGTCTGAGCGAAGGCGCCTCTGTGCCCATTGCCGTCCAGGATGACGGGAATGCTATCAAGGAGTGCGGGTCGACCGGCCGCTCAGCTGAGCGCGGTCCGCTGGACGTAGCCCCAGCGCTTTGCGTTCGGGACGTAGACCTCGACCCAGTGGCCGTTGCTTCGAGTGACTCCGGTGACATCGACGTGCCAGCCGGCCGGGACGTTGCCGATGACGAAGTTGGCCGGATCGCGCAGAGTCGCGTCGCGGCCCATCCGAACCTTTCGGTGCTGGATCGGCGCCGCCGGCACCGAGAACACAACCGGCCGCCAGTGTGAGGCGGTGACGTTGCTACGGCCCTGCCGGATGGTGTTCGGGATGGCGACGCCGGCCGGGTAGTCGGACTGCCTGACCGACGTGCCGATGCAGGACCGACGAGTGAATCCCCACCACGGGAACTGCTTGTGAGCGCGGGTCGGATACGACACCACGGCCCAGGTTGCGTCGACGTTGTATCGCCAGATGAGGGTCCGCCCGGCGGGAACAGTAAAGGGATGGGAGTTGCCGAGGACGTCGCCGCCAGGCATGTTGAGGTATACGGCGCAGGTGGTCTGGGTTCGGTACTTGACGAAAAGGCCGGGGTTCGCGGCGGCGTTCGCGGGGGAGATGCCGCCGACGAGCAGCGCGAGCGGCACCAGAAGCCCGAGTGATGCCAGCAGTGTGTGCCACGGACGCCGGCCGGGTGTCAGGAGCTGAGGGCGCACGACGGTACTCCTTGCGACTGTGACTGCTTTTCGCGAGGACGCGCGGCGGCTCGGCCGTCGGCCCGGCCTATCGGCCGGGGCCTGATATCTTGAGCGTCGCTCACGTCCTCTTTGGGGACATCACGACCATATCGGGACGTCATCTAAGATGTCAACCATGTCGCCATGAGGGACGCCAGAGGGCTGGGCACGGTTCGTCCAAGCCACATCGCCTCGGCGATCTCGTCGCCGTCCAGGTCGAGCGGCGCGTCCGCAACAGCTCGGTTCAGCAGCGCTGGACCCTCTCGCGCGGCACCTGGTCCCACGTCCAGAGCGGTCTGCACTCTGACCAGTACCTGGACGCGGACGTGAACACGGTCGCGAACAACGGCGGCAAGGTCCAGCTCTGGGAGCGCAACTCCGACCCACAGCAGTACTGGTACTACGCCGGCTGACGCGCCGACTGACGCCGCGGCGTCCGGTCAGCTGTCGGCGTCGGCGGCGGCTGGGAATGAGCCGAAATAGAAAACCGTGGGTCCCTGCGGGTAGTTCACAACGCCCTGACAGTTCCTGATGTCCATACCGTGACTCGCGCCGCCCCCGGGGTCGAAGTTGGCGGCGGCGCCGGAGGTCCCGTCAGTGCTCGGTCGCCGGCCGCGCGAAAGAACGGATTGGCGGGGTAGATCGCCGCGGCGGCGGCGAGTATCCGTCGCCGCCCTTCTGGAATGATGCCGTTGCCGACTTTTGCGTTGACCTCGTGCCAGAAAGCCGAGGGCGTCAGCCCAGCCCAGGCCGGTTGACGTGACACCCGCACGCCAGCGCTTTCCAGAACCTGGCGCGCTGACACGGAGTCGGGGAACGCCTGTGCGAGCGCCTCGACCTCGGGATCGCTGAGTCGCTGCCGGTTGTCCTGGCTCGTCAGCGCCGCCGCTCTCGCCGCGTCGAGCCTGGAGCGACCGCGCCGGGCACCCCGGCCTGAGCGCCGCCCGCGAGCTGGGTGTATGAGTTCTTCCGGCAGAGCTGTTAGCCGCCATATATCGGTATCGGCCCAGGTTACGGGGGATGTGCATGACGACGCCGCCGCGGCAGGCTGTCGCCGGACGGGTCTCGGCCGGACCCTGGACCACGGGGGCGGAACGTCGCGTGACGACCCGGGCAGCGGGCCTTCGGCCGCCGGGCCGGCTGAGCAAGGCCTGCGCCAGATGATCGGTCCCGTGGGGAACGCCGGTGTCGGCTACGGCGGCCGCGCCGGCCGCTCCGCCAGCACGTTTGCCACCGCCCTCGCCTTCTGGGGCGGCGGGATGGGCGCCTGGGCCTACAGCCGCGGCGGCTATCAGGCCGTGTCCTTGCCGGGCCAGTGGCTCGGGCGGCAGCCGGCCGCCAACCAAGCCCTGCTCATCCCGTTGTTCCTGCTCGCCGTTGGCTCGTCGGGGCTGATCGTGAACCGGCTCGGTGCCGTCTTCCTCCGGTTCGTGGAGGGCGACTGGCCGCGGTGGACAGTCCCGCTGTACCACCGGCTCGTCGCCCGACGGACCCGGCGCGCCCTCGCCGAAGACCGAGCCTGGGAGCAGGCCCGGCGTGATTTCGACTCGTCGCCGACCCTGACGGCCCGCCTCGTCGTGACCCGGAACGTCCTCGACCGTCGCCGCCGGTACCGGCCGGCCTATCCGAACTTCCTGCTGCCGACGAAGGTCGGCAACATCCTGCGCGCGGCCGAGATCCGCGTCGCCGAGAAGTACGGCCTCGCCAACGACGTCGTTTGGCCGCGGCTGCTGCTGGTCCTGCCAGAGCCAGCCGCCTCAAGGGTGACCGCCGCGCGCCGCGCCGTCGACCGAGCTGTGGCGACGGTGGTCTGGGGCCTGCTCTTCTGCGCCTTCGCCGCGCTGACGCCACTGGTCGTTCCCATCGGTCTCGCGGTCGCGGCGATCGCGCTCCTCGTGGCGGTCCCGGCCCGGGTCCGGGATCTCACCGATCTGATGGAGTCCGTCTACGACCTGCATCGCAACGAGCTCTACCGCCAGCTCCGCTGGCCGTTGCCGATGAACCCGGGCGAGGACCGCGCGCAGGGCGTCCGGGTCAGCGACTATCTCCGCAACGGCCTGAACGCCGCCGAACCGCTGTTCACCACGCCGTCGTGACGCTTCCCTCGATGCTGGAGGCCGGCGGTACCGCTTCGGGGTCGGCACACGCCCGCTCCGGACGTCCACGCCGCCCTCGCCGAGGTGGAGACGGTGTCGTTCTTCATTGACCGGCAGTGCCTGGTCTGTGGGCGTGGGAGCCTTGCGTATGTGCGCCGACGTCGTGGGCCGCGAGGCAGAGCTCGGGGCGGTCGCGGAGTTCCTCGATTCGCTGGATGGGCCGTCGGGAGCTCTGTTCCTGGAAGGTGAGCCCGGGATCGGCAAGACGACGTTGTGGCTAGCCGCCGTTGCGCAGGCGCGTCGACGCGGCCTCCGTGTTCTGTCGTGCCGCCCTTCGGAGGCGGAGGCGCAGCTGTCCTTCGCCTCGTTGGCCGACCTGCTGGCGGATGTGGGCGATCGGGTGCTGGCGAGCCTTCCGGAGCCACAGCGGCGGGCGATCGACTTCGTCCTGCTCCGCGCGGGGTCCGAGGATGTGGCGACCGATCCACGGGCGATCGGCGCCGCCTTGTTGTCGGTCCTCGAGCGGTGCGCGGACGACGTTCCGGTGTTGCTGACGATCGACGATCCGCAGTGGTTGGATAAATCGAGCGCTGGAGCCGTCGAGTTCGCGGTCAGGCGGGCGAGTTCGCGGGTCGGGCTGCTCGCGGCCCTACGGGCTGACGAACGCGGCGACGTCGGGCTGTCTTTGCGCCTGCCGGATCCCGACCGGCTTCGGCGTATCCGGGCCGGGCCCCTGAGCCTCGGCGGCGCTCGACGAGGGCGCTGTGCGAGCACGCTCGCGCGGCGCACCCGCGGCTGCCGCGGAACTCCTCGAACTGGCGGTCGGGCTCGGAGCCGATGCCCCAGAGCGCCATATTCGGTTGGCCCAGCACGATTTCGACGCGGGCGACCCGCCGCGGGCCCGGACCGTTCTGGAGGAGACTCTCTCCGCAGTTGGTCCAGGGCTTACTCGGGCTGAGGCGCCGCGGCTACTGGCGACGGTGCGCCTGCACGATGACAGCTACCGGGAGTCGGCCGACCTCCTGGAACAGGCACGCGGCCAGGCGGGCGCGGACCCGCGGCTACGGGTGCAGATCTCGACCGGACTGCTCTTCGTGCTCGTCAACCTCGGCCGGATCCCCGACGCACTGCGACTGATCGACGACACGGCGGCCGACAGCGAACGGCTCGGTGATCCTCACCTGTTGGCCAAGGCCCTCGCCGCTCGCCGTGATCGTCGCGACGCTCACCCTCTTCGCGGTGCTCCACGCCAGCGACCGGCCTGACTATGAACGGCTCGGGAACGGCTACGACCTGCTGCTCTCCTCGACAGGCACGGCCACGATCGACCTGCCGGCGGCCGTGCGAGCGGACGTCACCCGCTCCATCACCCTCCCGACCCGCGGTTACCTGGGACCGCTGACCAGCGGCGACCCGTTCGCCAGCACCGAGGGGACCGCCCCCCATCCCCCTGGTCCAGGTGGAACGCAACGTGGCCGATGACCCGCCGGTCTGGCTGGCGGGACGCGACAGCCGGTTCGACACCGACCACGCCGTGTGGGAGGCGGTGGCCCGCGACCCGTCCCTCATAGTGTCGAGCCTCGGCAGCCCCGGGCAGAAGATCACGCTGCGGGCCCAGAGCGGCCCGGTCAGCTTCACCATTGCCGGGTCACCGCCCGCCGGCCTGTCCACCGGCCTGTTCGGCACCGACCGCGCACTTGCCTCATTCCGAGCGGCCCCCGTCGGCGTCACCATGCTGGTCGGCCTCCGCGACCCGGCCCAGGCCGACACGGCGGCCCGTACGATCGAGCGGGCCCTCTTCGCGCAGGGTGTCGCCGCCGATCCGGTCCGGGGCCTCCTCGAGCAGGAATACCGGGGCCAGCAGGCGCTCCTGTCTGTCCTCGACGCGCTCACCCGGATGGGCCTGGTCGTCGGAATCCTTGGACTGGGCATTGTCGCCATGCGCTCGGTGACCGAACGCCGGCACGCCCTCGGTATCCTGCGGGCCATCGGCTACAAGCGCCGGAATGTGATCCTCGCGCTGCTGACCGAATCCACAGTCACCGCCACCATCGGCGCGGCAGTCGGCGTCACCGCCGGAATCGCCATGGGTTATCTGTTCTACCGCCGGAACCAGACCGGAACCGGTTTCGGCATCGACCTGCCCAGCGTCGGGAGCCTCCTCGGGCTGATCTACCTCGCGGTGCTGGCCGTGACCATCGGCCCCGCGTGGCGGGCGTCGCGCCTGCCGCCCGCCGAGACGGTCCGCCAAACAGGGTAGATCGCGTGATCGATCCGGGTGTTCGTGGTTCTGGCCGGCTGGGCGCCCTGACCGATTTTGTCGTTGAGGTCCCGGTGCCGCCGGGAGTTGGTGGGTCAGCTCGGTATGCCCTGATCGGCCGGTGCGGGCGCGGGGGTCGGTGGCGGACACGGCCAGGTCACGCGTCGCTAAGAAGAAGACAGGCACGGCGCCTGTAGATCACGGAGGTGCCTAACGTCTCCGTGGTCCGGGAGCGCATGTGCCTGTGGGGGCATTGTCGCGTGACGCGGCCGGTGTGGTGGGGAGCCTGCGCGGTGTCGCGGCAGCGGCTGCACGCGATGGGCGAGCACCCTGCGTTCGCCTTCAGCAAGACCATCATCCCAGATCAGACGGCATTTACGCGTTCAAGACACCCCGAACCCGCTACAACCGACGGTGGATCGGGGCTGAGTCTGCTACCGGGCCTCCTGGCAGCTACCGGCCCGGACTCACACCGGCAAGCAACCGCTAGCTTGTGACAGGTAGACCAGCCGCTACAGGCGTCACCTCCGCCTGCTGAACCCGAAAGATCGTGGCTATGATCACCCGCGTCAGGTACAGGTATCTGGAGGTTCTTGGTGTCCATAGGTTCCGCTCGCGGCCCGTTGATGAGGCCGTTGTCCGTTGGTCTGCTCGCCGCCCTCGTCTTCGGCCTGAGCGCGTGCGGCGGGTCGCATGACCCGGCGACCAGTAAGTGCAATACCACGGCTGTGCTGGGTGTGGATGCTCGAAGTGTGACGTTAGGCTTACTGACGGCGACGGAGGGTATAACTGCTCAGGTGTTGTTACCCTTTCGGGCTGGAATCGACGCCCGGTTGGGCCTGGAGAACTCCAAGGGAGGGGTCAACGGGAGGACTCTGAATTACAAGTGGGAGAACGACGACTCGACCGGTACCGGTGGCGCGGCCAGCGTCAAGCGGCTGGTGGCGGTCGACCACGTGTTCGGCATCATCGGCGGCTCGGCGAACATTGCTGATTCGACCGCCTATCTCGCGAGCCAGGGGGTGCCCGTCGCCGGGTTCGCCCCCGACGGCACTTGGCGGCAGCACCCGAACATGGTTGCCTTCTCGAATCCGGTGGCGGGCTTGCCCGTCACCACATTCGGCAACGTGACCAAGTCTCAGGGTGGGCATCGGGTCGATGTTCTCTTCGGCGGTTTCGACACCTCCAGTGAGGTTCTGGGGGACACTCTGGCCGCCGGTTTCCGGGGGATGAACATGCCGGTGGATAAGATCAAGGTTTCCGCGCCGGTGGACTACGGGCAGATCGCCCGGAAGCTGCGCGCGGACAACGTGGATACGCTGGTGTCCTTTCTCGCCCCCGATCAACTGGCGGCCATCGTGTCCGCGTTGGTCGCCGCCGGCAGCCCGCGCCCCCTCGTCCTTGCACTCGCCGGTTACTCCCAGGCTGTTCCTCAGGCATTCGGCTCGCAACTTGACGGTGCGTATTTCTTCTCGGAGACGCGACCCTTCGAGGAGCCCAACCCGGCGTTGAACGAGTACCGGTCGGCGGTCGCCGCCTACGCGCCGTATCTCCAGGATGCGGAGCAGACGATCGCGGTGTCGGGGTGGATCTCCGCCGACATGTTCGTCCAGGGTCTGCGGCGGGCGGGAACGTGCCCGACCCGGTCGTCATTCCTGACCGCGCTGCGCGGAATCAGCGCCTATGACGCGGACGGTCTGCTGTCGCGGCCCGTCGATCTCGCCTCGCCCAGTCCATCGATCGACCCGTGCTACTTCCTGGTCAGGGTGACGGCCGGGCGCTTCGTCGCCGCGCAGCCGCCGGTCGCGTGTGGCCAGGCACTGGGCGGATGACCTGGCCGACGTCGACCCGGTTGGCCTTACCAGCGAGCCTTTCCCGGTAACGAGGCGTTACGCCGGGTAGGAAGCAACGGAGTGATGGAGCCGGTGACGTCGTGCTCCGGCCCGAGCGACCTCGTCGCCCGGCTCGGGGGCGACGAGGTCGCGGTGCTGGTGCGCGGGGCCGAGTGCCCCGAGCGGGTCGGACGACGTCTGGCCACGCGTAGCTCGGGGCCGGCGGATCCCGCCGCGGCCGGGGCATGCAAGGACCGCGGCGGTCTCGTGCCGAGGGCTTACAGCATCTCGTAGTCCGCCGGATCGAGCTGCCGGGTCCGGTTCCAGAACTCGAGGATGGAGTACGGCCAGTTCTGGGAGGACCGCCCGGTGGCGTTCTTGTACCAGCTGCTGACTTTCGAGTACCCCCAGGTCCGCAGGGCGTTCCCCTCGTCAACCCAGGCGTTGTAGCGGTCGTGCGCCTCGGGGCGGCAGTCCATCGCCCGGTGCCCCTCGGCCAGGAGATGCCGCAGGCACTCCATGACGTAGAAGACCTCGCACTCGGTGAACATGACGATGCTTCCGTGAATGACGAGGTTCGTGTTCGGCCCGTAAAGCAGGAACATGTTGGGGAAGTTCGGGACCGTGATGCCGAGGTATGCGCGGCTGTCGCCGTTCCACTGCGTGTTCAGGTCGACGCCGTTCCGGCCGATCACCTCCATGGGAGTCAGGAACTCCGCGGCGCGGAAACCCGTTCCGTAGATGATGACGTCGACCTCGTGCTCCACGCCGTCCATCGTGACGATTCCGCGCGGAGTGATCCGCTGAATGCCGTCGGTCAGGAGGTCGACGTTCTCCCGCTTGAGCGCGGCGGCGTACATCCCGTTGTCGCGCAGCATTCGCTTCGCCATGGGCGGGTACGACGGCAGCACCTTGGGAAGGAGATCCGGCCGGTCCTCGAACTGCGCGCCCAGGTAGTCGGTCAGCATGCCGCGCAGCTGCTCGTTCAGCGCCGAGACGGCTCGTTCGCTGGGCGGGTAGTCCGGGTCGACCGTGGCCGCTTCGAGAGCGCCGTGGACGGCGGGCGCGAAGAGGCTGAACCGGTACCAGGCCGCGTAGTACGGGACGTGCGTCAGCAGCCACCGAAGGCTGTCGGGGATCGGGTCGTGGGTGTGCGGCGTGGGCATCGGCCAGCCCGGGTTCCGCTGGAAGACCAGGAGCCGTCCCGCCTGTTCCGCCACGATGGGAATGAACTGGAAGGCGCTGGCGCCGGTCCCGATGATCGCCACCCGCTTGCCGGTGAGATCGACGTCGTGGTCCCAGCGCGCGGAGTGGAAACTCGGCCCGGTGAACGTCGCGCGCCCGGGGATGTCCGGCAGGTTCGGCTGGTTGAGCTGGCCGGTCGCGCAGATGAAGACGTTCGCGCGGACCGTGCGCTCTCCCTGCGCGGACCGCACGACGATCTCCCACCGGCCGAGGTCCTCGCGGAACGTGGCCCGCACGACCTCCGTCTCGAAGGTGATGTCGCGGCGGACGCCGGCGGTCTCGGCGAAGTCGCGGAAGTAGTCGAGGATCAGGCCCTGGCGCGAGAACTGCTCGGGCCAGTCGAGACGCGGGGCGAAGGAATATGTGTAGTTGTGGCTGGCGACGTCGACCCGGCAGCCGGGATAGTGGTTCTCCAGCCAGGTTCCACCCACGTCCGAGTTCTTCTCGAACAGCTGGTACCGGATCCCCGCCTGCGAGAGGCGGTACGCGGCCAGGAGGCCGGACATCCCCGCTCCGACGATGACGGCCTCGAAGTGGGTCGTCGGCGCCAGTCCCTCCTTGGTCCAGCCGGGCGCGCGTGGGTCGTCCCCGGCGACGACGAGCTCCTCGGCGAGCAACGGAAGATAGTCGGCGCCGACGTTCGGCATGCCCCACAGGATGATCTCGCGGACGACGTCGTCGGACGGACGGTCGGTGGGGCGGCTGCCCTCGTCCCGGAACCGGCGCAGGATCGAGAAGGCGAGCTCACGGGCCTCGTCGAGCTTGTCCTGCGTCAGCCCGGCGCCGCCGAACAGCGACCCGCCCGGGCGCAGGTCGTCGCGCAGGATCGACAGGTCGCCGGTGATGTAGGCGAGGGTCTGGAGCAGCGAGGGCAACTCCGCGCCCGTGAGGAACGCGCGCAGCTCGTCGTCCGACGCCTCGATCGGGGCGACCCTCAGATGGGCGAAGACGCTCGGGCTCCAACCGACCTGAGCGGAGATCTCCGCGGCGATGAAGTCGACCGCCTCCAGGGCCCCGGGCAGCAGGCCGACCATGCTGAAGAATCCGTGCATCTGGCCGTCGAACCGACGCGAGACCACCGGGACGCCGGCCTCGGAGAGCCGCCGGGCGTATTCCTCGCCCTCGGTGCGGAGCGGGTCGTGCTCGGCCGTGATGACGATCGCGGGTGGCAGGCCGGCCAGGTTCTCGGCCCGCAGTGGTGAGGCGTCGGGGTCGGTCCGCGCCCGCTGGTCGGGGAGGTAGTGATCCCAGAACCAGCGCATGGTGGCCGCGGTGAGCATCACCTGGTTGGCGGGGTCCAGATAGGACTCCGTCGTCATGTCGCAATCGGTGACGGGGTAGACGAGGACCTGCAGCGCGATGGACGGTCCGGCGGTGTCCCGCGCCCGACGGGCCACCACGGCGGCGAGGTTGCCGCCGGCGCTGTCGCCGGCGACGATCAGGGGCACCTCGGCGCCCGCCAGCTCCTGGATGTATGCCGCGGCCCACCGCAGGGCGGCGTCTGCGTCGAGGACGGCGCTCGGGAACCGGTGCTCGGGGGCGAGCCGGTAGTCGACGGAGACGACGGTCGATCCGGTCCGCTCCGCGATGTGCCGGGCAAGTGTGTCCATGTTGCTGACGCTGCCCACCGTCCACCCACCGCCGTGGAAGTAGACGATGACCGCGGTGGTGCGGGCGAGCGGGCGGTAGGAACGGACCGAGAAGCTGCCGCCATCGTCGGCTGAGATCGCCGTATCCCTGACCTCGTACATCGCTGGCCCCGCGCCGAGCAGGGGTCGCAGGTGCTCTCCCATCGCGCGCGCGTCGGCCACGCTCAGCTGGTGGAGCGGCGGTGCGTCAGAACTGGCTAACTGAGCGAGCAGCTGCGTGGTCGCGGCGTCGAGCGTCATTGGTCATCCTTCGTTCCACGATGGGCCAGATGTGCTGTTGCCAGATGTGCTGTTGTATGCCGTGGTCGGAACGCTGGGCAGGAGGAACGCTGGGCAGGAGGAACGCTGGGCAGGAGGAACGCTGGGCAGGAGGAACGCTGAGCAGGAGGAACGCTGAGCAGGGGGAAATCGAGCAGGCGAGAAGGGCGCTGTGCCCGGGTCTGACAGGGCGACCGGCCGGGAACGGCCGGGCCGTTAGGCTGTGTCCGGCTCGTCCGCCGTCTCGTCGACTGCCGGGCGGTAGCCGGAGACGTCGGTGGGCGATTCCGCGGCTGATCATTCGCACGGCGCCGCCTCAGCGAGCATGGCATACTCTATGCGGCTGAGTCTGGAGCAAAGACGCTCACCAGAGCAAGAGTGTGCGGGTGAAGAGTGCAGATAGGGTATCCTTGACTCGCCTCGATGTCATCGGAGATGGAGGTCGTTGTGCCGGGTCCGCTCGCGGGAGTCCGAGTGATCGACTGCTCGACCGGTACGGCCGGCCCGCGGGCGACGGGAATCCTGGCCGACTACGGGGCCGAGGTGATCTGGGTCGAGCCCCCGGGCGGCGACCGCTTCCGCGAGGAGCTCGCGGGCCCGTACTCGGTGTTCAACCGCGGTAAGCGGAGCATCATCGTCGATCTTCGGACGCCGTCCGGCCGCGCCCGGTTGTTCGAGCTGCTGGCGACGGCCGACGTCTTCGTCGAGAGCTGGCGGCCCGGCGTCGCCGACCGCCTGGGCGTCGGATACGGCGAGGTGCACGATCGCTGTCCCCACCTGGTCTACTGCTCGATCTCCGGCTTCGGCCAGGACGGTCCCCACCGCGACATGCCAGGCCACGAGGCCCTCGTGCACGCCCTGGTCGGAACCATGGGGGAGCAGCCCGGCCATCGGGACGGGCCGATCTTCGAGGGCCTGCCCTTCGCCAGCACCGGCGCGGCCTCGCTGGCCGTGATCGCCATCGCGGCGGCCGTGTACCGGCGGCAGGACGACGGGTTCGGCCGTCGGGTCGAGACCTCGCTGCTGGACGGCGCTCTTGCCTACCTCAGCATGCTGTGGGGGGACGCCGACGTTCCGCCGCCGCCCCGCGAGCCGGGCAGCAAGCGCCTCATCGCCCGCAACTTCGCCTGCGCCGACGACGAGGTGCTGGGCGTGCACACCGGCGCGGTGGGAGCGTTCGGCCGGCTGATGGGGATTCTCGGGCTCGGCGACCGGGTGCCGGCGAGCGAGTCCGGCCTCGACATGGGCATCCCGCTCACCCCGGAGCAGCGGGCGCTGCTCGACGAGCACCTGCCCCAGGTCTTCGCGACCGCGCCGCGCGCCACCTGGCTGCGGCGGCTCACCGACGCCGACATCTGCGCCATCCCGCTGCTGCGCGCCGGCGAGGTGTTCGACGAGCCGCAGGTCCGGCACAACGAGATGGTCGTCCGGGTCGACGACCCCGCGCTCGGTGAGGTCGAGCAGGCCGCGCCGGCCATCAGGTTCGCGCGCACGCCGGCCGCCGTGCCGGGGCCGGCGCCCACCGCCGGCGAACACGACGCGGGGGCGGTGCCGGGCGCGGACGCGCGGCGCCCCCGTCCGGGTGGCGACGTGATCAGGGACCGGCCGCTGCTCGACGGCCTTCGGGTCCTCGATCTCGGCGCGTTCTACGCCGGGCCCTACGGATCGCGGCTGCTCGCTGACCTCGGGGCCGACGTGATCAGGGTCGAGACCCTCGCGGGCGACCCCAACCGCGGCTCGGAAGTGATCTTTCGCAGCAGTCACGCGGGCCTGCGTTCCCTCGCGATCGACCTGAAGCATCCCGACGCCCGGCCGGTGATCGAGAAGCTGCTGGCCTGGGCCGACGTCGTGCACCACAGCATGCGGCCGGGCGCGGCGGAACGGCTCGGCGTCGGCTACGAGCAGGCCCGGGCGCTGAACCCGGAGGTCGTCTACGCCTACGGCCCCGGCTGGGGGTCCAGCGGGCCGCTGGCGAACAGGCAGAGCTTCGCGCCGCTGATGTCGGGCTACGTCGGCGCCGCCTACGAGGTGGCCGGCCAGTTCAACCCACCCGTCTATCCGGCGGGCAACGAGGACCCGGGCAACGGCCTGCTCGGTGCCATGGGAATGCTCATGGGCATGCTGCACCGCCGGGCGACCGGCGAGGGGCAGCAGCTCGAGCACCCGCAGCTCAACGCGGCCATGCTCCAGGTCGCCCACATCGTGCGGCGGGCGGACGGCGGCACGGTCGGGGCCATGCGGCTGGACGTGATGCAGTTCGGCTTCGGTCCGCTGGAACGGCTCTACCAGACCGCCGACGGCTGGCTGTGCGTCGTCGCGAGCTCGCGGGCCGAGGTCGAGGCTCTGGGCAAGGCACTCGACATCGACATCGCCGGCGACGAGCGGTTCGCCGACCCCGCGGCGCGCACCGCCAACGCGGACGTGCTCGACTCGATCCTCCTCGACGCGTTCGCGGCCCGGTCGACCGACGACCTGGCCGAGGCCCTGCGAGCGGCGGGCGTCCCCGCCGTCGTGCCCGTCGATCACCTCAACAGCCGGGACTTCCTGCGTGACCCGGAGAACCTTCGCACCGGACGGTCCGCCGCCTGCCCGCACGAGACGCGCGGCACGGTGCGTGAGGTCGGCCTCCTCATCCGCGCGGGGGATGCCGTCCCCGCCCCGCACCGTCTCGCCCCGAAGCTCGGCGAGCACGGCGACGAGATCCTCGCGAGCCTCGGGTTCGACGCGGGCGCGCTCGACGCGCTCCGCGCCGCGCGCGTCATTCTCTGAGCCGCCGCCGGGGCCGGGGGGAGCGGTCAGGCAGCGTCCGTCCAGGTCCGGACCAGCTGCGCCCGGTGCTGGGCCGGCGTGCCGAAGAGTCGCTCCGACGCCTTGGCCCGCCGCAGGTAGACGTGGCAGTCCTGCTCCCAGGCCATCCCGATCCCGCCGTGGATCTGCAGGTTCGCGCCGGCGACCCACAACAGGGCCTCCGAGCAGTGGGCGCCCGCGACCGCGGTCGTGCGCGTCGCGGCGGCCAGCTCGTCCGCCGTCGACTGCTCGGTCACAGCCTCCAGCTCGCCGCGCGCGTGCGCGTAGCTGGCCACGGCGCCCTCGACGGCGATGGCCATGTCGACACACCGGTGCTTGATCGTCTGGAACGAGCCGATCGCCCGCCCGAACTGGTACCGGTTGCGGGCGTAGTCCAGCGACGCCTCCAGCACCGCCGTGCACGCCCCGACCTGCTCGGCGCACAGCGCGACGGTCGCCCGCCTGGCCACCCAGGGCAGCACCTCCGGGCCGCGCTCGGGGCTGAGCACCAGCCGGGCGGGTGTCGAGCTGAGGTGATGGTCGGACTGGCCGCGGGTCAGGTCGAGGGTCGTGAGCTCCACCTGCTCGTGACCGGGGGCCGTCGCCTCGATGGCCCAGACGCCGAGCCGCCCCTCATGCTCGGCCACGACGAACAGGACCCGCGCGCCCCACCCCTCGACCACGCCGCGCGCGTGGCCGGTCAGCGTCCAGCCGGACGGGCCACGGGTCGCGACCACCTCGCGCGGCCACCAGGCGGGCCCCGGACCGTGGTGCAGGCCGCTCACCGCCGTCCGGTAGGCGCCTTCGGCGGCGGCGGACAGGTCGGCGGAGACGTCCTGGTCGGCGACCTGCAGGACGAAGCTCGAGAGCACCTCCGAGCTGAGGAACGGGCCGTCGTAGCAGACCCGGCCCATCTCCTCGAGGATCACGCACACGTCGCCCAACGACAGGCCGAGCCCGCCGGCCTCCGCCGGCACCAGCGCCCCGGCCGCGCCGAGCCCGGCGAGCAGCGCCCGCCAGCGCTGGTCACGCTCCTCCTGGGCGGTGCCGCCGTCCGCCGGGCGCAGCACGGCCGCCGCGGTCGCGTCCATGTCGGCCAGCACGGTGCGGACGGTGTCGCGGAGCATCGCCTGCTCGTCGGAATCCCGGAAGGTCGCGGCCACGAGCAGCTCCTCAGGTGCTGGGGGAGATCGCGGGCATCTTGCCCAAGACGAGGGAGAAGTATACTACTCTTACTGCGCCCCATGGCCCTCGACGAGGCCGACGAGGAGGACAACGTGCTACAGGTCCCATCGCCGAACCGCCGGTGCGCCGCACTCGACATGCGCGTCCTGGACCATCCGACCTTCGGCAGACAGGAGTGGACGTGGTTACCGTAGTTTCCGCGGATTACGCTGACTACCAGTGGCTTCGAGACCAGTGTGAGTTCCGGATGTCCGTCGTGCCGGACGGTTTCACGAGCCGTGAGATCATCACGGCCGGGGACGCGCTGTACGACCCTCAGCTGTGCTGGCTCGAGAGCGACGGCTCGGTCATCGTAAGTGACATCGGCGGTCAGAAGCGGCGCGGCTGGGATCCCGAGGCCGGACACGGTGCCCTCTACCGCCTGCGCCCGGACGACTCGCTGGAGACGATCATCGCGCCCGGGCACGGCGGCGCCGGCTCGTTCATCCGGCCGAAGCTCGCGCCCGAGTGGTTCGGCCCCTGGGGCGGCCACATCTTCATCGCGGGGCAGTCGAAGCCCGGCCGTCTCGGCGCGCACTCCCAGCACTACCTGTACCGGGTGGCACCGGGTTCCAGCGAGGCGGTGGTCTTCGCCAAGCTCCCGCACTCGGGCACGATCGGCGGCGGCATCCCGGGCGCGATGATGCCCGGCGCGTTCGGCGCCAAGGGGACCGAGCACGAGGGGTACTTCTTCGCGCAGTCGATGATGAACTGCACGATCTACCGCATCTCGGCGGACGGTGAGGTCGAGCCGTTCATCGCCTTCGACGAGAAGGTCACCCCGAAGACGATCATGCCGCTGCTCATCTTCTACGCTCCCCCGCACTGGGGCGAGCTCGAGGGTGAACTCATCGTCGCCGGGCCGTGGGACACGAACTTCACCCAGCGGGCCAGCCGGCGGCTCGAGCTGAAGTACTTCCGGCTGACGACGCCGGACAAGTTCGACCCGACCCCCATCGAGGGCGTCCACTACGGCACGAACACCGCGATCGCCCCGCCGGAGTTCGGTCCCTTCGGTGGCGACCTGTTCTGGGCCGACGAGGGCACCACCAACCTCATGCACGAGACGCGGGCGGTCGACGCGGCACTGCCCTACGATGCCCGCATCATGCGGACCGACCTCGCCGGGAACACCTCGGTCTTCGCCGAGAACCTCCAGGGCGGCTCCACCAGCTTCGTGTTCGACGGGCCGCGCATGGTCATCGCGTCCCTCCGCAAGAGCTACGCCACCGGCGAGTACCACGAGCCGGACGGCTCCATCTACGAGGTCCGTTACACCGGCTGACCCGCCCAGACCACGCGCTGACGAGAAAGGAAGATGACGTGGCGAACATCGGTGTTCTGGAGACACAAATTCTGGGGCGGGTCGGCGGGGCGACGAACCCGGAGAGCGCGGAGCTGCTCGACGACGGCGAAACGCTGATCTTCGGCAACTGCACGATGGTGATGGGAAACCCCCATCACCGCGCCGGGAAGAGCCTGGTCTACCTGCGCGACCAGGCCTTCATCACCCAGGCGCGCATTGACGCCAAGGGAGAGGTCACGGTCACCCAGCGGCGGCTGGTGGACGGCCTGACCGGCACGCTCGGCACCGAGGTCCACCGCAAGGGCACCGGCACCTGGCCGGCCGGCACCGGGCTCACGGCCTGCGGCGGGAAGCCCTTCGCGACGAGCCTGGAAGCCCCCCTGGGCACCGACGAGGAGGCCCGGCAGCAGATCCTGGCCTTCGACCCGCTGACCGGAGAGCGGCGCGGCCGGATCGCCGTCTGGGCCGGCTCGCCCATCGCCCAGGCGCTCGGCCACCACGTCGAGATGCCGAACGGGATCGCCGTCGCCCCGAACGGGGACATCTACCTCGCCGACAATCCCAACACCAACCCGGAGAAGGCGCTCCCGTCCCCGGTTCCGTCGTGCGTCTACCGCATCCCGTACGAGAGCATCGACGCGCTGCTCGCGGACGATCCCGAGGCGGCCCGCACCGTCCAGGCGGTCGACTTCATCGGCTGGTTCAACGGCGTCGCGGCGTCCCCGATCGACGGCAGCGCCTGGGTCGTGACCTCCTCCTACCACGACCCGCTCAACGGCGCGGTGATCCGGCTGGACGCGGACGACTTCGCCGCCGGCCGTCTTCCCGACCCGTTCGTGAAGGACCTCGGGATCTGCGACGGTGCCGCGGTCACCAGGCGGGGAACGGTCTTCGCGACCAACCCGATCGCCAAGGAGATCCACGTCTTCCCGACCGACGGCTCGCATCTGAAGATGGCCATCGACGGCGGCCCGCTGGGCATGGCCAACCCGGCGGACATCAACGTCATCTACCCGACCTTCCTCGGCGGCGAGCC